>Ga0114996_10000888_pt1 | contig 41034 bp, 17 predicted proteins | sample ArcticOcean_MG_C_4_FD_87039 | JGI IMG/M metagenome (GOLD analysis project Ga0114996, IMG submission 87039) | Marine microbial communities from western Arctic Ocean - ArcticOcean_MG_CB4_134 | ecosystem: Environmental > Aquatic > Marine > Oceanic | place: Arctic Ocean: Canada Basin | collected... | reverse complement strand
TGGGGGAAATGCACGGTCTCGTTATTCGTCACCGGCAGCCAATGGGTGCCGTTGTCCGCGCTGATCCAGTATTCGACCCGATCGCCGGTCGCCGTGGTCGAGGACGCGACCTCCATGTTGGCCGCAACCACTTCTTCTTCGGTCACCAATGGCTCGCTGACCCAGATTGAGGTGCCTGGTTGAGCCGTGATCAGGTAGGTGAGCCCACTACCGAATTCTCGATAGCGCTGTCCTTGTGACCAAGAGTAGTGGTCTAACGTATTGAGGCGTTGACCATCATATTGCAGGCCGTATCCATTTGCGGAGATTGACACCGAGCCCTGCTGCTTGGTGAGGGTGGAACCGAGATCCCCGGTGATCGCATAGCACTCGAGATTGTCCGAATTCCAGTTCTGATAGGATCGGAACCAGAACAGACCGGCGTGTACCGACATGCCGCGAACCTGACCCGTGTTGAGGAAATAAGTGTAGAATTCCGTGCTGTTGCGCTCAAAGCCACCGGCGCCGTCGAATTCGTACTGCACCAGCGTCTTGCGCACGTTGTGATTGATCCAGATGCTGTCGCGCGACCGGTCATAGGATATCGCGGTATAATCGCCATAGCCAGCATTGCTCACGTCATAACTGGAGATGCACTTCCAGGCCAGAGGATGGCGGATGTCCCATTCGATGATCCGATGATACTGCGCATTGTTCTGGCCACGATAGGAGGACAGCAGGCCGAAGGCGCGCTCGTCATCGGTCACCGCCCAATCCCGCCAGCCATAGGCCGCCCAGGTATTGGGCAGATTCGGCACCGCGCAGGTGCCGATGTCGAGGTCTGGTCGCAGCGGCGCATTGTTCTGCCCGGTCGTCATCTGTGATCCATTGCTTGGGTGGAGCACCTTGACGGTGGTCGCGAGAGTTCGGGAATCCCAGGTCGATGCGAATAGCATGTCGCGATAAAGGAAGATTGCTCCGTTGTAGGTCGCGCCGGTGCCGGCGGACAATGAACGCTGGGCGGTGAATCGCCCCTCGCTGACGTTCGTCGTGTGCGGCTGCCGAATCGAGAAGCTGGTGTTGTCATACCAAGCGGTCACGCTGGTCGATGCGGCGTCTAGGCCATGAGGGTCGAACCATTCCTGGCTGTCCTGCAGCGCGAGGGTGACGGATTCACCGCGGGCATCGGTATCCGTCGGCGTGCCCTTGGCCCAGTCACTCCGCATCGAATCTGTCACGCTGTTCCAACCGGTCGCCGAAGCACCCGATATCGTGACCTCCGCACCAGTCACCTCGGCGCCGCGTGGCATCGATATCTTGATGTTTCGAGCCGGGGTTCCAGACTGGTAGAGTGCAATCGCCTCAGAGGAGCCATCCGCGAAGGTGTAGAGGTGACGTGCACCCCCGCTGGCCAACTCGTGATCCGTGTTCGAATCAAGATTGTCCGAAGGGGGACTGGGTGCCTGCATCGCAGGTGCTGTCACCGAGATCAGGAACAAGAGAAGCAGGAGAATCGCAGTCAGATTCGACCTCATTTCGAGTCTCATGGCTCAGCCTCCACATGGTGTGGAGCCATCGTTCGACCTATCAATCCCACCCCTCGGGGTCAGGGCCCTTAGGGGCCTGACCCGGGACCTTTGAAACCTCAACTCGGCGTTCGGTCATCATAACGAATCGGCGAACCACCATTGCCGCGGATGCCGTCGAGCATGTCGTCGTCGATCTCGAACCAATCGTTCAACCAGTCTCCATCGGTATCGTAATCGAGTGGATTCGTGCCATCTGCGATGTTGTCCCCATCGATGTCAAGAATCCACCAGCCCCACGCGTATTCACCTTGACCGATGTTCGGGAAGCGGTCGTGGGTGCCCCATCTTCGCTCCCACTGGTCCGTCCAATCTCCGCGCACAATCTCGACGTCGTCCGAGGGATCTAGCATCATGTAGTTGGTGTCCATGTCCTCGACCACATGGGCATAGAGGTCATCGGAGAGGTTGACCCGATACATCCGGAAGTAATTCTCGTACAGATCGTCCTGAGTTCCAATCTGCAACAGATAAGCGCGCAGCTGCCACCATTCCATCACCGGATTGCCATCGAGAAGCAGCGGAGAACTGCGAACCTGATTGGCTGAGGCCAGCGTGGTATTGCCAAAGAATTCCTGGAAATTGTTGTAGGGCAGATAGATGCAGGTCGGCCCAGAGCAATCCCATCCACCATCGTTGTCTGGATCCTCATTCGCATCACTGGGGTCTCGGGCATCGAATGTCGCCCATACCCATTCGAAGTCCGGCCGACTGAGAATGAATCCGCCCGCGCCGTCCGAGGTGACATTCAACGGTTTCTTGGTCGTACCAAAATCATCCCAGACCACCTTGATGTGGAGGTGGGAGGACCAGTTGTCATTCGATTCGTTCCAACCTTTTGCATATTCGTAGAAGTCGGGCAGCATATCGCCGTCGGTATCGTCATCGATTGGGTTGGTGCCGAACTTGTACACCTCACGGCCATCGAGCAGGGCCCAGCCGCGATCATACGCGGTGGTCACGCCATTGGATTCGGTGCGGACCATCACGGTCGCATCGCCGTCTGAATCGTTGGAAATCGGCAGCGTACCGAGGTCCCACTCCTGCAGATTGGTGAAGTAGAGTGGACTGTTGCCCGGTGCAATCTGCTGACCGGTGTCATAGAGAGTGAAACTGCGCTCCGCCCACGCGCCCTGGGGCGCGGGGATGTCGTTGGACGTGCGGTCGTACCAACCATCTTCGTCCGGGTCGTAATTCACATCGAGCGGGTTCACAGGATTGAGGCTCCATCGCCAGGTGTTCACCGGCAGGGTCTCAAGATAGCGTGAGTAACAATACTCCCAACCATCCGGCATCGTATCCCCATCCGAATCGGGATGGGTCGGATCGGAGATGCCGACCAGACTCAGATTCCAATTGTCCGCATAGGCGTCGTTGATGCGCAGCATGCGCTCGCTGCTCATGACGTCCTTGGCGACGAAGCGATCATACATCACGCCGCGGGCTTGACTCCACGACATGCCGAGTTCCTGCATATGAGCGGCAATCGTGTCGTCTCCATAGCTGATGAGACCGAATTGGGCGGGAATCGTGAAGCGTTGGTCGAAGCGCCCATAGATGCGCGCCTGATACTCGCGCAGGTTGGAGTAGGTCTCGTTCTCATCGATGATGCCGTCGCGATTGCAATCCCATGAATCATTGTCTGAATCGATGTCGACATCCGCTGAACTCAGCGGATTCATCTTCCACAGACCAGCCTCGAGGTCCCACTCGGTGAACCAGTACTCGTAGCCGTCGATCATCTCGTCATCGTCGCTGTCCGCCCAGGTCGGGTCGGTGATGCCGAGCAGGGATGAGAGCAGGGGTTTCGCTGGAGGATTCGGGTTCGTCTCATTGATCTGGAAACGCCAATCATCGAATTGAGTCGTGGCGATGTAGGCACGGTTGAATCCGGTCCGGTTGAGCATCTTGTAGACCCGATTGAGCGCGGCATTCTGGTCATCGAGCATCGCCATCTCCCAGAGTTTCGGAGCATCGGGGGGTGAGAGGCCACCATTGATCGGATTCTGGTAGGTGAGGTTGAGTTCCTGCAGGTCGGTCAATGCGTCATGATCCTCATCGTAATGGCCATCCCCTGCCACCAATGGGTTCAGTGTCCAGACTTGATCGGTCTGATTCCACAGGGTGAACAGCATCTCGATGCCGTCGTACAGCCCATCTCCATCCGTATCGGGATTGTTCGGGTCACAGGTGCGGCCGTTGGTGCTGATCAGAGCGCTGTCGATGAATGCGCCGAAGGGTGTCGTGCTGCCCGCGTTCCATACGGCGAGATTCGGATTGCCGCCGAGCAGGTGGACGTAATGACTCGGACTGGATCTCTGGGTCTGGGCGAAGACCTCGGAGTAGCTCGAATCGATCGAGTTGTATTCGGCCCAGTTCGGCATGCCATCGCCGTCGGGATCGCCCGCCGAATCGAGTTCGACCACCGGGTTGAGGGTCCAGTCATCGGCGAAGGTGTCCCAGCGTGCGAAGTAGACCTCCCAGCCATCCGGCATGCCATCCTGATCACTATCCGAACTGAGCGGGTCGCTGGAGCCATTGTCTCTCGCAGGAATCGGTGAGGGTTCTGTGGTGGGGAAACCGAGTCTGAGTTCCAGTCGGTCGAGGACCTTGTCGGTGACGAAGAAGCCGAAGGGTTCGGTGGCCGAGCCATTCCAGGATGAGTCGAATAGCGAGGTGGTGAAGGGCAGTTGATTGCCGTCCGAATCGACATCGCCGAGCATGATCAGCGAGGCGAGGTGGTATTCCATCCAATTGGTCAATATCTCATCAGGGGAGAGTTCGCCGTCGTGGTTGACGTCGTAGCCATCTCCATCCGGATTGTTGCCGGCATCGGAGCCATTGAGAGGGTTGATGCCCGCATTGGCTGCGGACCATGTACAGGTATAGCGCGCTTCCCAGCCATCGGGTAGACCATCGCCGTCCGAATCGATCAGGTTCGGATCGGTATCAATCCAACTCGCCGCAGCCTCGGCCGTCTCGTTATGGCTTGACAGTCCCTGATCCAGCGTCAATAGGCGGACCTGTTGCCATTGGTACTCACACAGATTGCTGAGGCCATCGCCGTCAGCATCCATGTCCGCATCACCCGGGTCGTTTGGGTCGAGCGACCATTCATTGCCGCCGTGGAAGGTCTGACCGATCCAGCGTCGGTACTCAATCTCCCAGCCGTCGGGCATGCCGTCGCCATCACTGTCGACATTGGTTGGATCCAGCGAACGGTCTGTGCCTCCACCCGCACCCGAGTCGGACCATCCCGCGATGTACGTATTGCGGGCATCGGCACCGGTCGCATCATCACAAAGGTACTCACCATTCAGGTAATGGCAGGTGAAATTCGTACTTTCGAGGAAGAAACCCCAGTATTCCTCACCGTCGAGAAGGCCGTCTTCATCGGTGTCTGCGACCCGGGGATCCGTCCCATTCCAACCATCCTCGGTTGAAGCGACGTAACGGAACTCGTCGAGATTGGACCAACTGCGGTCATAGTAATCGTTCTCGCTCGGATCGAAGTTCACACCGTCCGCATCGGGATCATCGTCTCGGTCATAGGGATTGGTCGGGTCGAGACCATAGACGAATTCCCAGCCGTCGGGCATGCCATCGGCGTCGGAGTCGTTGGACAACGGGTCGACCAGCACGATATTGGCATAATTGCCGGGATCCAGGGCGCTGAACAGCGTCAGAGTCCCATTGACCGAGAGGGTGGCAAGGTCCGCGATTCGACCCGGTATTCGGGTGTGATCAGCATTCAGGCCAGAGGAACGGCTGTGATCGGCGTCGAGCACCCATGTGCCCCACTGTGAACCAATGACGACCTTATCACCGAGTGGTAGAATCGACTGGATGTCATTGGCCGTATCCTCATCCGGATGTTCCATCTGGTTGCGGGAGAATGCGGGTAGGGGGTCGGATGGACCAAGAATTAGGTCGAATTGGTGGACACCGCCACGGGTGCCGACCCACAGGGTCTGTGGACTGGTAATCGCGCCGCTCGTATCGCGTGGGCCATCGACGACGAGTGCCTGCACGCGCGCGGCGAGCGAGTGGTCCATCGCATCGGCGGGGGCGACGAAATCTTGGGCGTTGGTCACGTTGAAGATCCAACTGGTCGGGAATCCACCCGAGAGGTCAGAGGTGTTGGCCATCAACAGACCTCGATCGGTGCCGACGAATAGCCGTGGTCCATCGCTTGGCAGCACGACGTGCACCATCGCGGCCACGGTCGTGTTCTCCTGTTCCTGCAGGGCCGAAGTCAATTGAGGCACGGGGCTGATGCTGCCGATGCGACCCTCGCTGTCGATCGTGAACCGCCACGCGGATTGATCGGCACCGACACCGAGCATGTCGAGGTCGCCGCTGCCGGTCTGCACCGGCGTGAGCAGGTCGATGGCTGCATTGTCGATATGGTCGACGACCGTCCCGAGCAGCCCATCCTGATCCAGGCTGATCGTCATCAGGCCATGGCTGGTGGCGAGCAGTAGCACACCATCGCCACCACCCGATTCCCACAGGTGCAGGTCGAGCAGGTCGGTGCCCGAGGGCAGTCGCAGGTGGGTCGAGGTGTCGGCGTTCACATCGATCACCGTCACACCCTGAAGAGTGCCGACGTAGACCAAGCCGTGAACCTCATCGGTGAACAGAGAATGGGCATTGTGGTGGAGAATACTCGGACTGCTTCCTTGGTCCAGCGCGGTGACGGTCTGGTCCGCCGTGTCGAGCGTGACAGATTTCACGCCCGCCGTGACCCAATTTCCCTCGTCGAGATAGACTAGATATTCCTCGAGGTTGCTGAAGGCCTCGCCCAAATCGAGCGTTGCGCTCGAGGTGTCCGGTGAAAGCACCCCGTTTCGGTCAAGGTCCCAGCCATCGAGATCACTGTCGCGCAGGGCATCGCTGGCGTTTCGCGGATCGAGTTGGAAATAGATCTCCCAGCCGTCCTCGATGCCATCGCCCTTCTGAGATTGACCGAGCGCCTTGTTGTTGACCCAGATGTAGTAGTCCGAATCGTTGCGAAGAGGATCCGTGCCGAGCCATCCATCGTCGCCGGTCGGCCGTGTCTCGTTGGTGAGGCAGGCATCGACCAGGGGGGATATCGAGCCCGTACAACGAAGCCCGTCGAATTCAGTGGTCCAGTTCTCCGCAGCACCGTAGGCGTATTCCTCCGCGTTCGTGTAATACTCATGCGGCTCAATCGTCCCGTCCCGATCGACGTCGAAACCATCTCCACACCCGATCGTCAGGTCTCCGCACCGATCGCTGTCCATGGCCCCATCGCTGCTGTTGAGAGGGTCAAAGGCCAGACAATTCCAGACGTGGGTCGCGTTGATGTAACCAGTCTGACTCATGCACATCGCGACTTCGAAGCCATCGGGCAGGCCATCGCCATCGGTGTCGGCCACGCGCGGGTCGAGGAACCAGCGAATCCCGGTCTCCGAGACATCCGAGGGCTTTCCGGGTAGTCCGCTGCGGTTGCCGGTGAAACATGAATCGAGATCGTAGGGCCAGCAATATTCCATCAGGGCGGTCAAACCGTCGAGGTCATGGTCGCTCTGATTGTCCGTGCCATTGTCAGGATCGAGCCCCCAAATCGTCTTGGCGCGATCCCCCTGATCGAGCTCGATTGACTCGCTGAAGGCCTCTTCGTGGAGGTCGGGCATGCCATCCTTATCGCGATCCGTAATCGGAGGCCCCTCACCGGTGGTGTCGCCGGGGTGGACTGACTCGACCGGACTGCTGGGGCGAATCTGGCTGACGAAGATCATCGAGCCCAGAATGAGGAGCGTGATCAGGAGTGCTGTCTGCTTGCGACGCATGGTCCCACCTGTGGGTTATACCCACAGTCGAATCGCGGCATTCATGCTTATCATGCTGATGGAGCGCCGTTCGGACAATGGCCAGACCGAAGGGCGGATTCAGTCTCAAGTAGTGATAGTTAATCTCAACTTGAAATAACACCTCGGCGGTGCTTGACGAGGCTGCAAACCACCCGCGCCACCGCGCCGGGAGCGCTTCATTCAAGGGGTGTCGGTCCGCCGCCCGCACAGGTTGAGATGACGCTCGCGATTACACACTTGGGTTCGGGCAGTAGCGGCAACGCGACGCTGCTGCAGACCGGGGTGTCGAACGTGCTCATCGACTGTGGGTTCAGTGGGCGCCAGATGGAGCGCCGACTGGCCCGAATCGGGGTTGAGCCCGACTCGATCGATGCGATCGTCCTGAGCCATCACCATTCCGACCACGTGCTCGGCGCGAGGATATTCCAGCGCCGCTGGGGGCCGATGATCCACGCGAATTTCACGACCTGCGCCCATCTGGAACTCGACCCGGTGAACGAATGCCGGGTCTTCGAATCACTCGGCCGGGTCCAGATTACACCCGACCTTGCCGTGCTGCCGATCCCCGTCCCCCACGACCGGGCGGAGAACGTCGGTTTCATCATCAGCAACGGCGGAAATCAGCGCGCGGCGATCGTCACCGATCTCGGTGAGGCGACCGCGGAATTGGCTCGCCATCTGAAGGGGTGTTCCCACATCTCAATCGAGTCAAATTATGACGCAAAGAGACTCGCGCTTGGACCCTATCCACCGCACCTGAAAAGCCGCATCTCTGGCCGCGGCGGCCACCTGTCCAATCGTCAGACTGCGGACCTGTTGAGCGAAGTAATCTCAGAGAATACGCAGAGTGTGGTCCTGTGTCACCTATCGGCCAAGAACAACGCACCTCACCTGGCTGAGAGCGAGGCACTCTACCAGCTCGACCACTGGAGTGGCGATCTGCGCGTCTCGACCCAAGATGGCCCTGAATTCAGCCATTGGCTCGGGCAGTCCGAAGCGGAACGGATCTCGACCTGAGTCGGCACCTTGACCACTCGATTCGAAATCACCTCAGTATGAGGTGAAGTGGAGAACGGCTAAGAACACACGGCGCCATGTGGAGCCATGGGCCCCACCGCCGCCACCTTGCGACGGCAGGATGAGCGGGCGGTATCAGAGGTCATGGGCGTCACCATGCTGCTGGCCATGGTGGTCACGACGATGGCCGGCGTGGTCGTCGTGTTGCAACCCTTCATGGAGGACCTGACAGACAACCGCGACTGGGCTGCGGGCAGTGTGGCGGCGACCCAGTTCAACGACCGGCTCCGCGTGGTCGCGGAGGCACCTGCCGGCACCGGCATCGTGGTGGCGAGCCAACATCTCGCCGACACGATCCGGCCCTTGCGTCAAGCGGAGATCTGGCTGGTCTCTGCGGACCTTTCCGGGGCGGACCGAGTATCCGTCAGAATCGATGCTGGCATGGTCAATGTCACCTCGCTCAATGGCACAGCGGATGAGGTCCGATTGACCACGCCGTTGGGAACGGATGGTTGGAACCTTAGCGGAGGTGAGGGTGAGAACACGACGACCCTGAGCCTCACGGATTGGGTCCAGGTCGATGTGCTCGATGCCGAGGACGTGGTCATTCACCGGCGAGTCCAGATTCCACTCGACGGCATTCAACTGGGGACTCCTCTGAAGCAAGGTACCTTTGAGATCGACCTGATCAACGGTGCCCGCATCGAGCAACTGCCCGGTCAACCAATCGATGTTCGCAGCTTTCCAAGACTGCATCAGGACCGCACGCTCGACGGCGGTCATCGTGTGAGTATCATCCTGCTCGACGTCGCGATCATCGGCACCGAGCGTCAGAGCGATGTGAGCCTTGACCTTTCGAGTCTCGGAGCGATAACCTTCTTCGACGAGTCCGCAAGGAACCTCCGAATCGAGACAGATTTCAACGGTGATGACAGCCCGGAGTCGAGATACCTTCGCGAATGGACGGACGACTACGACATCCAGCGAACGACGGGCAACCTCGATGATTTCGTCGGATTCGGACCCAGTGGCAGAGTCTCAGGCGTCGATGGCATGACTCTACATCCGACCGATGAGGCATTCCATCTCGATTTGATCTTGCAGCAGGTGGTGGTCGAATGATTCGCCGTGACCTGGATGCGGATGCCGTCTCCTCTTCGATCGCCACCGTGCTCCTGTTCGCGGGTGTTCTGGCGATCATATCCGGTATGATGGTCACCCTGATGCCGGTCATCAATGAGTTGCACGGGGCCGCGGAGCGTGGATTGATGGTCGGCCAAATGGAGGACCTCTCGGCGGAGACACTGCGTCTGTCCGAATCAGGTGTGCCCGGAGATGCGGCGGAGATGACGATTCGCCCGCATACGGGGAATCTCGGCTGGCAGCTTCTTGAGGGCGGCACCTGGTACACGGCAACCCATCAAGCCGACAGCAGCTTCCGCCTGGAAGGTGTACTGGACCTGGATGATTCGATGCAGTTCCGCCATCCCGAGCACCGGGTCGAGAGCCTGTGTGCGACCGACCTTCATGCCTCCTCGGAATCCAATCATCACTACCGTGTGCCGATTCTCGATGGTACCTTGACTGCGACGCCGTTGCAATCGCTCACCACGCCACTCGGCCCTCGAGAACTCACCTTCCAACAGGGGGGTGTCTCGACCTCGCAATCGCTGGAGATGGATGCGGTCTGGTCCCAATCCAGCCTCTCGGCCGCCTCCGGCGAAGCATGGATCACCAGCGAGGTACCCTTGCGCGTCGTGATGTGGCGAGGCCAGGGTGGGGCCTTCCTCGCGACTCCGGATCGACCCGATGCCATCAGCGATGCGGGTCGGGCCTGGACTGTGCCGCTGTTGGCCGGTGATCATGCACTCCATGTGGTCTCCAATGACCCCTTCACACTCGAGTGGGAAAGTGCGAGCGCAAGTGGAACTGGGGCGTCCACCCGAGTGCTGCTGAGCCAGTCTCCCGCCGATGAATCGAGCAGCACACACGTCTGGGATGGCTCGGTCTCCGTCGCAAGCGATCAACGTCTGGTGCTGCGGACCTCTGCCGATGCTCGACTCGTCATTCGCTGGGGGGATGCTCAGACTCTGGATGGCACTGGCCCCGGTGCCGTGCCATGGCCCGACCGCGGTGGCGCTTGGACGGGTATCCACTTCCAACCCCCAGCCATGGATGGATCCCTCATTCTGCACAACCCGGACACAGCGGGCACCACCGCCCGAATCGCAGGCCTGCATCATGCGATCGGCGGGATGTCGAGCATCCGCATCTCCTGGTCGGCCGCCAACCCCACTTGGATCGAAGCCTCAAGTCCGATCCAGGTCGAATGGGTGCTCGATGACCAAACCGTGGGTGATTCGGCCACCCATGCTGTGAGTTGGCGTCCAGGCAGCCTCTTCCTCGCGCCTGCGGAAGATACCGGGCGGACATCCGGTTCTTCCTGGGTCACGGGCACACCGAGCAATGGTGGCACGGCGAGCATTCCAAGCCTCGGCACGGTGAACTTCATTCTCCAACCGGCGGGACCATCCGCCTCCTGGTCGACCAGCGCGACGACGGTGGACCCGGCCAATGACAGCGCGGGCAACCTGAACCATGGCGGTTCTGCACAGGTCATAGGGTTGGCCGATACTCATGGTGCTAACTTCGCACTCGACGCAACCGCGGGTGGCATCCGGCTGTGGGCGGCGGCAGGTGCGGACGGAGCTGCCGAGATCCCCGAGGATGGAGCCGACCGCTGCGTCAACATCGATCTGCGAGCATCGGGTTGGATCGAGGTGAATCTGCCATGGACCTCGGTTCAGAATTGGGAGACTAGCGCTGTGCGCGATGCCTGGAGAGATGGGACCTATTTCTTTGGCGTGGGATTGACCCTCAGAGGCGCGGTCGGCGATGAGCCACACGTCGCCCTCGGCACTGCCTGGGCTCTGCATCTGCCCCGCCTGGTCTACACCTTCGACTCGAGTGTGACCAATCTCGAAATCATCTCACAGGCTGGATTCGTCGGTACGAACCACCCCGAATATCGGCCAGAGGTGCTTGTCCCACCATCCTCCCGAGAGGGGCCAGGCCCCCGATTGGCTGCGACGGTTCCCGTCAGCATGCCGACCTTGGACTCGCTGACGGGATCCACCGAACTCACCCTCTTGCTGACGCTGGAAGGGCGCGACCAACTCACGACGATGACTGCCTATCAGGTGCGGCGTGGCTGGGATGGCCCCTACGGGATGGCCATCGCGGCTGAATCGGCGGAGAATACCGGATATTCGGCAGATTGGCTGGCCTTCCCAGGACAGCTCGACAAACTGAACGACTACGTCGGCTGGGTTCAGACCTCACCCTCGATGTCAGAAGTGGTCTATCACTCGGGTGGCGAACCCGTGCTGTTCAATCTTCAGGTCGCGACGTTGACCAGCCATTCATCCCAGGGTGATGCGCTATGATGCGGGTCGGACTTCGCAGAGATGAGGGTGCTGCGGCGACCGAATTGGGCTATGTGTTCACCTTCGCACTCGGCCTGATGTTCCTGTCCTCCTTCTCGATCTGGGTATGGGATCTGGAGGTTGCGACCCAGGATCGCTGGACGAACGAGGCGATGCAGGAGAATCTCCTCACTGTCAGCGCAGCGATCGAGCGTGCCGATGAAGCCGCGAGGCTCGATATCGATGCGCGCTATGCCGAGCCAATCAACCTCCATCTGTCGACCGCTTCGGGCCTCGGGTTGCAGATTTGGTTGAGCGATGATGCGGTTCACATCTCCGATGAGGGGCAATCCTACAGTGTCTCGCAACCAATCTCCGGCGCGGCCGGAACGACCCACTCGGGCACTCTCGACCTCGCGGGTGTGCAAACGATTTGGGTCGTGCTCGACGCGGGTGTCGTGACAATCCTAGCCGAGCAGCCTGGGTTCTGATTAACGGCCCATGATGGCCCGATGCATCTGGCCCTGGACTTCCCGCATGCGCTCGCTCGCACCCAATTCACGGAAGACGGTCAGCGCGCGCTGAAGGTAATTCATGCGCTCGGACTTCTCCGGTGCAGCCTCTCCGAGACGGGCGAGTAATTCTCCGATTAAAGGACGGAAATCGTTTGACTCGGACATCGCGAGGCCATCGAGGTAATGCTCGACTGCCTCCTCTTTGCGTCCCGCATCATCGAGCGCCTCGCCGAGTAGGATCTTGACCTCGACCGCGCTGCGCTGATTGGTCTCCTCAGCCATCTGTTCGAGGGCTTCTGAATAGTGATGCAGCGCGAGGTCGGGGTCGCCGGTCCGGGCGTAGAATCGACCGAGGACGGCCCTAGCTCTCGCGTGCAAACCGGGGTCATCCAACTTGCTGGTCTCATCGAACGATGTCATGGCATGGTCCCTTGCGCGGTCGATCTCTCCCATCTCAAGCAGGGCAGAGGCGAGTTTGATGCGAACCTCGGAAAGGGATGGATCATTCTCCGCCACGAGCAGATCCTCGACATTGCCGTAGACCTCCAGAGCCCGCTTGGTATCCTTGCGAAGGCGATAGATGTAGCCCATGTTGGCATAGGATCGGGCTGCACCCTTGGCGTCGCCGGTCTCGATGAAGATCTCCAGTGCCGAACGATGCAGTTCCAGTGCCTCGTCGGGTTGTCCGCGCTGCACAGAGATGTCGGCCTTGCTCGACATCAGTCGGCCTTCCATCTTCAGCATCTTCTGTCGCTTCACCAGCGGCAGCGCTTCCTCGTACTGGGCCTCCGCCTGCTGCCAGCGACCCTGCAGTGAGAGGATGTCGCCACGCAGCTCCAGAACATTGGCCCAGGTTTGAGGACCGAAATCGTCCTTCTGGAGTTCTTCAAGGAGGGATAGCAGTTCGATGTGACCACTGCGGATCAGTTTCCGGCCACTCTCATCGAGCACCTCGGCAAGCGAATCGGTATCTCCTGAGCGCACGAGGTGGTAGATGTACTCGAGTTTCTGTTCGTGGGTATCGCGATGGGTGCGATACCATTCACAGGCCGCGGCGTGAAGGCTGACCGCTGTGGCTGAATCGAGTGAACGAAGGAGGAACTCGCGCACCAGGTCATGCACGTCGTAATTCTCGTTGTCCGTCTGTCGCGCCAGACCTTTCTCGACCAGATCATCGAGCAGATCGGTCTCGATCTCATGATTCGACAGCGCCTCGAGCGGCATCGGCTCGCGATAGATCGCAATCGCACCGAGCACACCCTTCTCTCCGCCGGACAACCTGCTAAAGATCTCCTGATCGACGAACTTCTCGAGCGTGTCGTGGAATGTGCTTCCGACCGAACCTCGGTTGATCAACTGCAGAATGAGTGGATGACCCCGAGATAGGGTGTAGATGTGCAGGAAGGTGGAGACGTCCATATCGGGCATCGTCGTCAGCAGATTTCGGCTTGCGGGTTGGTCCAGACCATCCAATGGAAGAACCAGGGCAGAGATTCGACCATCGGCATCCTTCAGCGGAACCACCGCGCGGAACGAGCGACTGAACATCACCAGACCGCATTCCTGCATCTCATCCATGCGCTGAGACAACCCACGGATGATGGCGTATAGCACCTCATCACTCACCTTGTGAAGATCGTCAATCACAATCAGCGAAGCCACCTCTTCGAGCGCGCCGACAATGATGTTGACCACGACGGCAGGCTGTGGCACCGCGGTTGTCAGAATGTAGTCGGCCAGATCGTCATCGCCGATTGCCGACAGCCATTCGGCACAGACTTCGAGGAAGGCACGACTACCCTCCCAGTCCTGACAGCGGTGGTAGAGCAGGTTGCGTCGATGGGTGTACTGCTCGATGACCTTGCCCGCGAGCGCGGTCTTGCCGATGCCGGCAATCCCGGGCATGAGCAGGCAGGAGGAACGGGCGTCGAGCAGATTGCAGACATTCTCCAGTTCGGTCTCGCGACCAAAGAAGGCACGGGAACGCGGTAGGTCTCCCAGAGTGGTGATGAGTTGCTTCTCGACATGCTTGTCGAGGTCCCGCTGGATCAACTCCTCATTCAACGAACGAAGATCGAGCATACCATTGTCATCCAGATAGCGCAGCACATCGACCGCGCGCAACGGGAAGTGAGCCAGTTCGATTGAACCCGCCAGGGTGGTCGTGTGCGTGATGCCCTCAGAATCGACCAGCCGCAGCGGGTGTTCGCAGAGGCGTTTCCAAGTCTCCTCGGCCTGAACCATGCCCGAATCGGTGAGGAAATACGCCTTTCGTTTCCGACTGACACCCGCCACGTGGGCCGGTCGTTCGATGAGGTGGTTCGCATCCTTCAAGCCCGCAATCGCGCGCGGCACGTTGCTGCGTGCAATCGCCACCGCATTCGCGATACCCATCTGTGACAGGGCGAAGGGAACTTCGACTGAATCGGTATAATCCGCATAATCGCGCAGATGGAGCATGATGCGCTCCTGCACACCGGGTCTTGGATGACTCATCTCGATACACTCCAGTGACTTCTGCCTCGGCTTTTCGCTTTTGATTCTAGTGGGTGCATGCCCAGCGAGACCCAAGGACCTGTCCGGTCCAGACGCGGCTCAGGGGTTCTCTGGAACCCACTTGTTCTGCTCCGCATCCCACTTCCATCCAGGGTAGCCCGCGACCGCAGGTTCCTCTTGGGCGACGACGGGCTGAGCGGCGGGCTCAACGGCCGTTACGGCTGCAGCGCCGGCGCTGGCGCCGATGTCTGCCACCTCTTGGCGATCCTTGGCCCAAGCGTAGGCATCGACCTCGACCTCCTCGGATTCTTCGAGATCATCCTCGATATCCTCGAACTCGACGAAGAAGAAGACGAAGACACCGCCGAGCACAGCGACAGCGAACAGCGCACCGATAACGATCAGAATCGTCCTCAACAGGCCACTGCCATCTTCATCTCCACCGGATACCGTGATTTGTGAATCCGAATTCGCGGGTTGCATGATATTGCCATATTCGAAACGAATCTCGTTAACGCCTTTGTCGAGGCGGTTCCCAGGGATGTCCATCGACCAGGTGCTATCCGCATCGACCACAGTTCTCCCCAGATGATTGCCGACACCGGTCTGTGCTTCGACGGTGACGCCCGGTCGGCCCATGCCCTGATAGACGATGGTCTCCGCTTGGCTAATATCGGCAGGGCAGCCCTCAATGAAGAGCGAATTGTTCGAGTCATCCCACACACCAGCGCAGTTGGAACTGAAGCTCACGGCGACGACATTGAAGTCGATTGAAATCGAATGGACACTGCTGCGGGACGAATCTATCGCGTAGAACACAACGTCCTCGAGCGTCCACGTCGCCATGTCGGAATTGTAGAACGACATCGAGATCGGGTTGTAAGTCGCCATGCCATCGATGCTAGTGAAGACGACCTGAGCATGCAGGTCGTCCTCAAACTTGTCGGGATCGTCCAAGACGTAGATGCGCAGTTCATCGCCATCTGGATCAGAGAAGAAGGGGGTCAGATCGAATTGGTACCCCTGTTCACCACAGCGACTGCTCGCTGCAGAGGCCTCCTCGCAGAAGATGGTCACCTCATCCGGCCAATCAGAACCATCGAAGACTGGACGGGTATTGTCCTGATTGGGTGGGTTGTCGATCGTGATGTCGACCTCGGCCGCCTCACTGAACTGGAAGCCGTCGAAGGAACGCGCCTGCACGACGTAGTGGTAATTGTGGACCAGGAAGGTCGTATCCCAAGTGGCTTGCCAAGCTCCATTCGGTTGAATGTCGGTGACAATCGAATGCGGCCCCTCTGGCAATTCCAGGAAACCCGTCTGCGGGTCGAGGATGACGATATTGACCATGGTGACGGTGCCGTCGGTGTCACGCGCCACACCCGTGATCATCGTTTCTTCGCTCGCTGTGATCGTCGATCCTTCGGCGGGAGAGAGCAATTGGACAACCGGAATCGCATTCAGGTTGTCAATCTCTAGGTTCAGCACCACGGGGGTGCACTCGTCGACCTCGAAGGTGCAGAAGGCTGAATCATTCGCCCAGACGTTGACCTGATAGGTTCCGGTCGGCAGGTGATTCACCGTCCAATCCGCAGACCATGTCGTCCCTCCCGGCTTGTGGAAGAGATTGTAGTAGAATCCTCCACTATTCAACTCCGGACCATTGACCTCGAACCAGATGCGCTGGATGTCGCTGCCGAAGATGCCGTTGTAAGCATCGCTCGCGCGACCGGTGAAGTGCACGGTGCCATCACTGATGACGGTGCCATCCGCAGGACCATCGACCCAGACGGTGGGTGGCTCGGTGTTCAATCGGATTCTTCTCGTCACGATTGGCGAATAATCGATGCCATCGAAGGAACGGAATTCGAAGGTGTAGTCACCTTCGGGCTGTTCGCTCATATCATACTCGAATGACCAATGGCGGAACGGGTGGTTGTTGTAGGTCACCTCACCATCTGAGCCACTATTGTCCACAGCGAGCCGCATATCAATCCAATCGCTGGTGAAGGGGTCCTTGACCTGGATCTGCTCGACCACGCCCTGTTGGTCCCAGCGGGCGAGATCGTCGCGCTCGTAGATGCCAGCCCAGACGCCATCGTGGGCATTGCCCGTGAAGTTCACCGATCGCTTGAACGAATGCCCATTATTCTGTGTGATGCCGATCGAGGGAGCGAGGTTCTCCAGAGAGATAATCTCGGACAGAACACCGCTTTGACTCGTCATCGTGATGCTGTATTTCTTGTAGCCCTTGCCGAACTTGTAGGCTGAGATGTAGTACTTCGACATCTCACGGCTCGACTGTCCGTTCTGACAATCAGAATCCTCGCTATCGAAGACCAAATCACCATCGTTGTCGATGCCATCGGTACAGGAATTCTCTCCGATATCGTCGGCGTGGTGATCGGGGTTGATGCCGCCGGGACCTCCACCGGTCATGTCGAGATGGAAGTCGCTGGCGAGCGACACCTCCGAGGTCCAACCCTGTGAATCGCTGATCAGAGAGTACAGGTCATTGCCGTGAGCATCCTCGACGAGCACTTCAGCCCCGCCTACACGAACACCGGATACGACGGTTCGGAACTTGACAATCTCCGCCTTCCGGATCTGAACCGCCCACTTGATCGGTGAGGTTTCGATGAAGATGTTCGAGGTGTCGACACCGGTCAGATTGGCGAAGGTGAATACGGTGGAATTGTTCGTCATATCAGTCGACAATGGGAAATTCTGTGGCGCCCATTCACTGGAATCGGGGATCAGCACCTGTCCCAGCCAATTGTTCCAGTCATTGGCCTCAGCATCGGGCCAGGCGAGCTGGACCGGATTAATCGTGCCCGAGGCCCCGTTGGGAATGGGGATGTTCTCCGACTGAACCGTGATGCTGCTCTTGGTGATGTTGTAGGCCTGACCGATGCCAACCCAGCGGTTCATCGAGAAGAATCCGAGCGTCCCATACTCGGGATTGCCGGCGAAATTCGTATCGTGATTCTTGATCATGGCACCGGTTCCCGAGGTGTTGAAATCGTTGTCTCTGACATCGAGGACTGCACCGATTGCGCGAATTCCATCGCCACCGCCACCGATTGAGATATCGTTGTGAAGAAGGGTCATCGAAGCACGGAATACATGCACGGCGGGGCAAGGGAAATCGCCACCCCAGGCCTTGACGCTGTTGCAGGTCTCACCATTGCTTTGAATCATGGAATTGTGGATGTACATGCGGTTCTTGGTCGGTGCAGGCACGGACCATCCGCTGTCACCAAAATGGTATTCTCCAGCGACGATCGGTTCCTTGTTCGTGCCCGTGATCGAGACATTCTCGACACGGACGTCGCTCTCGCCGATAGACCAGATGCCGTTCCAGCCACCGATCGGACCGATCGTGCCACCACTGATCGTGACGATGCTGTTCGAGATCTGGATGCCGGAACCATCCGAGGCACCGTCGATGATATTGTTGTTGAAATCGACCCAGGCTCGGTTGAAGGCGGTCAGGGGCGAGCGTTCGTCGGTGGTGATCGAATTGCCCTCCACGGTCAACTTGTAATCGGTCATGCCGACCGTGCGCTTGTCGTTGACGTCGATGCCGTTGCAGGTTGTCGTGATCGTCGACGAACCGACGTAGCCTGCCGAATCATCGAAGCGCATGCCGTAATCTCCAGAGGCGATCACGGAGTTACGGATGTCGACGAAGGACTCCTCCGCCCACAGCACGTGGCGGCCATCATCGTTTTCGTCACATCCTGCTGCGGTTCCCGTGAACACCCCACTGGTGATTGTCAAGGGATTGAGCGCGCTGCCCGCGCCATAGGCTTGGATGGCTGAACCGACCAGACTCGTCTCATCATCACCGACGGAGAATTCTCCGCCGTTGATCGGCGGGCTTGCAAGGTCAAGGACGAGCAGACTCGTCGTGTTCACCCCGGTGAATCGCAGGCCCGTCAGCGTCGGACTCGCACCCTCGAGCACGAGTGCGCCGTAACGAACCTCAGAGATGTCCGCAACCCAGCGTGGGATGCCGTAAGCATTGGTGATCGATACATGGTTGAGTTTGGTATTGCCGATGTCGATGGTATTCCGCATCAGGATGCCCTCATGGCAGGAGGGGTCCCGGTTCCAATGTTCGAACGAGAGGCCGCCATAACAGGTACCATTGGCTTGATCATCGGCTGAATCCAGCCAGTTGAAGGTGATGCGGCTGCTGTTGCTCGCCATGCCGCTGGCGCCGCAAGCGAGATCGCCCCCGCACAAGCCACCACGCACATCGATGAAGGTCCCGTTGGGAATCGTCACGGTCGTGCCCGGTTGGACGATGAGTTTGGCGCCGGGTGCGATCATCACATCTCCGGTCAGGGTATGGCTGCCGGACCAGACCTCAGTACCGGTGATTGTGCCATTGCTGGTCTCGTTGGTCGCCATCGCGGTCGGCATCAGTCCGACCAGTCCGACCAGCACGCTCGAAAACATCAGCATGGACAGCAGAAGGCTCTTGTTTCGATGGGTTGATTCCATGGGGGTTCACCTTGGGTTACAACCCTCGCCACAGATGTGTGGACTATAACAGAAGCGGCCCACTCAATTACATTTGTATCAATTATGGAATTATGTATCACACGGATTTTCAATGATTTGTTCTTTTCCCGATGTGTTTTTGTTTAAAAGAATCATTTTATGAATAAAATATCACTACTATGTATCAGATAATAGTAATTAGTATCATTCGCGTGTTGCAATCGCATCCGCGACGGCGCGTTCCCAAGCCAGCGCATCCAAGGTTCCGTAGCCAAATCGGGGGTGGTGACCCTCGCCCTGCAAGGCGCTCTTTCGACTCGAATCCGCCAGCGCCTGTTTCACCAGATCCACATCACTGCGATCCGCATCGATGCCTTGCCGGGTCAGCGCATCACCATGGCGCTCGAGAATCAGGGCGAGCGCGCCAGTGACGAAGACGGTCGCATCACTGGTCCCCGTGCTTGAAGAATAGGGCACGGCGAGGTCTGAATCCGAGGTCGAGATGATGCCCACTCCGGGGGCCGTGACCTCGGGCTTCTGGTGTGGTGCGACCCGCGCATCTCCTCCTGCGCCCTCGGTCGCGGAACCGGTGGCGGTGCGATTCCACAAATCACCAAACTCGTCGATTGCCCCTACCGCGATCACACCCTCGACATTGGCGGGTACGGAGACATCGGTCACGCGCGTGCCCGCGCCTCCGGAATTACCCGCGGCGGCGATGACGAACACGCCGTTGTCCAGTGCTTGGTTGACCGCATCCGCAGTCTCTGAGCCGAGTGGATTCTCAGGGTCAGGATCACCACCGAGGGAGAGGGAGATGATGTGAGCCTCCATCTCGGCCCAGCACCAGTGGATCGCTTGGGCGACCACCGATTCCGATCTCGTCGTACCCTCGGCATCCAGGGCGGCGGCGATAATCAGGTCGACATCGGGTGCTGCACCGGTGAACTGTCCGCGTGCCACCAGAATGCCGGCCATCATCGTTCCATGCCGATCATGCCCCCGGTCCTGTATGGTTGAATCATCTCCGCCGATGAAATCCTTGTAGCCGATCAGGCGGGTCTCGGAGAAGTCGGAGTGGGTGAAGTCGATTCCCGTGTCGACGATGCAGACCCTAACGCCAGACCCGGACAAACCGATGTCATCCCGCAGAGCTTGGATGTTCGTATCCTCATATGCCCAGTCTGAATCCGGGGTCAGTGCATCTGCGAAGAAGGCGACGAGATTGGGGTAAACGATGAGCAGGGCCGCGATGAAAGTGATGGCGATGAAGGCACCCCAAGGCCTAGGATGTGTTCGGCGAAGGGTCTCTGAGGTCGCCTGACGCCAAGCATCGGCTTCTCTCGCACTCGCCCCGTAGGCCTCGGGGGAATAACCGGGCGCATCGGGGTCAATCGCCGTGAGCATCCTCGGGTCCTCCGGTTCTGGGAGGTACTCGAGATGGCGATGCGGTCCGGTCGACATGCTGCCCGCCCGAAGGGCGGGCGTAGGGGTTCATCTTCCCTTCGTGAAGCCGCGCGCGGCCCGAGGGGGAGCCGGGTGCCTCTCTCAGGCGCTCGATCCCATGTCGTTCGTGTCGATCAGAACGGCTGACCAGAGCGGCGGCGACCGCTGAACTTCCAGAACAGCATCAGCACACCGAGGAACAGCACCAGCACGACCAGGCCGAGCCAACTGCTGGCCTCCTCCGCCGCCTCCTTCTGGATGTTGACCTTGAAGAGTGCATCATCGGGCTGTTCCGCGACCGGCTGACCGGTCATGTTGATGTGCGCGGTGAAGGTATGGCCTCCCAGTCCGTAGGGGGATGTATCCACACTGATCAGGAATTCCTGTGTCTCACCCTTCGCAACTTCTGCGGTTGCGGCGTTGATGAAATCGCCATCCTCATTGAAGATCTCCACACGCACGGCGGGTGCATCGACATCGCCACTGTTCTCAACCCACACGTAGAACGTGTTCACAGTATTCGCCGCGGCGAATCCATCCTGAGATTGGCCGATCACACCGCGGTCAATGATCTCGAGTTCGGGCAGTGCCGTCTTGATCTTGATCTCGAACGGAGCGTACGATGTACCATCCTTGCTGGTCACGGTGATCCAGACGCTGGTTTCAGCCTCCGGAGAATCAGAGGGTACGTGGATGTTCACCGAGTAGGTCTGGGTCGCTCCAGCACCGATCGGAATCATGCTCGCACCCTCCACGCCCCAGCCGAAGAGCTCGGGCAGGTCGGGCACATCAGAGATCTCGAATCGGAGTTCATCATCCCCATTGCCCGTGTTCTGAATCGTGAACGCATAGGTCTCGTCATTGCCTGGAGTGATACCGACAACATCGTCGATCTCACCCACCAGCGTGAAGTTGTACATCTGAGGGATGAACAGATTCAGCGCATATTCACTGTAGGATTCATCGCTATTGGTCAGTCTCAAGACCAGTGAATGTCCGGCGGTGTAGGACTGCGCAGTCGACAGGTTCGCCGCGGTGATGCGCAGGCGGATCTCGTCGCTCATGTTGTTGTCCAGTCCGAGTTTGTAGGTGGTGGATATACTCCAGTTCGCGTCGAGTTCATCCCACATCTCCACGGTCCAGAAGGCGGCGTCGCCGCCATTCAGGACCGCCGTCAGGATGTAATCGTCAAGAGCACGATTGCCATCATAATCCAGCGTCATATTCAACTCGCCGACCAGGTACTCTCCACCATCGCCATCCTCTGCAATCATGGTGAAGTAATCGCCATCGTCTTCGGACTGGTTCAGGTTGGTGTGATTCGCGCCGACACTGTAGCTCACAGAGTGGTCCTCGTCGACTCGGAAGGTGATCATCTGGTCGGGCGATTCCACGCCGCCACCGACGACGGTTGCTTCTCGTGCGCCCGAGTAGGTCATCTCCATGTCGCGCTGATCGGTTGCGAAGTGGCCACTGATACTGAAATCACCCGCAGGCAGCAGCAACGAGAGGGATCCGGTTGAATCCACCGTTGCGTTCCAGCGCATGGTCAAGCCCTTCGAGATGACCAAGTTCGCCGGACCGGTGAGCAACTCTGTGTCCGCCAAGGTGTGGGACTCCCCTTCGAAGTCCGCCCAGGTGGTCGCGATGTTGAGCACGCTCGCCGTCGAGAGCATGATGTCGACATCGCCGCCGTCGAGCACGGCCGCATCCAGCAGCGCCATCGCTGCGAATCGGCCTTCCTCACCGTCATAGGTCACGTGTAGAATCCAATTTCCGGGCTCCACGACAGCCGACCAGGTGCCGTTCCAAGACCCGTCGTCGAGAACCTTGCTCGGTTGCACCGAATCTCGTGAGAGACCGGACTCGGGAATCAGCAGCAAGTTGACCTCATCAGAGATTAGGTCCCATTCAGAGGGCAGTACGTGTGTAACCACACCACCAACGGTCACCGAGCCCGCAAAGAGTTCGATGTCGGAGGTGTTCACTGCGTAGGCCACTTCAATCGTGGTCGAACCATTGCTGAAACCATCCTTGGTTGCAAACACGTCATAGGTGTCATTCACAGGCACGAAAGCTCGCCAGGTTCCGATCGAATCGGTGGTCAGGTCGAGCGGCCCGTATGCGGTGCCGTTCACGGTCACGTTCACATCCACGATTCCCTCTCCGAAGGTCCACGCGTCATCGTCGTTCAGATCCCAGTAGAGGTTGCCCGCGATCTCGACCCACTTCGAGAGGGTGAGATTCGTATCCGCCGACCACGGTGCTGACCAGTTGAAGGTCATCGAGTGATTGTCGAGAATCCAACGCAGATTGTTGTCGGTTCGATTCATGCTGAAAGTCCAGGTGCCGGGCATGAGGCCGCCGTTGAGCACGCCGTCCTCATCGCTCGGTCCCAAGAGGACCTCGCCGAGGCCATCCTCGCTCACAGCGGTGATTATGAAGCCGCTGAGCACATCTCCGCTGCCTTCTTCAATCAGGGTGAGATTGAATTGGGCGGATTCGTCGGTCGTCCACACGATGCCGGTCTGTTCAGCATCGGTGGTAATCAGACCACGGAATTCCTGCATCGGATCATCGTTCTCATCATCGCCATCGTCTTGGATGAAGGCGCCCACGATCACGACCCACTCGCCCTCGTCAATATACTGCACAATCGTGCCGTTGGCATCAGTCTGCAGGGTGATGGTGCGGTCGCCGTCAACCTCGTCGAGGAGGACCGTCCAATTCTCCAAGGGGGCATTGAATATGTTCTCCAGCGTCACCGAAGTGCGCCATTCGGGCAGGAACCCTAGATCGACATCCATCGTGCCCGAATCGAGGGCGACGTCGATTTGACCGGTCTCGGTCGACAAGAGCGTGTTGAATGGCGTCGCATTCGCCTCATCTCGGGCGTCCTTCGCCTCGGCCTCGAAGATCCATTCTCCGACCTCGAGTTCGAGGACGATTGAGCCGTTCTCAAGATCCCAGTCGCCATCATCCTTGCTCACATTGATTGTGAATGCACTGTCGTAATCGGTCGAGGGGTGAACCCTGAAATCAATTGCCTGGGCCGTGCCATTGGACGCGTTTCCATCAACATCATGATCGATGAAGAAGCGGAAGGTCGCCTCGACCAGAGCCGGATTCGCAATCAACATCAGCGATGCATTGTCCCCCATGGCCGTGTGCTCCAGAGGGGGTACGTTGAGCGCTGGATCATTGATGCTGAAGGTCCAGTTACGTGTGACATTGTCAGTGCCGGGCAGAAGATGGGTCGTGAAGCGGCCAGAGAGCGGCTCCACCATCCATTGCCAGGTCACATTGGTCTGCTGATCGAATGCCTCGAGCATGTAGGGGTGTTCATCCCAACCGGGCACCGATGTGGTGTAGGCATTGCCTTCTCGGTAGAGGAAGAAGTCTCCAGACGCTCCCACGCTGAACTGCGGCATCAACGGAGTCTCCAGCAGATCCTCACCGACCGTGAAGTGCTGACCGACCATCGTATTCCCGACCACGACGTGAACGGTGAGATTGACCTCGGCGCCCACGGGCAGTTGGAAGGAGAAATTGCCATCATCATCGGTCATGGTATCCTCTGTGATCCCTCCCCATTGGACATTGACCATCTGGTTCTTGTGCGGCATCAAGGGGTCATCCTCCTTGGCCGGCTCGAACATGACTGAGCCATTGACCCACTCGGAGGCGACATAGCGCATGATCAGGCCTTCAAGATCCTCATCCACCAGCACGATTTCCTCGTACAGAATGTGGTTCTCGTCGAGGATGCTCTCCGCGACCCATTCGCCCATGGGCAATTCGACATTGTAGGAACCATTGCCGTTGTCCCGAGCCAGGATCTCAATGGGTGTGAAGAGATTGCTGAAGGTGATGTTCTGTCCTTCGATCGGCGTGATGTCATTGCCGTCGCCCTCAATCACGAGGAAATCGACGTCGAACATCGGCGGAATTCGTTCAATGTTCTCCGGGGTGACGTCGCCCGGGGTATCGGTGGTCACCTCAATCATGGGCGAACGATACTCATCGAAGCCGTCCTCATCGGCGTCCATCGTGACAAAATACTTGCCCTCGAGCACGGGGCCGATACTGAACGAACCATTCTCATCCGCCATGAAATAACACGGCACCCAAGCGATCTCGCCACAGGGCTCGGTCACTTCGGCATCCTGTTCCTCGATATCGACAATCTCGAGGCGCCCGCTCACGGGGTCTCCATCCATCGACTTCGCGTCGCCGTGAATCCAAGTGCCAGGCAGCAGGAGTTCGATTCCGCCGTCAGGCTCGAGCGGAACGATGAGAGGCATCGGCAGGATGACCTCCGTTCCATTCTCGAACAATACCGCGACGTGATAGGTCCCCGGAATCGCATCCACGAGGTGGAAAGAGCCGGGTTTGACCATGTCTCCGCTGAAGTGGCCCGTGCCTCCGAAGACACCGGTGCCGTTGATCGTGCCGTAGGTCTCCAGACTCTCATCTGAAGTGTCAACATCGAAGAATCCTGCACTGATGATCGTCTCGCGGTACAGGGTCGTCGTGAAGCTGGCGTCCAATCCTTCTGCAGTGAAGCGACCAGAGACGTTCTCAACCCGTCCATCGATCATGAAGGTGTCCGTCACGTTGGCATCCAATAGACAGTAGGACGACTCATTGGCCATCGTGCCGTTATTGCACTCAGGTGAGGTCTGCTGTCCATCGCCGATCGTGCCGACGAAGGTGCCCTTACCGTTGATGATGCCGTCGCCGGTGAACGAGTGTGCGTCCAGGATGGGGCGCGTGTGGTTGCCGGTGAAGTCGGTCGCTGTCGCGATGCCGATTGCGCTCATGATACCCTGACCGGTGAAGGTGACCTGGCCTGTCGCGCCGGGGCCGAACTGGCGCTCACCCTCTACCTCGCCGGAGGAGGTGGTGATGATGTAGGCATCCTGGCGTGTCTCGTCCCAGATGTTGGAGATCCGCAGGTCCACGTTGACGAGCGGTTCGTCACCGAAATCGCCCTCGCCCTGCCAGTTCAGAGTGCCGCTCGCGCCGGAGGCTGTAATCGAGATGGTCATCTCAAGAGTGGCCTCTCCATTGGAGTGACCCGCGCTGCCATTGACTTGAATCGAGGTCTCGCCGAGCCAGGTCGAACCTGAGACGTTGGCGAGGATGCCCGTGATCGGGTTGATCTCTCGGTCTTCGTTCTCGTCGGTGAGCATATCGATGAGCCATTCCTGGGCGCCATTCGTGCCACCTGTCTTGAGCGAGTCACGCGCTGCATCGAGGTGCGAATCACCCATGAATGCCGTCACGCGAATGCGGCCGCTGGGCACGCGCACGCTGAAGTGGCCTTCATCGTCCGCCTGAGCGGTTGCGATGGGAATCCAGTAGGTCCGATCATCGAGATCGCTGTTGTCCTCGCCACTGAAGGCGTCACGCTCGATCAGCAGCTTGGCGTTCGGTACCGTACCGACCTCACCGAGGACGACGTCGCCCTCAAGGGTGGCACCGGAGTAGTACTTCAGGATCTTGACGCCGGTGTTCGCCTGACCGATGGCCTGGCTGTCAGCGCCGGGCTCATACCAGTTCGCCACCACGAAGTGATTCAGCATCGCGCCCGGAAGTGGTCGCGCATAGGTGAGCGGTGATTCAGGTGTGCCATAACCGCTGAAGTGCTGAGACGGTTGAGCGATTCGGGTCGAGGTGTCGAGGCCGAGTTGAGTCCCGCCATAGCCGATGTAAGCGCGAGCGATCATCGTTTCGAAGAAAGCCGGTTGGTGGTCGACACGGAGGTCGACCATCTGAATGATGTCTCCGCCGGTTCCCGACTGGCTGGCCTTCACGTCCTGGATGTATTCCGCCTCGAATTCCGCCGCGGTCATCATCTGCTGAGGGCGATCGCCGCGCTGGGTGATGTAGGTCGACTGAATGTAGTACTCAGGGTCGAGACCACTCAGCGTGGTCGGGGCGTAGAAGATGCCCGTCGGATTGCCGTTGTGCAAGCTTTGCTCGGCGAATCGATATCCACCGATTGGGTAGAGCCGGCTGTCGACGGCGAAGTAACGGATGTCGTTGTTGCGCATGACGGTTTCACCCGGGCCACCCTCGTAACTGGCAACGTTGTATGTCAACTGGGTCAAGTCGTGGTAGACATCGACCAGTTCCGCCATCGTGAATACGGTGATGAGGAGGTCGCGGGCGATTGCATAGCGGGCGTTCTGCCGGTGCAGTGAGGTTGACACATCGCCGAAATCCTCGACAAGGTCATCCGTGTACCAGTAGTCTCCGATGATGTAGTGTGTGGCCTTGTTTGAGAATCCACCAGCATCCCAATCCACCTTGGAGTTGTCATCGAATTCGCCAATCGCTTCATCGAGTGTTGCGTACTCGCCAATCAGGACTCGATCCTCGTAGAGGCGATAGAGATGGTCAGGGGAAAGGGTTCCGTCCGCATTCATCGCATGGCCTTCGGTCAAGATCACATCGTCAGCTGTGCCAATCACCTTGAAGGAGTGCTCTGCGACGTCAGCGCCGCTGGACATTTGGGTGATGCTGACCCATTCGTCCCAGGTCGTATCGGACATGTGCCGATTCATGACGTTGGTGAAGCCGGGAGTGAACCGCTGTCCATCGTCATCGTCGGGGTCCGAATTGACCTCGTAGCGCATGTCACCCTCGGCGAGGGTGGCGATGAACAGTGCGAGCGTGTCCTCCTCTCCACTCGCGAGCAACATGTTGCCCGCCGCGGGGATGCCGGACTGGAAGTTGTCAGCGACGGTCGGATGCTGACCCTGCGCCAGCGCCTGGAAACCGTAGTCCCACCAAGAGACGAAGGCGGGGCGCTCGGAGAAGGAGACATCCTGATCTTGATGCTCGAGCCAATCGTAGGCCTGATTCCAAGACCGACCATTGAATCCGGGTCCGAAGGTACCCATGTACCAGCATTGACCCTGACAGACGTGGAGTTCATCATCATCTACACCAAATCCAGTGTAGGGTGAGGGGTCGAGGACCGACCAACCGAACAGCTCGGCGCGCAGCACATCGGGCATGAAGCCGTGGATCGTATCATCGATCTGCTTCTCGCCGACCTCGCCTCGCGGGATGCCGGAGTCGATGCCGTAGATCGCGTGCTGACTGGACAGCAGAAGGAGGACCAACACGATCGCAGGCACGCCTGGGTGCTTGCGGCTGGCGCTGATCGTCGAGCGGAGGCGGGAGCCGGAACTCGAGACGCCGAGGCGGCGCCAAGTCTTGAGGTAGTCCTTGGTGCCACACCAGCGCCACAATCCGACGATCGCAGCGGAACCCATGATCGCCATCACCGGGGTGGCGTTGAACATGAATCGACCTGCGGACCAGGCCATGTAAGCGGCGACCAGAATCCAGACGGACATGACGATCTCAGGCTGTTTGCGGTGTCGCATGCCACGCCACAGGGCGAGGATACCCATGCCCAGAGCGAAGATGAACACCAGCGGACCGAAGTTCGCGAACAATTGGCCTCGACTCGGTGCCTGAGCCTCGGCGATGGTGCCGAAAACCTTGTTCTTCGAGAAGTAATAACCACCGGTGAAGAGGACATCCCAGCCGTTGTAGATCTCCATGAACTGGAGGATGAACAAGGTGCCGAGAACAATCGAGAACAATCCGCTTCCCATGATGACGACCATCAGCCAGGGTTTGTCACGGAATGAGGTGACGACCCAGCCGTTGATCAGGGTGAAGCCGAGGATGTAGAACATCGGCTGGAATCCACTCGCGTCGAACAGCAGGTTCAGTTCCATGTTGCCGTAGAAGGGCAACGGCAGCAGGAAGGTGACCGTCATCATCACCACCGCGATTGAGGTCAGCGGCATGCTGTCACGACGGCGAAGCAGGTTGAGAGCGGTCTGCACGAAGAAGGCTGCATAGATGATTGCGAGACCATAGACGAATCCCTTCCAGCCAAGCGCGACCGTTGCGAAGGACACACCGGCGAGAATCGCGTAAGCCATGGCGGGGGCTCGTTCGCGGAAGGTGGCGCGAATCCCCTCGATCAGATGCATGGGTTTCCAATCCGAATAATCGAGCAGGCGATCACTGCCTGCAGACTCGACCGCCCGCAACCAGAAGTGGAATCCGAGTGACATGAACAGGATGACGAAGGAATCGTGATCCGCCAGTGCGAAGGTGCTGTGGCTGACGTGTCCGGGCATGAGCGCGATGAGCCAAGCGCCAATCGCACCCGCGCCGAGACCGAAGAATCGGCGGCAGGTCGCGGCGATGGGCAGCACGGTCAGTGCACCATAGAGTGCGGGCAGGCCAGCGATGGACCACCAAGCCGCATCGTTGACATTCCCTCCGAGGAAGGGGTTCAGCAGAGTTCCACCCAGCGCGAGAGTCCAGCTGAACAGCGGCGGTCGCGGATTGATGGAACCGACAGGATAAGAGCGATCCATGTCAATCACGAAGTGGCTGTTCTGAGCCAAGATGTAGTCGATGACCCGCTTCATGTACCACGGGTCAGAACCACCGGTCATGTCCCACTCACCGGTCCCGGCGGCATTCATTGCCGGGATGACGTTCCACAAGGTGCGGACGGCCAGAGCCGTGACCAGCGCAGAGGCGATGGTGATGCCATACCAGTGCTTGCCCCACCACAGGTGGGCCTGACCCGCACCGCGGCGTTCGCCACCCTTGATCAGGCGACCGGTGAATCCAGCCCACAGCACGGTGGCGTTGAGCCAGAAGAAGATGGCGAACCAGGACAATCCACCCAGGCTGCCATTGAGGAAGCCGACATCATCGAGGCCGAACAGGCCCGTGTCCTGCCAGCCGCCGATGGTGTACAGCAACCAGTTGAGACCGATCAGCGACCCGAGGGTGCGCCAGTGCTCAGCCCAGCAATAGGCGACGAACATCGCCACGAGACCGGTGAAGAAGGCCCAGAAGAATCCGATGTGCTCCGAGAGGAAGATCGAATCCGGGTTGTCCAGCGTGCTCAGGTGCCACAGGCTGAACACGTGGGCGCCGATCCAGAAGGAAAGGCCAGCGAACAGGGGGCTATGTTCTCGACCGAGTACATCGGGCAGATCGGCGAACCAACTGCCTTGACCCGGATCCTGCAGTCGACCGCGCATCGCGAGTGCGAGCACGGCGCCGGTCAGAATCGAGATCATCCACCAGGTGAAGAACAGGTAGCCGGTGACGGCGCGATCGATATCGATGAGTTCGACATATTGACCCTCGCTCGCCCACTCATGGCCCGCCGCGGCGACTTGAATCGCATAGACGAAGCCGGCGACGATGCCGACCAGGATGATCTCCCCTTCGTGCCGCTTCGAGCGGTCGAGCAGGTGCACACCAATCGCCATCACCGGGAAGGCGATCGCGAACAAGGGCAATCCGAGATTGATGAAGTAGAGACTGTAGGTGACGATGATGGCTGCGAAGCCGAGGGAGACGAGAGAGGGGCGTGTTCCAACGGGCTCGAAGATGATGCGGGGGGCCTTGCCGAGAAGACCACCGGCGAGCAGCACGGTGGTGAGCATCAGCAGTGTGTTCCAGTTGCTTTCATCATAGTCGACAGTATCCCACGTGGCTGCAACCATCATGGCGAGCATGATGGCAATCGTCACCGGAATGGCGAGCAGCCCGTACAGTGGGCTGCGCGTCGACGGGTTTTCGTGTTCCGTTTCCATTGTTGTTCCCTCTCTTGGGTTCACTGACAGCATACGCTCTACTGTCAGCGTCGCCGCGACCCTCGGCCTCGTTTTAACCGTTCCTTCACACCCGCGCGTGAGAGGCGTGGCTCAGTACAGCGATTTCGTGCTCAGGTTCACAGTGCCCGGTGGCCGATGTCACGGCGGAAATGTGCGCCTTCGAGATGGACCTCTGACAACTGCCGATAAGCGAGTTCCCGGGCCGCGGCCAGCGAGGGTCCGACACCGGTCGCAGAGAGCACTCGGCCGCCCGTGGAAATCAGCGCGCCATCCTTGTGGTTCGTGCCGGCATGATGAATGAAGGAACGGCCATCTGCGCCACTGTATGAACGGAGGTCCCCTGTGATCATTCGGCCCTTCTCAGGTGGGCCAGGGTAGCCCTCGGCAGCGAGCACGACGGTCATTGAATGGGCATCATGGAAGGTCGGCATCGAGTCGGTCAGCCGGCCTTCCGCCACGGCGAGCAGCAATTCATACAGATCACTCGAAATCAGGGGGATGGTGACCTGAGTCTCAGGATCGCCGAAGCGCACATTGAATTCGACCACCGAGGGTGCCCCCGCAGCATCGATCATCAGGCCGACGTAAAGGCAGCCGCGATAGGGGACCGGTTGGCTGGAGAGGTGGTCATGCATGGGCTCGACCACCTCGCGGATCACGCGTTCAACCACCGCTGGAGTGACGACTGGCGCGGGTGCGTAAGCACCCATACCCCCCGTGTTCAGGCCGACATCCCCTTCACCGACCCGTTTGTGATCCTGACTGCAGGGCAGGGCGGCGAAACCGGATTCATCCATCATGACGAGCATGCTTGCCTCCTCGCCGGAGAGGAATTCCTCGACCAGTACGAATCCGTCGGAAACGATGGACTGCGTGATGAAGTCGATGGCTTCATGCCGATCTTTCGTGACGACGACACCCTTGCCGCCCGCGAGCACATCTCGCTTGATGACCCATGGGGAACCGAACGCATCGAGCACCTCAGCGAGGTCCGAGTCAGCATCGAGTCGCGCCACGGCCGCGGTCGGTACGCCAAGCGAGGACATGATGGATTTCGCATGGGTCTTGCTGCCCTCGAGCATCGCGCCTGCCGCGTGCGGGCCGAAGCAGGGGATGCCATCCGCGCGAAGGGAATCTGTAAGACCGTCGACCAGCGGGCCTTCGGGTCCGACGACGACAAGGTCTGCACCCACGGTCTTTGCCAGCGTGATCTGACCCTCCACATCGCCCGCGCTCACCGCATGATTGGTCGCGACCAGCGCTGTGCCCGCATTGCCCGGCGCGACGTGCACCGCGGATACAGAGGGACTCTCAGCCAGTCCAATCGCGAGCGCATGCTCGCGGCCGCCACCGCCGACGATGAGCACGATTCGCCCCATGGTGGCCTTGCAACGCCTTCGGTCTTTGAAAGGTCGCGTCATCTCAGCACGTCCTGAAATCCCCGTGTTTGTGAATCGTGGAGAGGTCCATGACGGCGCATCCTTCATGGTATGCGGGTGTGGAGCAGAGTCTGATGCAACGCAGCCGTTCACTTCCATTGGTCCTCGTCACCTTGATGCTGATGGGCTTCATTCCACTCGCCATCGCCGGTTCCGCGCCAATGAATGGTGGGCCATACGAGGTGAACAGCAACGAGACCTGGTCTGTCGATGGCCAGTTCGATGCACAGGTGACAATCATCGCCGGTGCGACACTCACGATCAAGTCGGATCTCGAGGTCGTGGCCGGCGCATCGATCACGGTCGAAGAAGGCGGCACACTCAGGGTGGAGGATTCCACTCTGACCGCAGAGAATGGACCTCATGCCGTGCGTCCGATTGCCCTGGAAGCGAGCCTGATGGCCTATTCGAGCGTCGCTCCCGGAGGCTTCGAATTGCGCATCATCGCCGCGCCCGATACCGTTCTCGATAACTGGACGGTGCGCTGGGACGATATTCCAGCCCAGGACATGAATGGGTCGGCGCACGAGATCAACTTCACCGCGCCGAGGGATGATTTCCGCATCACCTTCGAATTGCCACCCGGCAGAATCGGCAACCTCGTGATTGACAGCATCGAGATCGATGATGACAACGGTCCGACGACGAACACGCAGGCAATCGATGCGGAACCGATCAATTTCCTCCTCGCGGGTGACCCCGGATTCCCGATTACCATTCACGGTACAGCCCACTTCGAGAACAGCGTGATCACAGGCGCTGTGATCGACATCGATGGTGCGGTGACAACCGCGGATACCGCCTTCAAGGCCTCTGGCCCGGTTCTCGTCACCGGCGAAGGGGCGAGCCTGTCCATGCTCGGAGGCTCCGTCACCATGTCACGGGTCGACCACGATGTCGAACTCGATGCCTTCGCCAGCATCCAATGGGGTGCCGCCACCGGCTCTGGCGGAGATATCGACCGCTGGGAGCGAATCGTACCCGAACAGACGATTCACATCCCCATCAATGGCATGAAGTGCACCAACGACGCCTGCGTGCGATACACCTACCACGGCGTGGGAGGAGAGGGCAATCTGCTCGACCGGACCGTTGACCATGCGGGTAACTCCAAGGTGCCGGCTCGAACCGTCGAAATCGGTTGGGCAGACACCACCGAGGTCTGGACCGAGAGCGCCACGATCGAGGTCACGCTGTTCCGCACGGCTTGGAACCTCAACCCGGAGTTGGATTCCTGGAGCGAGGGTGTTCTGGTCCCTCTGCCCTATGATGTCGAACACATCGATATCATCGAATTCCTCGATCATCCAATCATCGCGATTGATTCGGTCATTTTGGATTCAGATGAAGCCACGGTCGGCCGCTCGACCACGGTGGAGATCAGCGTCACGAATGATGGCACTGAGGCCGCGACGCTCTTCATCAGTTGCAACATCGGTGGAACGAACACGAGTGCGGACACGTCACCGAAATTCGCCCCGATCACACTCGCGGGTGGCGAGTCGGACAGTACCGAGGTCAAGTGGACCTATCACAAAGAAGCCGAGGTCGGTCTGGACTGCTATATCGTGGAACCCTATCAATTCCTTGAGCTTCAGCCGTTCATCTCCAATCGCATCGCGAATGCCACCCTCGAAGGCTCCTCTGATGCCGCGACCTTCGAATGGACCTCGTCCTCCTCCGACGGCGACTTCATGCTCATTATGGTCGGCGTGCTGATCATCACCATCATCATCGGAATGGTCTACGTGGTTCGCCTTGCCCAAGCCGGCTCATTCGGCGAACCGAGCGCGGAGGAAGTCGTCGAGGAACTGGAGCGCGAGGACGATGAGGGCGACTTCGATGAAGACGATGGTGACGAAACCGTCACCGGCGCGACCGATCGCTTCGCCGAGATGATGGCCGAAGAAGAATCCGACTGATCAGCAGGAATCAACGGCGTTGAACTCTTCCCAATAATATGTGCCCGCAGGGTTGCCGAACTCATCTTCGCCCTCATCGGATTCCTCAGTATATTCGTAATGGCTGGAGGATGATGCGACATCCTCACCACCTTGACTGGCGGATACAGTCAGAGTGTAGCAACCATATCCTGGTTCAAGAGCGTCGTCGTTATCGAAGCGGTTGTCACCACCACATGGGAAGAAGAACTCCGTGGTTGTATCACCGATTGTCATTGGTCCGGAGCCGCATAGATCGTCGTCCCAAGTGGCAACCGTTCCAACAACTGAAATCGTCGCATAATCGATTGTCGGCGTCCCATCTTCAAATGCAAAGGTCATGTTGATTTGGTATACACCTCGGATTCTGGAAGGGATGGTGTTCGAGTCAGTGCTCGCTGATCCTTCACCGACCCAGCCTTGGATTTCGATGTAATCGATGCAAGACTCATGGTTGCCTTCGCAATCGGTTCCCCCTTGACCATCATCTTCACTTCCATCGTCATAACCAGCCGCCAGTTCATCCACATCCGTGACGCTACGGGTGAGCTCGAATATCGGCAGGTCTGTGCAGCCAGAGGCCCCGTCAACATCGACACAGACCGTGTAAGGATGGTCTTCCATCACTGGTGCTCCAGTGCCGGTGAATGACTTGACGCGCTGTGCGTTCATCGAATAGAAATCCGCGATCGCGAGTGTGATTGTTCCAGTGTTGCCCTCACCGCCCGAAGTCATGGCCACATTGACGGTTTCACTCCAAGTCTCGGAGCCATCTTGAGAGACGGTGACATCGACGTTGTCGCCGGTGAACTCGGAACCGAACAGGCCCGCAGAGTGCCGAAGTGTGAGCGTGACCGTGTCGCTCTGCTCATCCAACTCATCGAAGGTCATCAGAATGGACCCCCCGAAGTTCATCGCGCCGACATAGGGGATGGCGGCGAGAAGGAGGTAGGACACGACGAGAGTACCCCACTGGGCTCTGGTGAGGCTGCCGCCGTCATTCTTGGTCTGGCTCACATGCAGCGATGCGATGTAGCCCGAACCGATGAGCAGAATCAGAACGAGAACGCCGATGAAAGGAATCTCGATGAGGTACATGAAGTAAATCAGGACCATACAGGCCAGAAGACTGCCCGCCGCAGCGTAGAGAAGAATCGGTTTGTCGGTGGGGTCCTTTTCCTCACCGCTCGCAGCCTTGGACAACAGTCCGCCGCCACCACCGCTGGGTTCGCCGTCGAGAATCTTGCTCTCCTTCTTGAAATCAGGATTCTCTGAATCGCCTGTGGCGCTGAATGCACCCTCTTCATCATCGTCGATCTTCTGCTTGGCCTTCTCGAGCAATCCACCAGTCATGCATGACCACCTCTACGAGGTGAGCCTTGCATCCGAGGTTATCAAACCGTTGGCCGATACGACCACTGGGAACTCGCTTCGTGCAGGCGCTTCAGAACGCCGGGCGTCAGAAAATCGGATCGAATGGAAGCGGCACGGTGCCGTCTTCATCGTCCCCTCGTTCCAGCGAGCGACGCTTCGCCACCGCGGCAGCCGCGAGGCCGAGCATCATCAGGCCGGGGAACAATTCGAAGCCCGGCAGATAGACGCCGCGAATGTAGAGTGTGACCATCTGGGTCTGCTCCATCAGGACGCCACCAGTGCGCACCGAGTGTTCGGAGACCGCGTGGAACTCGAGATGGTAATAGTCATCGGACCAGCCTTGCCTCTTCGGCGTGCGCATCATGACGCGCAACTTCTCGGGCGGTGCCTTGGACTCAATCCAGGTGTTGACCTCGGGAAGGGAGATCTGGAAGCCTGCGTCCTCAAGGTCTTCGCGGTTGGCGACGTCGATGATAATCTGGTCACGGTTGTTGCCGTCGTTGTAAATCTTGAACTCGAAGATGTAATCGATCTTGGGTCGGAGTTGCTTGAATGGCTCATCGGCCTGAACCCGAATCATCGGGAACTGCTTGATCACGACCATCAGCTGGGTGGTCTGCGCGGTGCAGGTCGGGCAAGGCGCACCATTGGCCTGATCGACGCGAGCCGAGACGCTGACCTGTCGGTTGCCCTCCGCCATCTGGTCATCGCCACGTACGACAATCTCAAAAATCGTATCGGAGGATGCGCCCACTGTAATCGAGCCCGGAGCGGAGTAGGCAAGGCCCGCGGATGTCACCTGGATGTTGACCTTCTCGACATAGAGGGTCGGGTTGGTCGCCGTGCAATAGGTCACGCCGAGACGGGTATCACCGGGAGCCACGTCAATCTCGATCGCAGTGGGGGTGCAAAGGATGCTGATATCGGGATTCATCTGTGCTTCAGCGTTACCGACGGTGCCAGCCCAAGAGCTCAGCACGTAGATTGTCATCAGCATGGTCATTCGGAAGACTGACTTCACGGGTTCCACCATAGGTGGCCTCCCTATCATCCCTACATAAGCATTCGCGGGTCACGGCCGTGGCGAGGTATGACGTTCACAGATCGAGATCATCGAGATCGGACAGATCCAGATCGTCGAGGTCATCAAGGTCATCAAGGTCATCGAGGTCGTCAAGGTCATCAAGGTCATCGAGGTCGTCATCGGTGTCGGCATCCTCAATTTCATCCTCGTCGAATTCCTCAGATGACTTCTTCGACCCCCCCTTCACCTTTCGAATCAGCGTCCCAATCACCGCCAGGGCGATCAGCGAACCGAGGATGCCCGCTGCGGCATAGGCCCATACCGGGACGTTCATCGTCGAGAAATCGAGCAGGCCCTCCTCCGGCGCGGTCGTGTTCAACGCCAATTCAGTCGAGGCCAGACCCGGACCCGCGTCATAGGAGGCGAACACGGTCAATACTATACTCTCCTCGTCGAGGTCGCCCTGCGGAGACAGCTGAATCATGAAACTGCTCGCACTTTCAGCACCAACCAGCACCGCATCCTCAGGCGTGATGCTCCAATTGATGCCGCGATCGGTGAGAAGAGCCTCTGAAGAAGCATCGAGTTTGAGAAGAACATCGACCCCTTCGTTGCCATCGTTGGTCACGGTGACGGTCGTCGAAGCGGCTGCTCCACCACTGTTGAGGCTGAGGCCAGCGGGTTGGGCTGACACGGAGATGTCGGCATAGGCGGGCACCTGAAGCTGGATGTTGCTTTCATCGCTCGGTGCAAATTGAAGAAAGAATGGCTCCAATTCAATGTCCTGCACCGCGGTCACCGTGGCCGTCACCGTGACGTTGTACAGAAGAGGATCGTTCGATGCGCTGCCCTGACTGATTGTCACGGTGATCGTGGCCGATTCCTGCATGTCGAGGCTCACCGTCTCAGCACCGGTTGCCAAGATGCCATTCACCTCATACTCCAACGAGATTTCCTCCGCATAGATGGTGGGATTCTCGATCTCGCAATTGATGCTGAGCGAGCCATCGGTTTCGATGTTCCAGACCTTCGGAATCTCAGAGTGGTCGCAGGTGACGGTGACACCGGGGGCCAGAGATGGCTGGGCGCTGGCCAGAGGTGTGAACACAGCGACCAGCATGAGGAACGCGGTGAGCGCGCTGACCCTGCGGGGCGTCGACATCGACCTTTGGTCGCCATCATTCATTGATGAGGCTTCGCGTTGGCTGAGGTGGACGGCGAATGATTCCCCTCAGCCAAGAGGGGTGTTGTTGGTGGACCCCATCGGATTTGAACCAATGACCACCTGGTTATGAGCCAGGCGCTCTGACCAGACTAAGCTAGGGGTCCGACCCCTCCTCGGGCTCGGAGCACTTGAGGTTCACTCGCCTGCCATTGCAGTCTGAATCGCGTTCTCCGCGGCCTCGCGGCAGTCGGCGGGGACGAAGAGCATGATGTCGTTGACCGGGGCGGTGATACTGGCGACCAAGGGGCTGACATCGGTGATGTCGCGGCCATCCTCCAGGCGAATGCCACCTGAGTAGGGCCGGTAGCCCTCCTTGGAGACCCGCGTCACGATCATGTCCTCCTCCGGGTCGTGACCCGCGGCTGCAAGCGCGGCCTTGACCTCGTTCATCGCGCCCCAGAAGGCGACCTCGGTGAGGTCGCGCACGCGCACCCGCTTGTGCATGCCCGCGCGGGAAGCGAGCAATCCGGCCCATTTGGAGAGCACAGGATCGGGATGGGTGGTGAAGGCGGACAATTCGGCCTGGACCAGGCTGTCGTTGAGCGCGAGGTAATCCTTGACCGAGAGATTCTCGTCGATCAACATCCGCTCCATCCGCTTGCTGATCGTCAATTCACCCGCTTCCATCAGCGCCTTCGCACGCGCGAGAGCGCGCACGACATATGCGGTGGTCAGCATGTTCAACTTGTGGAAGTAGACGTTGTGATACATGTGGTAACGCATGATGAGGTAGGATTCGACCTCGGCCACCCCGCCTCTCGTCACCGTGAGGTGGCCGTCTTCACCGATGCGCATCGCACGGAAGATGCGGAACACATCGAAGGTGCCGACCTTGGCCCCGGTGTTGACCTGATCTCGCATCAGGTAGTCGAGGCGATCGACATCCAATTGGCTGCTCACGATATCATGCAGTGCAGGAGGGTCCACACTGCCATCGAGGATGCTGAACAGGCGTGCCAGTCCGTCCTCGCCGACCAGATCGACCAGCACGATGTGGAGGTCATTGTCGGGATCCTCGAGAATCGCTCGCCCCCAGGCCTCGTGATGCTGGTAGGTCGCGAACACATCGGGGTTCTCCAGAGCATGGCTGAACGGCGGATGCCCGATGTCGTGCAGAAGTGCAGCATAGCGCACGAGCCGTGCATCCTCTGGCGTGATGCGACCGGGGTCGACCACCTCGAGGTGTTCGAGCAGCACTGAGGCCAGATGTTGCGCGCCGAGACTGTGGACGAAGCGGGAATGGGTTGCGGTCGGGAACACGTAATGACAGGTCGCCAACTGCTTGATGTCGCGCAGGCGCTGGAAAGTGCGGGTGTCGACCAAGCGACTGATGTCGGTATCGATAACGATGTCGCGATGCACATTGTCGCGCACGACTCTGTCATGTTCCGACATTCCAATCACCTCTGCCGCGAGCGGGCATGCGACGGTAGGGCGTTCCGGTCTTGAACGCGTCGATGCCTAGAGGGTCGCGGGTCCACCCGCGGGCATCACCGAAAGTGGCCCCATGGGACCACGCAGAGCAGGGCCTGCGTTGAAGGTCGCGAAGATGCCGATGTCGCCACCCAGATTGTGCGAGAGCGCGAACCAGATCCGACCGTGCTGGTCGATTCTCATGTCGAGGAAATCCCCCAAACCACCACATCGAACATAGCCGCAGTCATCCAGTGTGTCGATCGGGTCCTCGTCCGCATTGACCTGGACCGTGGTGAATAACGGCGCCTCGCCGAAGGCATCGGTCGCGACCGTGATGTAGGCATTCCATTGGGCCACACCGGACTCATTCACCACCCGCGCCACATAGCCGAAGGCGACCCGTCCATCCGCTCCCGCGGTCACCACCGGGAAGCCGGTACCCGTCAGTCCAGGAATCGGCGGGGCGATCATCATCGGGTCGCTCCAGGAATCTCCCTCATCGCGGGAGTAGGCATAGTAGGGCATGTCATCAACACCCATCCACATCGCGTGCACATTGGAGCCTTCGTCTGTGCCAACCTGAGCCTCTTCGGCATTCCAGGTCGCCGCCGTTCCGGTCGATTCAGTTGGCAACTTGTGTTCACTCCATGTGTAGCCACCATTCGTGCTGCGGTAAATCGAGTAGCCATTGCCATCACAACCGGCGTTGCCACGGTAGAAGTTGCCATCCTCGGATCCTTCGATGTGGGCGGTCAAGCCGCCGCTCTGACAACTCAGTGGCGCACCGGAGACCTCCGGGCTCCAGGTCACCCCGCCATCCACAGAGGTCGCACATAGCGGGTGCGGCGCATTGCCATTGATGCAGTAGACCCAGGTGTTGGGATGCAGGGCCGCGGGATAGGGTGAGGAGCCGATCGTCTGGTGATCCTGAACCGAGTAGGCCGAGGTGGCGACGGTCGGTCCCGTCCACGAGGCCCCCTCATTGTCGGACCATTCCACAGTCATGCCGAGAAGGGCATGCATGTCGAATTTCATGATGCGGTCCGTCCACGGATCCACATACACATAGGGGTCATTGGAATTGGCCACGGGCAGCAGCGGGTCGTAGGTGTTCTCGCAGACGTAATCGACGACATCCTTCATCTCGATCAAGCCACTGCAGCGCACCATCGCGGTCGAGCCCGCCGGGCCATTGCCCCATGAGGACATGAACAGATTGTCCATCGAGGTGATGCCCATCGTCGGTTCAAATGTCGTCATGCCGATGCCATAGTAGGAACCATTCGACCAGAACGGCAGATTGTCTCCTGTCAGGTTCACGGTGATGTTGGCCTCGGCGACCGCGGTCGCGTTGAGCGCATCCACCCCGCCCGCGTAGTGGTACCAGGTCGTCTCAGGAATCCCCTCTTCGAAGTCAAAGGGCGAGGCTTCCTTGGACTTCGACGCATCCTCGTCACCGAAGCAGCCGGAAAAAGCCGTGCTAAGGATGAGTAGAGCCAGTAGGAGTGCCTGACGCATGGCTCGCGCGAGCGCGTGGGCGTCTTCAACCTCACGCGTCGTCGGGGTCGATGTCCTCGACCAGTGTGAACTTGTATTCTCCAGTCGCACTATCGTAATCGATCTCAGAGAAGACGACCTTCATCTGGCGATTCTCGAAGGGGTCGTGGAACCATGGCTGACCCTGTCTGAAGATGCTGAGGACGACCTTGTAATCCACCATCGGCATATCTCCAGTGATGCTGTAAACAGCACTCTCCGCGCCCTCATCGGCCAGATCATCACCCTCACCGCCACGCACCACGGTTCGCTGGATGCGACGTGCGATTCTCATGTGGACATTGCAGCCGTGAATTGTATGCCAATCCGAACCCTCGGCCTTCAGGTGGCACTCATTGATTTCCATAATTCCCTACCACCGATTCTGAACGTCAATCTTCCGCCGGACGCCAAGGCTGCCAATCGGCACCTGAGTCCGGGGTGCGGTAGTAGTTGGCCCCTTCATACAGGGTCCACTCATAGCCATCTTCGGCGACACGTCCAGTGATGTCCTTTGATGGACCCGAAGCAACTGCTTCTGTGACCATCTCATCTTCAACGATGTGAGTCTGATCCTCGGTGATGTC
>Ga0114996_10000887_pt1 | contig 41089 bp, 38 predicted proteins | sample ArcticOcean_MG_C_4_FD_87039 | JGI IMG/M metagenome (GOLD analysis project Ga0114996, IMG submission 87039) | Marine microbial communities from western Arctic Ocean - ArcticOcean_MG_CB4_134 | ecosystem: Environmental > Aquatic > Marine > Oceanic | place: Arctic Ocean: Canada Basin | collected... | reverse complement strand
CATCTATTGATTCATGCGGGAGAGACCAAATGGAAGTTGGTGTCGAGAGTGACATCAGAAAACTCATAGTCAAGCATGGTAAGATCGCCTTTGCCGAGTTCATGGAGATGGCTCTTTTTTCACCACGTGGAGGCTACTATACCTCAAGAGATCATGCTAAAGAAAAGGACTACTACACCGCACCTGTAGCTCACCCGATCTTTGGTGCCTTGGTGGCGCTTCAATTGGAGCAGATGTGGGAACGCATGGGTTCGCCATCTCCCTTCTATGTGTTGGAGGCAGGTGCAAGTGGTGGTGTCCTTGCCGGGGACATTCTGGCGTATTCATCATCACTGCCATCAGGGTTTTCCGATGCCCTTGAATACATAGGGATAGACTACGATGTGCCCAATGGATCTCCACAGGATGCCAATTTCATTAAGGCAAGCGGCCTGCCGTTTAGGAACTTGGTCGGCTGCGTCCTTTCGAATGAGCTGTTCGATGCCTTCCCCGTACACCGCTTTGCCATACAGGATGGACGTGTCAAAGAAGTCTACGTCACCCTGAAAGAAGATGAGTTTGCAGAAGTCACTGACGAGCCTTCCACTCCGCGGCTGGAACAGTGGCTATCCGGCCTTGGCCTTGACCTGCCGGAGGGCTTCCGTGGAGAGGTAAATCTGGCTATGGACGACTGGATATATGAGCTATCCCAGGTGCTGAAACAGGGGTTTGTGCTCACCTTCGACTACGGTCACATGGCGCAGGATATGTACTCGTCAATGAGGTCTCGCGGCACACTGCGATGCTATTACAGGCATCTTCTTGAAGGCAACCCATACCGTAGGATAGGTCATCAGGACATCACGGCACATGTCGATTTCACGTCGCTAATGCGCTCTGGAGAAGAGCATGGACTGGCTTCGGTTGGCTACACCACGCAAAAAGAGTTCCTGCGTAACATCGGTTTTTTGGGATTTCTGGAATCCCTTGGCGAGCGACAGCTACCACAAAGAGAACGGGACGCCAACCGTATGGGGATGCTGGAGCTTGTCAAAGACGGTGAGATGGGAGACTTCAAAGTATGTGCCCAGGCGAAGGATTTTGACTACGATACCAAGCTGTTTGGCTTTGATACCGACAGTCCTTTGAGAATGAGCAAAGACAAAAACTTTCCCCCACTACCTCTTCTGTCAGCGGAGCATCTTGATTTAATGGCTGGTAGTTACCCTCACCTCTCCTGGGAGTGGGAAGACATGTGGCCCTTTCGGAAAGAGGGACAGTAGGACGCTCCCTGCACCCGCAGTTGACAGATGTTATGTTGGTCTGCGGAAACAACCCCTCTGTAATTCTGAACGAAGTGAAGAATCTAGGGGGTGATAATCAAGCGTTCAATGTGAGCCTATCAAATAGCTTGTGTGGTTGGCTATTTGCCTACACGTTGGGTATTTCTCCCAAAGGTTCACTTAGCAACAACCCAAGCCTGCCAAACTGCCTGATCGGAGCGCTGTTCAGGTATCCGCACACCCTACGCTAGGCGTTCCTTTAGCAGACGGACCGCGGCCTCTATCCCATCGGGGTGATCGAAGACTGCTGAGCCTGCCACCACAACCTGTGCTCCTGCCTTAGCCACCAAGGGCGCGGTGTTGGTGTTGATGCCACCGTCAACCTCCAACTCAGCTTGAATTTGCCTCTGCTCCATGAACTGACGCACACGTGCAATCTTCTGAGGGCTTTCAGTGATGAACTTCTGGGCGGGGAGCCCTGGGTTCACCGTCATCACCAGTATTTGATCGAGCAACGGTAGAACTTCTTCAATGGCTGTCACAGAGGTGCCCGGGCTTATTGCAACTCCTGCCCTGGCCCCGTGCTCCTTTATCTGGGCTATGGTCCAGTGCAGCTGGGTGCACGCCTCTGCGTGGAACGTGATTATGTCCGCACCCGCGTCTAGAAAGGAGGCGATGTGACGCTCAGGTTGTTCCACCATCATGTGTATGTCCAAAGGCAACTGAGTCCATTTCTTTATGGCCTCCACCGTTCGCGGGCCCCAGGTGAGTGCGGGTACAAAGTGGCCGTCCATTATGTCCACGTGTATGAGGTCTGCTCCGGCCTTTGTTACCTCTGCAACGTGCTCGCCAAGGCGCGCGAAGTCTGCCGACAGTATTGACGGAGCCAGTTTGATGTTGCTCATCGGGCCCACCTGGTTCTTGGGTCGATGTCGTAGAGTAACTGCTGTAGTGCGGACTGGTATTTTGCCTCGCTACGCCATTCCGAGAAATCGAGGACATGGGTCGCCAGTACATCTGCCTTCTGTTCATGTTGCCATTCGTTTACAATGTAGTCGTCAAGGCGTATGGGAAACAGCACGTCTTCATTCAACAATTCGGGTTCCATGCCGCGCGTTTCTGCACGCTTCTTGCGACGGTTGTTTGCAGTCTTGATAAGGGATTCTTTCTGTAAGGCACGTTCAATCTCCCGAGGCACCCCATCCATTTGCAGAGAATTTTGTGAACAGATAGTCAACATCTTATCGTCGTCCTTAATCGGGCGGCCAATCTTAGCCCACACCTTTCTGCCTGCAACTGTGTCCTGGACGTATTCCCAGCAGGGCATGCCCATGGCATTCAAGTCTCTACACAGACGGTTAGCCAACTCTGCATCCACGGATGAGTAGCTCACGAAGCAACGGAAGTGTTCTCTCTCGCTGTTTATGTGTATTACCAAGGCTGTTTACCTAACTCCCAACGGCCTATCCAGGATTTGACGGGCCTCTTTCAGTGCTTCTTCGACCCTCCGCTGGTTGGTGCCTCCAGGCACATCGCGGCTGGCGATGGATGAGTCCGCGTTTATGGCGTATATGTCCTCATCGAAACGGGGCGAGAGGTTTTTGTACTCCTCCAGACCCAACTCGGCCAGTCCCTTGCCGTTGGAATCGGCATAGCGCACAAGGTTGGCTACGATGCCGTGTGCGGTGCGGAATGACTCGCCCTTACTCACAAGGTAATCTGCGAGGTCTGTGGCTAAAATGTTGCTGTCCAGTGCGGCTTCGCGGGCGCGCTCGGTGTTGACGGTCAGGGTGCTAATCATGCCGCTAAATACACCCAGGGTGCTTAGAATGGTGTCCACCGTATCGAAGAAGCCTTCCTTGTCCTCTTGAAGGTCACGATTGTATGTGAGGGGCAGTCCCTTGAGTATAGTCAGTATTCCCATAAGGTGGCCATAGACACGGCCGGTCTTGCCGCGGGCCAACTCTGCAAAGTCCGGGTTGCGCTTCTGGGGCATAATACTGCTGCCTGTTGTGTAGTCATCGTCCAGTCGAATGAAGCCGAACTCCTGTGACGACCAGAGCACCAATTCCTCTCCCAGGCGTGAGAGGTGCATCATGCACGCGGCGGCGTCGGCATGGTACTCCACCAGGAAGTCCCTGTCGGCGACGGCGTCCATGCTGTTCTTGCTTATCTCTCGGAATCCCAACTCATTGGCAACGAACTCACGGTCTAAGGGGTACGGAACCCCGGCAAGTGCACCGCTACCAAGCGGAAGTACGTCTGTCCTATACAGGCAGTCCTGGAAACGCTCTCTGTCTCGCTGAAGCATATGGAAGTAGGCCAGCAGGTGGTGTGAGAACAGGACTGGTTGGGCGCGCTGTAGATGCGTATAGCCTGGAATAACCACGCCTTGATTAGCTTCGGCGGTGGTAAAGAGAACAGCCTGAAGCGCCTTTAGCCCTTCCTGTGTGGTCCCTATGGCCTCCTTGCAGTAGAGGCGCATATCTGTGGCCACCTGGTCGTTGCGGGAACGGCCAGTGTGCAGCTTTCCTGCCACGTCGCCGATCTTCTCGAAGAGGCGAGCCTCTATGTTCATGTGGAGGTCTTCCAAGTCCTCTTTCCAGGGGAAGGAGCCTTCCTCGATTTCCTGCCGTATGCTGTTGAGACCCATGCCGATGAGCTCAGCATCCTTGTCGGTGATTATGCCCTGTTTCGCGAGCATACGAGCGTGTGCCATCGACCCGACCACGTCCTGTCTGTACAGGCGGTGGTCGTAGCGGATGGAAGCGGTAAAGGACGTGGGTCTTTTTTCGTTGGACATTGGTTTATTATTTATTATGGGAGTTTAACAGCATTTCCCCTTGTTACTCACTGCTCTCGTTCAGTTTGGGAAGCTCAAGTGGCTGGACTTTGGCCTGGGTGCGTCCCGCCAGTCCGTAGATGTGGATGAATCCCTCCGAGGCGCGATGGTCGAAGAGGTCTCCCGCATCGTAGGTGGCGAGTCCGTGCTGGTAAAGTGAGGAAGGTGAACTTCTGCCCACCACCGTGCAGTTGCCCTTGAAAAGCCTCAGACGTATTGTGCCTGTGACGTAGCGCTGTGTGCTCTTCACGTAGGCATCCAAGTCCTGGTGGAAGCCCGTGTACCACAGACCGTTGTACACATGCTCGGCGTACTCCTGGGATACCTTCTCTTTCAATCTAAGCTGGTCTCTGCTTAGTGTGATGCTTTCCAACGCTCGGTGGGCTGCATGGAGCACGGTCGCGGCGGGGGCCTCGTAGACCTCTCTGGATTTTATGCCAACAAGACGGTCTTCCAGATGGTCAACACGTCCGATACCGTGCTCTCCGGCAACGTCTGCCAAGTGTTGTATCAGGGCGACTCCATCCATATTCTTACCGTCCAGTGTCACCGGCACTCCCTGGTTAAAGGACACTTCAAGGTAAATGGGACTCTGCGGCGTGTTTTCTAGAGAGCTAGTCAGGGAGTAGGCTTCCTCAGGCGGTTCCTGCCAGGGGTCTTCCAGGTTACCGGCTTCAACGCTGCGGCCCCACAGGTTCTCATCCACGGAATATGGACTTCGTTGTGCCAGATCAAGGGGTACATTTCGGCTCTGGCCGTACTGAATTTCCTCATCCCTCGTCATCTTCCACTCTCTTGCAGGAGCGATTATGTGAAGGGATGGATCCATGCCTGCAATGCTGAGATCAAAGCGCACTTGGTCGTTGCCCTTGCCAGTGCAGCCGTGTGCCACTGCCTTTGCCCCTTCCCTGTGGGCGACATCCAGTAGATATCGGGCTATCAGCGGACGCCCAAGGGCGGTTGCCATGGAGTATTGGCCCTGGTATATGGCGCCGGCCTGCAAGGCTGGAAAGACGAAGTGACGCACGAAATCTTCACGGCCCTCCACCATAAGGGCCTTGATTGCACCTGCCGCAATAGCCCTCTCTTGCACATCGCTTCTGCCCTTTGATCCCCCCAAGTTTGCCGTGAGGGTTATGACCTCGGCATCGTAATTTTCCTTCAGCCATGGAATAGCCACAGATGTATCGAGGCCGCCGCTGTATGCCAGGACTACTTTAATCGCCACTTTGAATGGTTCCCCTTCCAGATTGGATTGTCTAGCCGGAAACTACCTTGCCCAATGCTATCTCGAGCCGCTCCAGCGCCTTATCTACCTCCTGTTGACTCACGTTCAGTGGTGGCATGAAGCGGATGGCGTTGGGACGCACAGGGTTGAGAAGCAGTCCCTCTTCATTGCAGAGCGATACCATCTGTCCTGAGATATCGCTGCTGAACTGTACTGCAATCAGAAGCCCCATGCCGCGAACCTCCGTGATGTTCTCGTAGCGGGAGGCAAGGGCATTAAGGCCATCTCTGAGGTGCTGACCTACGGTTTCGGCATAAGCCGGAATATCATTCTGGATAACGTGATCCACAACAGCGAAGGACCCCGCGCACGTTAAAGCGTTACCTCCGTATGTGGAGCCGTGGTCTCCGGGGGACAGCAGGCAGAATTTCTCTTTGGCCATGAAAGCGCCTATTGGTACGCCGCCGCCAAGTCCCTTGGCCAAGGTAATGGCATCTGGTTCCACTCCAAAACGTTCGTAGCCAAACAGGGTGCCCAGACGGCCAATGCCAGTCTGCACCTCGTCCAAGACCATCACCAGGTTCTGCTCATCGCACCACTCACGTACCTGCTTCAAGTAGTCCATTGATGGGACGTTGACGCCTCCCTCTCCCTGTACCGGCTCAAGCATGACGGCGCATGTGTTGCTGTTGGTGGCCGCTTTGATGGCCTCTATATCGTTGTAAGGCACGTTTATGAAGCCAGGAGCGAGGGGTTGCCACTGCTCCTGATAGCTGGGCTGGCCTGTGGCTGCCGCCATGGTTAACGTGCGTCCATGAAAGGAGTTCAAAGCTGTTATGACTTCGTAGGCTCCGTTCCGGTTGATCTTGCCGTACTTGCGAGCCAGCTTGACGGCTCCCTCGTTGGCTTCCGCACCACTATTGCTGAAGAAGATACGGTCCAGACAGCTATTCTCTACGAGAAGCTGCGCCAGCTTAACTTGGGGCACGGTGTAGAACTGGTTGGAGGTCTGCATCAAGGTGCGGGCCTGTTCTTCAACGGCGCGGACCAGAGCAGGATGGCAATGGCCCAGAGTATTGACCGCCCAACCAGATGTGAAATCCAGATACTCCTTGTCGTTCTCGTCCCAAACCAGCGTACCTTGGCCCCTCACAATTACCACCGGCTGACGCCGGGCCACCTGCATGTAGTACTTATTTTCCAGATCAGTCAAGTTGCTCATTTTTCTCCTTCTGCGATGGACTTTAGCATCTCTTCCAGGTTTGTTTCCAGCTGGTTCAGAGTCTGCTGGATGTCCTCGATGGCCTGCCGTATGTCTTCGATCTGCTCTTGCCTTGTGCCATCCGTGTGTGGGTACGTAGTGTCGCCACCGCCTGAATCAGGCAGTGGTCCCAGCAGTGCGTCAAGGGCGCTCTGGAAATCATCCTTCATAACAACCCGTTTGGCATCGGCTACAATCACCTGTTTGAGTTCCGGGAAAGCTATGTTATCTGCCTGTATGTAAAGGGGCTCCACGTACATCAGGAACCTTTGGCCTTCATGCTCAATGGGCGTGACAAGCAGATTGCCCCTGATGCACCTAGCACCCCTCTGGCACAGCAGAGTGAACTGCTGTTTGATGGTGAAATCCTGGTCTATTCGTGCCTCTATCTGCTCAGGGCCGTCCACCTGTATGCCCTTGGGAAAGAAGAAAGCCTTTAGGCTACCATACTGGCCCCGGTCATTGTCCATACGGGCTGCTAGCCAGGCCACCTGATTGGGCTTGTTTAGGGGGGTGAATGGGAGCATGAGAACAAACTCCTCCTTATCCTCACCAGGAAGCTTCATTATGACATGGTACGGCTGTATTGGCTGCATCGTTTCGAAGAATAGCTCCTGGGGGATGCTCCACGGGTCCTCTTTGCGATAGAAGTCGGTGGTATCTCTCATGTGGTAGATGAGGTATTTTTCAGCCTGTATGGAGAAGAAGTCCCGTGGGTAGCGAATGTGAGCCTGCAGGTCTTTCGGCATCTCATCTCCTGGCTTAAAGAGACCTGGGAACATATTTGAATAGGTCTGGATTAGGGCATCCTCTTCGTCAAAGATATAGAAGTCTACCTCGCCGGTGTATGCGTTGACTACTGCCTTTATGCTATTGCGGATGTAGTTGAACTCATCACGGTACGGGTCGGAGTAGGGATAGTGGTCGGTGACGGTATAGGCATCCTGAATCCACCATAACTTGCCTTCGCTTACCACCATATACGGGTCTGAGTCCAACCGCAGGAATGGAGCCAATTGCTTTACTCTATTCTGGACCAGCCGCCTGTACTGTATTCTGCTCTCCGATGATACAGCGCCGCTAATGAGGATGTTGATATCTGCGAACTCCAATGCATAGGCCATTCGGCGAGCCACGGAACTGAGCTGCACCCCGCCGCCGCCATCGTATTCATACTCTGCGTTGGCAACTGTGCTTGAATCTATGGCAGGGAAGTCAAATTCTGGTTCCTTGGACTTGACTATGACATAACTGGCACTGTTCTCTCCATAGTATATCTGGGGTTGGGTCACCTGGGGGACCAGCCCCTCAAGCGACTCCTTCCCTGCCTTTGGGGGGATGTCCTTAATGAAGAACTCGGGTTTCCCTTCGGCGGTGAACTCCGTCGTAGGGCTCATGGCTATCCCGAAGCCGTGTGTGAACTGGAGACGGCTATTTACCCAGGACTGCGACTCCTCTGGCAGGTCTTCAGGGAAAAGCTCACGTGCCCCCAAGACTACCTGACGGATCTCTCCATTGATGTTGTAGCGGTCTATGTCTACTCCTACGAATCGATAGTAAGCCCTGAAGAACTGAATCTGGTTGTATATGCTCTTGAGGGGACGGCGGTCCCACAACCGTACGTTGTCAATCGTTCCAGGATTGGCGGCCACCGCTTCCGCGGTCAGAGGCGCAAGCTCGCCGGCCAGGCTTCCTGTGTCTATGGTGGCTAGTTCGTAGTCCTCTTCAACGATGCGGTCCAGGGCAAAGCCCTGCCGTGTGAATTCCAGGTGGTGAGGAATATAAGCACGCTCCTTTTCCAACTCGTTGGGAGCTACTTGAAAGCGCTGTACAAGAGACGGATAGACGGCCCCAACTATTACGGCCGCCGCAATCCACAAACCAAGCCCACCCACGACTATCCTGGGAGAGCGGAAATAGGCGTTGGTAAGGAGTAGAACTCCTATCACGCTGCCTATAACAATAAGAACATAGAGGGCTGGGAGACGTGCGTTCAGGTCGGTGTATGCGGCACCGAAGATAGCTCCGCTGGAGGAAAACAGGAGTTCGTAGCGATCGATCCAGTAGCTCCAGGTGATAGCCAAAAGCAGCAGCCCTAATAGAATGGAGGCATGACTTATCAGTGCATGAGTAATGGTCTTAGCTAGGTTTATGCCCATCAGGCTTACATTGATGAGGTATATGGAGCTCACAACCAGCATTGTTGTAATTATGACTCCAAGTAGCCATCCCTGCATGAGATTAAACATTGGTAACGTGAACACATAGAAAGACACGTCATTGTGAAATACGGGATCCTCTATGTTGAATTGTACATTGTTAATGAACATAAGAACCGTTTCCCACTGACTGCTCGCTATGGCACCGAAGATAATTGCTAGCAGGAAAATACTTAGCCACGTGCCCCACGTAAATAGGCGATTCAGTAAATCCTGAACCGCGGGTGACAAGAATATTGCCGGATTACCCTTGGAGTTTCTATATGCGAACACGGCGTTAGGTATGACGATAGCCGTAAAGACCAAGGCACCCAAGAAGAAGAGACACAGTTTGGTGACTACAATCTTCACGTAGACGCCGAGGTAGTCGAGGGCATCAAACCAGAGCCAGTTTGTGAATAGCTGCCTCAGTATGTTTAGGAGGACGAGGAATAGTATCAGGCCAAAAACTATTAATCCCCATTTCAGCAGCGGGCTTGGATCGAAAGGCATAGCAGGCCTTTCGATCTCTCCATTTGGGAACGGCGACCAGTCCTGATCGCCTCGGAAGCTAGACATTGCCTCTAATCAATCCTGGTGCCGAAGGAGTGTCCCTCTACAAAGTCTAGCAGAGCCCTACTCCTCCTCCCATCTAATATGTGGGCCACTCCAACCTTTTCCAGGGCACGCAGGCAAGCTTCTACCTTGGGTACCATGCCCCCTGCAATTGTGCCTGAGCTCACTAAATCGGCTACTTGGGCGGCGGTGAGCTTGTCCACAATGTTGCGGTTCGAGTCCATTACCCCTTCCACATCGGTGAGGAAGACTATTGACTCTGCCCGTAGTGCATGGGCTATCTCACCTGCGGCGGTATCCCCGTTTACGTTCAACAGGGCTCCACTGTGTTCCGAGGAATCGATGGCATGAATGGCCACAGGCGCTATTATTGGTATGTATCCAGCGGTCAGGGCCTGGTGGATGGGAGCAGGGTCTACCCGTGTAATGTGCCCCACGTAACCAAGTTCGGGGTCCAGGATTTCTGCCTGAAGCATTCCACCATCTACGCCGCTCATACCAATTGCCCTTCCACCCAGTCTTTGGATGGAGGCCACTAGGTTTTTGTTTACAAGTCCGGCCAGTGTTGCAGCGACAATCTCCATACTGGGGGCATCGGTCACCCTGAGGCCATTGACGAAGCGAGGGAGTGCGCCCTGCTTCTCCATCCATTGAGAGATTACCTGCCCGCCGCCGTGAATTACCACTGGAATCGTATCCTGCTGTTGCAGTGCAACCAAGTCCTGCAGGGTGGTGTCCTGATTGCTTAAAACGCTTCCACCTATCTTGATTACCAGGGTAGGGTGGAGAGGCGAGTCAGGAGTCAAGATACTCTTTTCCATTTATGGATTTCCATCTCGGGGTTTTTCGAGCTATCGTTACGTTTGTCCTGAGAGGACTGCATAGTGGTCACGGATTACGTGGTATATGCGCTGTTGAAGGTGACGTACTCTTCACTGATATCGCAGCCCCAGGCTGTTGCAGAGCCATCGCCAAGGTTTAGATTAAGACGCAGACTAATCTCAGGACCACTCATGGTGAGGACCACGGCGTCTTTGAAGTATGGTATGGGACGACCCTCTTCCATAATGCATACGTCACTGATGTAAAGAGCTACGTGGCTCTCCTCCAGTTCAGCTCCGCTGTATCCAAGGGCAACCATGATGCGGCCCCAGTTGGGGTCACCGCCGTGGACGGCGGACTTCACTAGGGTGGAAGCGGCCACGGCCCTAGCGGCGGCTCTGGCATCGCTCTCTGTTACAGCGCCTTCCACAGTGACTTGTATCAGTTTGGAAGCACCTTCTCCGTCTCTGGCTATCTCCCTTGCCAGGGCGATGGATACTTCATTTAGGGCTTGTCTGAAGGCTTCCTCGCCTGGACTGCCAGATGTAATGGTATCTCCTCCGGCGGCTCCGTTTGCCATAATGATAACGCTGTCATTGGTGCTGGTATCACCGTCAACGGTAATCATATTAAATGATGAATCAACTGATTTGGAGAGGGCTTCCTGAAGGAATTGCTGCTCCACTGGTGCATCTGTGGTCATGAAAGCCAGCATGGTCGCCATGTTGGGGTGAACCATTCCGGAACCCTTGGCAATTCCTCCCAGTAGATAGGTATTCCCTCCAACATCGAAGGAAACTGCGAACTCTTTGGATATGGTATCAGTGGTACGAATTGCCCGTCCCAGTGCATGGCCTCCGTTTACATCTGCGGTTAGCTGTACTTTGGGCACACCGCTACGGATTAGTGCCATTGGCAACTCAACTCCTATGAGTCCGGTGCTGCAGGCAAGGACAAGTTCTGGGTCAATGTCTAAGTGCTTTGCTGCCAATTCGGCCATTTCCAGGGCATCTGTCATTCCCTGGTCGCCCACGCAGGCATTGGCTATCCCGCTATTGATGATTATTGCCTGTGCGCGGCCCGAAGCCACTCTGCGTTGGTCAAGGACAACGGACGGTGATTTGATCTGATTAGTGGTGAAAGTTCCCGCCACAGTGCACGGACTCTCGGAACTGATTATGCCTAGATCCAACTTGTCCTCGGTGTATGTCCTGATGCCTGAATAGGTGGCTCCTGCCAGGAACCCCTTTGCAGACGTTATTGTGCCATCTTTCAACCACTTCAACTCTACGCTCACCGGTAACCTCGAATAGTAATTTATATATTGCTTGGAACGGCCACAAGTATAACACTATACTAGGCACAGGCACAACAATAAGGAGAGGAAAGAGATATAAATACGCACCAAGTGAGAGTATAATTTTGCTTCATTCTTGGGAAAGGACGTGAAATGATATGCCACTTGCTAGAATTCGTCCACTAGACGTGACGCTCCTCTCGGATGACCGTCCACACGGCCTCGGCGGAAGAATAGACATTCAGATAGAGTTGACATCTAGGGCTGATATAGAAGTCAGAGCGGCTAGGGTGGACCTGGTGTGCGAAGAGCATTACGTGGAGAGCTACACCGTGGAAGTGCCAATAGGGTCGAGAGCAGATGCCGGTGGGTCGGCAGGAATGACTGGGGTGTATATACCTCCAAAGATTCCTAAGCTTGTGCACAAGGACGTCAAGGAGAGTTACGTCCACAGCAGTGAGGTCTTCCTTACCAACGTGTTGCTTCAATCCGGCACGGCAAACAGGTATAACGTCAGGCTGATGATAGATTCAGAACCCCCTCCACATACCGGTAACGCCACCGTGAAGTGGAGGCTTGAATTGGTGGTGGATGTGGCTCGGGCTCGAGACATTAAGGCACGATATAAAGTGAACATATTGCTTCCTGAACGCTCACGAAAGAGAAATTGAACTCACGTAATCCTTCTTGGGAAAACGCTCTGCTGGATGTGATTCGTACTCCAAGATGATGCTTTGCTCACCCTTAAGGTTCCCTAGACCCTTGTATATACAGCCTTTTTCTATCTGTTTTTGAGGGTAATGCTAAATACCCTCAACTCATTGCAATTACCGATTCCTCTCCTGTTGGCAACATCATTAGGTCTCCGTCATTTTGTCTAGTAACAACAGGTCTCCATTGAGTGAGTGGGAGGTTATTATGTAAGTGGAAGTGTTTACATTAGTGTCCGCGCCCATCCATGTCTCTACCATCCTAGGTTCATAGCCTACCCACGCCCACGCTCCAAGCGGTATAGATGGGTTGTTCCTTATGTATTCGTCAATCTTGAGATAGAGTATCTTGCCTTCCGCAAGTTGGTTTAACACAGCTTCCTTCTCTTGCTGCGATCGCTCCTTGATTTCAGTGTCAATGGGAGTGTCATCTTGGAAAGCAGAGGTGAGTGACATCCCAAGAAAGACAATCACAACCACGATGAATAATTCTTTGGCCGATGTCATCCTATCTCCGCTGCTTCCGCCTCTCTTTCCAGTGCCTTCTGAAGCTTCCGAAGTCTGTTGCTCAGCCGAACCGGATATTTGCGGGCTTTCTTCAGACTCTTGAAGCGGTCATCCAGGGCAGAAAAATCCTGTTGAAAGCGTTCTCTTATCTCATGCAGAGATGGCAGGCGCTTTGCCAATTTTCCTTCTTGCATGAATGTTTCCAACAGTGACTCAGCTTCGGGTTCCGGAAGCGGGTCATCGGCAAGGCCGATGACATCGCCGCGAAGTCGTCTTTCTGAGTCCATGAGCCGGAACACCTGCTTCTCATCCGCCAGTGATATCTTTCCCGTGCTGAGTTTGAGGACTGGCCGTCCGCCATACTTGACCAGTTTGTACGCCATGTCCAGCCAGGGAGCGTCTCCGGAGACGCCCATTCGTGTTCCAATGCCAAAGCCGTCTATGGGAGCGTCTGCTGACACCAGTCTCTCTACCTCAAACTCGTCCAGACCCCCACTGGCTAGAATGAGCACATATTCGAGCCTCGCTTCGTCCAGGATCCTCCGTACATGTCGGCTCAGCGCAAGGAGGTCGCCGCTGTCCAGTCGTACGCCTAGCAGCCTGTTTCCATGGGACTCCATCTCATGGGCTACTACGACGGCTTTGCGCGCTCCGGTGACGGTATCGTAGGTGTCAATGAGAAGAACGGTGGTCTCCGGGAAGCTCTTGGCAAAGGCTCTGAAAGATTCCAGTTCACTTTCAAAGCTAGTGACGTAGGAGTGGGCCATGGTTCCGGTGACTGGTATGTCGTATGTCTTCCCTGCCAAGACGTTGCTGGTGGACTGGAAGCCAACCATGTAGCTGGACCTTGCCGCCTTCATGCCTGCGTCTACACCGTGAGTGCGCCTCAGGGAGAAATCTACCACAGACCGATCCCCGGCCGACCAAAAACACCGAGCCGCCTTGGTTGCAACGACGCTCTGGAGGTTGATCTGGTTGATCACCAGGGTCTCTACCAGCTGTGCCTCGATGATAGGCGCGGTGATCTCCAAAATAGGTTCCTCATAGAAGTAGAGTCGTCCCTCGGGAATTGCGCGAACGCTTCCTGTGAACTGAAGATGCCCCAGATAATCCAGGAATGCGCTGTCGAATATCCCGGTGGAGTGCAGATAATCGATAGCCTCCGATGAAACGGAGAATGCCTCCAAGTAGTGCAACACATCTTCCAGTCCGGCCGCCACAAGATACGGACGGTTGATTCTGGATTGACGTACGAATAGGCTGAAGGTGGCAGGCGCGAACATCTGCTCATGCAGGTAGCTCTGTGCCATAGTCAACTCGTATAGGTCGGTGAATAATGCCGCTTCTTCAGCGGAGAGGGCGCCGGGCTTGTTCATTTAGCTGTCTCTTCCCGTGTCTATTTGTGAACACTTAGCAGCTTTCTTGAGTTAAGTTTACGGACATGAGTTGTATTCGTCAAAGGTCGGGCCCGTATATTCTCGCACCATGGAATTCTACTATAGACCTCCCTCAACGTTCCTTTCTATAGTAGAATTCCATCAGGAATAACTGTGACAGTAGCGTGCATACTAGATGTGGCATGTCCTGCGCAGTGCTGGAAAGCGCTTATAAATACCTAGCATTACATATTTTTGTAAGTTCCGTGTTTAGAATAAATTGATACCTCTAAAGCTATCGCTAAAAAATTTTCTCTCCTACCGCGACAGAGCGCCAGTCCTTGAACTGGAAGGAGTGCATGTTGCTTGCCTCTGCGGCGACAACGGCCACGGCAAGTCGGCCCTATTGGATGCCATAACCTGGGCTCTTTGGGGCACCGCTAGAGCCAGGGTTCAAGAGGAGTTGGTCTATCAGGGTGAAAGCGATATGGTGGTTGACCTTGAGTTCCAGGCTGGCGATGGTCGTTACAGGGTATCTAGGAGGTTTGCACGTCCCGCAAGGGGTCGTCAGGGAGCCACGTTCCTTGAGCTTTTCCATTCCACAGAAGCGGGCTTTCAGCCGATTACAGGCAACTCCGTGCGCGAGACGGAGGCAAAAATCCGGTCGTTGCTTCGTATGGACTACGACACCTTTGTCAACAGCGCATTCATTCTTCAGGGCAGGGCCGATATGTTCACCACAAGTACACCGTCCAAGCGCAAAGAGCTTCTGGGTGAAATACTCAACCTGTCCTGGTATGAGCGTTTGTCAGAGAAAGCTAGGGCTCAGGCCAGGGAGAGAGATGCCTCCGTGCGAATGCTGGAAGCCGATATTGGCACCATAGATGGTGAGCTATTTCATAAAGAGGAATATCAGATTCGGCTGGACGCAATAGCGGGAGAGTTGGTTGCTCTCGACACCGATGTGAAGGGTCGAGAAACTAGGTTGGACGGCTTTCAAGGGGAAATTCAACGACTTCAGAACCTGCAGCAAGAGTTGGGTGGGATGGAACGAGAGAAGAAGAGAGTCCTTGAGGAACTGACAGGACGAGAGTCTCGGTTGGGACAGCAAAGGAAGCGAGTTGAGGAGATTAGGGTCGATGCGGAGCGCCTGCCCAAATTGGAAACCGAACTTGCCCAGGTTCGCATCTCCTTGTATGAATTTTCCACTCCTTCTCAGGAAACGGAACAACAAAGGATACAAGTCCAGGAATTCCAGTCTCAGGTGCTTCATCTTAGGCAAATCAATGTGGTGTTGAAAGCGGAGATGGGCGATCTTCGGGTCAAGGTTGACCTCCTTCATGAGGCTAGCGGGTTGGACAGAATCGAGGCCAGTTGTCCTCTGTGCGGTGAGGACCTCGGAGAAGAGGGGTGTCAGCATCTTGCCGCCAACTACGAGGCACAGGGAAGGCAGAAGGCTGACAGCCATCGGGCGAACGATGTTTCCATAACTAGGATGGAGGCTGAGAGAACAAAGCTGGAGCAGGGACTTGCGAAAAAGCAAGACGAATTCATAGGTGTTCGTCAGCAAGGGGAAGGTCGCCGTGATCTCCTCTTCAAGGCAGTTGAAGGGGCCAGGGCCGCCGGTGACATGGTAGGTCAGCTTACTGAGGCTTTGGAATCTGACGAGACACTGTTGCAGGTGAACCGCCAGCGTTTGCAGGAAGTCCAATTGGCCATGCCGCCTCTGAAAGAAGCGCTCGTCTCATTATCGGGGATTTTGGACGCTCAGAACGAGGAGAAATTACATTTGGCTGCTCTGAGGGCACAGCAGGGACGTCTTCTCGAACACAGTGGTGTGGTACAAGGCCAACTTGAACGTTGCCGTGAGCTTGAGCTTCGACGTCTGGAAAAAGCTGAAGCTCTGGTCACATTCTCACATCAGAAGGGGGTTTACGACCAGCTGGCTGGAGCATTCGGTAAGGGTGGAATACAGGCCCTTTTGATTGAGCAGGCCCTTCCCGAGTTGGAAGACCAGGCTAACGACATTCTGGGCCGTGTCACAGATCATCGTATGAACCTGAAGTTGGAGAGCCAGCGAGAAAGGCGCGCGGGCGGCGACCCGAGAGAGACCTTGGACATCAAGATTTCCGACGAACTTGGCACACGCAGCTACGAAACATACAGTGGCGGAGAGGCCTTCCGCATAAACTTCGCCCTTCGCATTGCCCTCTCCAAACTCCTGGCACACCGTTCAGGAGCGCCGCTGCCTACCCTATTTATAGACGAGGGATTCGGCACTCAGGACGCCGAGGGTCTGGAGCGGCTGGTGGAGGCTATTAACGCAATTCAGGACGATTTTCAGAAGATAATCGTGATAACTCACATAGAAGAGTTGAAGGAGGCCTTCCCAGTACGCATAGATGTCACAAAGACCAGCGAAGGTTCCACCTTCACTATGATCTAAGGGGATACTAAGACCCTTCCGCACTGACCTGAGGCGTTCTCTCCTGTAGCACCCGCAAAAAACTCTTCGCGTTCTTCGAGGCTTATCATCACTCGTCGCAGCAATCTCTCTGGCTGTGTCTCAATGATAATGTTGTCACTGGAGAATGCCAGCATCAACCGCGGCTCTCGAAATGAACTTACCTGTGCCAACAATCCTCTCTTGAGCACAAGCACAAGCACAAGCTTTCCAAATGGATAGGTGAGCCGTAGTGGCCCAAAGACCACAATCAATTCAACCTCTCCTATCCGATACCGACTGCCCAAGAGAATCCATAAGCTCAGAATGCCTATGACAAGGACAACCAGAAAAGCCCAGACGCCTCCATGCGGATCAAGCAGGGGCATCATGCAGAAATACCGAGCACTCCGAAGATTATGAAAGGAAGCCACCAATCCATCTTGGATCGGAAGGCTACTGTGTTCATTGCGTGGTAACACCTTAGGTTAAGTACACACATACATTCTATCAGCATCAATGTGTATGCGGGGCTTCTCCATTCCTTCGTTGACAGCCCTCCAGCGCCTTGCTATATTCTGATGGGAGTACGTATGAACTCTTCTTCAAATGCAAAAAGAACCAGGAAACTGCTCATATCCAGAGAGCAGATAGCGGAGACCATCAAACGTATGGCCAACCAGATACAGGAAGACTATCCCGCGGATATGCCACTTCTGGTGGGGGTTCTCAAAGGTTCGTTCATATTCCTGGCCGACCTGGTACGGCAGATGCAGCGTCCGGTGGAAATTGACTTCATTCGTCTCTCTAGTTATGGAAGCGACGTCAAATCGTCCGGCAGTGTGAGGCTTCGTATGGGTGTCTCAAGTCTGGTCAAGGGGAAAGAAATTCTGGTTGTGGAAGATATAGTAGACACTGGACTCACAACGGCCTATGCATCAGGGTATCTGAGGCGAAAGGGCGCTTCCTCTGTAAAGCTCTGCACCCTGTTGGATAAGCCCTCTCGCAGACAGATGCCCGTGACCCCTGATTACCTGGGTTTCACTGTCCCCAACGAATTCATAGTGGGATATGGCTTGGACTTCGACCAGCAGTACCGCCATCTTCCTGACATCCATGTCCTTGAAAGTGGTACTCATGAGTCTTAAAGACCTCATAGAAGTGGCACGCGGAGATGCCAGAGCCGACCTGATATTTTCCAATGCCAGAATTGTCAACACATTCACCGGTGAGATTGAAGAGAACGACGTAGCCGTGTATCAGGGCCGTGTGGCGGGCATCGGCGATTACAAAGATGCGCGACGGGTTATTGACCTTGGCGGTAAATACCTGGTGCCCGGATTCATAGACGGACACTTTCATTTGGAGAGCAGCTATCTTCATGTAGACCAGTTTGCCAGGGCGGTTGTGCCAAGAGGCACTTTGGCGGCTGTTACCGACCTTCATGAGGTGACCAACGTGTCAGGCCTTGATGGCATGAGATACATAATGGACTGCGCTCGCAAGGTGCCGGTCGACCTTTTTTTTGTGGCCCCGTCCTGCGTGCCATCCACGTCAATGGAGACATCCGGGTTCACACTGGAGCCATCTGATATTCGCAAGGCACTGCGATGGAAACGTGTCATTGGTCTAGGTGAACTAATGGACTTTCCAGGAGTGATCAATGCCAACCCTCACGTCCTTGAGAAGATCAAGGCGGCCAGCGGACGACCCAAAGACGGACATGCTCCGCGTGTGAGAGGCAAGGCTCTCAATGCGTACTTGGCACCCATCATCGGCTCCGACCACGAGTCCACAGAATACGATGAGGGGCTTGAGAAGTTGCGCCGCGGTATGAGGCTTATGATAAGAGAAGGTTCATCTGAGAAGAACCTGGAGGAACTGCTTCCATTGGTCAACGATGGCAACTATCACCGTTGCATGCTGGTTGTGGATGACCGTAGCGCATTGGACATTCTGGAAGAGGGTGACGTGGACGCCGTGGTGCGTAAGGCCATCCGCCTGGGACTCGACCCTGTCAGAGCTATTCAGATGGCATCACTCAATGTGGCAGAGTACTTTCGACTGGAGGGCCTTGGCGGTATAGCTCCCGGCTACTACGCCAACATGATGGTCGTCGGTGACCTAAAGGAACTGGATATGCAGCAGGTGTATTACAGGGGACGGCTAGTGGCCGAGGATGGAAAACCTCTATTCACTCCCAATATACCTAAAAATGAGACTATAACCCGTACCATGCGGGTTAAGCAATTTACCAAGGCAGACTTGGGTCTGGCCGCAGGTGCCGCTGAGACATTCCCTGTGATTGAGATTGTGCCCGGGCAGATTGTGACCCGCAGGCTGGATCAGCATCCCAGCCGAAGCAATGGCACCGTGATTGCCGATGCCGCCAAGGATATGCTCAAGCTGGTAGTGGTGGAGCGTCACCACGCCACTGGTAACATAGGTATAGGACTGGTCAAGGGCTTTGGCCTGAAGAAAGGGGCCATAGCCACCTCTGTTGCACACGACTCCCACAACATCGTCGTTGCAGGGGTATCCGATGACGACATCTACGTTGCTATCAAAGAGGTGGAGGGCAATCAGGGAGGACTGACCGTGGCCGCGGATGGTAAAGTTCTGGCTTCACTACCACTGCCAATCGCCGGCCTCCTCTCGCAGGAACCTCTTGAGGTGGTGGCTGCGAAGATAAAGGAACTGGAGCGCTTGGCTAGGGAGCTGGGTTGTAAGGTTCCATCGCCATTCTCAGTTCTCTCCTTCTTGGCTCTGCCAGTTATACCTGAACTGAAGCTGACGGACATGGGGCTGGTGGACGTGATGGCGGCCAAGCTTCTGGAGGTGGGTTAGTACTCATGAGCGTCATAGAAGCCGTTACATTCGACCTGTGGCAGACCCTCATTCTGGACGACCGCGAGCTTGGAAGAGCTAGAACGCGTCGCCGTCTGGAAGGGTCACTGGGAGCTCTCACTGACGCTGGATATGCCTTCCAATTTGAGCAGTTACAAGAGGCGTATCGCAGCTGTTTCAGGGCGTGCCGCGTCATTCACTCCGAGGGGAAGGACCTTACCTTCGATGAGCAGGTTGGGATGTTCATAAACAACATAGATGAGGGACTGTCACAGCGTTTGGACAGCCAGATAGTGGAGCAGATCACATACTGGTACGCGGAGGCGTTCTTTGAATTCCCACCCCCCGTAGCACCTGAGGCATACAAGGTGCTGGAAGAGGTGAGGGGAATGGGATACAGTGTTGCTCTGATATCCAATACTGGCATGACCCCAGGCAGATTGTTCAGGAGATACCTGGCGCAGCAAGACATCCTCGATTTTTTTCACGTGCTCACCTTCTCCGACGAGGTGAGGTTATGCAAGCCTTCTACGGAGATGTTTCACATGACGTTGGAAGAACTGGGAACGACGCCAGATAAGGCTGTCCACCTGGGAGACCACATCCAGAACGATGTTCTAGGGGCCAACCGGGCTGGTATGACGAGCGTGCTTTTGGGCACAGCCGAAGGCCAAGAGAAGGTGGCCGACCCTCACCTGCAAGTCCTGACTCTTGGCGAGTTTCCCAAGGTACTGGAGAGATTGTTTCGGTAGACTACATCTTGGATGGTTACAAGTGAAGCAGTGTTGAATGCGCTTGGTGTCTAGGACAAAATAACCCAAGGTTTTGTATAATGAGATCACTTTGTCAGAATTGAAGTCCGCAGAAAAACAAGTATCCTACAACCCACCGAAGCCCATAGAGTGGGTACAAGGATGCCTCACGCTCCTTGACCAGACCAAGCTGCCCTGGGAAGAGGTTTTTCTGGATATCAAAACCACCAAAGACACTGCACTCGCTATACGCGAGATGCGGGTTAGGGGTGCTCCAGCCATAGGAGTCACGGCCGCCTATGGGATGGTGTTTGCCGCGATTGCCATGAGGGGAACGGACAGAAAATCCACCCTGGACGGCCTGCGGACGGCCTTTCAGGAGTTGGCAGAGTCAAGGCCAACGGCCGTCAACCTTCGCTGGGCGCTGGACAGGATGATGGGCTTCGCAGAGAGAGTACCACAGAACGACGATATGGAAACTTCGCTTCTAGCGGAGGCCCAACAAGTCCACCTAGAGACCCAGGAGTCGGATCTGAGTATGGCCACGTTTGGCGCATCCCTTATTCCGCTGGGTTCCACCGTATTGACTCACTGCAACACCGGCGCACTGGCCACCGGAGGTTACGGCACGGCGCTTGGTGTTATTCATCGTGCGTGGCAGGAAGGTCGAGTGAAGGATGTGCTGGCCACCGAGACTAGGCCCTGGCTTCAAGGCGCGCGGCTTACCACCTGGGAGTTGGCGCACATGGGCATTCCTGCGACTCTCATAGTGGATTCCGCGGCGGGATATCTGATGAGCCAGGGCAAAATCCATTGCGCCATGGTTGGGGCGGACAGGATTGCGGCCAACGGCGATGTGGCGAATAAGATAGGCACCTGCTCCCTAGCAATACTGGCCCATGCGCATGGCATACCATTCTACGTGGTGGCACCATTTAGTACCGTTGATATGAGCATTGCATCAGGAGACGAAATACCCATAGAGGAACGCCCAGCGGAAGAGATAACGCGAATCAGGGGGTCACAGACAGCCCTAGAGAACACACCTGTCTTGAACCTGGCATTTGACGTGACCACCAGCAAATACATCAAGGCCATCATCACCGATAGGGGTGTCGCAGAGGCGTCCTACGGAGAGGCTCTGCGAAAGCTGGCGAACGGTGGCTGAAACCCGCATTGGAATAATAGGAGGCACCGGCCTGTACCAAATGGAAGGTTTGAACGACGTGGAGGAAGTCTACCCCGATACGCCCTTCGGCAAACCAAGCGCCGCTATCGTTACCGGAACCTTCCATGGCGTAGGTGTCGCTTTTCTGCCACGTCACGGCAGAGGGCACTGTTTTGCGCCATCGGAGATACCAGCCAGGGCCAACATATATGCCCTGAAGGCCATTGGTGTCCAGAGGATAGTATCTGTGAGCGCGGTGGGTAGTCTCAGAGAAGAAATAAGTCCACTGGACATGGTTATACCTGATCAGATTATTGATAGGACAAAGGGTCGTGTAAGCAGCTTCTTTGGCGACGGTATAGTGGCCCACGTCGGCTTTGCTGAGCCGTTCTGCCCATATATGACAGAAGCACTTCACCGCGGAGCGGAGAAAACGGGGGCTACGGTTCATCCCACGGGTACATATGTGGTCATGGAGGGCCCACAGTTTTCCACCAAAGCTGAGTCACATATGTACCGCTCATGGGGCGCTGATGTCATCGGCATGACCGCGCTGCCGGAGGCCAAACTCGCCAGAGAAGCGGAGATATGCTACTCTATACTCGCGTGTTCGACAGACTACGACTGTTGGCATGAGAGCGAGACCCCGGTGACCGTGGAGATGGTGGTGGCGAACCTGCATAAGAACACCGCACTCTCCAAAGCGATACTTGGCGGCGTGATTCCAAGCTTGTCCGAGGAGCGGCATTGTTCTTGCGGTTCTGCCCTTGAGAACACCATCATAACCGCCAAGGAAGCGATTCCAACGGAAGCACGGGAGCGTCTCGCTCTGTTGGTAGACAGGTATTTAAAATAGCGTGCCTATATACTTATTGCATGCTATGGAATAATCGAGACACTTGGAGGATCATTGGTATGCCAAGACAGGATTCAGGAGAACCATACTGGCGTGTAAGCCTGGAAGAGGCCAAGACGATGATTGATGCCGGAAACGCAGTGGTTATTGATGTGCGTCAGCCCGATGAGTGGGCTTCCGGTCATGTAGCCGGAGCAATACATATCCCCGTTGACGATGTCATTGCCCGCATAGACGAGCTACCCGCGGACAAGGATCTGCTTTTCATATGCGCCATGGGTGTGCGAAGTGGTTTGGCATGTGAGATGGCCGCGGCCATGAACCTTGTCACGGACCGCCTCTTCAACATAGAGGCCGGCACTCCAGCCTGGATACAAGGTAACTACCCCACTGAGAATGGTTAGACGTCATCCGTTTGGGGCGTTTTTACCCTGTCCATCGGTTGCCGCCGTGTGTGATAAGCGGGGGAACATCTGCCTAGACAATGTAGCATCCTGGAATGTTCCCGGGTGTCATGTAGAACTTATTGGGGATGCTCTCAAGAGAAGTCGTTCAGGTAAACCATCGTGATGAATGAAGGACAAAAAACCCTCAAGGATGTGGTTGGTATCGGCAATGCGATGGTCGATATCCTTGCCCCTGCCGATGAGGCCTTTTTAGCTGAACATGGCCTGCCAAAGGGGGCCATGACGCTGGTGGAAGCCGCACAGGCAGCCAAAATATACGAGGCAATGGTCTCAGGAGTTGAGATGTCCGGAGGCTCGGTTGGTAACACCATGGCGGGACTGGCTTCTCTGGGCGGCACAGGGTCATATATCGGCAAGGTGCATAACGACCAGCTTGGCGGCATTTTCCATCATGACATGGAGTCCATGGGCATCACCTTCGGCACTGCTCCTGCTCTAGATAGTTCACCGACCGCACGATGCTTGGTCATCGTCACTCCAGATGGACAACGATCAATGGCTACATACTTGGGCGCGTGTGTTGAACTGGGCCCGGAGGATATAGACGCAGATACCATACAGAGTCATAAGGTGACATACTTGGAAGGTTATCTGTGGGATGCGCCCATGGCAAAAGAGGCGATGATAAAGGCGGCAGAGCTGGCACACGACGCAGGGCGTCAGGTGGCACTGACTCTCTCAGACCCCTTCTGCGTTGACCGTTATCGCGACTCCTTTAGAGACCTCATTCTGAATCACATCGACATTCTCTTTGCCAACGAGCAGGAGATTATCTCTTTGTATCAGGCAGAGGATGTCTATGCTGCCCTGGAACTCGGGCGCGGCGATTGTAATTTGGTGGCAATCACTAGAAGCGCAGATGGGTCGCTTATCGCTACTGGCGATATGGTGCACCAGATCAGTGCTGTGCCGGTTGAGCGTGTTGTAGATACCACGGGCGCCGGAGACCTCTACGCAGCGGGTTTTCTTTTCGGCATTACACACGGCTACGGCGTGGCGGCCAGTGGACGGATTGGTGCCATAGCGGCTGGAGAGATAATCAGCCATGTTGGAGCGAGATCAGAGGCAGACCTGCAAGAGTTGGTGCTACGTACGCTGTAGAATCAGCCCTTGGAAAGTGGACAGGCCAACTCTAAATCAACTATGATGCATGAGCTGAGAATAAGTATGTGTGGGTATCCGTTGCCAAGCACAAGAAACAACCCCAGATTTTTAAGCCCTTGAACGCTAAGGAGGATAGTTAGAGGATGGTGACCAAAACCGAAGGAGACGTGAAAGATCCAAGCTTGGCCAGTCAGGGCGTTCTGCGTATTGAGTGGGCTGCTAGGGAGATGCGGGTTCTTAGTCTCATAAGGGAACGCTTCCTCAAAGAGAAGCCTCTTCAGGGCATAAAGCTGTCTGCATGTCTCCATGTAACCACGGAGACAGCCAATCTGGCCATAACCCTCAGGGATGGCGGAGCCAGTGTAGCCCTCTGCGCCAGCAACCCATTGAGCACTCAGGACGACGCGGCAGCCGCTCTGGTGAGCGAATATGGAATACCGACATTTGCTATCCACGGAGAGGACAACTCTACCTACTACCAGCATATTCATTCCACCCTGGACCATGCGCCTCACTACACCATGGACGATGGTGCAGACCTGGTGACGGTTCTCCACAAAGAGCGAACAGACCTCCTGTCTGGCATTAGAGGTGGTACAGAGGAGACAACTACAGGCGTCATACGTCTGAGGAGCATGGCCCGGGAGGGCAAGCTTCAGTATCCCATCATTGCAATTAACGACGCGGACACCAAGCACCTGTTCGACAACCGCTACGGGACTGGGCAGAGTACCTTGGATGGCATCACACGTGCCACTAACGTGCTCTGGGCTGGGAAGAGCGTGGTGGTTTGCGGGTACGGCTGGTGTGGCCGTGGCATTGCTTCAAGGGCTCGAGGTATGGGATCTCATGTCATCGTGACCGAAGTTGATGCGGTACGGGCCTTGGAAGCTGTCATGGATGGCTACCAGGTCATGCCGATCTTGAAAGCCTCTCAACTGGGTGACATCTTTATCACTGCCACTGGAGATATCAATGTTATAGACGGCCCCAGTATGGAGTGTATGAAGGATGGCGCTATTTTGGCCAACAGTGGGCACTTTAACTCGGAGATAAACATTCCTTACCTAGAATCCATGTCCACTGGCAAGCGGGAGGTTCGCTCCTCGGTGGAGGAATACACCATCAAGGATGGTCGGATGCTGTACCTATTGGCAGAGGGACGGCTCATTAACCTAGCCGCAGCCGAGGGACATCCATCCAGTGTGATGGACATGAGTTTTGCCAACCAGGCTCTCTGTATAGAATATTTGGCTGGTCTAAAGAGTGAATTGAATCGCGACGTTCATATTGTGCCAATTGAAATAGATACTACGGTGGCTCGGCTCAAGCTAGATTCCCTGGGTATTTCTGTGGATTCCCTGACGGAAGAGCAAAAAAAATACCTGGCAAGCTGGGAAGAGGGCACGTAAGAGGGTACCAATGGTACTCATCTCGGCCAGTTGTTGAGGAGAAAAAAATAATGGGATTTGCATTCACTGACTCACCATCCTATTTGTACACATCTGAATCGGTAACAGAGGGCCATCCGGACAAGCTGTGTGATCAAATATCGGACTCGATCCTAGATGCTCTCTTAGCCAAGGATCCAGAGTCTAGGGTCGCCTGCGAGACATGCGTGACCAATGGGCTGGTAGTGGTCATGGGTGAGATAACCACCAACAGCTATGTTGACGTTTCAAACGTCATCCGCGAGACCATACACGGTGCAGGATACGACAACCCTGACTTTGGCTTCGACTCCAAGAGTTGTGGTGTGATTGTGTCTCTGCAGGAGCAGTCAAAGGACATAGCTCTAGGCGTGGACTCATCACAGGAGGCCAAGGAGAAGGATTCACGTTACACTAACGATGATCCTGACAAGATCGGTGCTGGCGACCAGGGTATGGTGGTTGGATTTGCCTGCAACGAGACCTCCGAGCTAATGCCGCTGTCCATTGATCTTTCACACAAACTGTGTCAGCGTCTGGCCCAAGTGCGCAAAGAAGGTATGGTTTCGTATCTTCGACCGGACGGCAAAGCACAGGTAACTGTGGAGTATGCCTATGGGGTGCCAAAGCGGATAGAGGCGGTTGTTGTGAGCACTCAGCACTCTCCGGAAGTGTCGCAAGAGGTTATCGAACGGGATATTATATCTCTTGTCATAGATGAGGTTATCCCCAAGGCGCTGTGGGACAGCAACACAAAGGTATTCATCAATCCTACTGGAAGGTTCGTCGTCGGTGGTCCGGTGGCCGATACAGGACTCACGGGTCGCAAGATACTTGTGGACACTTACGGAGGTGTAGCACGTCACGGTGGTGGTGCTTTCTCTGGCAAAGACCCAACTAAGATTGACCGCTCGGCTGCCTATATGGCACGCTATGCTGCTAAGAATATAGTCGCTGCTGGTCTCGCAGACCGTCTTGAGATACAGGTCTCCTATGCCATAGGCAAGGCACACCCCCTCTCGATTTCAGTGGAGACATTCGGCACCGGACAGGTGGAAGACAACACCATCATCGAACTTCTGCACAAGCACTTCGATTTCCGTCCGGCAGCCATTATCAACAACCTGAACCTGCGTCAACCCATATACAAGCGGTCAGCGGCCTACGGACACTTTGGAAGGGAAGATGTGGAATTCCCATGGGAGCTCATCGACAAGGCGGATATCCTTCGTGCAGAGGCCGGCCTGAAAGTCATAAGAGAACAGGGAGAGGCCACGGCCTGAGTGCTAGGCCTACAAGATGAAGGCGGTTATCCTAGCCGGCGGAGAGGGCACCCGCTTAAGGCCACTGACTTGTAACATACCAAAGCCCATGGTGCCCATTCTCAACAGGCCTTTTCTGGAGCACATGCTGGGCCACCTCAATGGCTACGGGATTGACTCAACTATTCTCACCGTCTGCTATCTTCCGGACATAATAGAGGCCCACTTTGGAGATGGAGAGCGGACGGGCATGGAACTCTCTTACGTGTTGGAAGGGACACCTCTGGGTACCGCGGGAGCGATTAAGAACGTTGAGAACGATCTTGACGGGACTTTCTTTGTACTCAACGGCGATATCTTCACGGACCTTGACCTGGGAGACATGGTACGATTTCACCAGGAGAAAGGGGCCAAGGTCACTCTTTTCCTTACTCCTGTGGAAGACCCATCCGCATTCGGAGTAGTGGAGACAGATTCCACTGGTCGTGTCCAGCGTTTTCTGGAGAAACCTGCCCCTGGAGTGACAACAAGCCACTGGATTAATGGGGGCATATACCTCATGGAGCCTGAGGTGCTGGCCCACGCCCCGGCGGGCGAGTTCTACATGTTCGAGCGCGGACTCTTTCCGAAACTCCTTGAGATGGGCGTGCCAGTGTATGGATATCAGGCCAGCCCCTACTGGATAGACCTGGGTACTCCGGCCAGCTATTCGCGTGTGCACCATGACCTCCTGGAAGTAGGTTTATCGGGCAACTGGGCAGAGGTCAGCAGCGCTAGTCATGAACATAGTTCAATAGACCCATCGGCCAAGATATTGGGGCCTGTGCTCCTTGGAGCGGACTGTTACATAGGGCCTGGATCCCTTGTTCAGGGGCCTTCGGTACTCGGAGCGGGATGCAAGGTTGGTTCTAATTCCACTATAATTGAGTCTATTCTATGGCAGAATGTGGTTGTGGAAGGGGGTGCTATCCTGGAAAAATGTATCGTAGGTAGTGGTGCGTATATCGGAGAGGTTGCAAAGGTGGGCGAACGATGCATCCTAGGCGACAACGTGGTTTTGGGCAAGGGTAATCACATGGATCGCGGCATGGTCATGTGGCCGGGTATGTCTCTGGAGCCGGAAGCGGTCTCCTTTCATTAGACAAGAAGCCTTTAATATATGTTTTTAACCATATGACCATTAAATTTGGCACCGACGGCTGGCGTGGAATCATCGCCGATGACTTCACTTTCGACAACGTGAGGTACTGTGCACAGGGTGTGAGCCGTTACCTGCTGGAGCAGGGGCTGGCCCACCGCGGACTGGTGATTGGCTACGATACACGTTTTGGGTCGGAGGATTTCGCCCTGGCAGTCGCAGAGGTGGCCGCGGGGAACGGAATTGTAACTTACCTTTGTGACAGGCCTGCGCCAACTCCAGTGCTTAGCTTCAACGTGCTCCACCAACAGGCAGGAGGCGGAGCCATGATCACCGCAAGCCACAATCCTGCCAAGTGGAACGGATTCAAGTACAAGCCAGAATATGCAGGTAGCGCTTCCCCTGAGATAGTCGACGCCCTAGAGAAACACATAGCGGCTGTCCTGAGGGACAAAGGGGTCAAGACCTCTTCTTGGGCTAATGCCTTGGAGTTGGGCATTGGAAAGTCCATAGACCCGGCTCCGCCTTACCTTGCGCACATAGCAAGAATGGTGGATATGCAAGGAATAAAAGCAGCCTGTCTCAATGTGGTTGTGGATCCAATGTACGGTGCAGGAGCAGGATACCTGCCGTCGTTGCTGAACGACGGCAACATCGGTGTGCATGAGATACACGGAGAAAGGAATCCTGTCTTTCCCGGTATGGGTCAGCCGGAGCCGGTGGCGCATAACCTGCTGGACTTGTCCAGTGCAGTCATTGAACAAAATGCTGATGCGGGGCTGGCATTGGACGCCGATGCCGACCGTTTTGGCCTGGTGGACGAGAAAGGTAATTTCATCACTCCCCTTCAGGTCTTTGCACTTCTGACACTGTATCTTCTGGAGACAAAGGGAGAGCGCGGTGCTCTGGTTAAGTCCTTGACGGCCACCAGCATGATATTCAGGCTTGGGGAGCTTTTCAACGTTCCAGTACATGAGACACCAGTAGGGTTCAAATACGTTGGCAGCGTTATGACCCAGGAAAACGCCCTCATAGGTGGAGAGGAGAGCGGTGGGTTTGGATTTCGGGGACACATCCCAGAACGCGATGGGGTTCTCAGCGCTCTCTTTCTGCTGGATATGATGGTCAAGACAGGCAAAAGTCCATCGGAGCTTGTGGAGTACCTGTACAGCCGGGTTGGTCCTCATCACTACCGTAGAGACGACGTTACTTTTGATCCCGCAAAACGCAATACCATGCAGAAGCGACTTCAGGAAGCCAGCCCAGATGCCATTGGCGGTATAAGGGTGACTCGCAGGGACAATGTGGATGGTACACGATTCACCCTGGAGGACGGTTCCTGGGCCATTGTTCGATTCTCTGGCACTGAACCCCTTCTTCGCGTCTATGCCGAGGGAGAAAGCCCAGATAGAGTGGATATTCTTATAGCCGAAACTCGGGACCTTGTAGGAGTTTGATGGTCAACGACGAGGCGTCTTTCCTGGACAATTTGGAAACATATAAAAGCCTGGACATCACCGGGTTCCAGGACAGGATAGGAGACCTTCCTTATCAATGCCTTCGTGCCTGGGAGCAGGGACTGAAATTCAGCTTACCCGACGACTACCGCAATGTACGTAACGTGATTGTGACTGGCGTGGGAGGCTCTGCCATTGGAGGGGAACTGCTGGGAGACCTGATTTCCAAAGACGGGTCACCGCTTGTGACCGTGTGTCGTGACTACCACCTACCACCATATCTGAGTACTGACTCACTGGTCATAGCTTCCAGCTACTCAGGGAACACCGAAGAGACAATAGCCGCGTTTGATGATGCCATTCAGCGAGGAGCAAAGGTTATTGCGGTAACCACAGGAGGCAAATTGCTCGAATTGGCAGATAAAGAAGGTGTGCCGGTGTTTCTAATCGACTACGTGGGAGAGCCGCGGGCGGCACTGGGATACAGCTTTTTGGTCCCTCTGGCCATTCTGCAACATCTGGGGCTAATTGACGATATTGATGAGGATGTATTGGAGGCCGCGGAGGTACTGCTCTCTCTCAGCCATCGACTGGAGCCACAAATACTCACACGCGATAATCCTGCCAAGGAGCTGGCTATATCCCTCCAGGGAAAGCTCATTGTGATTTATGGTGGAGGAATGCTCAGCGGGGTAGCCAGGCGTTGGAAGACCCAGTTCAACGAGAACGCTAAGACATGGGCCTTTGTTGAGCTTCTGCCGGAAGCGGGGCATAATGCCATAGCTGGACTTCAATGGCCGAAACCGATAGGCAAAAAGGCATGCGGGGTGCTGTTGAATACTTGGAGTCTCCACCCACGTATCAAGCTACGATACCAGGTTATAGAGGAACTTCTTGGTGATGCTGGCGTGGAGTGCCGTACTGTGGATGGAGTTGGGAAAAGTACCCTGGCGCAGATGCTCAGCGCCGTTCTGTTTGGAGACTACACAAGCTACTATCTGGCCCTGTTGAACGGAGAGGATCCCTCTCCCGTATCACCATTGGACTACCTGAAAAGTAGACTGAAAGATTTACGCTAAAGCAAGGCTGGTAAGGCTATAGCAACCGCACTTAAATGCGGATGAAAAGCGGTCTCTGCCTTGGAGAAAGCCCAACTTTATCTTACAATGAGTCTTAAGAAGTACTATGTTTGAATTACTTTCAGAAAAGCTCAACACTGTTTTTGCACGGCTCTCCAGCAAGGGTCGTCTCACGGAGAAAGAGGTGGAGGCGGGTCTCCGCGAGGTTCGTCTGGCCCTGCTGGAGGCTGACGTAAACTTTCGTGTGGCGCGTGACTTCGTGCAAAAGGTACGAGAGCGTGCCGTGGGCAGCCAGGTACTCGAAAGCCTCAGCCCTGGCCAGCAGATAGTGAAGATAGTCAACGAGGAGCTCATTGCCATTCTGGGCGGTGAGGCCTCAAGGTTGGTTGGTTCCGACCGGCCTCCGGCTGTCTTGATGCTGGCAGGTCTCCAGGGTTCTGGGAAGACCACCACCGCCGCCAAGCTGGCACTCCATCTCAAGCGGGACGGCCACCGAGTCCTGCTGGTGGCTGGCGACCTTCGCCGTCTTGCAGCGGTGGAGCAGTTGGAGACCCTCGGCAAGCAGCTGGATGTGCCCGTATACAGCGAAGGGTCGGATTCCAGCGCGTTGCAGGTGTGTCACAATGGTATACAGAAGGCAAAGGACATAGGGGCAGCTTGGGTCATCCTGGACACCGGAGGACGGCTGCACTTAGACGACGAGATGATGGAGGAGCTTGCGGAGATAAAGAAGGCCACTTCGCCATCAGAGCTTCTCTTAGTTGTGGATGCTATGACTGGTCAGGACGCTGTCAATTCTGCCCAGAGCTTCCATGAACGAATAGGGCTCACGGGACTCATAATGAGCAAATTGGATGGTGATGCCCGCGGAGGGGCTGCTCTATCAATCACCCATGTGACTGGTCTGCCGGTGAAATTCATCGGCACGGGAGAAAGAGCTGAAGCCCTTGAGACTTATCATCCTGACCGCCTTGCATCCCGTATTCTTGGCATGGGAGATATCCTAACTCTGGTAGAAAAAGCCCAGGAGAACATGGACCAGAACCGTGCCAAGGAGATGGAGCGCAAGCTACGCAGCGCAACATTCAACCTTGAGGACTTCTTGGAGCAGCTTCACCAGGTAAAACGCATGGGGCCGCTTAGCCAAGTGATGGACATGATACCGGGCTTCTCCTCCATCTCCAAACGCATGTCGCCGGAAGAGCTGGACGGAGACCACATGAAGTCTTTGGAGGCCATTGTCTATTCCATGACTCCGGGGGAGCGCCGGAACCCGGATGTCCTCAACGGCAGCCGGAGGCGTCGCATCGCAAGGGGCAGCGGCACCACGCCCCAGGAGGTGAACCAGCTGCTCAACCAGTTCCGACAGATGCAGAAGATGATGAAGCAGATATCCTCAGGCAAAATGCCGCGCGGGATTCGGGGCATGTTCGGATAGAGCGGAACCTCAGCCGTTTGATGCGGTGGCGTGGCATACGACTGTTAGCCGTGCCCACAGTCGCGTCTATCTGTTTGTAGGCGCAACATCGCGTCACGGTGACTCCAACCTGCCAGGTTATCTCTCAGATATCTGGAGAAAGACCACGATTCAGCACTTTTGTAACTATGTACGGTTACGACAAGACTGAAACCTCAGTTTCTCAGCAGCATTCGCTCTGCCGTAAGCTCCATGATTAGGAACTTGCCCCTTCGGATGAAGCTTAGCAAGGAACAGCTGACTACGTCCTGAGTGAAATCTGTCTAAGTCATGCCGCGCAGCGCCAGAGGTTTTAGCACGCGGGTCCTGCTATACCACCAGTGCTTTGACTCGGTGATTCAGGGATTCCTTGATGACTTATAGGTCAGGTGCTTTGGTCATTCTTTATGGCAGACCGCTGTGGGAATTGCCTACCGAAGCTATGAGTGTATCAGGATGTAATGCTCATGGAGTACGCGGAGAGAGGTGGCACTAGTAAGTCAATCAGTTCTGGTTGAACTGGTCGCCCACCTGGTCCAAGAAGTCCTGAACCTCTGGAGAAAGCTCTGGGTCTTCCTCGTCTCTGCCTTCCTCCATACGCCTGACCCTATCCTCGTACTGGCGCTCCAACTGTTCTACCAAGCCCTTCACCTCTGTGCTGCGGTTCATGGCAGAGGATATCTCATCGTTTTGCTGTTTGGCGCGCATTTGGACCCTTTCGAGATCCATGTCGAAGTCGTATAGCTTGCACAGCAATTCAAGGAGGCGAAGCCGGCCAGCGTGATCCACATCCATCTGGGCATATTGGGGCAGATGAGCTATCAGCCCCATGGTCTCAATACCCAGGTTTGTTGCTTCCTGGGAGATTAGAGAGGCGATGCTGGTGGGTCCTTCGTAGCTGCTGGAATGTACGCCCAGGCTTTGCACCTGTTGCAGGGTGGTTTCTCCCGTGGCCGACCCTGTTACAAGTATTGGCCTGGTATGTGGAACCAGGTCATACATGGCCCCGAGGAGACAGTATCTCTTCACATTGAACTTTTCCAGCAGTTTCACAATCGAGTGAACGTAGCCTTCACCGTTCATGTGAGGTTCCAGCAGGTGCAGGAATATGAAATCGTTGTCTCCAGGTCCACGGGCGTATCTGACATGCACGGTGGGTATGGTCACCTGACGCTGTCCTTCAACGGTGTATATTGTTGGGCGATAGCGGGTGAAATCGAAGAAGGTACCGGGCCTAGAGAGCTTGGCCAGCTCCTGAGCCTGTAAGTGGCGTTCCAGACTGCGGAATGAGAGACGTCCAACGCTTCCAACGTCCACCCAGGGACGTAGAGTGGCAAAGGCATGGGGGTTCCGCAACTCTGGTATAGGTTCCTCTATTTCAAAAGGCCCAAATTTCATGGATATATGTTACCACAGGATGGATATTCACCGCACTTATGCCTGCGTTCATAACAAACGGGCGCCTCACCTATCGGGAGGCGCCCGTACTCAAGTGCGACTCCAATGCCTGCGAGGGGCTAGCGAAACGGGAAACTATGAACCGAAACGCACATCGGCTACGGTGTCCTGCCATGCGGTGTTCTTGGTGGCCCAGAAGGTCTCGGCTACCTTGTCCACGGTTGCCACCAGTTCTTTGGAGGCGTCTAGGTCAACTCTCTGCTTGTTGGCACCGCAGAGCTTGGCAGCCTTCCAGAAGGTGTCGTGTAGGTCTGGGTATTTTTCCAGATGCTCCGGCTTGAAGTAGTCGCTCCAGAGCATTGAGAGTTCCTTCTTGCAGAGTTGGGCATGCTCTTCTTTAACTGCTACATAGCGTCCAATGGTGTTCTCGTAGGTGGCCCAGGCGTCGGCGCTATCGCCGGCCTCCGGCTTCTGAAGCGCTTGGATTCGCATTACCATCTTCTGTACGGTCTGGGCTGCTATCTTGGCTATAATGGGATCGTAGATTCCGCAGGGAATGTCGCAGTGGGCATAGCCCTTTTCCGATGGGAGCGCCCTGACAATTGCGCTGACAGCTTGTCTGAATATGGACATGTTCACCTCTCCTAACAAAAATGGTTTTCGAGCGACTTATAGTTTAAAGCAATGAGCCGATGCTGCCAAGTGGCAGGACATATCTTCTACTGTCCCATTCTACAGCCTTCTCTGGTATCCTCAAAGAGCATCGGATATCTGTATCGTTTGAGGTTGAATACATTTGCGCGGATTAGGTAAGTTGGTATATCAAATGGCTGTCTTTGTCACGGCACTCCGGGTGACGGTCACTGGTTGGAGCATGCACCCGACATTGGTTGCTGGGGAGTACGTGCTTTTCAACCGCCTAGTCTACATGTGGAGCGCCCCCAAAAGGGGTGACGTGGTGCTTGCACGCGGGCTTCTGGACGGAGGGCAAGCCATTATCAAGCGGGTTGTGGGAGTCTTCGGGGACAGGGTAAAACTCATCCAGGGAGTCCTGACGGTTAATGACACGCCATTGGAAGAGACGTCCTACCTGGATGGAGAGGGCGAATGGTGCCTCAAGCAAGACGAGTGTTTCCTGCTGGGTGATGCAGTGGACATGAGCATTGACAGTCGTTCCTTTGGCCCTGTTCAGCGAAAAGCAATTAAGGCCAGAGCCTGGTTGGTCTGCTGGCCCCGCAGTCATTGGAGGAGTCTTGACGCTGAGTAAGCGATACATTACCGATGGTAGAATGGCCAGCTTGCTGCTAGGGGAGCTATAATAGCCAGAGCATGAGGTTTGTTACAGCCAACAGCCCTGACTGGGGATTGCAAAAATCGTACTTAAACTCCACTATGATCAGTGAGTAGAATCATATGTCTGAGTTAAACAAGAAAATATCTATCGTTGTACCCACGTATAACGAACGTGATAATGTACGCACCCTTTGTGATGGCATCCGCGAATCTCTGGAACCGGAGTGGGACTATGAGATTATCATAGTCGATGATAATAGCCCCGATGGTACTTACGAGATCGTACGTCAGTTGGGCGCAGACGACTCTCGGATAAAATTGGTGCACAGGTCTGGAAAGCTGGGGTTGGGGAGTGCAGTGACCACAGGCTTTGCACAGGCCATAGGCGATTACTGGGTGATGATGGATGCCGACCTGTCACACAGCCCCAAGGACCTCCCAAATCTCCTGAACACCCTCTCAGATGCCGACATCGCAGTCGGCTCCAGGTATGTGAAGGGCGGTGGAGTGGTCAACTGGCCCATGTGGAGAAGGATTGTCAGCCGTGGAGCGTCGGCATTGGGTCGAGTGATTGTGGGCCTGCCTATTCGTGACTTGACATCCGGCTTCGCCGCATTTCAGAGAAGCCACATGGAAGCCCTGCTTCCATCATTGAGTCCCAAGGGGTTTAAGTTGCTTTTGGAGATCATTGCCAAGAGTGGCGATGCTAGGGTGATGGAGACTCCGATCACATTTGTGGATCGTCAGCATGGAAGATCTAAGGCCTCGGCTGGGGAAGCGTTGCTATTTCTCCGTCTTTGCTTTGCACTGCGCGGCCAAAGACGTATGGAATCATAGGTAGTTGCCTCAAGGATTGCCGTTGGGATAGAAAAGAAAAGAAAGAGGTGGTGTCATCTAAAAAGTGACACCACCTCTTTTCATCGCTGCATTTCATGATTGGTGCAGGCAGCCTACATTGCGATTGCGCCCCGCTCGCCGCTACTGACTCGTACTACGTCAGACACATGTGATACGAAGATTTTGCCGTCGCCGAGATTGCCTCCGTCAGGGCTCCTAGCGGCTTCAAGGATCGCATCGATCACCTTTTCCAGCAGTTCATCTGGGATGACGGTGGTTATTAGCGTCTTGGGCACCGCGGCTCGCACGGCGGTCTGTCCTCCTCTGCCCACAAATACCTCAACTCCTCCCTGGCGACCTTGGCCAGTGATATTCGTATAGTGGTATCCCGTACATCCAGCCGCGTCTAGAGCTGGTGTCACCTGAGCTATCCGCTCCGGTCTGATTATAGCTTCAACCTTTAGCATGATACCCTCCTTAAATCAATCCGCCCGTTGCGTTTGGTTTCCTTTTGTCGACAAGCCATTGCATTTGATATGTATACGAAGTGTCTGGATTCCTAATCCGCTCCGTCTCTAATGTATGCTCTTTCTCCGTGGGCTACTATGTCCATCCCTTCATCCTCTTCACGCTCGGAAATGCGTAAGCCAAGCCCAGGAATAACGTCCAGGATCTTTAGTAGGACAAGGCTGGCAATAAAACTGTAGACAAGAGTTGCTACTACAGCCACTACTTGGATACCAAGTTGCTCTATGTTGCCATCTATGGCTCCGGCAGTCCCACCAACGGCTGCGGCTGCAAAGATGCCTGTGGCGATGGCGCCCCAGATTCCACCGATTCCATGGACGGAGAAAACATCAAGTGCGTCGTCCAGTTTGGTCTTGTTGCGCAGTAACACTGCAAAGTAGCACAACAGACCAGCTCCAAACCCAATTGCAATTGCACCCATGACACCTACAAATCCGGAAGCGGGTGTAATTGCCACCAATCCGGCTACAGCACCCGTGGCTACTCCAACTGCGCTCATTTTGCCAGTCTGAAACTGGGACAGAAGACCCCAAGTCAGAGCTGCCGTGGCGGCGGCTGTGTTGGTGACAAGGAACGCATTCACTGCCTGCCCGTTTGCGGCCAGTCCAGATCCAGCGTTGAATCCGAACCAACCAAACCAGAGTAACCCTGCCCCTAGGACAACGTAGGGCACGTTGTGAGGCTCAAGGCCAGGATTGCGCCTTCGGCCCACCAGCAAGGCAGCCGCAACAGCAGCAATACCTGCATTAATGTGCACAACGGTACCACCTGCGAAGTCCAGGGTTCCTGCGTCAAACAACCAGCCGTTTCCTGCCCAGACCCAGTGGCAAATGGGAGCGTACACAAAGGTTATCCACAGCACAAGGAACACCAGGTATGTGGTGAACTTGAAGCGCTCCACAAAAGCTCCGGTAATCAGAGCGGGGGTTATGATGGCGAACATCATCTGGAACACAACGAATAGTAGGTCCATCCCATCTCCGTCGTTTATGTCTATTCCAGAGAGGCCAACTAATGATAAATCTCCAATGAAACTTCCGCCTTCTCCAAATGCCAGGCTGTAGCCCCAAAGCACCCAGACAAGGCTGACCACTGCCATAGAAATGAAACTGTACATTATGGTGCTTACTACGTTCTTGGCACGTACAAGGCCTCCGTAGAAGAAGGCCAAGCCAGGCGTCATCAGCAGTACCAGAGCCGATGCTGTGAGCATCCACGCGAGATTACCTGTATCCATTAAATCCCTCCTTATTAACAATAATTACGATAATAATGAAGGCCAAGTGTTCCGTCGGCGTTACACGCCTGTTACAATTATGTTACAAGCGTGTCTTTTCTCTGGAAAAGAATCTGGGTAGATCAGTTCTCACATTTAGACTTGGTCAAAGGCTTGGATTTGGTGTGAGGTAACCTTTCGAGTTTAACAAAGTGCTAGGGGAAAACCTTCTGGAGACATTGTGAAGTATTGAACAGGCCAACCTTGTGTGATAGACTTCACGCTTGGTTGGCATATGGTTTTACCTGTGCAGGATACAGAAGATTTTAAGTCTGACCTATAAAGAGGAGGAGACGTGAAGAAGTTTTTAGTTTTATCCATCGCTTTAATAATTACGGCTGTAGTTGGCTTTGGATGTAGTGGGGATGCTGCTATGCCAACTAGCCCACCTACCTCCACTTCACCTGCTCCAACTGCGACATTACCCGCAATGGCGGAAGCTACAGCTACATCACCGGCGATGGTTGAAGCCACAGTCATCACTACCGCTCCAGTTCATAATGACGGAGGAGCGGAACTCGGATTGCAACTGATCCAAGCAAATGGTTGTTTGGGATGCCACAGCATTGACGGTACAACGCTGGTTGGTCCCACATGGAAGGGTTTGTACGGATCAACAAGACCTCTTGCAGACGGCACTACTGTGACGGCAGATGGAGCTTATATTGAAGAATCTATCTTGAATGCAAGTGCTAAAATAGCTGACGGGTTCCCTCCAATTATGCCAGCATTCACTTTTACGGCCGATGAGATACACGCGATCATCGAATACTTCGAAACGTTGTAGTAATTCGCTAACCTAGAATGCGAGGGCGGGTGGTCAGGGTTTATTGCCTGCTCCCCGCCCTTATTTATGTCCTTAAGGTGCTGGCAGTGGCCAAGTTGATAGTCCCTGCCATGTATCCGGCACCAAATCCGTTGTCTATGTTCACCACAGCGATTCCAGGGCTGCATGAGTTGAGCATGGCCAGCAGGGCCGCTAGTCCATGAAAATTGGCCCCGTATCCCACACTGGTTGGCACAGCGATAACTGGTGAAGACACCAGCCCGCCCACCAGACTTGGCAAGGCACCCTCCATACCTGCCACTGCCACCACAACCCGTGCATCTTGCAGTAGGGACAAGTGCTCTAACAAACGGTGTACTCCAGCCACTCCAACGTCCCAAAGCCTCTTTACGCCATTCCCCATCAACTCCGCCGTTATGGCTGCTTCCTCGGCCACAGGCAGATCAGCGGTGCCCGCTGCCACTATGAGTACACCAGGAACGGGCGGTACTTCATTATCGCGTTCCAATACTATCGTTCTGGCAAGCTTGCTGTAGCGTGCCTCAGGCAATACCTTCCGAACAGCCTCATACGCCTTAGGGTCTGCGCGGGTTATGAGAACCTTGGAGGAGGACTCCGTCATGCTCCAAGCGATTTGTGCCAACTGCTCTGGCGTTTTACCGGGAGCGTATATAACCTCTGGAAAGCCAGTGCGAAGGTCTCGATGGTGATCCAACTTGGCGAAATCCAAGTCCTCATAGGGAAGAGTGCGCAGCTTGACAAGTGCATCGTCCACATGCATCTTGCCGTTCTGAACCTTCAAAAGAAGTTCTTTTAGATGCTTGCTATCTATGTCCTGCCTCCTGAAAGCCATTTAATCAGGCAATACTAATACTATTCTTGTCTACTGCGGATCAGCCTAATTGTTTAGACTGTCGAATGGAATGTTGTTGTGTAAACATAGATGGCATCGTATGCGGAGCACTTTGGGTAGGTAGTTCTGCGAATTTTGGGGTTCGTTTCAGGGCGGCGCGGTTGTATGCAGGGTACTTGCGAGTGCGGGGGAGGCGAAGGTATATCAGACAGAATAGTGTGATGAGCAGGGTTCAGAACGATATAAGGAGTGACTGGTAAGGCTGGTTGCCGCTATTCTGTCTGCGCTGTCTGTGCGTTTGGTCCTTCCAAATAACGGAACAGTTCGCTGTTGGTGGACAGAACAAGAGTTGTGCCTTCGTCGAGAAAGGTTCCATAGGCTTCAAGGCTGCGCCGGAAGGCGAAGAATTCTGGATCCTGTGCCAGGGCTTCTGCCAGTATCGATATGGCTCCGGCCTCGCCTTCACCACGTAGGATGTTGGCGTCTCGTTCAGCATCCGCCTTGATAATTCTAACCTGTCTGTCAACGTCAGCTGTGATTGTCAGGTATTGCTCCGCACCTTCGGCACGGAGTCTTTGTGCCTGTACATCACGCTCAGATCTCATTCTGTCGAATACGCTGTTCTCTGTCGCGGAAGGGAAGTCAGCGCGTTTTATGCGGACATCGGTGATGTCCACGCCAAATTCATTGCTCTCTACACGTTCCCTGAGGTCGCTTAGAACCTTTTGCATCATGGCTTCTCTGGTTGGAACGTTTTCTTCTGTTTGCCTGGGGTTGACTATGATGGTGCCATCGGCAAGTGTTATGGGTTCACCGCCTATTATGTCTCGCCGGTCTCTGCTTCCCACTTCATCGCGGATGGCTGAGATTGCTAGGTTTCCAATGCGCAATCCAGCGGTTGATTCATCACGGAGGTTCTGTAGGAATAGCTCTGGACTCTTGATCTTGTATCGTATATAAGCATCGATTTCCAGGAACTGACTATCCTTGTCTGGCATTCCAGCCGAAGGCACGTCAATCCTGAGGAGCCTTTTGTCAAACCGTACGATGGTCTCTATTGGTGACTTAAATTTAAGCCCCGGTGTGGTTTCAGCTCTCTTAACCTCTCCAAATTGGGTAATAACCGTGAATTCAGTCTCGTCTACAGCGTATAGCAGACCGAAGCCAACCGCCTGTGCCATTGCGGCAAGGAGTAATATGACGCCAAGGCCTAATCCAACGAATTTCATCATCGCGTTGCTCCGTCCTCACCGGTCAGTGGGAGAAACTGCAACAGGTTGCCTTCGTTACCCTCTGCCAGAATAAACTTGGTAATGCCAGGAAGTATGTCCTCCATCGCCTCTAGGTACAGGCGCTGGCGTGTGACCTCCTTGGATTTTTGGTACTCTTTTAGGACGGACATGAAGCGATCGGCCTCACCAGTAGAACGAGCTATCTGCTCTGCCTTGAATGCTTCCGCGCTCTGAATAGTTTGCTGAGCATCACCCTGGGCTCTGGGGAGACGATCCTGCTCAAACGCCTTGGCCTCGTTGATGCGGCTTTCTTTGTCCACACGGGCATTGACAACGTCGTCGAAGGCGGCTCGTACTTCGTCGGGAGGACGCACAGTTTGGAGTGCCACGTTCAATATTTCGATACCTGTTTGATAATCTCCTAAGATTTCCTGAAGAAGTGTCCGCGTGTCTGCCTGAACTTGCTCTCTGCCAGTCACAAGAGTATCATCAATGCTACGCTGTCCGACCACCTGGCGCAATGCCGCCTCTGTGGCGTCCTTCAGGGTTCGCCCCTCAGGGTTTCCGCGTTCTATTCCACGGAGCACTTCTCCGGGATCGTCTACCCGGAAAAGAAATTTCTCTAGGTCTGCGATGCGGTACTGGACCACCATCTGCACGTTGACAATGTTTAGGTCGCCCGTAATCATCAGGGCTTCCGCGGATTGGTCAGTGGTTGCCCCTGTGGTTGTTGTGGCGAATCCCAACTCCATGTTGCGGTTCACTCCTACATCAACAATTGTCCGCTTCCCAACGGGGGGAGGGAAGTACCATTTAAGGCCGGGGCCTTCGGTATTTTGGAATTCTCCGAACAACTGCAGAGCCGCTTGCTCTCGTGGTCCCACCTGATAGACGCCGCTGCCCAGCCACACAATGGATGCCAGACCTATCAGGCCCAGGATTATTAGCTTTACTCCGCCTCCGCCCAGTCGCTGAAGTACGGTGTTGATGCCAGAGCCGATACCGCGAAGTATCTCTTCTAGCTGTAGCTCAGGCCTTTGTTGACGCTGTCCACCAGGTTCAAACATACGCTATTTGTCTTGCCCTTCCTTGAAAACATAAACACTGCGACGTTGTGTCTGTCGCTCACAGTAGTAAGACCATACCACATATGATGGAAATAGCAATAGCTGATAGACGGCTGATTGCCGCTCATGCGGGATCGTAAGGTCTATGACGCGCCATCTGTTTCGGCGATAGGTTTGGCAGAGCTTGGGACATAGAGTTTTCTCGTATGTGTATCCATGGCACGGAAGATCCTAATGTAGTCCTTCAAATACCTGGTTATGAGGAAGTTTCGGCGCTCAT
>Ga0114996_10000886_pt1 | contig 41106 bp, 27 predicted proteins | sample ArcticOcean_MG_C_4_FD_87039 | JGI IMG/M metagenome (GOLD analysis project Ga0114996, IMG submission 87039) | Marine microbial communities from western Arctic Ocean - ArcticOcean_MG_CB4_134 | ecosystem: Environmental > Aquatic > Marine > Oceanic | place: Arctic Ocean: Canada Basin | collected... | reverse complement strand
GCATCCTGTTTGAATTCGTCACTGAACGACCGACGTGGTCGCTTCGATTTCTTTGACATAACGATCTCCTGAAAGGATTCTTTTCGATCCTCCCGGAGTCCACCAGTCATGGGCTGCCGCAGTCTTCGTCTTTCAGGTCAAACGCCTTGACCGCGCCTCGGGCGATAATGTCGAACGCCCGCTGGCGATACTCGTCCGCGTTATCGAGGGCACCGGTCGCATCGACTCTGCGACGGAGCTGATCAAGTTGAGCCAGCAGGGCCTGCCGATCATCGAACCGACCTGTCGGAGTCCTGAGCTTCATGTTGTCCATCAGCGTGCTGCCGCCGGCCGGATAGAACGGTGCACAGGACGGTCCCAGTGAACCCGGCTCCCCCGCCTTCACGAACGTGCTCGTGAACTGCGACGCTCGTTGTCTGTTGAGTTTGGGATCAAAGACGATCGAGTTCAGCAGACTGTACGAGGGAATTCCCTGTGCATTCATTCGGACCGGCAATACGGGAATAGGCGGAGCCCCAGCTCGGAACGTCGCCGCCATCGCCGCTCCAGACGCGTGTCAGTTTCGACAGATCGTGGCCCGAGTTGTGTGTACCGAAAGACCGCACGAGTGAGAACTTGTCGGCCAGGGCTGCCAGTCGTGGAAACGTACCGCCAAGCGTAACGCCAGCGATTTTCGTGCTGACTTCGCCGGTCGCGCTCCGGACCTCGCTGGGGGCATCCATTTTCGGATCGAACGTCTCGAACTGACTTGGTCCTCCATTCAAAGTCAGCAGCACAACGGACGTGTCTTTGACACCAGAACCAAGAGCAGACGCCGATGCCCGTTGTTCAAGCAGCCAAGGCAACGACAACCCGCCCAGCGCACCGACTCGCAGAGCCGTGCGTCGCGACATGCCCTGGCAGTTCGGATTCCTATGACCGCTCTCGATTGTCAGCATGGATTTCGTTCTCGTGAGTACGTCGACCCGATGGACAGGATCATTGATCTGGGGACCACAGCATAAGCGGTCATTGATGCGTCCACCATACGGCCTGTCCGCTCCAGATCACTTAAGATGGCCAGGCGTTCGGAGACGGGAACGATTTCGCAATGCGTTTCTGCGGTGTATCTCGCGGAAAGTGCCCCGACTCGTGTGGATCGGTGGCGCTAACATTTCTGAGTTGGGTCGGAGACCAGGATATGAGAATCGCAGTGTTGGTTTTCGCGTTATTGTTCGCTTGCGCACAGGGCGGCGACGAGTCCGACAAGACGCAGGCTGGTCCAAAGGCAACGCTCGAGCATTGGGCGTCGGCATGGCGCGCAGGTGACGTGAAAAAGATGCTCACCTTCTATGGCGACTCGAAAGATGTCTTTCCGATTGCGTCGTCTGGTCGTCGATACGAAGGAGCGGCGGGCGTACGCACAATGTACGAAGAAGCTTTCGGCGAGGCCGACTGGAACAACGTCCAATTGCGCGACGTGAAGGTCGTGCGGCATGGCGACGTCGCATGGACAAGCTGTCGCTTCCAGGCCGAGATGACCCTCAAACCAGACGGCGTGACGCTGGTCTTCACGTCACAGGGAACGGTCGTGCTTCAGCGAATGGAGAACGGCTGCAGAATCGTGCTGGAACATTTTTCGCCAATTGCAGATGTCCCACGAATCCAACGGAAAGAATGACACATCCCGACGGAGCACTGCCACGCACTTTCGGTAGTCGCAGTCCGATTCGGTATCATCGACCCTCGACGTGCGTGCCGCGTGCTACGCTTCGCGATGGAATTTTGCAGTCATTCGCTTCGTGCCCGGGATACGAACCATGCTTCGACGAATTCGCGAGACGCAATTCGCTCTTGCGCTGGTCTCTGTACTACTTGTCGGTCCGCTGCGGGCGGAAGAACCGACTTCCGGAGATGTCGAGTTCTTCGAGACGAAGATCCGTCCTGTGCTGGTGGAACGCTGCTATCAGTGCCACTCGACCGAGGCTCAGAAGGGCAAGAAGCTCAAAGGCGGGCTGTTGCTCGATACTAGGAACGGACTGCGGGCGGGCGGTGACACCGGGCGGGCGATCGTTCCTGGTGAGCCGGACAAGAGTCTGCTGCTCATAGCGCTCCGCGGCGATGGCGACGCAAGTGTGATGCCGCCCAAAGGAAAACTGCCCGACTCGGTTATTGCTGACTTTGAAACCTGGATCAAGCTGGGTGCGGCTGATCCACGTATCGGTGATCCGTCGGCGACTTCCGGGACGAGTGACTTCGACGCTGCGCGCCGGCGGCATTGGGCGTTCCTGCCACCGCAGCAGCAACCGTTACCCGCGGTGAAGGCATCCAACTGGCCGGCTGGCGATCTCGACTATTTTATTCTGGCTCGACTCGAACAACAGCAACTGCAGCCTGTCGCGGTGGCGGGTAAGAACGAGTTGCTCCGGCGCGCGTATTTCGACTTGATCGGGCTGCCGCCGTCGCCGGAACAGGTCGACGCATTCGTGAACGACACTTCGCCCACAGCATTCGCAGCGGTTGTCGATCAGTTGCTCGACTCACCTCACTATGGCGAACGCTGGGGTCGTCACTGGCTCGACGTCGCACGGTATGCCGAGGACCAGGCTCTGGCGAACGCTCGCCCGAATCCGCATGCGTTCCGCTATCGCGACTGGGTGATTCAGGCATTGAATGCCGACATGCCGTACGACCAGTTCGTGCGTCTACAGCTGGCGGGCGACCTGCTTCCCGGTCCGGTCGACGACTACTTCGTTCGACTCGCAGGCTTGGGATTCCAGGGTCTGGGTCAGCTTTACCATCGCGGCAACTTTGCCGAACAGGTGATGGCCGACGAGTTGGACGACCGCATCGACACGCTGTCCCGCGGACTGCTCGGCTTGACCGTCGCCTGCGCCCGCTGTCATGACCACAAGTACGATCCGATTCCCACAAGCGATTATTACTCACTGGCCGCGGCTTATTATAAGTCTTCTCTGAGTGTCATACCGGTCGCTCCACCGGCCGACGTGCAGAAGCACGCGGAATTCGTCAAGCAGCTCAAGCAGCAGGAAACGGATTTGGCGCAATGGGTGAGCGAACGAGGTCTGCAACTTTCGCGCGATCGTCTTCTGGATTTGCGGACGTACCTGACAGCCGCGTGGCGAATACGTGCTCAACGGACTCATGCCCAGAAGGTCGACGAAAAGGCCGTGGCGACGAGTGAGAATCTGATGCCCTACTTCCTGAGCCGTTGGGCGAAACTGCTTGAAGGTGGAAACGTCGGCAAGTCGCGGGAGCCGCTGGCGGCATGGCACAAGGCCGCACGGGAAGCGGCTGCCCGCCCGGAAGCCATCGCGGAGAAGCCTGAGTTCCCTCCTGAGCTGGCAAAGGCGACCGACGCTCTTTGCACACAAGCCGCGTTGCTTGCGGCGGAGCTGCGGAAGATCGACGAGACGTATCAGCAGGCTTTTGCCGCGGCGAAAGACGACGAAAAGAAAAATGTGAAACGAGCCGAGCTGTCCGGGTCGTGGCAGCCGTTGTTTAAAGCGCTCGTCCAGGAAAACGATTCACCTCTGAAGATCAACGGCGGTGACGTGATCGCCGCGCTGGACGATGCGGGTCGGCAGGAGCATGAGCGGCGTAAGACCGAACTGGAGGACTTTCGCAAGTCCGGCCCGTCGGCCCCCCCACTGGCACACGCGGTCAGCGGCGGCGGCACGCCGATGAAGATTCACATGCGCGGCAGCGTGGAACGCAAAGGCGACGACGCTCCGCCGGGATTCCTGCAGGTGTTGCAGACGCCGGTTAGTTCAGAAGGTGAAGAGTCCGACGGGAAAACGCCCGGCGCACCCAGTCCCGCAAGGTTCACCCGGCTTGAGCTGGCCGAAGCGATTGTCGACCGCAACAACCCGTTAACCGCTCGCGTGCTGGTCAACCGAGTCTGGCAGCACCATTTCGGTCGTGGCATCGTCGCCACACCCAGCAACTTTGGCCTTGTCGGCGAGCCGCCGTCTCATCCGGAGGTGCTCGATCACCTTGCTGTCGGATTCATGGAAAACGGCTGGTCGCTGAAGAGGCTGCATCGGCAGATCATGCTCTCGCAGACATATCAGCTTGCCGCTACGCGGGACGAAACGAGTCTGAAACTCGATCCGGAGAACCGCCTGCTGTGGCGATTCACTCCCCGTCGCCTGGATTTCGAACCGTGGCGCGACGCGGTTTTGGCGGTGTCTGGTCAACTAAACCTTACCGCAGGTGGTCCGTCGCAAACTCTGGAATCGAGTCTGCGACGCACGACATATGCCACGATCAGCCGTTCGCGGATCGACCCGACGCTGGCCATGTTCGACTTTCCCGACGCCAATGTGTCGAGCGAACGACGCAGCGTGACAATGGTGGCTCAGCAGCAATTGTTCGTGCTCAACAGCAAGTTCATGATCGCCGCCGCCAGAGCATTTGCAGCTCGCATCGAAGCGGCGGCGACAGACGATGACTCACGCATCACGTTCGCCTATCGGTTGGCGTTTCAACGGAATCCGCAAGAAGACGAGCTGGCAATCGGCCGGCAATTCCTTTCCACAACGTCGCAGACGAGTGCCGACAAACTGACGCCCTGGCAGCGGTACGCCCAGGCTCTGTTAGCGTCCAACGAATTCACCTGGATACGTTAGATACCTGTGGAAGCAGCAGCCCGACGCGCCGGCGAGGGAATGATGCTTTCGAGAAGTGGCTGACATACTGAGAACAAAGGCAGAAAGATTGGGGCAGAAAAATCAGTTTCGATGGCTATGTGCCCTGATCTTTCTGCCTTCACTGATTCACTGCTGCGGCGATTCATTACACGATGTTGTATGAAGTTCTGTCCGACCCATGTGGCCGTGTTTCCGCGACAAAGGATTTGCCCATGAACCATATCGACACCGCCCGCCACTCGCGTCGCGAGCTGTTGGCACGCTGCGGAACCGGACTGGGCATGCTCGGGCTGTCCAGTGTGCTCAGCGCCGAAGCCGCGGAGTCGCGACAGGGTCCGCTGTCGGTCCGAGCTCCGCATTTCGCACCGCGGGCGAAGCATATTATTCATCTTTATATGAACGGAGGACCATCGCAGGTCGACACGTTCGATCCAAAACCGGCGCTGGAGAAGTATCAGGGGCAGCGACCGGACAGCATCGCCGGGCTGAAGACCGAGAATAACACCGGCGGGCTGATGCCTTCGCCTTTCAAGTTTCGCCGTTATGGCCAGAGCGGTCTGGAGATCAGCGACCTGTTTGCCAACGTCGGCCGCTGCGCCGATGACCTGTGCGTGATCCGTTCGATGCACACCAATGTGCCGAACCACGAGCCGTCGATGTTCATGATGAACAGCGGCCATGTGCAGTCAGTGCGACCAAGCTACGGCTCGTGGCTGGTGTATGGCCTGGGCAGTGAGAACGAGAACCTGCCGGGCTACATGGTGCTCGGGCCAGGACTGCCGGTGAATGGAGCGGCGAACTGGAGCAGTCGGTTCCTGCCTGGCATCTTTCAAGGCACGCATCTCAACGCCAAAGCCGACCTGGCGCAGATGGTCCCCAATCTGAAAAACAGCGAGCTGTCTCCGATCGCCCAGCGCGAGCAGCTCGACCTGATCCAGCAGCTCAACCGCCGACAGATCGAACAGTCAGGCAGCGATCCGATACTGGAAGCTCGCATCGAGTCACTGGAGATGGCGTTCCGCATGCAGACCGCTGCGCCGGAAACGTTCGACATGAGTCACGAAACGGCGACGACGCGCAAGCTGTATGGCCTGGACGATGGCGGACGCGACTTCGCTCACAACTGCCTGCTGGCTCGGCGGCTGGTCGAGCGGGGCGTGCGCGTCGTGCAGGTGTACTACGGCAACTTTCAGCCGTGGGACACACACGGCGAGAATGCCAAAACACACAAAAGGCTGTGCGACGAAGTCGATCCGCCCATCGCTGCGCTGCTGACGGACCTCAAACAGCGCGGACTACTGGATGAGACGCTGGTCCTGTGGAGCGGCGAGTTCGGACGCACGCCAGCGTCGCAGGGGACCGGTCGCGATCACAATCACTGGGGCTTCAGTGCCTGGCTGGCTGGCGGTGGCGTGAAGGGCGGCATGTCATACGGTGCGACTGACGAGTTCGGTTACCGCGCAGAAGTCGATCGCGTTCACGTTCACGATCTGCACGCCACCATGCTGCATCAGATGGGCCTCGACCACGAACAACTGACCTATCGCTACAGCGGCCGCGACTTCCGTCTGACCGACGTCCACGGCCGAGTGGTGCAGGAAATCCTGGCATAGTCGAAGGAATAGAAATGAAAATGCGGACCTGTTGTGGTGCGGTGGCGCTGTTGTTCATGTCGCAAGTTTTGTGGGCGGGAGAAACGTGGCCTCAGTTTCGTGGTCCGGAAGCCAACGGGCTCTCGGACTCGACCGGACTGCCGCTCACCTGGACCGCAGAAGACAACGTGGTGTGGAAGACTTCAATCCACGACCGCGGATGGTCTTCACCGGTGATCTGGCACAACCAGATCTGGTTGACGACAAGTACGACTGACGGTCGCAAGCTGTATGTCGTGTGCGTTAATCGCGAGACCGGTCAGATCGTGCACGACCTGCACGTGTTCGATGTCGAGAAGCCGGAGCCGATCGCGTCGATGAACAGCTATGCCTCGCCAACATCGGTCGTCGAAGCGGGGCGGTTTTACGCCCACTTCGGCACGTACGGTACGGCCTGCATCGACACGGATTCCGGGAAGACTCTTTGGACTCGCCGCGATTTGAATTGCGACCATCACGAAGGGGCCGGAAGTTCGGCGATGCTCGTCGACGATCTGGTCGTCTTTCACGTCGATGGACGCGATGTGCAGTACGTCGTCGCGCTCAACAAGAACACTGGCGAAACAGCATGGAAGACCGATCGCTCAGTCGACTTCAGCGCTGTCGACCGGAATCTCCGCAAGTGTTACGGGACGCCCATCGTGATTGAATCGGGAGGCCAGCGGCAGCTGATCAGTGTCGGACCTCGAGCCACGATGGGTTACCACGTCGCGACCGGCAAAGAGCTGTGGAAGGTGACGTACGGCGGCTGGTCGATCGCACCGCGTCCGGTGTTCGGTCACGGGATGGTGTTCATGATTAACGACTACCTGCGCCCCGAATTGTGGGCCGTGCGTCCTGGCGGGCAGGGCGACGTGACCTCGAGCCACATTGCCTGGAAGCACAGCAAGACGATGCCATCTCGTCCGTCACCGTTGCTGGTAGGTGACCTGCTGCTCCTGATCAATTCAGACGGCGTGGCAACGTGCCTCGAAGCGAAGACTGGCGACCTCGTGTGGCAGGAACGCATCGGCGGCAAGTTCTCGGCATCGCCCATTCACGCTGCAGGACGCATCTACCTGTTCGACGAATCGTCGGTCACGACGGTGATTGAAGCTGGTCGCGAATTCAAACAACTGGCAGTCAATAAGCTGACGGGTGAGCAACTGATGGCCAGTCCCGGCGCCGCTGGTGATTCGTTGTTCGTTCGCACGGCCACGTCTCTTTATCGCCTTCAGGGCCCGAAGTGACCCCAGGATTCACCAGAACCCGCGACACCTGCAGGGCACGATTTTGAATACACTGTTCGATGTCGGTCAGATGCGACTCGACCCGGGCGTCCCCGATGATTTATCGCAACTGGTTGCAGGCAGCGAGACGATTGAACCGTTGTTTTCATAGGACGCGTCTCCAGGCCCGTCTCTTTCATCGTTTTGCAGGTCGGGCTAGAGACGCGATCTGCTCGATGCGGTCTGACAGTGAGTCCGATTACCTGCTGATCTGGGAATTCCAATGAAGAATTCAAACGTGTGCCCCGGGCCGACTTCGCGGCGGTCGTTTCTCAAGGTGGGTACGCTGGGAATGAGCGGACTGAGTCTGGCCGAGGTGATGCGACTGAGAGCCGCGGCCGGTCAGGTCAGTGCGGCTCCGGATACGTCCGTGATCTTTGTCTGGCTGGCCGGAGGTCCTCCGCATATGGAGACCTACGATATGAAGCCGGAGGCTCCGGAAGACTATCGCGGACAGTTCTCGCCGGTTTCTACTAACGTGCCGGGTATCGACGTCTGCGAACTTCTGCCACGGCACACGAAGATCGCCGACAAGTTCACGCTGATTCGCAGCATCGCGCATCAGTTCAGCGATCACGGTGGCGGCAGCAAGCGGTTCATGACAGGCCGCATTCCCGATACCCCCACCGGGACGCGCAACGACTCGCCATCGGTCATTTCGATCGTCAACAGGATGCGCGAAAAGTTTGACGTTGGTTTACCAAATTGTGTCACGATGGCGAACGGCGGTCGGTCCAAAGTCGACACGTATGCCCAGGGCGCCGCGTATCTGGGCATGAAGTACAACTACTTCCCGGTGGGGGACGATCCGAGTTCGCCAAAGTTCGCGGTCAGAAACATGTTCCTTGGCAAGGGCATGGAAGAGCGTCTGGGCGATCGCCGAGCACTGCTGAGCGGGCTCGACCGGATACGCAGCGAAGTCGACGCCAGCGGCGTGATGGACGCGGTGGACAACTTCAGCCAGAAAGCATTCGGGCTGCTGACCAGTCCTCGAATGCACGACGCGTTTGACCTGTCGCGCGAACCGCAGGCGCTGCGTGAGCGTTACGGCATGCACGCTTGGGGACAGCGGGCACTGATGGCTCGACGGCTGGTCGAAGCCGGTTCCAGTTTCGTGACGGTGGTCATGGAGAACCCGTACATCTCGGGGGTTAAGTATCCGAAGCTGGGTTTCTACAACTGGGATTCCCACGCCGCGAACTGCGATCTGTGGAAGGACGCCGTGCACCGCTTCCCGATTTACGACAAAGCCGTCACCGCACTGATCGAAGACCTCCACGAGCGGAGCCTGACGCAGAAGGTCCTGCTGGTTGTGACTGGCGAGTTCGGTCGTTCGCCCAGAATCAGCCGAGCCGACACCGGTAATAAGGGTCTGCGTTTCGGCCGCGAGCACTGGCCGCAGGCAATGTCGGTGCTGGTCTGTGGCGGAAGCATCGAGCATGGCCAGGTGATCGGTTCGACGAACGCCAGGGGCGAGCATCCGCGCGACCGACCTCTCACGCCCAATGACCTGTGGGCCACCGTCTACAAACATCTGGGCATCGACCAGGACGCCACCATCCCCGACTTCGCCGGCCGGCCGCAATTCCTTCTGCCGTTCGGCGAACCGATTCGCGAACTGCTCTAAGGCAAAGTGGGATCGCACACGCGCTAGCCGCACCAGGACGTTTCTTCATGGTTTAAGAGGATGCAGGGGATCGTGATGCGAGACGCAACCACCCGCCCGCGATTCACCCTGGCCCGACGCGTCAGCGAGGGTATCCGCAGACGAATCGGCAATGTCCCTCGGTGGTGCGGCGTGCTGGTGTGGTTCCTCGTGCTCGGTGCCACAACTGGCCGTGCTGACGAGACGAACCAGATCAGGGACCTGACCGTCGAGCATGCGACACAACTGGCGCAGGACAGGACGGGCCGGATTCTGCTGGATGGTCTGACCTCGCTCTCGGCGGAAACGGCCGGCGAACTGGCGAAGCGCGATGGCTGGCTGTCGCTCAACGGGCTCACGTCCCTCTCGAACGAAGCGGCCGAGGCGCTCGGACAACACAAGGGCTACCTGCATCTGGATGGTCTGACGAAGATCTCCGATGAGGCGGCCAAAGCGCTCGCCCGACACAACGACGAAGTGTTTCTTAGCGGATTGACCTCAATCTCGGATGAGGCGGCTACGGCGCTCGCGCAACATCGTGGTGGCCGGTTGTCGCTCAAGGGTCTGACGACGCTCTCGTCCGAAGCGGCTAAGGCGCTCGCACAGCGCAAGGGGGGAGGCCCGACGTTTGAGGTTCTCCTCGACGGACTAACAACGCTCCCGATCGAGGCCGCTGCTGCGCTGGCGGGAATGCATCCGCATAACTGGCACGGCAGGCTGCCCGGATTCAAGACTATCCCGCTCGACGTGGCCCAGGCACTGGCGAAGCGTGAGCATGGGCTGACGTTGCATGGCCTGACAACGATCTCCGATGAAGCGGCCAAAGTCCTGGGGCAGAAGTTGAATGGCAATCTGCCCGCACTCACCACGCTCTCGCCCAAAGTCGCCAGAGTGCTGGCGAACGCTCGGGGCCACCTGGTGCTGAACAGCCTGACGACACTCTCCGATGACGCGGCTGTTGCACTGACCGAAAATGCCCAGAACCGAAACAACCTGTATCTCAACGGCCTGACAACAATCACGCCGGATACAGCGAGGGCCATCTGTCGGCGCGAAGGCGATCTGTATCTCAATGGCCTGACGACGATCTCCGATGAGACACTTAAGGCGTTGGCGGAGCACAAGGCACATCCTCATCTCGCTAAGCCTCTCGTTTACTTTGGCAGTCTGACGACGATCTCCGACGAAGCCGCGACCGTGCTGGCGTCGTGGCCCAAATGGAGCGGCGAACTTCCGGCTTTGCCGACACTCTCGGAACGGGCCGCCGCCGCGTTCGCATCATCGCGGAACTTCCGTGGCAATCTGCCTGCGGTGAAGACGCTCTCGGTCGAAACGGCCAGGGCGCTTGCGCAGCGCAGAGGCGATCTCTCGCTCAACGGGTTGATTGCGATCTCTGACGAGCTGGCAGCGGCGCTGGCCGAACATCAGGGCGGAACGCTCTCGCTGGGTAGCCTGAAGAACCTGTCGGACGGCGCGGCCGAGGCGCTCGCGCGGCACAGCGGTCGTTTATCGCTCGGCGGTTTGACGACACTCTCCAGCGGCGCGGCCAGGGCGTTGGCCGGGTATCAAGGCGACTGGCTTTACCTCGACGGATTAATCGCGATCTCGGTCGACGCCGCGAAGGCGCTCGCGCAGCGCAAAAGTGTGGTATCGGTGGTCGGTTTCAAAACGCTTTCGGACGAGGCGGCAAAGGTGCTGCTGGCCAATCCGATGATCGTCATGCCTGAAGTAGGTCGGCTCTCCAGGGCCGACCGGCCGGCACGGACGGGCCTAGAGACCCATCCTACGATCAACCTTGCAGCCGATGAAAAGTTCGTGCGATCGTTCTTCGCCTCGCACTGCGCGGATTGCCACGACGACGGCGCAGATGAAGGCGACTTCGTGCTGGAGAAGCTCGCGAACGACGACATCGCCGGCCGTGTGGCCTATGCGTCGATCTTCGAGCGGCTCCGCGCGGGCGACATGCCACCGCCGTCCGAGCCACGACCGAAGCCGGACGATGCAGCCAGGGTCGTGCAGTGGATTGCGGCGAAACTCAACGCGCCCCTCGCCGGGTCGCCTGCCTGGTACGCCGTCAAGGAAAAGCCGATCGATGGCAATCGGCTCCCCAACGCAATCCTGTTCGGTGGGCCGCGGGGGCCAGGCGTGCCTCATCCGCCGCGGTTGTGGCGACTCTCGCCGACGGCCTACAGCACCTGGGCCGCCGCCGCGTTCAACGTCCACGGGCTGCAGCAGCCGTTCGGCCTCATCCAGGAGTCCGGCTTCAAGGACTTCGCCGCACTCTACGCTCCCGACGAAGGGGCGTCCGGCTTGCTGCTGTCCAACGCCGAACAAATCGTTGTGGCTCAGGTTCGTCACCATCAACTGGTCAACGTCGTCAAAGACCCCGAGGCAGCCAAACAGTCGCACTGGCCGAACGAGGGCCGGGCGCAAACTGCGACCGACCAGGAGCGCGAACATCTCAAGAGCGGCGTGAGGGTCCGCGGCAACGGCGTGTTCGCACCGCTGCTGCATCCGCAGGTCAAAGCGAATCGCGGCGAGTTGGAGCGAGCCCTTCAACAGCAGTTCAAGATGTCCGTGGCACGGCCGCCGAGCGAAAAGGAAATCGAAAGCCTGATCGCTCTCTACGAAGACGTCGCCAGCGATGGCGACTTTTCACTTGCGGGAAAGACGATCCTCATGGCGCCGCTGATGGTGCCGGAAGCGATCCTGCGCTTCGAGGTCGGAATGGGCGCCCAAGTGCGACCGGGCGTTCGCATGCTGTCACCTCGCGAGACGGCGATGGCGCTCAGCCTGTCGCTGTCGCGAAAACGCGAACCCGGCCTTCTGGCGGCGGCCGCCGAGGGCAAGCTCACTTCGCGAGAGGAAGTCGTCGAAACCGTGCAGCGAATCCTGGACGAACCCAGAATCGAAAAGTCGCGAGTGCTGTGGTTCTTCCGCGAGTACTTCGACTACCACCGGGCTCCTGATGTGTTCAAAGACCCGTTGCCCGATCACCAGACGCGTCGCGGCGTCCACTACAATCCACGGGGGCACGTCAGCGATACGGACGTTCTGGTCATGAGCATACTGTCCCGCGACCGGGATGTGCTCAAGCAACTGCTGACGACGCCCGAGTCGTATCGAACGCACGAGCTGTTTGTCCCGAACCACACGCTGGACGGACTTCGCTATGCGGACAGCCCGCTCTTTCGCCAGTTCAGTCCAGTGGCGTTGGATCACCGTCGCGAGCGGCAAGGCGACCGCATCGGCATCCTGATGCAGCCGAGCTGGCAGGTGGCGTGGTCCACGAATTTCCACAACGACATCGTCCGCCGAGGGCGATGGGTACGTGAGCATCTGCTGGGCGGGCGGGTGCCCGATCTGCCCATCGACGCGGCGGCCATGATCCCCGACGACCCGCATCGCACCTTGCGCCAGCGGCAGATGGTGACCCGCGACGCCCAGTGCTGGAAATGCCACAACAAGATGGACGAACTGGGTCTTCCGTTCGAGGACCTCGATCACTACGGCTTCTTGAGGAAAGCGGAAGAGGTACTCGACCTCGAAGCAATGGAGCAAAGCGAAAACAGGGACAAGAAGATCTACCGCGCTGCCCCGCTCGACACGACCGGCCGGATCGCTTTCAGCGGCGACCCGGCGATTGATGGTCCTGTCCGCGACGCTCCCGAAATGCTTCGCCGGTTGGCCGAGTCCGACCGCGTGCGACAGATCTTCATCCGCCACGTATTCCGTTACTTCCTCGGCCGCAACGAAACGCCTGGCGACGCGGTTAGCTTGCAAGCAGCCGAAAAGGCGTATCTAAACGGTGGCGGCAGCTTCAAGGCGCTGCTGGTCTCGCTGTTGTCCTCGGAATCCTTCCTGTACCGAACCGTGCCTGATGTAGGACGGGTCTCCAGGCCCGTCCAGATTCCGTAAACCGATGACGGGCCTGGAGACCCGTCCTACGTATAAAGGAAGCACGACATGAACATGCTCACTCCCAATAGCCTCGACCGCCGAACCGTACTGAAAGGCGTCACGCTTGGTGCCGCCGCTGTTGTGCTGCAACCTTTCCTGCGCTCGCTGGAGGCACAGGCCGCAGGTCAAGCACCAAAGCCGCGCGTCATCTTTATGCTGGAGAGCAACGGCCTGTACCCGCGCCACATCCAACCGAGAGGTGTGGATGGCGACAACAGGAAGGCCGAAAAACTGGTCGATCTTTCCCTCAATGATTTGGAATTGCCGGACGCGATCTCGCCGCTCGCGCCTTTCAAGGAGCGTATGGGGATCATCCAGAAGCTCTCGCACAAGGTCTCCGGCGGCGGCGATCATGGTAAGGGCTTCGGTGGCCTCGGCTGCTTCCACTGGCGCAAGGGGGCCGCGGGGCAGACCATTGATCACGCGCTGGCGGCGGCCCAGCCGAGCATCATTCCGGTCGTGGGGTTGGGGGTTGCTCCAAGCGCCGGCGCCGTGTTCGTCAACAGCGTCTCGGCCAGTGCTCCCAAGCGCCCCACGCCGATCGTCTGTCAGCCGGATCTCGCCTTCACATCGCTCTTCGGCAGCGTGGCGGAGGGGAACGCGGGAAAAGCGTTTAACGCCAGAAACAAGTTGCTCGACTGGTGCCGCTCCGACATTAAGCGTGTTCGCGAGGAATTGCCCGCGATGGATCGCGAGAAGCTGGACATCTACCTCGACACGTTCGAGCAGATGCGGACCCGGCAGCAAAAGGTCGCGGCAAACAAGCACCGCTTGAAGGCCAACGTTCCCACGATCGACAAGTTCAACAGCACGGTCACAACCGAGCGTTTCGAGGCCCAGTGCGCGATCGCGGCGGCGGCCTTGGCGTCACGGCTGACGAATGTGGTAACGATCGACGCTGCGTGCGGCGTGGGTTCGTATCACACGTGGAAGGAACTCGGAGTCATGAAAGACGGGCACTCGATCGGCCACATGAACGGTCCGGACGAGTTCTCCGTTCCAATTCGCAAGTTCCACGCCCAGCGGGTCGCGGACCTGGCCAGGCGGCTCGACGCCATCCCGGAAGGCGATGGCACGATGCTCGACAACACGCTCATTATCTGGATGAGCGATTCGGGCGAAGCGCATCACGGTTTCTGCAACGAATGGCCCATGGTGCTCGTCGGAAACCTTGGCGGCCGGCTCAAGACCGCCGGACGATTCCTGCAGTATCCCGCGTACCAGCAACATGCGGATCAAATTCCGGGTCACCGCACGATCGCAAACTTCTATCTCGCCCTCCTGCATGCCATCGGCGATAAACGCGAGCAGTTCGGCGAACCGGATCTGAACCTCAAAGGCGCGGACCAGTCCGGCCCGCTGGTGGAGATATTGGGATAGGATGGACACAAGCCGGCTGCGCAAGCAGGGAAACGCTCGCTGGCGTGTCGAGCCAGTGACATCCTACTGACAACGTTCCAACAAGGATGCCAGACGATGTTGACCATTACCGATCCCCGTTTTGCTCAAAGTCGGTCCGCTCACAACCGCCGCGACTTTCTTCGCATTGGCAGCCTGTGTGGCCTGACGTTGCCGGGATTGCTGGCGGCCAAAGCGCAGGCTGCGACCCAAAAGAATCTGTACAAAGGCAAGTCGGTCGTCTTCCTGTTTCTGCAAGGAGGACCACCCCAGGTCGAGACGTTCGATCCAAAAATCAACGTCCCCGAAAACAACCGCAGTTGCACCGGCGAGATTCAGACGAAAGTGCCCGGCGTGTGGTTCGGTGGCACATTCCCGCAGTTGGCTCAACGAGCCGACAAGGTGGCCGTGGTGCGTTCTTTCGCCACAAATGACGGGTCACACAACCACGTACCCATCCTGAGTGGCAGACATCCGTCGGGAGCAGCAATGGGCGCGATGTGCGCCAGCGCTACGGGTGTGTTTAACGCCCGGACCGGCGTGCCGATGAATACGGTCATTATTCCAGAAGCCGTGCAGCCCGGTCTTAAGCTCGGCCAGCCAACCGGGACGTTTGGCCTTCCAAGGATCGAGCGCGATGTCGCCGGGGCGGGAAGTCTCGGTAGTGTCTACAAAGGGTTTGTTAGAAACGGCAGCTCCGAGCAGTTGGGGAACTTCAACCTGCAGTTGCCCCACGACCGCTTCGTTGATCGGTATCAGCTACTCGGACAACTCGACGGCTTGACTCGCAACCTGGATCGAACCGGAGAGTTGCACGGGATCAGCGAGGTAGAACGAAACGCGTACGACCTGTTGATTCGCGGTGTGGCCGACGCATTCGATCTTTCCGGAGAGGACCCACAGACCGTCGCGAAATACGATACGAGCAACCTCTTCAACATGGCTGACTACCACGAAGGCGGCAGGCATTTTCTATTTGAAGGAAAGAAGAAGCTCGTCGATCAGTTGCGGTGGACGAACCTGCTGGGCAAGGAAATGCTGTTGGCCCGGCGTCTATGCGAAGCGGGATGCGGGTTCGTGACCGTGGTCGATTCGAGCTGGGATTTCCACGGTGGCGGCGCGAACAATCCCGGTACTCCGGTCGGCATGAACACGCTGGGAGCCCAGGTGGATCATGCGGTGGCCGCATTCCTGGACGATCTTGAGCAGCGCGGGATGAGCGATCAGGTTCTGCTGGTCATCACCGGTGAAATGGGACGGACGCCGATCAAGCGCAACAGAGACGCTGGCACCGATCATCATGGCTCATTGACCCCGCTGCTGCTGGCTGGCGGTGGACTGAAGATGGGACAGGCCATCGGTCGTTCCGACCGGATTGGCAGTCGCCCGGCCTCAGACCCGTACGGCCCCGAGAACCTGCTCACCACGGTGCTGCACACCATGTTCGACGCGGCCGAACTTCGCATCTCGCCTGAACTCTTGCCGCCCGAGGTGTCCAAGGTGATCCTCGATGGGCAGCCGATTAGTGAATTGTTTTGAAGAGGCGGAATTTATTTAACAAATGACTCGCAGTCTAAAACACACAGTCCCAACTCGCCAACGAGGGAGCAACCTGGATGGCGGGGATGGAAGATTTCCTGAGTGAGGAAGGTGTGGGAGAGACGTGCTGAAGAAAACCAAGGGACGCATTGATAGTATGAAAATCGCTCACGCGCTTCATTCTCGTCGTCGATTTCGACCGAGGCTCTGCCTCGCGCTGCTGGCGTGTCTCACGCTCACCGCCGCCTCTGCCGATGGTGCTGACGACCTCGCGCAATCGTATGCCAAGCAGATCCACCCGCTGCTCGTCAGGACATGCGGAAAGTGCCATGGGAAGAGGCCCGATGACAACGATCTCGATCTCACGAGCTTCGGTACCGCCAAGGCGATCCTCGCCCGGCCCAAGGTGCTCGACGACATCGCCGAACGGGTGCGCGGAGGCGACATGCCGCCGAAGGACGCGCCGCAGCCAAGCCAGGCCGAGCGGCAACAACTGCTGGGCTGGATCACGGCGGCGCTCGATGCCGAGGCGGCCGCGCGGGCCGGCGACCCCGGGCCGGTGACGCTGCGTCGGCTGAGCAACACGGAGTACGACAACGCGGTCCGCGATCTCACCGGCATGGACATGCGGCCAACGCAGGTCCGCGAGTTTCCCGTCGACAGCGTCGGCGGCGAGGGCTTCGCCAACGTAGGGGAGGCGATGCCGGTGACGCCCGAACTGGTCCAACGCTACCACCAAGTCGCTCGCGACGTTGCCGCGCGGGCCGTGCTTCTGCCCAAGGGTTTTCGATTCTCCCCCTCGCCGGACCGGCCGACCTGGACCGCAGAAACGCTGAAATCGCTCCGCAGCTTCCACGCCCGCTACGCTGGTCCGAACGGAGAGCCGCCGCTGGCGGCGCACCTCTCGGCGACCCTGCGCCATCGCGACAAGTTCACCGGCGGCCCCGCTGCCATCGCTGCTGTGGCCGCCGAGGAGAAGCTCAATGCGACTTACCTAACCGCGCTTTGGGAGGGACTTAGCGGCACGACGGCCACATCGTCGCCGCCAGCGGAAGTCAAGGCTCGGATGAAGCAGTGGCGAGAGAAGGCGGCCGAGATTGAAGCCCGGAAACAACGACGGCAGGTCGCTTCCCAGAAGATCAAGTCCCAGTGGGCTTCGTCGAAACGTGTCCTCGCAGAGTCGAAAGTCGCGGAAGGGGGCTCGGTTCCCTTCGAGCGCAAGGTCTCGGTTCAACGCGGCGAACTGCTCCTCCTGACCGTGCTTCCGAACGAAAACTACGGAGCCGACAGCACACTCATCGAATGGACGATTCACGAAACAGCCGGCAAGCAGCGAACCTGGAGCGTCTCTGATTTGATTCCCAATCTGATGAAGGGGAACCCGTGGTCAGACAAGCACGAGGCCCGTTGGAGCTTCCTGGAAACGACATCCACTCCGGTGTTCCTAACCGAACGGCGCGACAGCAACGCGGGACGGCCTGAACTGAAATCGTGGAGCATCGGTTCCGAACCCTCGGTCTTTGTGAACTCGGCTGCCGAGGATTTGCAGCTTTGGACGAAGTTGCCCGCACGAACTTTCTTTGTACATCCCGGACAGAAACGCCCCGTGGCGGTCGCCTGGACGAGTCCGATTGCTGGTGATTTATTGGTCTCTGGCCGCGTTGCTGATGCCCATCCTGCCGGTCTCGATGGAGTCTCGTTCGAGCTGTCGCATGTCGCGGCTACGGATTTGGGACAGGCACTGGCCGATCTGGGCAGTGCGTCCACTGATCTGCCGGATCCCGGTCCCGCTCCGGCACTGCTCGACCACATCCGAGAAAAGTGGCGGGCGGCTACCACCGATCCGGCACCGGTCCTGGAGGCGATCAAGGCCGCGCAGGACCAGTTGTTTCAAGGCAACTACAATCGGAATGCGGCCCTCGCGGTTGGCAATGGCTTTCCCGCCTGGGAGGATCTGCGTCGCGTGGTCGCTCGCGAGCGGGTCGAGGGTGCGGCCCGTGAGCCGCTCTTCCGAATGGTCGCGCTGCCCGCTCAGCCCGACACCTTCGTGGTCTGGGACCGGCTGCGACTGGAAGGTGGTGACGGTTCGCCGCTGGTGTTTGCGGAGCATCCCGAATTGGGTGCGGCCATCGAGCAAGCGTCGGGACTCAAATTCGGCCAGCACCCGCAGGGGCGACCGGTGCCAAAGTCCGCTCTGGTCACGGCTGCCGGCGCCGAGGTCGTCATCGATCTGAGAAAATTGCCGGCCGAGCTGCAGAAGGCACTGACGCTGCCTCGGTTTCTCCGCGCCGATGTGAGCTTAGGTGAAGCCAGCCCGGAGACGTCAGCGGTTCAGGCATTCCTGATCGCTGCTACGGGCGGTGGCGGGAGATTGGCTGAGCCGGTCGCCAAAGCTGAAGTCGGCGACCCGCATGCCGCGCAGATCGTGCATCCGCGCGTCGCCGCCGAACGGGCTCGACCGGCTGCGGAGTTTCGCGCCCTCTTTCCGCCGACGGTCCTGTTTCAACCGATTATCCCTCGAGACGCCCAGGGGAGCGTGTTCTTGTACCGCCGCGAAGACGAGCCGTTGCGTCGGCTGCTGCTCGACGAGGCGGGCCGCACGGAACTCGACCGGCTGTGGAGCGAGCTGGAGTTTGTCAGCGAGCAAGCGCTCGCCACCCCGATCGCGTATGAGGGACTCGTGCAGTACTACCGCAAGCCGAACGACGGCGCGCGAATCATGTTCTTCTACATCCAGGAGTTTGAGGAACGGATCAAACGCGATGAGCAGGACTTCCTCGCGGCCCAAGTCGCTGCGGAACCGGGACACCTTGAGGCGCTGCTAGCCTTTGCCGCCCGCGCATGGCGCCGCCCACTCGCCGCGGACGAACGCGAGGCGATCCTCGCGTCCTACCGCGTCGAACGTGCCGAAGGCGCCAAGCATGATCCAGCTTTTCGCGCCGCAGTCGCCCGGGTCCTCTCGTCGCCGTGGTTCCTCTACCGGGTCGAGCAGCCGGCGACCGGACCGCACTGGCAGCCGGTGTCGGGCGACGAATTGGCAACGCGGCTGAGTTTCCTGCTGTGGGATTCGATCCCCGACGACGAACTGCGGGCGAAGGCCGCGCGGCTCCACGAGCCGACGGTCATGGAGGAACAACTGCGACGCATGCTGAAGGACGCCCGGATGCGGGGCATGGCCGCGGAGTTCGGCGCCCGTTGGCTGGGCGTGCGGGACTTCGTCACCAACCACGGCCGAAACCTGAAGCACTTCCCCGAGTTCACGCCGGCAGTGCGCGACGCGTTGGCCGAGGAGCCGGTGCGGTTCTTCGAAGATCTGCTCGTGAACGACCGTCCGGTCGCCGACGTGATTGCCGCCGATGCAATGGTCGCCAACGATGTCCTCGCCAGGCACTACGGCATCCCCGGCGTGACCGGTCCGGAGTGGCGACGCATCGAGAAGGTTGCCGCCTACGGTCGCGGCGGGTTGCTCGGCTTTGGCGCGGTGCTCGCAAAGACAGCGGCGGCCGCCCGCACCAGCCCCGTCAAACGCGGCGCGTGGGTGGTTCAGATGCTCGGCGAGCGGCTGCCCAAGACCCCACCCGGCGTGCCGCCGCTGCCCGAAACCCCTCCCGACGGGCTCAGCGTGCGCGAGATCACCGAGCGTCACCGTAAGGCCCCGGCCTGTGCCAACTGCCACGTCCGCATCGATCCCTACGGCATGACGCTTGAACAATTCGACGCTCTCGGCCGGCTGCGGCCCGCCAAAGATCTGAAGCCTGGCGACGCCAAGGCGACCACGCGCGACGGCGTCGAGATCGATGGCTTCTCCGGCTTGCGGGACTACCTCGCCGGCCCGCGGCGCGAGGACTTGCTGCGGGCGCTCGCTCACAAACTGACGGGCTACGCGCTGGGCCGCGCCGTGCAGCTTTCCGATCGGAAGCTGGTCGACGAACTGACGAAGACCATGGACGACGGCGGTCGCTGGTCGGACGCCTTGCTCATCATCGTTCGCAGCGAGCAGTTTCGCTGCATTCGGCCGGCGGCCACCGCGCCAACGACGAACGCAGCTCCTTAACCCATAGGCGCCTTTCTCCGCGAAAGCCGACAATCAAATACTCCTCTCTATCACAGGACATTCCCATGCCCATCCCATCCGCTTCGACCTTCTCGCGACGCACGCTGTTGCACGGACTCGGCGTCTCGATGGCTCTGCCGTGGCTCGAATCGCTGTCCTTCGCCGCGGGCGCGGGAAGCAGTGCCACCGATGATCAGCCGCCGACCCGCACGCTCGTCACCTTCACCGGCATGGGCTTCCACTCGAATCACTGGTGGGCCAAGGGGGAGGGCGCCGGTATGGAACTCGGGCCGTGCCTGAAGCCGCTTGAGCCCTGGAAGCAGCGGTTGGTCTTCCTCCGCGGTCTGTGGAACGAGAAGGCCAACAATGGGGTCATCCACTGCATGCAGACGGGGAACATGCTCAGCGGCGCACCGATGTCGAAGACCGAGGTCCACACGGGTGTCAGTTTCGACCAGTTGATGGCGCAGCGGATCGGCGACCGCACGCGGATACCATCGCTGGTGCTCGGCTGCGAAGGGCCGATTCCGGGGCTCCAGGACGGGCATCCGTTGCTTTACAGCTCCCACATTTCGTGGAGCACGGCGGTGTCGCCGACCTGGACGGAAACGCGTCCGGCGCTGGCCTTCGACCGGCTCTTCCGCACCGAGCCCAACCGCGGCGACCGCCGAATCGTTGACGCCGTGCTCGAAGACGCCCGGTCGCTGCGGCAGCGACTCTCCGTCTCGGACCGGCAGCGGTTCGAGGAGTATCTCGGCAGCGTTCACGAGATCGAGGGACGCATCAAGCGGGCCGGACAGGAACGCGCGGCCGGCGGCTGGAAGCCAACCCTGACCGCCCCCGATCGCCCGCGGCCCGCCGATGGCATTCCCGCTGAGATCCCGGACTACTGGAAGCTGATGAACGATATCGTGCTGCTGGCCTTTCGCACCGACACCACCCGGATCGCGACCCTCAAGTATTGCAACGATGGCTCCGCCGAAACCCACACTCACGCCGGCGCCAAAGATCAGCATCACCAGATGGCCCACACCCAGCCGCAGGAACTCGTCGCGGTCAACCAGTTCTTCACGTCCCAGCTCGCCTACCTGTGCGAACGGATGGCGGAAGTCAAAGAAGGTGATCGCACGCTGCTCGACAATACGGCCATCATGCACTGTTCAAGCATGATCCACGGCAACCATGACGCTAAACAATTGCCGGTGGTCCTGCTCGGCGGAGCGGGCGGCAAGCTCCGCGGAGGCCGCGTGCTCGACTACCTCGATGCTCCCAACCGTCGCATGTGCAGCCTGTTCCTCAGCCTCATGGACTGGGGCGGCCTGGAACTCGACCGCTTTGGCGACTCGAAGGAGCGGCTGACAGGCATTTGATCCAGCTCTCCGTCACGAACATCAAACCCAGTGAAACCGACAATGACCGCTCTGTCCAATCCGCACTCCGCAGGCCGTACTCCGCATTCCTCGCGGCGCCAGTGGCTAAAGCAACGCCACGCCGGTCGGGATTACCGCTTGACCGATGTGTATGGCTGGCCGGGTCGTAAAGGAGATTTTGGCATGAACGAGTACGCCACACACCAGCCCGACGCGACAGTGAGGGAACCGCGTTTCAGGGGCGGCATGATTGAGTCGTTTGTTCCCTTGCTTGCGCTGCGGGCTACCGTGCTCTGCATCGTTTGGCTCTTGCCGACGTGGACTCGGGCAGAAGACGGGGCGCTGCGCGAGACGATCGATCGCGAAGTCAAAGCGGCATGGGCGAAGGAAAGACTCACAGCGCCGGAGCGATCGACTGATTCGGTGTTTTTACGGCGAGTCTATCTCGACCTGGTCGGCATGATTCCGACGTACGAGGACACGACCGCCTTCCTGGCCGACACCGATCCCAAAAGACGTGAGGAACTGATCGACAAGCTGCTGGCCAATCCGCGTTACGCACGGTCTCAAGGTCAGGTCTGGGATGTGAACCTGCTGGGTCGGACTCCAAAGGGCATCCGCTCTTCCAATCGGGACGTTTTCCGTAACTGGCTGGCGACGCAGTTCGAGAAGAATGAGCCGTACGATCGCATCGTCCACAAAGTGCTGACCGCGGACGAGGAAGGCTCAAAGTTGTTCTATGTGGCGCATCGAAATTCGGACAATTTGACGTCCGCCACGATGCGGCTGTTTCTCGGTACGCAGTTGCAATGCGCCAAGTGTCACGATCATCCCTTCGAGTCCTGGACGCAGCGTGATTACTACGGCATGGCCGGGTTCTTCGTGCGTACCTACGTCGTCGAAGCGGATGGAGCGACACCGCACATCAAGAAGTTCTTTGTGGGCGAGAAGAGTACCGGCGATGTCAGCTTCACCGCGAAAGACGTCAAGCCCGGTACGAAGGCCGAACCGGTCAAACCGAAGTTTCTGGGCGGCGAGGAACTGCAGGAGCCGGTGATACCGGCCGACTTCAAGGAGCCGAAAGTGGAGCCAAAACAGGCTCCAGCCAGACCGCTGTTTTCGCGTCGCGAGAAAGTCGTCCAGTGGGTCACGGCGAAGGACAACCCATATCTCGCGCGGGCTGCGGTGAATCGAATCTGGGCTCAATTCATGGGCCGCGGATTTGTCCATCCAATCGATGACTTCAATCAGGCCAACGAACCCAGCCTGCCGGACTTGCTCACGGCAATCGAGACGGAGTTCGTCGCACACGAGTTCGATTTGAAATGGCTGATTCGCGAGATCGTCAACAGCAAGGCGTATCAGGCAGCCGATGTCGGCTCGACCACGGACGCGCAGCCCAGGTTCTACCAACGCGCTCGCGTCCGGCCGCTGAGCGTCGAGGAGCTAACCGCGTCGCTGCATCTGGCGACCGGACTGGGCGTCGAGGCGGCGCTGAAGAGCGCGCCGACGAATCACATGTTGGAATACCTGGGCGAACCGACAGACGGCCAGGGCGTTTTCCAGGGCAGCCTGTCGGAGCATCTCTTCATTCACAACGGGGACGTGTTTCGCGGATTGTGTCAGCCCCGCAACGACAATCTGGCCGACAGTCTGCTCAAGAGCACGGATACCTGGGAGACCAAAGTCGAGCGGATGTTTCTGACGGTCCTGAGCCGAATGCCAACCGCAGAAGAGCAAGAGCGTTTTGTCAGTTACCTGAACGTGGACCCGAAAGACACGAAGCTTGCTTCGCAGAAAATGGAAGAGGCCATGTGGGTGCTCGTATCGTGTTCAGAGTTTCGATTTAACCGGTAATTGTCGTAGGCCATGCGAATTGGAGAGTTCATGGATACCAACTCAGCACCCGCAACCTGCAACCCGCAGCACCATCAATCTCGCCGCAACCTGCTCAAGGGCACGGTTGTCACGGCCGGTGGTATGGCTGTCGCGAACTGGGGTGCGTTGCTCAACTCGCAGACAATCGCCGCGGAGGCGAAGCGAACCGGCAAGCGTTGCATCATGCTCTATATGGAAGGAGGCGTTAGTCAGACGGACACGTTCGATATGAAGCCGGGGCGTCCGACCGCAGGACCTTTCCGCCCGATCAGGACGAACGTCCGCGGGATCGATGTGTCTGAGTATCTGCCGAAGATGGCCGGGCACGCGGACAAACTGGCCATCATCCGCAGCATGAAGACGAAGTCGGTGGACCACGGGATCGGCGGGTACCACATGCATACCTGCTACCCGCAGAATGAACGCACGCCGCACCCGGAAATCGGGGCCATGATCGCGAAATATCTCGACGATCCGGACGCCGACCTGCCGAGCTTTATCAAGATGGGAGCCGCAGGCTGCAACGCCGGGTCAGGCTACCTCGGGCCGCAATACGAGCCGTTTCAGATTGGCACGGATGGCCGGTTGCCGCCGTTCGCAAACCCCGGCGTCCCCCAGGAAATTCAGGACCGTCGAGCGGAACTGCTGGCCTTCATGGAAGATCGGCACGCCCGGACGCATCCTGCTCGGCCGTTCGCCTCGCACCGTCAGGCCGAGCTGCGGACGATTCGACTGATGCGAGCTCGGCATGTCTTCGACGTGGCCGACGCATGGGACAAACAGCGCGAGCGATACGGCGACACGAAGTTCGGCCGCGGCTGCTTCACGGCGTTACAGCTCGTCGAGGCCGGCGTCCCGTTCGTCGAAGTCGGCCAGATGGGTTACGACACTCACAACGACAACTTCCCATGCCACAAGGGTTGTCTGGGAATTCTCGATCCGGCGTGGTCATCGCTGTTGCAGGACCTTCAGGATCGCGGCTTGCTGCAGGATACGCTGGTCGTCTGGACGAGCGAATTCGGCCGCACACCACTGATCAATAACCAGGCGGGGCGTGACCATTTCGGCCGGGCATGGACCACCGTGCTCGCCGGCGGCGGAACCCGCGGCGGACAGCACTACGGTGCGAGCAACCCAGACGGCGTTGAAGTGGCGGACAATCCGGTCAATGAGGGCGACTACTTCGCCACGATCTACAAGACACTTGGCATCGATCACCGCGTTCAGCACTACCTCGGCGCACGACCGATCTGGGCCACCCCGGAAGGGTCAAAGCCGATAAGCGAAATCATTGGATAGACACCCTGACCCGACGCATAAGTTTTGATGTTGCGCACTTTTTATGGCCTGTTTCCCGGGAAATAAGCGATTTTCGCCTCTCTAAAGACGCCTTAGGGGCGTGTCGAAATCACGAAACCCCTTAAAAACAGGGATCTGCGTCACAAAAAGTGCGCAACATCAATACGCATAAGCGAGGGATCGAGTTGCCGTTCCTCAGCTGCCTGACGTCCCTCGCTTCGCGTCGGGCTCGTGTCGATTGGAATAAACATATGAACGATTTCGCCCACGCCAAAGTGCTCCACACGCTTCCGTGGAACAGCGACGCGCTCACTTCGGTCGCGTTCATTGGCAACGACAAAGTCGCTGCCGGGAACAAGCGGGGCGACATTCTCGTTTGGAACGTCTCCGCGCCGGACGGCAAAACGCCCGATCCGGTGAGGCTTCTGGCCGGACACACCAACGAGATCAACCGCATCCTCGTGACGCCGGACGGCAGGACATTGATCTCCGCCAGTAGCGATCACACGGTCAAGTATTGGGATGCGCTCAGCGATCAGGGCGAACCCCGTACGGTGGTCCTCAACGACGGCATTGTGCGAGCCGGAGTCATCCCGTTAGTGGTTAAACTTCCCGATCTTCCTCCGCCGATCGAAGTGAAAGTCGTCGCGCAGAAACCGATCCGCGACTTGACCAGCCACAACGAGTGGGTGCATGCCCTGACGCAGACTCCCGATGGCAAAACGCTGGTCACAGGAGACGATCAGGGGATCGTGATCGTCTGGGATCTTCCGGCAGGCAAAGAGCTTCGCCGCTGGCAGGCGAAATACTGGGCTCGCGTTCTGGGCGTCTCGCCCGACGGCCAAACGGTGGCAGCATCCGAGTATGTTTGCCTGCGGCATCCCGAGAAGGAGAACGATCCGTACCGCGGTTTCCGTCTTTGGGAGGTCGATGCGGGCGAGCCGAAAATCGACCTGAGCGAGGACATCAAGGAAACCATGGCGGCTGTCACGTATTCGGCGGATGGGAAATGGCTTGCTGTTGGTGTCGGCGGCGGCGTGGGTCCGGAACAAAAGGGAACTGTGATGCTGCTCGACCCGGCGACCGGCAAGAAGATTCGAGACATGACGCCCCATCATGAACTGGGAGCGACGGACCTGGCCTTCCATCCGGACGGCAGGCATCTTTTTTCGTCCGGCCGCGACCAGCACGTGAAGATCTGGCAACTCGAGGATGGCAAGCACGTGCGGGATCTGGGCACGCCGAAGAAACGCGGAGACTGGATCAGCGCGATCTCGATTTCGCCCGACGGCCGCCTGCTCGCAGCCGCCGACATGGCGGGCAAGGTTTTGATCTATTCGCTGACGACCGCGTGAAGAGGACGAGATGAAAAACACACAAGCCCGACGCGCCAGCGAGGGAGATTCGGAAAGACATCCGTCGAAGTGGTCCCCGCGCTGGCGCGTCGAGCTCGTGTGGGAAACGCATTGATGAAACTCTCCCATTCGATCACGGCGTCGCTCGGCCTGGCAATGCAGTTGGCCGGAGTGTCATATGCGCTGGCAGCCGAACCTGTCCCAACAAACGGCTTGACGCTCTGGCTCAGCGCAGACGACGTTGACGACGACGGAAAGCCCGATGATTCGCCGGACGGAACGCGGGTCGCTCTCTGGTCTGATCGCAGTGGCCAGGGCAACGACGTCGAACAGCCGGTGGCCGAGCGTCAGCCGGCATGGCAGCGGAGTGCGATTGGCGGTCGCTCGGTCCTGCGTTTTGATGGCGATGACTGTTTTGAACTCGCGAACACGAAGGGACTCAAGGCGGGTGACCAGCGCTTTTATGGAATCTTCGTGATGCGGGCAGCCATGTCGCAGCCGCAGACGAATCCCCGGTTGCTCGACCTGCGCGGAGCTGCTGACTCCGACAAGGACCGGCGTCGCGGGTTCTGGGTGGGCCATCAGGGCAACGGTCGCAACCGGTTGGGGATCGCGCATGGCGACGAAGGCGAAGCGCTGCGAGTGGCCTGGAACAATCAACCGAACATCGTGGAAGTCGCCTACGCTGGCGGTGGTCAGTGGACTCAGTACTTGAATGGAGCGTCAGACGGCAGCGGGACGTACGGCAACCGTACGTTTCTCGGTTTCCGCGAACCGGTCCGCCTGGCGATCGGGCAGCACTGGGGAATGACCCCGGCCAACACGTTTTATCGTGGCGACCTGGCCGAAGTCCTCTTGTACAACCGCGTGCTCACCGCGGCCGAGCAGAACTCGGTGGGCGTTTATTTGAGCCGCAAGTACGGGATCAAAACGGCCTACGGTCCGCTGCCGCGATTCGAAGCCGACGTACGGCCGATTCTTGCGCGGCGATGCCATAAATGTCACGGCGGCGGGAAGCAGGAAGGGAAACTCGATCTCCGCACGGTGTCGGCAATGCTGCAGGGTGGGGAGAGCGGCTCAGTACTGGTTCGCGGACATGCCGATCGAAGTCACTTTCTGCAAATGATTGATTCCGGCGAGATGCCGCCTGACGGCGAACAACGTCTCGCACCGGATGAAGTCAATCTACTGCACCGTTGGGTCGATCTGGGCGCGCCGGCCGACGAGCGCATCATTGAGCCGTCACCGACCGACTTCTACCGAGAGGAACATCGGCAGCACTGGGCCTTTCAGATACCTGCGCAGGTTCAGCCGCCGGAAGTTCGCCAGCGCGACCAGGTCCGCACTCCGATCGACGCTTTCGTGCTGAAGCAACTGGAAACCGACGGGTTGTCATTCGCGCCACCAACGGAACGCGCGACGCTGGCTCGCCGCACGTGGTTTGATTTGACCGGGCTGCCGCCGACACACGAAGAGCTTGATACGTTTCTGGCTGACGATTCACCCAAGGCGTTTGAACGCGTCGTCGATCGGTTGCTGGATTCCACCGGCTATGGTCAGCGGTGGGCTCGGCACTGGTTGGATGTCGTGCGGTATGCCGACTATCACGACGCAGATCCCGGCAAGCGCACGGCCAGTTGCGAACCGACCGAAGCCTGGCGTTATCGCGACTGGGTGGTCGATGCGTTGAATGACGATCTTCCATTCGATCAGTTCATTGTGCATCAGATTGCTGGCGACCTGCTGCCGAATCCCGCGGGCGGCGACATCTATCCCGCCGGGTTGATCGCGACGACGTTTCTGTCCAATGGCGTGTGGGATCGAGGGGACGCCGACAAGGAAAAGATCGTCAGTGATATGGCAGACGACCAGATCGACACGATCGGCAAGGCGTTTCTCGGTTTGACACTTGGCTGCGCCCGCTGTCACGACCATAAGTTTGATCCCGTTTCACAAGCGGACTACTACGGACTTGCGGGGGTTTTCTACAGCTCGCACATTCTGCAGAAACTTGGTGCAAAGGGCGGCGAATACACGTTGAATCGTGCGCCGCTGGACTCGTCTGACAAGCCGCCGCTGGCGATGGCCGTGCAGGAAGGTGGCACGCCCGGTGGCCTGTTCCCAGGTATCCAGGACGTGCCGATTCACATTCGAGGCAGCTACACGCGACTGGGTCGAGTTGTTCCGCGACGTTTACCACAGTTCTTTGCCAGCGATTCGAAATTACCAATAAGCGAAGGCAGCGGTCGACGTGAACTGGCGCGTTGGGTTGCTTCCAAAGACAACCCGCTTACCGCACGGGTCATCGTTAATCGAGTCTGGCAAGGACACTTTGGCGCAGGCCTCGTGCGAACTCCCAACAATTTCGGTATGCGGTCCGAACAGCCGACGCATCCCGAGCTGCTCGACTGGCTGGCCACGCAGTTCGTCGCAGACGGTTGGTCGCTGAAGAAACTGCATCGACTGATCGTGCTTTCCAACACGTATCAGCAGGCCAGCCGGGTTCCCCGTGAGCAATGGGACCGGGATCCGGACAATCGTCGGCTCGGATATTTCACACCGCGACGCCTGGAAGCCGAGGCGATTCGCGACGCCATGTTATTCGTCGCCGGTCGACTGGATGCATCGTCGGGCGGGCCAGCGGGCGTGGACCTCACGATCCAGCGACGTTCCCTCTACGTGCAGACAGCTCGCTGGAACCGCAGCAACTATGCGTCACTGTTTGATGCGGCCAATCCGGATGCATCAACCGCGAAACGAGATGTCAGCACGGTCGCCCCGCAAGCGCTGTTTCTGATGAACAACGACTTCTCAATCGCCCAGTCAAGACATCTGGCAGAGCGATTGCTGCGTGAAGTGCCGAATGACGAGACGGCTCGTATTCAGCGAGCCTATCGAAGGTTGTTCAGCCGTCCGGCCAGTACAGAGGAAATCGAAATTGTACGGGAGCTTATCGCGCAGACAGACCAGCGAGATTCCGTCACCGCTTGGACCGACCTCGCACACGTCCTGCTTTGCAGCAACGAATTCGTTTATCTGGATTGAGAAGAAGTAGGACGGGTCTCCAGGCCCGTCCAAGGGTACTGGGGTACGGGAACAGACGGGCCTGGAGACCCGTCCTACGAAGTCGTCTGGCAGCGATAGGATTCACTCATGTGGAATCAGCCATCCCTTTCACGCCGCGAGCTGCTGGCTCGTTCCGGCGGTGGTTTTGGTCTCCTGGCATTAACGGATCTGCTGTCGGCCGAAACTGGCCAGCCGTCTCGCCAGGGACTGGACCGTTCCTCGCGGCCATTTGCAGTCCGGTCTCCGCATCACATCGCGCGAGCGAAGCGGATCGTGTTTCTCTACATGCCCGGAGGACCCTCGCATGTGGACCTGTTGGATCCGAAGACGCGACTGGTCGCCGACAACGGCAAGCCTCTGCCGTTCGAAAAGCCGAAGCTCGAACGGACCAGCACGGGCAATCTGCTGGCTTCGCCGTGGAAGTTCGCCAAACATGGTCAGGCGGGAACCGAGGTCAGCGAACTTCTGCCACACGTGGCTGCGCATATGGATGACATCTGCGTCATTCGCTCGATGGTGGCCGACAACATCAACCACAGCGGCGCGGCGCTGCAGATGTGTACCGGCGAGCAAGCATTCTCGCGGCCCAGCATGGGTTCGTGGCTGACTTATGGACTTGGAGCCGAGAATCAGAATCTGCCGTCCTTCGTCGTTGTCAGTCCCGCGGCGGTCTTTCAAGGAGCGCAACTCTGGGCTTCGAGTTTTCTGCCCAGCGCCTATCAGGGGACGCTCATCCGCGATCTGAAGCATCCAATCGCAAACCTGGGCGATGGGAATGCCGACCGCCAGCGGCAGCGGGCAAAGCTCGACGCACTTCGGCGGTTGAACGAGATTCACCGGCAGCAGCGCGTTATTGACAGCCAGCTTGATGCGCGGATCGCTTCGTTCGAACTTGCGTTTCGAATGCAGAGTGAAGCGACGGATGCGTTCGACATCCAGCACGAAAGCGAAAGCACACACAAGTTGTACGGCGTCGGCAATGGAACGACGGACCTGTTCGGTCGGCAGTGCCTGCTGGCTCGGCGATTACTCGAACGCGGCGTGCGGTTCGTCCATCTGTTTGACGCACCAAAGAACAACGTCTGGGATCATCACAGCAATATCCGCGGCGAGCTGCCGAACCGTTGCGCCGCCGTCGATCAGCCGATAGCAGCGTTGCTGACGGACTTGAAGTCGCGCGGTTTGTTAGACGACACGCTGGTGTTGTGGGGCGGCGAATTCGGCCGCACGCCGACCGCCGAGGGAACAGGCGGCCGCGAACATCATCCGTTTGGCTTCACGATGTGGATGGCCGGCGGCGGCGTGCGCGGAGGCATGGTTTACGGCGCCACGGACGAATTCGGTTGGCACTCGATCGAGAACAAGGTCCACGTCCACGACCTGCACGCCACGATTCTGCACCTGATGGGCTTCGATCATGAGCGGCTGACGTACCGCCACGCCGGCCGCGACTATCGTCTGACGGACGTGCACGGCCGCGTCGTCAGCGAACTTGTGACATAAACCTCGGCGAAAGTGATTCGCCAGCCGGGTAATGAGATAACGACACTCAGCGGCAACACATACTGGAGCGAGCGATGCAAAAACACCAGCACTTGATTTGCTTGATCATCCTCATCGGGGTTTCGGCAGGGAGTGCTCAGGCCAACGGGCCGAAGCAAGGCGACGAGATCAGGAACAGTCTCGCCATGCGGCTGGCGTACATCTCGCCGAGAACATTTCTGATGGGTTCGCCAGAAAGCGAACAAGGTCGCGAGCGTCAGGAAGTGCAGCACCAGGTGACACTGACGAAGGGTTATTACCTGGGAGTCCATGAGGTGACGGTCGGCCAGTTCCGAGAGTTTGTCCGCGACGCCAAGTACCAGACCGACGCGGAAAAGGACGGCAAGGGCAGTTGGGGACCGAACGCAGAGTCGGGGTCGTTCGAATTGAACAGCAAATTCATCTGGCGCAACACAGGCTTCAAACAGACCGATGACCATCCGGTCGTGGACGTCAGCTGCAACGACGCCAGGGCATTCTGCAATTGGCTGAGTAACAAGGAGAAGAAGACGTATCGACTACCCACCGAAGCGGAATGGGAATATGCGTGTCGAGCGGGAACGAAAACGGCGTATGCATATGGGAACGATCCACAGCAACTGCCGTTGTTAGCGAACGTCGGCGATCGCCCGTCAGCGAAACCCAAAGACGGCCACCGATTCACGGCCTCCGTTGGCCAGTTCAAGCAGAACGGTTTCGGCCTGCATGACATGCACGGGAATGTCTGGGAGTGGTGTGAGGACTGGTACGTCCCGAATTCCTTCACGAAAGACAAGCAATCCGATCCAACCGGCCCCGCTTCGGGCAAGGCCCGAGTCCAACGCGGCGGCGGCTGGTCCAGTGCCGCAAACCGCTGCCGCTCGGCAGCCCGCGTCGGCCGCGACGAGTCGTCTTACCGGGGCGGTTATCTGGGGTTTCGCGTGGCCCTGATTCAGTCGAGTCCGGTGAGTGCCAAAGAACCGGTCAATGTAACTCGCCCGCCGGATTGCGAGTGATGTTCAACGGCACCAGTTGGTTCAACTTCGTGCCGGCGGGCGTCAGTGACTTGGTGAAGTCGACGGGCATCGGCCGCTGGCGTGAGCAACACACCGAGCAGCGGTGGCGGTTGTTGAAAATGGCGACAAGTTTGACTGTCGCAGTTCCGACCAACACACTCCGGCGGAAACGACAATGCGTACTGACGAGTCCTCTTGAGGTAGTCATGAAGGCTCCCGGGTTCACCAGGTTCTGTGTCAAAACTTCGTCGGGCGGAATCCGCTCAATTTGCCACACAGCTCGCTCGGGCTCAGCGGCACGCAGAGCGCTCTCCAGGCCGAGTCTCTTGATGCTGCTCCTGGACCACGCGTCGCTTCCGAATGCAATTGCGAAGAGCGTCCACTTCCGATTGAAACTGTGGTTTGTTGACCCATGCACGCCACTGACGCGGTATTGGCGGCGAACTCGGAATCCGGAGCCACGATTAGCGCCGTGCGCTGCTGTTGTGGGCGGTCATTTTGTGGTCATCACCGGCGGTTTGAACGATATGCAACTGGTACAGTCCACGGCGTGGACTCGTAATTGGGCGAAACGACGAGAACGCAAAGAAAGAAACACAGGATGACCTGGATTCCAAGAGCATTGATTTGTGGTTTCGCGCTGGTGGTTAGTTCTGCATCTGCGACGAGACATGTTCAGGCTGACGAAGTCGTTTCGTTCGCGCGTGCGGAGTACGGTCTGTTTGTTTGTCTGGGAACGACCGATGGAACAATCGAGGCAACGTTGGCAGAAAATGGACGGCGGCTCGTGCATGGCCTGACGCTCGACACCAACAGCCGCGACACTGCACGACGCTTGCTGGCGACGAAGCGGCTTAGCGGACTGGCGTCTGTGGAAGCCGTCTCCGACTTGATTCGCCTGCCTTATGCCGACCGCATTGTCAACGTGCTGATCGCCGATCTCGATGGGCTTGGCCGGCAAGCGCCGAGCGACGCGGAAATGAAACGTGTCCTGGCGCCGACCGGGAGGCTCGTCGTGCGGCGCGGTGGCAAGTGGACCGAGTTCGTCCAGCCGATGCCACCGGAAATGGATTCGTGGACGCATTGGGATCACGATCCCGGCGGCAATCCCGTATCGACGGATCGGCTCGTCGGTCCCACCACCTCGCTCCGCTGGCAAGCCGGTCCACTGCGCGGCATGCATGACGCCATCGCCGGGCTGCGGCTGCATCAGGGACGCATTGTTTACAGCAGCTCCGACGAAGACCTGGGCACCAATCGCGGGCACGATGGCGATCGCATGCTTTATTGTCGCGATGCCTTCAACGGATTATTGCTGTGGAAACGCCCGGTCGTGGGGCTGCGCAATCGGTTTGCCTTTGTCGCCGAAAAAGGGGATGTCTACACGATTGTCGAAGAGGGCGGGCCCGTGGAAGCGCTCGATATTCACACGGGCGAAACGCGGATGAAGTTCACAGACGGAACCAGGATTCCGTCTTCTGAGGAGCGGCTCAAGCAGTGGCGCAGAAGCGCCGGCGGGTTGGAGTTGCCACTGTCGGCATCGCATTTGATTCTGCGACGGTTCGAAGACAAGTTGCTGCAGGCGTTCGAGCGCGACGTGGATGTCTTCGACGCAGGCTCCGGGAAAAGGATGTGGCACTTTCGCGACGGCGACGACCGGTTCATTCTCTGGTGCATTGTTGGCGACGGAAAGGTCTTTGCGGTCGTCAGCCGCAGGCCGTTGTTTCCGACACGAGGCTCGCCGTCGTTTCTGGTCGATTCGATCGTCGCACTCGATGCGGCCAACGGCAAAGTGCTCTGGCGGCAGCGCGAGTTGGCGGACCGCGGACTTTTTCGCATGGCCTACGTCGATGGCCACCTGATCTTGCCGTCGTTCCCCACGGCCGACGGCAAGATTAAAGGCGGCTACAACAACAACTACGCCGTCCACAAACTGCGTGCCGACACCGGCGAGATCGTCTGGAAGAATGACAGTGACGGCTTGCGCGCACACGGGCATTACCAGGTGACCATGGTCACGGACGGCAAGGTCTTTGTCGGTAATCAAGGCGGCTTTGCGCTCGACTGGCAGACCGGAACGTTGCTGAACGGCAAACTGGACTGGTCACAGTACGACGCTGGCTGCGCCGACCTGCGCGCCTGCCCGGGATACACGTTTTATGGTTTGACTTTCATTGATAACAAAGCCCGCGTGATCACGCGCGGTCAGGCACGTTCAACCTGCGACGTCGGTAACTTCCCCGGTTATGGCTTGATCTACTCGACACCTTCTCATTGTCTATGCAGCAATTACGTCAACGGCCATCTCGCGCTGGCCGCGGAACCTGCAGTCGCACCGATCGCCGATGAAAAACGTCTGAACGTTGGATCTGCGAAAGCGGGTGACTTAACCGTTGACGCAACCGGCTGGCCGATTCACCTGGGTAGTCCCGACCGCGGCGCCTTCGTCAAAGGGCCGGGACCGCAGGAGTTGAAAGAACTTTGGCGAGCCAGGCCGACCCTGGCGCGCGACAGTTTTCTGGCCCGCGAGTGGAAGCACAACGATTATCACGCCGGTGTGATCACCGCTCCGACGATCGCCCACGGCCGACTGTTTGTCGCTGTCCCGGACCTGCACCGATTGGATTCGTTCGATGCGGCAAGCAGTGAGCGGCTGTGGTCCTTTACCGCCGGCGCCCGGATCGACTCACCGCCCACGCTGCTCGGTTCGTTGGCGATCTTTGGCTGCCGCGACGGGTTTGCGTATGCCTTGCGTGCCGATACGGGGCAACTTGTCTGGAAGTTCCAGGCGGCCTGGACCGACAAACGGATGTTGGTGCAGAGCCAACTCGAATCGGCCTGGCCGGTCTCCGGGTCGCTTCTACCACACGACGGCGAAATCGTTGTTACCGCCGGCCGGCAATCGGCGATTGACCACGGCATTCAGGTCTATCGACTCGACCCGACCACGGGAAAGCTGCTTGGCAAGACGCGCATCTGGACGGACCCCGAAAAACCCGATCCGGTCCGCCGAGGCTACCAGCCCATCTATCGCCGCATCCAGGATTTGCTCGTGGCCGAAGCGGGTGGTGTGCATTCCACCATCGACACCTTCAAACGCGACTATGAACCGGGTGAAGTCGTCGAACTCGCGCCGCAATCGGCCGCCGACCGAGGCGAATGGATTAAGAAAGATGGAGATCAGATGCCATGGCTGTGGGCCAACTCCAACGGCTTCCTCGGCCGCAAGACGGAATCGCAAGGCCGTTGGGACGCGGCGCCGATGGTCTACGCTCAACTGCAAGGCCAGCGCTTCGTGAAGACCGCGGAAAGACTCTTCATGGTCAACCAGCAGGGCGGCCTGGAAGCGTATTCGCTCGACAAGTCCGGAAGGCCGACGACGAAATTGTGGGGAACGGGCGAGCCGTCCGCCAACTCACATCGCCCGCTGGCCGGTATGATCGGAGTGGGTGATCGTCTTTACGTGACGATGAAACTCGGAGAAACCACGGCGATTCGCGCCTTCGCGATGGCGAACGGCAAACCGGTGGGTCAGTGGACCGTAGACCATCCGCCGTTGCGGGACGGACTGGCAGCGGCGGGTGGGAAGTTGTACCTGGCAACCGCCAGTGGACTGATCGTATGCCTCGGCGAGTGAACAGGTAATTGACTTGGAGCGCAAACTGCGGGACCAGCAACATACTTGTTCGATATGCTCACAGGTGAGTCACTGTTGCTCGTCGCACAGTCGCCTGAGTTGGAAGATTGAAGTCCGCTGAAGTTACCTCTCATGAAAAACAACCAAAGCTCTCTGTTGATCGAACCTGGGCTGATTGCCGTGCTCATTCTGGCCTGTCAGCCGGTGTTGTACGGCGCGGAGATGACGCGGAACGAAGTCCAGTCCTTCTTCGGCAAGTACTCGTGTGGTCAAACAACTCGAACGCGTCGCGAGCCGGACAGTTCGCTATGCTCGACGCGTCACGGGATCGTTCTTTCGGAGTCGCCGCAATGCTTCGTGCACGATTGAAACCGCGGTTTGGCCTGATCTTCGTGGCGGGCAAGAACGGAAAAACTCTGGTTCTGCGACCGGGACGTGAATACGACGAAGTCGCCATCAATGAGTCGGATCGCTTCAGCTCGACACCAGTGTTTGCCGGACGGAGGATGTATCTCCGCACGGATCGGCGGATGTACTGTATCGGCGAATGAATTCGGGAAACTGTTCCGAGACCTCAATAGACGGCCTGAGTATGAACATACACGCGGATGACACCGTCTGTCCGAAGTACGAGCACTCGCTTTCTCGACGTGCCTTGTTGCAGGGAGCGGCGGCCGGGGGTGTGGCGTTTGGTGGGTTTGGTCGGCTGTTCGGGGCAGACAGCGCGGCCGTCGCAAGGCAGAACGGTAAGCGAGTTATCCTCGTCTTCATGAGCGGAGGACCAAGTCAGTTCGAGACGTGGGATCCAAAGCCCGGACAGCCAACCGGTGGTCCGCACATCTCGATACCCACGGCGCTTCCGGGTATCCATATCGATGAGTACATGCCGAATCTGGCACGGCTTGCGGATCGCATGATTACGGTCCGCAGCATGACCAGCAGCAATGGCGACCACGATCAGGGCGGGTATGTCGCTCAGACGGCGTACAACCCAAGCGCTCTGGTCGCCCCGGCACCGCACTGGCTGTCGATCTGCGCTCACGAAAAGCCGTCTGCCAATCCAGGTCTGCCTTCGTACGTGATGCTGGGGAAAGACAACTTCGGATCGCTCCATGTGCCGGGCGCCGGTTTTCTCGGGGCGAAGTATCAGGCCCTGCAGTGTCCCGGTGACGGGTCCGGGCCACAGGACTTGCCTCAGTCCAGCGAAGAAACGATCGCCGCCTTTCAGCGTCGTGAAGCGTTACGGAAGTCGTTCAGTAGACCATTTGCCGAAGGACGCGACTCGCGACTGGTGCAGTCTCATGACGGCGCGTTCGATCAGGTGGGTCGACTGCTCCGCTCGGCGGACCTGTTCGATATCTCCGATGAGTCCCCGGCAGACTTCGATCGCTATGGCGACAGCCGGCTCGGCCGTGATTGCATTCTGGCTCGAAAACTTGTCGAAGAGGGAGTGCCGTTTGTCCGCATCCAGCATCAGAGCGGACTCGCATGGGATAAGCATCGCCGGGCCTTTCAGAGCCAGCGATGGATCACCAATGAATTCGACACTGCCATGGGTGCGCTGATCGACGACCTGATTGACCGCGGACTATGGAAAGACACTCTGCTGGTGCTCATGGGTGAATTCGGCCGCACGCCACAGATACAGGGGCAGGGACAACCCGGCCGCAATCACTGGACGAAGTGCTGGTCGCTGTCCTTTGGTGGTTGTGGACTGCAGGAAGGGCTCGTCATTGGTTCAACAAATGACAACGGCACGGAATTGAAAGACCGCCCCGTGACCATCCATGACCTGTTCTGCACGTTCTACAAAACGCTTGATATCGACCCGCATAAGGAACTGGAGTTCGAGAACCGTCCTATTCCATTTGTGGAAGACAAACTCGGCACACCGATGGAAGAGGTGTTCTAAATACGTCGCAAAGGCGTTGAACAAGTCGGCGTCACACTTCACCCACCGTAGATCGCAATGCCTAAACTCACAAAAGTCGAAAAGAAGTTCTTCGTCGATGACGGCAACAATCGCGGTCCGATGACGATGCTCCGCGTCAGGTTTCATCCAAGGGATTCAAAGCTCGTCGCGTCGTGCGCGGATCGGCGAATCGCGTGGTTCGATCTGACGGCCGAGGCTGACCAGGAAGTCAAAGGCCGAGGGAAATGCGTTGTCGGAGAACTGGTCTGCCCTCACGAGATCGGCTGGGTCCGGGGCCTCGATGTGCATCCGGAAGGGAAGCAACTGGCGACTGGCGGTTCGGATCGCACATTGCGTGTCTGGGCCTGGAAAGACGGACGTCCCGGCGAACAGCCGAGTCATCAGGTGGAAGCCCATGGCGGATGGGTTGAGGGAGTCGCGTACGCGCCGGACGGACGGCTCATTGCCACGGCCGGTTTCGACGGTCTCGTCAAGGTGTGGGACTCCGCCGACCTGAAGCTGCTACAGACGCTCGAGGGACACAAGCGATATGTGGACGACGTCGCCTGGTCCAGTGACGGGAAGTGGCTGATCAGTGGCGGCGAAGACGGGCAGGTGATTGTTCGGGACACGCAGTCGTGGCAGACGCTGCGGACGATCGAATTTGGTGGCGCTAACAACCAGTCCGGGCAGATACCGAAACACAGTGGCGTCCATCGACTGGCGATCAGTCGCGACGACCGCTGGCTCGGTGTGGCCGGAGGCGAGCAACTGTCCGTCTTTGATCTGCAGTCTGGTGAGATCGTCGCCAGTGAACGTGACAGGATGCAGGTGGCGTTTCACCCGAAGGCGGACGTACTGGCCGGTGGTGAAAGCGAGGCGAAGTTCTGGAGTTTCGAGGCCGACAAACTGACACCGCCCGAAAAGGACAAGAACGGTAAGCCGAAGAGTCCTCAGGGAATCCCCGGCAAGCCGTTTGCCTCGGTCAAACGCGGGGAATGGTCACTTGGTCTGCAGTTCTCAGCGGATGGCAAACAGGTTGCACTCGGCAACGCGGCCGGGATCGTGGAGCTTTACGATGTTGGATAAACACCGAGTAACAAAGACGCATCCGACAAGGCCGCACTCGTTTAAAGCCCAGCCGCAGGCGCCGGCTCCTGGCAAGCGACATGTCCTCGTAGCGGGCGCCTGCGGCTGGGCGTTAAACGTTCTACTTGTCTTCTGCCAGACAGCCCATGCGGCCGACGGCGGCAGCGGCATTATCGATGACGAGATCACTTCGGCGCTGGGAGCGAAAAACATTGCCCCGGTTCCTCGGGCTTCTGAAGAGGAACTATTGAGGCGGATTTACCTCGACGTCCTTGGGCGGATTCCTACTCCCGAGGAAGCCACCGCGTACCTCAACGACGCGAATGACAACCGCCATCACCGATTGATTGATGAGCTGCTGGCCCACGACGAAATGGCCGCTTACTGGCGGACAGTGTTCGATGAGTGGTTCAACGGAAGCCTGCTGGAACGTGACTTTGGTAACGACGGCTTTCTCGCATGGCTCGAACAGTCGATTCGCAGCAACAATCCATGGAACACAATGGCTCGTGAGATGCTCGTACCCGACCTGACAGACGAGCAGCAACGAGGAGCCGCGTATTTTCTGTCGGTGCGTCTGCGTGGCGGTGACAACAGGGCCAAAATGGACCGCATGACCAGCGGAGTGTCCACAGTCTTTTTCGGCGTGCAGCTGCAGTGTGCCAAGTGTCACGATCACCCGTTTGTGAAGCAGTGGAAGCAGGAGAACTATTACGGTCTGGCCGCGTTCCTCGGCCGAACGCAGGAGGCACGCATCGGCAATTCGCCGATATTCAAGGAACGGGCCGAAGGAGAAGTGACCTTTATCAACACCAGCCAGGAAGAGAAGACCGCGAAACTGCTGTTCCTCGACGGCAGAGTGTTCGACGAACCGACGCCGCCGGAAGATCGCGACAAGTGGTACGCGAAAGGCAGCGACGGTTTGCCCGACACGCCTTACTTCAGCCGCCGAACGATCCTCGCGGATTACGCGCTGACGGCCGAATCAGCATTGTTCAAACGTGCAATCGTCAATCGCCTGTGGAAGCAACTGATGGGCCGCGGACTTGTCGAGCCGGTTGATCAGATGCACGAGGCGAATCCGGCCTCGCACCCCGCACTGCTGAATCGTCTGGCCGACGACTTCGCCACCCACGGATTTGATTTACGTCGTCTCATGGCCGGGATGCTGCACAGCGAGACGTATCTGCGCAGCACACGCTGGACTGACTCCGGGCCACGACCGGATGATCGTGAATACGCAGCAGCCATCATGAAACCTCTGACCGCGGATCAGCTTGCGGTCAGCATCGGTATCGTGACAGGCCACTACGATCAGATGTGTGCGAAGTTCGAGCGAGAAAAGAAGAACCGCAAAATCTCCGAGGTCACACCAGCCATCGCTCGTGGCTTCTATTCTCGCGAACGCGAGGTCCGCGAATTTGCGTCGCGATTCCGCACAGTCGGTGAAGGCTTTGAGGCGAACGCAGGGCAGGCGTTGTTCCTGTCGTACAATTCACTGATGCAGAAGCGGTTGCAGCCGTCGCGAGGCAACCTCGTCGAACGGCTCGTGAAACAGCCTGACAACGAGGCCGCCGTAAGCGACGCATTCCTCACAGTGCTGTCGCGTCCGCCGAGTCGTGATGAGCGGAAACGCACCGTGGACTTCCTTTCCGCGGACGATCCGTCACGTCCTCAGTTGTGCCAGGAGCTTGTCTGGGCACTCCTATGCAGCGGCGAGTTTCGGTTCAACCATTGAAGATTGGGAGACTTGTTTAACGCCCAGCCGCAGGCGCCGGCTATCTTCCCGCAATGCCGGGTGTAGCCGGCGCCCGCGGCTGGGCGTTAAACAATCGTTGCCGCTCACTTTTCAATGCGCTGCTGAGACTGTCGCAGGTCATAGCAATAGATACCGTTGCCGCCGCGGAAGAAGGCGCGGCCGTCCACGATCGGATTGACGATCGGCTGGCGGCCGTAGGCCGTCGTTGACGCGTGGGGTGGAAGCCACTCCCGTTCCTGGTCGCCGAAGAGCGTGAGTCGGGAAGGATCGGCATCAAACAAGACAAAACCGTGTCGGCCGTGCTGGCCTTCGGGTGATAGAAACAGTCTGTCGCCAGCGATGATCAACAATGGGTTGCTGCCCGGTGCGTCAACGTGCGGGCTGTCGGCCGGGTGAGGGAATTCGCTCTCGGTGATCTTACCCAGCAGATTGCCCGTCTGCAGATCAAGGCAGCGCACCTGGTGGCGGCCGACGCCGTAGACGACTCCGCTGGCGATCGCCAGATGCGGTCCCTCGTCAGGCGGAAGATGGTCGTCCTGCCACAGGTGTTTGATACCGGATGTCGACAGTTGCCACGCGTGAATGTGGTGAGTCACATCTTCTTTTCGAATCCTGGTTGTTTCTGGATCCGGCTCGGGTATGTGAGGCTGGAAAGTCACGAGCGTGTTACCGGCAATGGCCAGCGTGTTGGCAAACAGACCTTCGTACACACCCAGCAGCCCGACCCGCTCCGTCCACAGTGAGCGGCCAGTGGCCGGATCAATCATCCGGACGTTTGATGGGTTCTGGTGCCGGTGTCCGGCGACGAAGGCAAAGTGCCGATCCCCGAGGGTCACCTTGCGCAAGCTGTGATCGCTGTAGCCGCTCTCGTTTGTGTTCTCCCACAACACATCGCCTGTTTCCGCGGAAAGGCCATATGGCTCATCTGAAAAAATCTGCAACATAGGATCGGAAGTACAATCCGCGGATCAAACCTGGATCGTTGGACATGCTTTTTAGTTTCCGATGCGCCAGCGTTGTTAGTTCATCTTTGGTT
>Ga0114996_10000884_pt1 | contig 41167 bp, 42 predicted proteins | sample ArcticOcean_MG_C_4_FD_87039 | JGI IMG/M metagenome (GOLD analysis project Ga0114996, IMG submission 87039) | Marine microbial communities from western Arctic Ocean - ArcticOcean_MG_CB4_134 | ecosystem: Environmental > Aquatic > Marine > Oceanic | place: Arctic Ocean: Canada Basin | collected... | reverse complement strand
CGAAGCGGCTTACTTGCCGGCGTCGCTCCGCGACGAATGGCGCAGCGCAGCGAATCCGTTCCTCGGGGTGGACGCCGCAGATCGGGCCCGGCTCCAGGACATGGACGACTTTCACGGGACGCTCATCCGGGAGCTGTACTCAGCCGGCGTTCCGATGTTGGCCGGAACCGATACTCCCATTCCGACACTGGCACCCGGGTTCTCTCTCCACCGCGAGATCGAGGCGCTCCGGAACTTGGGGATGTCAGGCTACGACGCCCTGGCCACGGCGACAAGCAATGCCGGCCGCTTCGTGGGGACCTACGTCGATGCAGGCGTCCACTTCGGGACGCTCCAGAGAGGGGCGAGGGCCGACATCTTGTTGCTGGATGCGGACCCGAGGGGCGAGGTCGACGCTCTGCGTCGTCCTCAGGGAGTCATGGTGCGGGGCCAATGGTACGAGCGGTCGGACCTAGACCGCATGCTCGAGCAGGTGGCGGCGAGTCGTTAGTCGAATTCGCCCTGCTCGGCCCGGATCTTTGGACGTGGGCCCAAGTACTCACGTATACTACTCAGGCCTGCCAGGAACAGATCACGCTGCAAAGGACCCGACGATTATGCGACCTCTCTTGAAGCTCACAGCGATCACGCTTCTCGCGGCTTGCGGATATGCGGACGCCGCGCCGAGCCCGTCGGCACAGGAATTAGTTCTCGCTTCGACGACCGTCGATCAGGACCTTCCCACTGTCGTCGTCTACAAGACCGAGACGTGTGGATGCTGTAACGGCTGGATCGAGCACCTGCGCGCGGCGGGCTTCACGGTGGATGCGCACAACGTCCAGAATCTCATGGGCGTAAAGGTCGACGCGGGCGTACCGGGGCCGATGGTGACTTGCCACACCGCGTTCGTGGACGGCTATGTCATCGAAGGCCACGTACCCGTCGACCAGGTGAAGCGGATGCTGGCGGAGCGTCCCAACGTCGCGGGACTCGGTGTGCCCGGGATGCCGTCGGGGTCAGAGGGAATGGACATGCCGAACGGGCAGCCGTATCAGGTCCTGACGTTCGATCGCGACGGAAACACCACGGTCTACGCGGAGATCGATCCGCAGTAGAGATCGATCCTCAGCTTCAAATGCACTCGCCCCCGGTGGTACTCGTCGTGGAAGACAATGCCGAGCTGCGTAATGTGCTCAAGGAGGCGCTCGGTGCAGAAGGCTACCGGGTCCTTGCTACGCGCGATGAAGCGGAGGCTCTCGAAGTCCTTCGGGGGACGCACATCGACCTCTTCATCTCGGACCTGACCGATCCGCCTACTGCGGAGCTGACCCTGGAGGCCATGAGGAAGGAGTTTCCGGAGTTGCCCATGGTCGCTCTCTCGGAGACCGGCGGAAATCACCCGACGCTCTTCTCCTCCTGGGAACAGCCGCACGGATTCCGCACGCTACCGAGGCCGTTTCGGCTGGGAGAGCTCCTCGCCCTTTCACGCGAGGTCCTGGGCCCTGGCCATGGAGCTCCCGGCCCGGCGAGCGGCTTCCGCTAGAAGTACGTGGCGAGGCCGAGCTGGAAGCCCGCCGAACGCACCGTGGGATTGCCCGGGAAGTCCCTCGTCCAGTGATAGCGGTAGTTCACACGGAAGACTGACCCGGCGGTCGGACGGAAGCTGACGCCCGGGACCACGGCAGTGATGTCGTCCCGAATGGACCCCCCGGTCGACGAGAACGAGCCCACGTTGTAGTCGACCTTCTCGATTCGGAGGGCGGCAGAGACGACGGCCGACTCATAACCCTGGATGCTCGGGTGCCACACCGGCACCACCACATCGACGTGTCCTCCCCACTGTATATCCGCGAAGAGTTCCTGGAGGCTGGACGGCACGTCGATTGATGCGTACGCGAGCTCAGCGCGGACCACTGCCGGGCCAATCGAAGCGCCGATGTCGAGCGCTGAGATCGCGAGCCAGCGTGAATCGTCGACCCGCACGCCCTCCACGCCGTAGGTGTTGTAGTATCCTCGGTAGTGTGAGACACCCACCTCGCCGAATCCGGGCACTCGGACCGCCACCCGGGCCGACACAGCGGGCGACCCGTTGTTGTCCTCGGCGAGCTGCTCCTCGCTCTTCCCGGACGGAATATCAGTACGACCTAGCTCGTTGCCGACAACCCCGTCTGCGAGTCCGTTCGTGAGGTACACGTCATACGAGAGCCGCGTGTCGCCTAGTGCGAGCCTCCCGTAGGCCCCTCCCCCTACCTCCGACAGTGTCGACGGGATGATGTCCGTCGCCACCAACGGTCGCTCGACGAAGTCCCACCTCGGGCTGTCGTGGTTTTGGTTGAAAAAGCCCAGCGGAGGCAAGATGATGCCGGCGCGCAGCACGAGCGCAGGCGAGACCTCGAAGTCCACGAGCGCCGTCTCGAGAGCGATTTCCTCCGTGCCGTGCTCGAATTCCAATTCCGCGATAAAGCGCATTCTCTGCGATATCTGCGAGAACAAGAATATATTGAAGCGCCTCAGCTCCATGGAGAAGCCGTCGGAAACGCCGTCCTCCACGAAGTAATTGGTGTTCCCCTCGACGTAGCCGCCGATGGATGTGCTGGAGAGCGATCCTATGAAGGGCCGCTCGTATAGGCCGCCCTGCGCCATCGTTGTGTCGACTTGGCCGCTCAGGGGCACGGCCACGAGCATCAAGGCGCCCGCAATACTGGCTGTGACGGCACGCTGGATCATGAGGCCCTCGTCCGGTCGAGCCACACGGTCACCTGCCCGTCCGCTTCCGTGACTTCGTACCGCGTGAGCGAACGGTCGGCCGGCCCTTGAAGGACAGCGCCCTCGAGCGAAAATTCGCTACCATGGCATGGGCACACGAGCCGAGCACCCACAGGCGCAGGCTGACACCCGTTGTGCGTGCACTGGGCCAGGACCGCGACCATCTCACCGGAGGCCCCGCGGTGCACGTAGACCGGCCGGCCCATGCCCGGCCCTTGGACGAATGCCTCTCCCTCGGGTCCGAGGTCCTCAGCACCGATCACGAGACGACCGGGAACCACTGCGGGCACCAGGTAGGTTACGCCACCGCATCCGGCCAGAGAAAGGCTCGTACCTCCGAGGAGCAACCCGGATCCGATCACCGGAAGACGCTGCACGAACTCGCGACGACGCATGTTGCTCATAGAGATCGGAGGAAGCGCAGGAGGCGTTCCTGGTCGACCGCCGAGAGGGCGTCGAATGCGGACCGCGAGGCAGCTCCCTCACCTCCATGATACGTGATCGACTCCCGCAGGGACTCCGCGCGGCCGTCGTGTAGGAAGAAGGCGCGGCCCCCCTGGAAGTTCTGCTGAAGGCCGATCCCCCAAAGTGGGGGCGTTCGCCACTCCGACGTGAGGGCCAACCCTTCGGTATACCCGTCATCCAGGTCGAGTCCCATGTCATGCAGCAAGAGATCCGTGTACGGATGGAACTCCACCTGGTCCAGGACCTCGATTGCGGATCTTCCCGTCACGAGCGTCGGCACGTGGCAGTCCGCACACCCTACGTCGGAGAAGATCTGTTCGCCGGCCATCACTTCCGGGGCGCCCGCGTCTCTACGCGGCGGCGCGCGGAGCGTCTTGAGGTAGAAGGCCACGTTCGCGACGGTGCTGCTCGGGACCTCCGGGTCAGGCACGTCGTCTGACGCGCGACTCCCGGCCTGATGGTTGAATAGATCCTCGGCCAGCAGGTCGCTGGTGATGCCCATGTCTTGTTGGTACGCACCCACCGTCTGGTGAAGAAGGTTCACAGTGAGAGCCTTCTTGCCGAAACGGCCGATATATCGACCGTTGTACAGCGTACCCCTGGCGGCAGGATCCGGAGCGCCTTGAGCCTCCAAAGCCAGGACCGTCTCGATGAGCTCAGAGGGGAGATGGAGCTGAAGCTGTCCGCTGATCCCGTCGCCGTCCTGGTCAAACGGGTCGGAGAGAGCAATGAGCGTCGCGTCATCGAGGGCGTCCAAGTACCCGAGCCCGGTCACCGCCGGCGGCAGAAAGCCCGATACTCCGGTCGCGGCGGCCGGAACCTCTTCCGCCGGGTAACCGGGGATCGAGCGGTGTTGCAGCTGAGGGCCCCCGAGTTCGCGGAGCGGGTCGAAGCTCAGACCGGTGTCCTGCCCGAAGCGGAAGAGCGTAAAGAGTGGGTGCCCCTTCCCGTCGCCCACGTGACACTGCTCACAGGACGTGGCCACGAAGATCGGTCCTAGCCCATCGGCCACGCTGAACGTTCGAGCGAACTCCTCGTCGCCTGCGATGTGCTGACTCACTTGCGACGCCGTCATGCCCTCTACGGTTCCAGCTAGGCGCTGATCGTCGTCGGGACCATCCGGCGTCAGCACGCCGCACGCGGAAAGCCCAGCAGCGGCAATCAAAATGAGGGATCGGTATGTCAACAAAGCGCTCAGATTTAGGTCAGACTAAATATCAACCTAGTCCAACCCGACTCTGATGTCGAGACGCCCTCGAATGGGCGCTCAGATTTCCTTGAGCAGTCCGACCTTCAAAGCAAATCGGACCAGCTCGCTACGGTGGTTCAGCCCCAGCTTGTCCATGATACGTGAACGGTAGGTGTCCACGGTTTTAGGGCTGATGAAAAGCTTCTTACCGATTTCCCTCGAGCTGAAGCCCTCGGCCGTGAGTGCGAGTACCTCTTGCTCCCTCGAGCTGAGGTCCCTGAGCCCGGCCTCTTCGTCCGTCGCCAAAGCCTTGTACCGTTTGAGCAGCAGCGTCGTTGCCTTTGGGGGCAAAAAGACCTGACCACGGGCGACGATGCGAATAGCCTCAAGGAGGTCCGTGTCGGCGCTGGTCTTGGTCAGGTACCCGCTCGCGCCCGCCTCCACCACCGGCACAAGGTACTCCTCCTCGGCATGCACGGTCAGGACGAGCACTACCACCTGACCCGGATCGTGGCGTACCCTCTCGAAATCGCGTCGCCTTACCTGCCGCACACGGTCCAGTTGAACGCGGACATCCTCTCTGACGCGAAGGAGAGTGCCGCCGAGTACCTGGAGGAGCAGGCGGAGCGGATGCGCCGGAGAGGTCTTCGGGTCACGGTGTCCGTCGCCGTCGACCCACAGGCCGCCCACGGCATCCTGGCCGAGGCCGAGGCGGTGGGATGCGATCTCATTTCGATGGCCACGCACGGACGCGGCGGAGTTAGCCGGGTCGTACTCGGAAGCGCCGCGGACAAGGTACTGCGCGGCACGAAAGTGCCTGTGCTTCTCTATAGACCTCCCAAGATCCCCTCCTAGGGGAGAAGGACCGATCATGCTCACGGTCAAAGACATCATGCAAACGGATGTCGTCACCGTAAACACGGACACGACTGCGCGATACCTGGCCAGACTCCTGGCGGACGAAGAGATCAGTGGGGTGCCGGTGCTCGATTCCACTGGCGTCCTGGCAGGGGTCGTTTCGTCCACTGACCTCGTGCGCTTGGCCGCGGATGACTCCGGGGTCCAGCTCCGTCCAACCGGAGGGACCGTCGGGATCGATCCACTCGGGGTAAGGGATTCGGACGAGGACGAGTCGGATGGGGAAGCCGATCCCTACGGCTTCTTTCTCCCCGAAGGCTCAGGCTTCTCAGAGCAACGCTTTCTGGAGCAGTGGCCCGACAGCGACTTCGATGCCGTCACCGTAGCGGAGATCATAACGCCGATCACCTTCTCCGTTGCACCGAGCACACCGCTATCTGAGCTCTGTCAGTTCCTGGTGCGGTGGGCATCCATCGTGCAGTGGTCAAGCAAGACGATGCGCTCCTCGGCATCGTCACTTCGGCGGACGTGCTGCGCGCGGTAGCGGACGGCAGAATGTCCGCCTAACGCACTGGAACCGAGACCATGAGCGACGTCGTCATCCTCGGAGCGGGCCCCGCCGGCCTCACTCTGGGCTGCTACCTGGCAGAAGCCGGAATCCCGTGCGTCATCTTGGAGAAGGCTCACCATCCGCGACCTCACGTAGGCGAGTCGCTCATGCCCTCGACCGTGCGGATCTTCAGAGAGATCGGCTTCCTGCCAATCATGGAGGCGGCCGAGTTTCCGCGCTCGGGTGGCATCGTATACCACCCCCGCCGGCGGCAGTCGACTCAGATCGCCTACGCCGAGTTCCCCCAAGAGGGCGTCGACCAAGCGTATACGTATCACGTGGATCGCTCGAAGTTCGACATGCTGCTACTGAAGCACGCCGAGAGTCGGGGCTGCCATATCGTTCAGGGGGCCACGGCACGGGACGTAGTGTTCGACGAAGACGACTTCGTCACGGGCGTCCGCGTGGGAGTAGCGGGCCAGGAGATGTTGGTCCCCGCCCGCGTCGTCGTCGATGCGGCCGGGCGAGGCACCAAGGTGGGAAGGCAACTCGGGCTCAGACGCGATCACCCAGTTCTCGATCAGTTCGCCCTTCACGCGTGGTTCTTCGACATGGATCGGGGCAAGCGAGCAACCGCGGACTACACGCACGTATACTTTCTGCCTGAGCTACGAGGCTGGGCCTGGCAGGCACCGATCAACAGTGAGATCACGTCAATTGGGCTCGTGGCCGACAGGACCGTCTATCACGAGTCCGGCCTGAGCGTGGAGGACTTCTTCGTGGAGGGGCTCGGAAAGAACGCGGCGCTGGCTAAGGCGACCCGCGCCTCTAAGCGCATCAACGAGCTGAAGGGCGAGGTCAACTACAGCTACCAGCTCGAGCAGGTGTGCGGGAACGGCTGGCTCGCGATCGGAGACGCGGCACGGTTCATCGACCCGATCTTCTCTTCGGGCGTGAGCGCCGCGATGCACACCGCACGGTTCGCCGCCGAACAAATTCAGACGGCGGTGGAGAGCGGGGACTTTGGCCGGGCGACGTTTCTCGCTTACGAAGACAAGATGCTGGCTGACGCAGCCATCTGGGACGACTTCATTCGCTTGTTCTACCGGCTCCTGCCTTCCTTCACGAACGTGGTCGAGTCACCTCGGCACCGGCTTGCCGTACTCCGGCTCATTCAGGGGGAGGTACACGCCGACTCCTACGCGCCCATTCTCGACGAGATGCGCGAGCTCGTGCGGAGTGTCGAGGCGACCGATGATCATGCGCTCCGTGGCGAGCTCATGGAGTTTCCACTCCGCTAGGGAATCTCAGCGACCCCGCGCCGCCGCATTGCGGGGCCGAACCACTCGTGCCCACCTTTCGGGCATGAACCCGAGCCGCACCGCCGCACTCAGCCTGTTGTTCCTCCTTGGAGCCGCCGCTCCGCAGGGCCTCTCCGCGCAGGCAGGCCCTGGGGCCATCGACGGAACGGGGGGGTGGGCGCCTCCGTCCCTTGGCGTACGTGCGGGCTACGACAACAAGCTTCGGAAGTATCTGCTAGGGGCTCAGTTGCGCCTGCCTGTCCTTCGGGGCGGCCAGGTCGAGCTGATGCCGAGCGTGGATGTCTCGTTCCTCCGCGGCCGCAAGGAACAGCAGTACAACCTCGAGGCCGTTTACGTGTGGGACGGGCGGGCCGGCGGGCTCTACGCCGGCGCCGGGCTCGGCATCCGCAACGGGGTCTTCGGGCTTGGAGAGGAGCGGAGGTCGGAGTTGGGGTACACCATCGTCGGCGGCTTCCGCGTGGTCGGTCTCGGGTTGGTCGTGCCCCAGCTGGAGTATCGCTGGGTCAACATCAAGGACGCACCCTTCACCTACCAGCAGCTGTCGGTGGGGATGAACATCGCCTTGTGGCAGCCGGACCGGGATCCGCGCTGACCTGACCGCCGCGCATCGGCCTGCGATCGCCGAACTAGAGGTCCTCGAGTTCCTTCCGCGCCTTGTCGAGGATCGCGCGAATCCGTTCGGTGTTCTCGAAATCCGATTTGGCCGCGGCCTTGAAGGCTGCCTTCGAAAGGCGCCCCCAACTCCCCCAGATCTCGGCCGTCTCGGGGCCCATCGTCGAGCCCCAGTCCTTCCAGCCGTGGGCACGCTTCCAGATGCGGTCGATGCCCTCTTCGTGAAGCAGAACCTCCTCACGGCCCGCTTCCGTGAGATGGTAAATCTTCTTGCCGCCGTCTTCCTGGATGCGGACCAAACCCTCGTCCTCGAGCTGCTGTAGCACCGGGTAGATCGTCCCCGCGCTTGCCCGGTACATGCCGCCCGAGCGCTCCTCGAGGCGCTTCATCAGTTCATAGCCGTGGGCCGGCTCGTCCTTGAGCAAGGACAGGAGCGCCAGGCGGACCTCTCCTTGCCGGAAGAAGCGTCGCCCGGGCCCGTGCCCGCGGTGCCTGCCCTTCCTGCGCGGGCCCATGCCCGTGTCCCAGTCGAAGATCCAGTCGAAGTCCATGCAGCGTCCCCGTCTCCTAGTGCGATACACGTTGCGCGCTCCCGTGCTTGGTATAGTCCAGTCGTTCGGTGGTCTGTACAATACGTCGAACAGTGTATCGTACGATATATCGACTCCGTTCGATCGACAAGGGGCCGCGCGAGGGCCCTCAGTCGAAGCTACCGGGAGCGAAGCTCCTCGAGCTCCTCTAGGGTGCGCGGCCAGTCGTCCCCCAGGAGCCGGGACATGCCCCGGTCGGCGAGGACCTTCCCACCGGTCTGGCATGTCGCGCAGTAGTTCGTCTCGCGATCCGCGTACTTGATGCGCTGGATCGGCGATCCACAGACTGGGCACGGCTGACCGTACTTTCCGTGCTCGGCCATGGCCGGATGGAAGGCCGTGATCTTCGTAGGGAAGTCCTCTCCAAACTCAGCCCTGAGGCGGTCCGTCCACTCTAGGAGCGACGCGCGCGTGATGTTGAAGAGCCGCTCCATCTCTTCGTCCGACAGGTTGCGGGTGAGTTGGAGCGGTGAGAATCGGGCGAAGAGGAGGACCTCGTCGGAGTGTGCGTTGCCGATCCCACTGAGGATCCGCGGATCGGTGAGCGCGCGCTTGAGCGTCCGGTTCTCCCGCACGAGTGCGGTCGCAAAATCGCGGAGGGAAGAGCCGAGCACGTCGAGACCCCCCCCTCTCTGCTCGGCGAGTGCCTCCGGCCCCCTGACGACATGGAGCGAGGCGCGCTTCTTCGTCGACTGCTCGGTGAGCAGCAACGTGCCGTTGGGGAAGTCGAAGGCACCGTGGGCCCGCTTCTTGGGCACGAGGGCCCCGGCGCGAGTCCACTTGAACCGCCCCGTGATCATCAGATGGAAGACGAGGAAGAGGTCCTCTTCCATTTCCCAGACGATACGCTTTCCGATACGCCGGAGCTCCTGCACGCGAAGCCCCTCGGCGGTCGACAGGGGTGGGTCCCACGTGCGCACCAACGACGGCGAGCTCAAGCGAATCTTCTCGAGTCGCTGCCCCTTGATCGTGCGCTCGAGGCCCTCGATGTATGCGGTGATCTCGGGGAGTTCTGGCATGGTCAGGAGAGTAGCCGTGTGGGGAGATCTCCCACAACGCGGCGCGGAGATCCTCCGTCTATCAGCCTTCCCCGTCGAAACTCAATCGTTCTACGTTGTATTATTCGTGTGTCATGATTTGATCTATCATCCTGGAAATGGTCCGCAATCTGACGTTCCGACTCAGCACCGCATGCGCGGCGCTCGTGTTCGCCACGACCGCCGCGCTGACCGGTATCGAGGCGCACCCCCTTTCGGTGCACGGATCTCACTCCGAGGGCACCATCGCTCTTGCGTCGGACGGACCTATGCACCATCCGGACGGGGACGCGCCAGGACGTTATGAGGGACACTCACAGCACGGCTCATCCGAGGAGTGCACCTGCGTCGGGCCGTGCCAGGGTGGAGTGTCACCCAACCTACCCGATCCATCCTCGGCCATATTGGCCGTCGATGAGACCGACCGCATCCCGGGCATTTCGATCGTGGTCTTCTCGGTCCACGAGGAGCTCCGCTCCTACCTCTTCCCCCTCCCTAACGCTCCTCCCTGGCGCGTCTAGCGTACGCGACGAGGCCTAGGCTTCGGACAACTAGACGACGAGCCCGATTCAGGCGCTCAACACCTGGGACTCTCAGAGTCTCCGAGACTCGGCCGGAGGGCCGGGAGCTCACGCCTGGTCGACGATCCGATTCGCTTGAGGAAGGGAGCAAACCATGAAGGGGAAAGTCGTATATGTGCAGCACCCACCGATTGACAGGGAGGCGGGCCGCCGCGGGGCGAGGAGAACCGCAGCTCCCCTCGCTGCTCTCGTCATGTCGGGGGCCATACTCACCTCTCCAGCAAGCGCGCAGGATGCGCCGCTCGTGCGAGGGCTCCTTACCGGATACGGAGCCGTGTCCTACTCGGCGGAGCCCAACAATGGATACGCCAACAACTTCACCGCGACGCTGTCCCCGCTCCTGCTTCAGCAGGTCGGATCGGACATCCTGTTCGAGGCGGAGATGGATTTCGAGCTCGAAGAGGCCACCACCGAAATCCACCTCGAGCACGCTCAGATCCATTATCTCGGGTTCGAGAACCTGCAAATCACCGCCGGGATGTTCCACGTCCCGTTCGGCATCTGGTCTCACGCCACGTGGATCAATCGGATGCCCACGGCTCCGCTGCTCTACCAAGACACTCACGGTGCGCCGGCGAACGAGGCGCTGCTTCCGATCCTCTTCGACGTGGGCGTGATGGCCCGGCTGCGGCTGCCGCTCTTCGACGGATGGACGACATCTGCGGACGTGTGGGTGTCACAGGGTCCGTCCGACGAGATCGAAGAGCATGGCCACGACCCGGCTGAGCCGACCGACCCCACGGAGCCGCATTCCGACGCGGCACCCCTCGGATACGGAGCCACGTTCGAGGACAACAATTCCGACAAGATGGTCGGGTTGCGGCTTCGTTCCGTCTCGCAGGGCGGCGTAACTGTCCAGGCGTCAGGCTTTCGGGCGAAGTACGACCACGACAGTGAGCTTGGCGTCTATGGAATGAACCTCTCGCTCATCCTTTCTCCGCTCTCCGGAGGGCAGCCTCTGTTCGACTTACGCGGGGAGGGAATCCTTCTCGGTCAGGAGTTCCTGGACGACGTCGAGAACGTCATCGAGACGGTCAACTCGGGGGGGTACTACGTCCAACTGAGTAAACGCTTCGAGTCGCTCGAGCCGGTGGCGCGCTGGTCGCAGCTGCCGCAAGCCATCGCCGGCGAAGGCCCCCTAGTGGAGGGCCGCCGTCAGATCGCGATAGGCTTGAATTACTGGTTCGCGTCGTCGGTTCCGCTCAAGGCCGCGTACAACATCGAGCTTGACGGGACCGACGCCTTGTTCATCGAATGGTCAGTGGGGTTTTAAACATGAAGACGATCCAGGTACTCTCAGGAATCGCAGCAGTCGCGCTCCTCGCAGGCTGCGCGAGCGCGCAGATCGGGCAAGACACAACCGCAGACCTCGGTGCTCGCCTTTGGAGCAACACGTGCTCCCGCTGCCACAATCTGCGGGCCGCGCCGGAATTCGCAGCGCACCAATGGCCGATCATCGTGAACCACATGCGCACGCACCAAGACCTCACAAAGTCCGAGGCCGAGGCGATCGCTGCCTATCTGGTGCGTCTCACCGAGTGACCGTGCTCATCGTCTGAGCGGACGGGTCTCTAGGATGTCGTCATCGGTCCCCTGTTCGCCGTCCGCCCCCACAGAACCAACCGTGTAGTTCGAGCGGCCAGCTTGAATGAACCAGACGTTGTCCCATGGGTCGAGCTCGGGGCCGGAATAGTAGATTCGGAGCCAGCCCGGGAACGCGTCGCTAGGCAAGCCCTCGCCTCGGGAGAGGCGAACGTCCAGTTGATTGGCCATGGCGTCGAGCCGACGCGGGACCAAGCGGTTCCCGATCGCATCCCTGACTGGGTACACAGCCTCTTCCTGGATCCTAGCCCGAGTGCTCGGAACGGCCATGCCCACGGCGAAGACGGCGAGTGCCAGTAGCAAGATCTTCTTGATCATGCCCACAACCTGTCCGAAACGCGCTCATCTTGCCAGGAAATTCTCACGGGCCCTCGGCAACGGGTCGCCGCTCCAGGTCCGCCCGATCGTGGGTCGTTCTCAGCGGCACCTCGGGAATACGCAGCACCAGCGCCGTTGCAAGAAGGACGATGAGCACCGTGAACCAGTAGATGCGGCTCGTAGCGAGCGCGAAGGCCTCGCGCACCTCGGTTGCCACGCGCTGGGACAGAAGGGTCCCCTGCGCGAGGACCGCCGCTGCCTCCTGGGCGGTGGCTGTTTCTGCGGCGAGCTCCGCGTACACCGAGCCGATGCTCTCCGGCAAACCGGCCCCGCCGGCCGACACCAGTTCCTCGAGGGTGGTGTCCGACCGAGCGCTCCACGCGGCCGGGAGCTCCATGGTCGAGAACGCCAGAGCAAGCGTCGAGGCCAAGACAGTACCCATGAGGGCGGCTCCGACCGTGGCGCCCGTCTGGCGGAAGAACTGAGCCGCGCTCGTGGCCTGACCCACCAAACGCACGTCCACGGCGTTTTGGATAGCGAGCGTGAAGAGCGGCATGCTCGGCCCCACACCCAGCCCGGCCAGAACCATGTACAAGGTGACCAAGCCGTAAGGTACGTCGGGACCCATGCGCGCGAGCTGCACGGCGGTCACGAGAAGGACGAGCCCGCCGATGAAGAGCTGACGGCGATAGCCAACGCGGTGGACGATCTGTCCCGCCAGCGTCGCGCTGAACACGATTCCCATTGAAAAGGGAATGAGTGCCGCCCCGGCCCGCGTCGCCGACACCCCCAGCACATTCACAAGAAACAAGGGCAGAAAGATCGTGACCGACATGAACGAGGCCCCGAAGAAGAACGTCGAGGCATTCGCCGTCCGAAAGACGGGATCGGCAAAGAGGCGCATGTCGAGGATGGGATTCGCCGCCCGGCGGGAGCGCAGCACAAAGGCGGCAAGCAAGGCCGCGCCAAAGACGAAAAGGCCCAACGTGACGGGCGAGGTCCACGGGTAAGCGCGTTTGTCGAGCTGGAGGGACAGGATCAGCGGAATCAGTCCCCCGAAAAGGAGCAACCCGCCCAAGACATCGGGCAAGGCCCGCTCGCCCGGCGGCTCCAGCCTCGGCATCCTGCGCATGATGAACCAGAGGGCGGCCGCGCCGAGCGGGATGTTCACATAGAAGACCCAGCGCCACCCCTCGACGCCGGGAATGATGCCACCGGCGTTGTCCGTGAGGAGTCCGCCGATGAGCGGGCCGAGCACCGACGCGATCCCGTAGACAGCTCCGACATAGCCCTGGTACTTGCCTCGCTCCGCGGGGGTGAAGAGGTCGGCGATCACGATGAAGGTCATCGCGAAGAGACCTCCTCCGCCCGCTCCCTGGATCCCCCTGAACACCACGAGCTGCGTCATGCCGTCGCCCAAGAGAGGAAGATCCCCGAACTCCCCCGAGAGGCCACACAGCGCCGAGCCGACAAGAAAAAGTCCGAGAGCGCCGAGCGTGACGAGCTTGCGCGAGTAGGTATCGGCCAGCTTCCCGTAGATCAGCGCCATGCCCGTCGACGCGAGGAGGTACGCCGTAGCCACCCACGCGTAGCGGTCGATACCCTGAAGGTCCTCCACCATCTGGGGTAATGCGGTAGAGACGATGGTTTGGTCGAGAGCCGCCAGGAAGAGGGCGATCAGGATCGCGACGTAGATGACCGTCCGGTCGCGGTCTGTGACGGATGACTCGAAGGGTCCGGGCGGTGTTGGATTCATGGGGCCCAAGTCTAGCGGCCCCTCTGGGCTCACTCCAGGAAGCGAGCCTCGGTCGAGAGGAAGCCCGTCACGGCCTCCAACCAGGCTCCCGGCCGCTCCAGATGCACGGTGTGCCCGGCGTGCGGGACGACAACCACGCGCGCGTGTGGCATCCTCTCAGCCATCCGCTCGGCGATGTCCACGAACTTGCGGTCCAGCGCACCCACAACGAGCAGGGTCGGCGTAGCGATGGCCGGGAGCGCCTCCCAAAGCGAAGGTAGGCTCCCCGTGCCGAGTGCCATCAGCGAAGCAGCCAGGGAGTGAGGGTCGTTCCGCGCGCGGAGCGCTCGTTGCTGCGCCGTCACGGCGGGGCTCAATCCGCCGCGCGTCTCGAAGACGGGCTGGGCTTCCCAGAAGGCCACGAACGCCTCGATTCCGTCGTCTACGATGCGGGCCGCAATCGCCTCGTCCGAAGCCATCCTCTCCGTCCGCTCGAGCGCGGTGGGCAGCCCGGGCGATCCGGACTCGAGCACCAGGCGACTTATGCGGTCGGGATGCGCGGCCGCGAAGTGAAGCGCAACACGCGCGCCCATCGAATACCCGACTAGGTCGGTCGGCCAGTCTCCCGCTTCAGTGACGAACTCGAGGGCCGAGTCGAACGATATGCGCGAGGGATCGGTGCAGCCGATCTCCCGACCGTGGCCTGGGAGGTCCACGAACGCGGGCAAAAAGCCTGCGCCCGCAAGCCCGTCGACGATGCGCTCCCCCCAGGAGTCCGACGACCCCGTAAAGCCATGTAGCAGGACCGGATAGCTGCGCACGACCCGCTAGGTCGTAGCGTCAGATGCGCTGGTGGTCCGCCCGCCAGCTCTTCACGGCCTGTTTGATGACCTTGTTGTCCGTGATGCCCTCGTCGAGAACTCGGCGTGCCAGCGCAGGGAGCTCCTCATCCGACGCGAAGCGGAGACCCACCATCTGCTTGGCCGTGAACTCTGTGACGCGGCCCTTCAGGTCGTCCGGGAGCAGGCGCTGCATCCGGAGCTGCTCTTCGAGCCGAATCAGCCGATCCTGCACGCCCAGGGGGAAGAGTCGGGAGAAGAGGGTTGCCATGATCACGCCGACCGAAAAGATGAGGACCGCGATCCCCTGGAGCGAAAAGTCCGTGACGGCCAGAAAGAGGAAGTATAGGGTCGGAAGCATTAGGAACGCGGTCGTCCAACCGTGCCATGCCGGGACGAACTTGGCGTGGTTTTCGAAGTTCTGGGGCGTGTCGCTCACGGGGCTCGATCCGTTTTAGGGTCAGGTTCTGGGCTCATCTGGCGAGACAACGTAGTTGCCGCGGTCGGACTGTCCAGAGCGGCGCCGTCACCGCCCGACTACGAGGTAATCACGCGATCCTTGATGCTTGAGTGACTTTACCGGAGATTGAGGGTTACTTCGTTCAGCCCATATCGTGGTAAAGCCATGTCTGACAACAAGAACGTCGAGGCCAAGGCCCCGGTTCATCGCATCGAAGTGGAGGGGGAACAGGCGCATGCGCCTCCCACCATCCCCGCTGCGATGGAATACGACTATACGAACTTCTATTTCGGCGCGGGCGACGACCCGTTCGCTCTTCTCGAGCCCTTCGACGACTGGTACAGCCAGGTCGAGCCGGCCGGATACTATCTCTACGAGCTTCCGCTCCACACGCAGCCCAGTACTCGGGTCGACATACAAGACACGAAGACCGGTGAGCTGCGCCGCGGGCTTATCAACTTCGCATCATATAACTACCTGGGACTTTCCTATCGCCCTGAGGTGAAGAAAGCGATCCAGGAGGCCGCCGAAGTCTTCGGTGGCGGCTCCTCGGGCTCGCCGATCCTGAGCGGCACGACCATCCTCCACAAGCAGTTCGAGGCCGAGATGGCGGCCTTCAAGGGGAAAGAGGCCACGCTCCTCTTCCCCACCGGGTACAGCGCCAACGTGGGGACGATCGCCGGGCTGATGCGCTCCGGCGACTTAATCGTCGCAGATCAGTTCGCGCACGCGAGCATTGTGGACGGCATGATCCTGTCGAAGGCGAAGTCGCGCTTCTTCCGACACAACCGGGCCGATGACCTCGACCGCAAGCTGTCGGGATTCGAGGGGAAGAAGCTTGTTATCGTCGAGGGTGTGTATTCCATGGACGGAGACGTTCCGCCCCTCCCCGAGCTGATCGAAGTGTGCAGGAAGCACGGCGCGCGCCTCATGATCGACGAGGCCCATTCCGCCTTCTTGTTCGGTCCTACCGGAAAGGGTGTAGCCGAGGACCAGGGAGTCGAGGACGAGATCGACATTCACCTCGGCACGTTCTCCAAGAGCCTCGGTGGCCAGGGCGGCTACGTTGTGGGCTCACACCAGCTAGTGAATTACCTGCGCGGCTTCTCGCGTTCTCGCTTCTTCTCGTGTGCCCTGTCACCTGTCATCGTGGCCGGGCTGCGCGCGGCGCTCGAGATCGCTCAGAAGGAGCCGGAGCTCCGCACCAAGCTTTGGGACAACGTGGCGCGCATGCAGAAGCTGCTCTCGGACCGCGGCGTGCCAATCGGCGACTCGACCTCACACGTCATCCCGATCATGGTGCGCGACGACGCACGGATTTTCACGATCGGGGAGCAGTTGATGCGGGAAGGCATCTTCATCAATCCGGTCCGCTACCCGGCGGTCGGTAAGCACAAGTCGCGCTTCCGGATGTCGATCTCCGCTGCGCACACGTCGCAGGACCTCGAGGAAGGCGCCACGAAGATTGCCGATGTCCTGCAACGGTTCGGCCTGTGTCAGTAGTCGGGAGCTATCGCTTCCACACGGGTGTGAGCGCGTTCTTCGAGATGGCGACGTCCGATGCTCGCGCCGTACTGCCGAGCCACCTCGAGCCGATCGAGGTGCGTCACGAGCGCAGCGTGCTGTCGGTCAACGCATTCCTGTTCGACGACAGCGTCGTCGGACCGTATACCGAAGTCATGTTCGCCGTCATCGTCCCACCTTTGGTCGCCGCCTGGGGCCAGCACGCGAAGGCGGGGCTATACCCGTTCTTGGCTGCGACGACCTCCGCTGAGGCACGCCGGATCAAGGCCGAGCGGTTCCACTTCCCGTACCACGACCAGAACATCGACGCCCAGTTCATCGAGACGAAGGATCGGGTGCGTATTCGCATCTTCGGATCGGGTGCTCCGATCCTCGACCTCAGCGTCACGCCGGGAGCATGGGAGACCACGACCCACCTCCTGCAAGGCTTCATGATGAACGGTACGGAGCGCCTAAGGACGATCATGCAGATCAGCGGCGACTACACGGTGCACGAGAATGAGGGTGGGGAGATGACGTTGTTCCCCCACCCGATCACGACCGATCTCCTCCGGCAGGAAGTCTCGCCTTATCCGTTCCGGGAGCATTGGTTCAAGAACGGCACCGAGGTCTTCCACAAGCTGGAAGCGTTCTAGCCAGCAAGCGCTCGAGGAGGGCTTCGTGAAGAGAGCCGGTGCGTTGGCGCTCCTCGCGATCAGTTGGGGCACCGCGTGCGTCCCGGATGCGGGGAGGCCAGTCCGCACCGCCGAGACCTACGGCGTGATACTAGATGCAGAAGACCGACGTCCAGCCAACGGCGATGCGCTCGGGACACTCCTCGACGCGACGGAGCTAGAGGATGCGTTCTTGCGCCGCACCGCGGTGCGGGCTCTCGGCCGGCTGGAGAACCCGCAGCTTTCCGCGACCATCGTCAGGCACCTCGCTGACCCCGAATCAGAGGTGCGAGGCGCCGCCGCGGAGGCTGCGGCGCAGTCCGTCCATGGTGAAGACGGCGCCGCGGTCCTTGACGCCCTCCTGGATCGGGTCGCCCGAGAGTCCAACGCCACGGTGCGCGGGGCGCTCGCCCGATCTCTCGGCAGGCTGACGCTCACCGAGACCGGCCGGCGTGAAGTCGGGGGCGCCCTCGTTGAGCTTGGCAACGACGTCGACACCGAGCCCGCCGAAACACTCTTGGGGGTCGCCCTTGGCTTCGAGTCACTGACGCGCTCGTCCGAAGGAGCCGGGATAGGCCGACCGGCCGCGGACCTGCTGGTGGAGCTGATGGCGTATCGCCCGGGCGGCGGCGAGTCCGCCGCGCAAGCAGGCGCCGGCCATATTCGAGCGCTGGCCGCAACAGCGCTCGGGCGCTCGAGACGCTTGTCATTGGAGCTGATCCGTCTCGGCATGGCCGATCCGGAGCCGGAAGTACGCCGCACCGTGGTGGGCTTCCTGGACGCTGCACCTCCGTCCACCCGCAACGCACTAGTGGGGGAGGCCCTCGCCGATACCGAAGCGCGTGTCGCCACAGAGGCGGTCCGGTACCTGGCCACGCTCTCGAGGACGGAGCCGCGCTGTGAGCAGCTCCTCGCGTCCGCAGGGCCGGACGTCGCGCCAGCGGTCCGCATCCCGGCGCTCGAGGCTCTGGCGCGCCCGTGCCCGACGGTCAGTCCTCAAAGGGCACTGCTCGTCCAAGCTGCCTCCGCGATCGGGGAGGCTGGCGCCGCGTGGCAGCCAGCGGCTCAGGCCCTCCACTCCCTCGCCCGCCTCGACCCCGATAGGGCGGCCCGCCTGCTCCCCCTCTATGTCGAGCACGAGAGTCCGTTCGTCCGAGCCTATGCCGCCCGGACCGCCGCCATGCTCCGGGACGTCACGGTACTCCTTACGCTCGGTGTGGACCCGAGCCCCAATGTCCGCAACGAAGCGGTCCAGGGACTCTTCAGTGTCGAGGGCCACGGGCTGGACGATTTCCTGCTGACGCAGCTCGCAGGCGACGACCCCCAACTGCTCATTACGGTCGCCGGCCTGCTGGAAGGGGCTCCTGACCGAACGCGCGTGGCGTTGGCGGCGCTCACCGCGTTCGAGCGCGTGTCTCGGGCGGAGCGCGAAACCTGGCGTGATCCGCGTCTTGCGCTCTTGGCGCGCCTCTCAGAGCTCGGCGACGCGTCGCTGACCCTGCGGATGACTCCCTTCCTCCACGACTATGATCCGGTCGTTGCAACGTCGGTCGCCCAGCTGCTCGGAGCGTGGACCGGCCGAGCGCACGTCGCCGAAGCGGCGCCCCTGCCCCGTGCGGTGGTGCCGACCCGAGCGGAGCTGCGGACGCTGGAGGCGTCGATGCTCACGCTCCACATGAGCGGCGGTGCAACGCTCGTCATCGAGCTCCTTGCCGACCAGGCGACCACCAACGTCGCCCGCGTCGTGAGGCTCGCCTACTCCGGCTACTACGACGGTCTCACCTTCCACAGGTGGGCAGCCAACTTCGTCCTCCAAGGGGGCAGCCCTGGGGCGAACGAATACCAGGGCGACGGGCCCTATACTCGGGATGAGGTGGGGGGCATGCCTCACTGGAGAGGCACCGTCGGAATCTCCACGAGAGGGCGTGACACGGGAGACGGGCAGCTCTTCATCAACCTCGTTGACAATCCGAGACTCGACCATGAATACACCGTGATCGGCCGGCTCGTGGACGGCTACGACATCCTAGATAGCCTGCTGGAAGGATCAGTGATCGAGCGTGCCGAGGTCGCGGAGGTACGTTGACCACGGAGCACTCCAGCAACACGCGGCGCCTTGCCGCCCTACAGCGGGTGGGGTAAGGTCGCCGCCATGGAACACCGCCCCGATCTGCCCTGGTACCGCCAGCTCCACTGGCAAGTCCTGATGGCCATGGCCCTCGGGGCCCTGACCGGGGTCGTCTTCGGCGCACCGGCGGCGGCTCGAATCGGTTGGATCGGCGATCTGTTCATGAAGCTCCTGCGGATGATCATCGTCCCGCTGGTGCTCACGTCCATCATCTCCGGCGTCGCGTCCGTAGGCGGCGGGCGGGCGCTGGGCCGCCTGTTCTCGAAGACGCTCGGGTACTACGTCCTGTCCAGTCTACTGGCGACAAGCGTCGCGCTCTTCATGGTCAACATCATTCGACCGGGCGTTGGCGCGAACATGACGGAGACGACGCAGGCGGACCTCCCGCCGCTCGAGACGCCTACGTCAGCCGTCCAGCTCCTGCTGGACATCGTTCCCGAGAACGTCATCCAGGCGGCGGCTTCCGCCGACATGCTCGCGTTGATCTTTTTCGCGATCGTCTTCGGCGTGGCCATCACCACGCTTCCCGGTAAGCATCGCGACACGGTCATCGAGCTCTTCGACGCCCTGTTCCACACGATGATGCAGCTCACATCAGGCATCATCAAGTTCCTGCCGATCGGCGTGTTCGCGCTGATCACGAGGATGGTGGGCACGACGGGGTTCGAGTCCTTCCGGCCGCTTGCGCTCTACGCGGTCACCATCTTCTCGGGCCTCACCGTCCATCTGTTCATTACGCTGCCCGTTCTGCTCATCGTGCTCGGGCGCATCTCACCGCGCATCCACTTCGGCAACATGCGCGATCCCATGCTCATCGCCTTCTCCACGAGCTCTTCGGGGGCAACGCTGCCCGTCACGCTCGATTCCGTCGAGAACAAGGTGGGTGTATCGAACAAGGTAGCCTCCTTCGTGCTCCCCATGGGCGCGACGGTGAACATGGACGGCACAGCGGTCTTCGAGTGCGCCGGCGCGCTCTTCATCGCGCAGGTCCTGGGGTTCGATCTCACCATCATGCAGCAAGGGGTCGTCATCCTGACCGCGCTCCTCGCCTCGATCGGGGCCGCCGCCGTACCCTCCGCCGGACTCGTGGTGATCTTCATCGTGCTGGAGGCGGTCGGCCTCCGGGGGCCCGACGTGAACCTGATCGTCGGAGCGATGCTGGCGATCGACCGGCCACTCGACATGTACAGGACCGTCGTCAACATCTTCAGCGACTCATGCGGCGCCGCTATCATCGCCCGTTCAGAGGGCGAATCCGGGGTGGATACGGAAATCAGATAGGAGTCGCATGAAAATCGGTCTGGTCGGCTTCGGTGGATCCGGAAAGACGACCGTCTTCAACACCATGACCGGCCTCGACGTCCCGGTCGGGTATGGCGGCGAAGTGCGCCTCGGTACGGTGCGAGTGCCGGATGAGCGCATCGATCGGCTATCGGACATGTTCTCGCCGAAGAAGACGACCTATGCCGAGATGTCGTTCTGCGACGTCCCCGGTGAGCACGGCTCCGACCAGAGGGGGCTCTCGCCGCGTGGCCTCCAGCAGATCAGAGATCAGGAGGCGCTCTGCCTCGTGCTGCGCGACTTCGACAACCCGGCCATCGAGGGCGAGCCCGATCCGGCCGGCGACCTGGACGCGTTCCACACCGAGTGCGTCTTCGCCGACCTCGAGATCGCCGAGAAGCGACTCGAGCGGGCCAAGAAGGAGCGGGCGAGCCCCGCGGAGATCGCGGCGTTCGAACTAATCAAGAGCACGCTCGAGGAGGAGCGGCCCCTTCGGCTGGTCTCCGAAACCGACTTGGACCGCAGCCTCCTGAGAGGCTTCGGACTGCTGACCGACCGACCGCTCCTCGTCGCCGTAAACACTTCAGAGGGCCGTGCAGCCGAGCCGATGCCCGAGGCGCTTGTGAGTCGCATAAGCGAGCTCGGTGCGGCGGGCCTCACGCTGTCCGCAAGTGTCGAGGCCGACATCGCGGTCATGGAGCCCGCGGACCAGGCGGAGTTCCTGAGCGACCTCGGACTATCGGCATCAGCACTCGACCGGTTCATTCGGGCGGCGTATGGACTACTCGACCTCATCTCGTTCTTCACGGTCGGGCCCGACGAGGTACGCGCCTGGACGATCCGCCGGGCGACGAAGGCCCGGCGCGCCGCCGGGAAGATCCACTCCGACCTGGAGCGCGGCTTCATCCGCGCCGAGGTGACACCGTACGCCGTCTTTATGGAGCACGGCTCGGAGGCGGCGGTGAAGGCGGCGGGCAAGCTACAGGTCGAGGGGCAGGATTACGTGGTGGCGGACGGGGACATCATGCACGTGCGGTTCAACGTCTGAGGGTACGGCCGCCACAGTGACGGTCTACTGAAGCGAGGATAGCTAGGTGCAGCAGCCACGTTCGACTTCCAGCACATGATCCGCCACCGCCTCCCCGCCCCGCTAGCGATCTTCGTCGTCGGCATTTTCGCCTGTGTCCAGCCAGGCCCACGAGCGCAGGGCGAAGCGGAGGCATCCTGGAGCCGCAGGGACGCGGGGCAGCTGAATGGGACTTGTGTCTACACAGTCAGGACTCGCTGGGCGGCGAGCTTGAACCACTCCGTGTGATGGGAGGACGCCGAGGGCGAGCAAGCCGTAGTCCTGTCCTCCTCGAGAAGGATCGGGCCAGGATCGTCGGAATTGCAGCCCGATGGGGGCCAGCGCGATCCATTGGTCTTGGTGTTCGACGGCTCGGTGTCACGGGGAGCGGTGACCGGCGTGCTCGAGACATCGAGGACGGGTGACAGCACAGTTCACCAGATCCGAGGGATGAAGATGTACCGGGACACGGTACCTTTCCTGGCGGAATGTCGGCTCGGCCCGCTCGACGCGGGATCTTGAAATCCGAAAAGGAACGACCATGATGGCACGCATACCGTCTCCTGCCTCGACGAGCCGATGGGCAACGGCCTTGATGGCCTCGACCCTGGTCGTCTCTTCCTGCACGATCCAGCAGCAGCCCCCGGCGGCCGAGGATCCAACCGCCGACGGTGATCAGCCTGGCACCGAGATGGCGATCTACGCTCCGGACCAGCACCCGCTCTACGACGGCCACTTCGTCCTCACGGGTGGCCGCATATACCAAGCCGGGACGCTCGCGGATGCCTCGCCCTGGGACCACTTAGGCGATGACGGCTCGAATCTCCGGGCGGTGGGCGGGACCATCGAAGTCGACGTGGATGAGATCGCCAACACGGGCACGTTCCGTGCGGAGCTGGAGCTTCCCGAGGGCCGCTACGTCGTCGAGCTCGAGCGGATCGAGGAGTTCTCGCCATGCCATGACGGTGGTGTCGCCTCCTGGCTCTTCGAGCACGGTGACGCGGGCTGCGGAGACGCGAACTGGCCCAAGAGCATCCTATACGTGGCGGGTTGGGGGTGGGGCAACGCCACGTTGAACGGCCAACTCCTTCACGAGGACTACCAGATCCACTTCATGGTCACGCAGGGGATTCGTGACCGGGAAACCTTGGCGGTCCAGACTTCCATGACCGGCGCGACGGGGGCCGGTGCGGTCAATCCTGCGCAGGTGCAGCTCGACTTCTATATTCGGAGCCCGGAGAACAACGAAGCCAATCGCCCGACCCGCGAGGTCTTCGATCACTTCTTCGCCATGGAGGTCACCTGGCGGTAAGGGAGAACGACGCATGGACAAGAAGACTTTGGACGGAGTGTGGAATCACACCCGCCAGAAGTACGGCATCTATCTACGCCTGCTCGAGGCTCTGCCCGAGGATCGGCTTCACGACGAAGTCATCCCCGGCATGCGCACCCCCGCCGAGCTCGTCGCACACACGTCTGGCGGTATCGTCCGTGAGATCGCGAACGGGGTAGCGAGCGGTGAAATCAAGAGCGCACCCGCCGACGCCGATGTCGCCGCCGGGATCAAGACGCGGGACGACCTTCTCGCCTTCGCGCGAGCGTGCTGGGACGAAGCCGACGCCACCGTCGCCGGCATTGGGGACGACGAACTCAACGCATCCGTGAAGACGCCCTGGGGCATGTCGTTCCCGGGAAGCGCATGCATCCAGATTGTGAATGACGAGTTCACGCATCACAGAGGACAACTCTACGCCTACTCGCGACTTTGCGGCGTCGAGCCACCGTTCCTGTGGAGCTTCGAGGCGAACCCGCCAGGGTTCGGACGCACCGAGTAGCCGAGCATTCAATGATCACAACCATTCGGGGGAAAAGAAAAAATGACTGAGAACGCTGAGACACTTGTCCGGGACTACGAAGAGCGCCGCATCACGAGGCGGCAATTGGTGGCGACGCTGGCAGCCCTCATGGTCGCCCCCGAGGCGGCGTCCGCCGCGCAGACGGCTCCTGTCGCGCGAGCGCAGACCCTGAATCACGTCTCGATCGGGGTCTCCGATGTGGAGCGCTCCGCCGAATTCTACCAGAGGCTGCTCGGCCTCGAGATCGTCAGTCGACCCGGAAACGGGGGGATCAACCTGGGCCTGCGGGACGGCTTCCTGGGGCTCTACTCGATTGCCGGATCGGTGGGGCGGCCTCACCACTTCTGTCTAGGCGTCGAAGACTACGACCCCGATGCGATCGCGGAGCGCCTCGGCCGGGTCGGGATCGAAGCCCGAGTAGACACCAATCCGAACAACCGGACCAGCGGGGGCGACCAGCTCTACTTCGCCGACCCCGACGGCGCCTCGGTTCAGCTCGGCGCGAACGGGTACATGGGCTGACCGCCTACTGAGTAGCGGTCTCCATGAGCCCGCGCTCTCGCTCCGGTAGCTCGGACGCGAGGGCGCGGGCTTGTTCGTGTCCTGCGGGGGACATCTTGGCCCAGGTGCGCCTGAGGATGTCGACCATCTTCTCGTCGCCGTGCTTGGAAGCGAGGTCGACGAACTCGTTCTCGAAAAAGACCATGCAGATGGCGTCCTCGAAGAGCTGAACCTCTAGGTCACGCCCGAGTCCGACTTTCCGAAGCAGCGCTTCGACTCTGTCGATGGTCTTCTGGTCGTAGCCGACCGCCTCGAGCACCCCACGCGCGATCTCGGCATGCATCTGGGCCAGGTTGCTCCGCCAGCTGCGATAGCCGCGGCGACCCTCGTCGTAGTGCCCGCGCGGCACTTCCCAGCGACGGATATGCTGACACGCAGCTGCGAGACGCAGCGGCACGGACGCGGTCTCGTCGAGCTGGAGCAGCCAATGAAGGAGCCGGCCGTGATAGTGCATGGACCACGGAACGTGCCCGCCGTCGACCTCGACGGAGCGCGGGTCCTCTCGATGCGCGGCTTCGAAGCGCGCCGATGCCGCCTCGAACCGCTCGTCTGAAGCTGGCGCCTCGCTCATCCGGCCCTGCGCTGTCGCGTCAGCCGACGGGCGCCGGAACCCTCTCCAGAAGCTCCTCGACGCTCGGAGACCCGGCGTTCTTGATGGCCACCATGAACGGCTCCTTCGGACCGGAGACCAATTCGAGGCTCTGAGGCTGCTCTCCGTAGAGCGCCGTCAGGCTCGAGGTCAGCCCGGGCCGCACCGCATCGAGCGTATCCTGACTGCTGGGCGCCAAGAGCCGGTCATAAATGCCGAACTCGACCTCATCCGTCCGAAAACGGTACCGGCCTTCTAAGGTCGGATCGTTCTCCAGCAGCGCGGCCGCCCTCAGCGCGGAGCCGAAGGCGCTCGCGATGGCCCCCTCCCCGGTCGCTCGGGCATCACGTCGCCCGCGGTAGCGCATGCCCCACCGGCCGGCGCGTACGCCGAAATAGTAGTGCGCCTTGTCACAGATCAGCACGATGCCCGGCCCCTTCGGCACATGCTCGTAGTTGGCGACGTCGATCACGAGCTCGTCTTGGAGCGCTCCCTCTTTGATCCACTGATGGAAGACAGCAATCAACTCCAAGGGGCGCACCACGGATTGCTCATCGACGAACAGCTTCACGCTCACCTCAGACGACGTGAGCGGCCTCACTGCCTCGTTCCCGCTCACGCCGTCGCTCCGGCAGTACCGATGCGCTCGTAGCACTTGTAGGCGGCCTCAATGAAGAGTTGCGCCTCTTGGACTCTATCCCGAGCCTGTTCGGGCCGACCGCCGTTGCCGCCGACATCGTGCGCCAGGAACAGGTAATTCGCGAACTTGGCACCGGCGAACTTGTCGTGGAAGCGCTTCGTTTCGTGGAAGCGCGCCCTGAACTCGGTCACGATCTGGTCCGGTTCCGCTGTGATGTCGTGGAACTCAGTCTTCACCAGAGCCTGCGCCGCCGTGAGCATGGCCTTGTACGCCATCGCCTTCGCCTGCTCCAGCTCTCCTGAATCGAAGTAGAGCTGCGCCTCGAAGACTTCGCGTTCGCTGGCCTGGAGTCCGAACTCCACGAGAGGAACGATCTCACCCGCGCACTCACCCTCTCCGTAGTCCTCCATCGTGAACACGCGGGGGTCTCCCCAGTCGGTGTAGTACGAGGGGTCCTCCTCGAAGGCCGGAATGTCAGAGAGATCCTGGAGGAAGCGCTTCACCTCGACCTTGCCGAGCCGTCCAATGAACGCCGTGAACGTCTCATCGGGCTCGCGCTCCTCGACGAAGCGACCCGTGACTCGCTTCACCACCTCGGGAATGTTCTTCGATGGGATGGCGAGCGTCGCCATCCCGAACGAGCCGCCGTTCTCGACCCACTTCCCGCCGAGCACGACCTGGAAGTGCGGCACGAGCCGCCCGCCCTTCTTTCGGCTGATGCCGTAGAAGCCGATGTCCGAAATTTGGTGCTGACCGCAAGAGTTGAAGCAGCCGCTCGCCTTGATGCGGAGGGCCTTGATGGCCGGGTCGGTCTCTCCGTTGAGGTGCCCGACGTGGTTCGAGAGCTCGGCGACCAGTCCGCGCGACGCGGCAATGCCCAGCTTGCAAGTATCGGTGCCCGGGCACGCCGTGAGGTCCGCGATGGTCTCTGCACCCGGTGTGGCCAGGTCGACGGCATCGAGGGCTGCGTGCAGACGGGGTAGGTCCTCCTGACTGACCCATCGGAGCACGATGTTCTGCTCGACCGTCAGCCGGAGGGTGTCACCCGTGAACTCGCGGGCGATCTCGGCGAGCGAGCGCATCTGGTCAGCGGTGAGGTCACCGAGCGGACACTTCACGGTCACGACCGCATAATCGTCTTGTCGCTGCGCACGCACGTTGGTGTCGTGCCACGCCCGGAAAGCCGGCGTAAGCGCCCCGTTGATGAGCGCCACCCCTTTCCGGACGGGCTCCTCGCGGTACGCTTCGACGTCCTCGAGGTAGGCCGTCCAGCGCGGGTCGTGCGGCAGGGTCTCCCGCTCCTCGAAGACGAGCTTGCGGAACTCCTCGATCCCGAGCTTGGCCACCAGAAACTTGATGCGCGCGCGCCCTCGGTTCTCCTTCTCCCCCAAGCGAGCGAAGACGCGGCATACGGCTTGTGTGAGCGGCAACAGCTCCTCTTCGGTCACGAAGTCGGTCAGAAGCTGCGCCGGATGCGGAATCGCGCCCAGTCCGCCACCGACGAAGAACTCGAAGCCCCGCTCCACTTTCCCGTCTACTTCGCGGGCAACCGCGATGTAGCCGACGTCGTGCATGTTCACGAGCCCGCACGCCTCGTGCGCGCATCCTGAGAAAGCTGGCTTCATCTTGCGGCCGAAGGCCTGCACGTCCGGATGGCCGAGCAAGAATTCCTTGAGCGCCTCCGCGTAGGGCGTAACATCGAACGTCTCAGTCTTGCACACGCCGGCCAGGTGGCAGGCAGTCACGTTGCGGACCGAGTTGCCGCACGCCTCGCGGGTCGTGATCCCGACCGCGGCCAGCCGCCGCATCATGTCGGGCGTATCCTCGATATGCACGAAGTGGAGCTGGATGTCCTGCCGGGTGGTGACATGCGAGATGCTGTCTGAGTAGTCCTCGGACAGCTCCGCGAGCACGTCGACCTGCTCGGCCGTCATCTTCCCGTAGGGAATCTTGATGCGCACCATGCCCGGTGCATCCCAGAACGTTTCAGGTCCTTTGGTTGGGTGATCCCGGAAAGCCAGCTCCTGAGTGCGGGTGCCGTCGTGGCGTTGCCCGTTGTCGTAGCGCTGGCCGTAGACACCCCGCCGGAGTCGAGTTTCGGCGAAGAGGCGCTCATCAACCTCGCCCCGTCGTCTCAGTTCCATCTGAGTCTCGAAGATGTCGACTTCCCGACCCAGATCTTCGGGAATCCGATCCTTCAGCTTTTCATGCCAGGAGCCCACGCCTTCCATCATCGCTCTCCTCGAAGTCACGTCGCGCCGGCCGTGGTCTTCAATCCACGTGCAGGTGCGACATCATAATTCATATCGTGTCCAGTATCAGCCTCGGCGAGCTCCAACGCCCCCCGGGCCACTCCCCCTACGATGAGCGTCGCCGGTCCGGGAAGGTCGGCCGCGCGTATCGCTGCCGCGAGCGTCGCCAGAGTCCCAACTACTATCTGCTCATCGGTGCGGGACGCGCCGCTGACCGCCAGAGCTGGTGTCGCCGGATCGCGGCCTTCGGCCACGAGCTCCGCGAGCACCGCATCGGCAGCTCCCAATCCCATCAACACCACCACCGTTTCCTCTTCGGGAGGTAGCTCACCCCGAGTCGGCCCCCCGGTGTCGTGTCCAGTCCGCACGGTGAAGCCCTTGGCTACACCCCTCTGAGTCAACGGGGTGCCCGCCGCTGCTGCGGACGCGAGCACGGAACTCACACCGGGCACGACCTCCAACGGGACACCGGCCTCCCTGAGGGCATCGACTTCCTCTCCCCCCCGACCGAACACGAAAGGGTCCCCTCCGTGGAGACGGACAACACGCCTGCCCTGGCGGGCGTACTCTACCATGAGTGGAATCCGTTGAGCATCGGCTGGGGTTTCATCCGGCCGGAGGGCGCCCGACCGGTGTCCGACGTTGACGATCTCCGTCCCTGGCAGGGCAAGGCGCAGCACTTCCTCCTCGACGAGGGCGTCGTGCAGGATGACATCGGCCCTCTGGATGCGATCCAAGGCGCGAAGGGTCAGCAGATGCCGACTCCCCGGGCCCGCTCCCACGAGCGCCACGGTACCTGGTTCGAATGGCTCGTCCTGCTCGTGAAAGAGCTCCTCCAGCCGATCAGCCGCGGCCTCCGTGTCGCCCCGGTCGACCAAGCGCGTGATGGTGGGGTCGAAAAGTGCACGGAGCATTCGGCCTCTGTTCGCGAGCCCCTTCATGCCCCTGTCGCGCAGCCGGACAAGAAGTTCAGCCACGTCGGTCACGCTGCGCGGAACAGCCGCCTCGAGCGCCCGGCGAAGCTGCCCGGCCAGCATGGGCGAGCCTCCGTCGGTGCTGATCGTCATGACCACCGGGCCGCGGCGGATGACCGCGGGCGAGTAGAAGTCGCAGTTGGGCTTATCGTCGGCCGCCTGGGCCAAGATGCCCAGACCCCGAGCCACCTCCACGAGGCGCGCGTTCACGACCATGTCGTCGGTGGCACCCACCACCACCTTGGCTCCCGCCACGTCGTCGTCGCTCACCAGACGACGGTCGAAGCGCCAGACCCGTGGCAGCCACTCCTCCATCTCGGCCGAAATCTCGGGCGTAACGAGGTGCACGTGCGCGCCCGCGAGGATCAACGGCGCGATCTTCTCGGCGGCGACGGGGCCGCCACCGGCCAAGAGGACGCGCTTGCCCTCGAGTCCAACGAGTTGGATCGGATATCCCATATCGACTAGAACTCCTTGGAGCCCTTGAACTCACGAATCAAAAAAAGCCCCGACCTCTCTGGAAAGTCGGGGCTCGGAAGTCTCGGCACGTCCGTTAGGGGCGGCCCGCTCCGGCCCGACCCTCTCCGGGCAGGCTCGTGTGGCAAGAACAACAGGCGCAGTCTTCCCAACGGCACATATGCTCAGTGCTTCGGGCTGGGGCAGGACGGTAAGTCATGATAGGGCATGACAGTAAAAGGAGGCTCTGGGCCCAGTCAACGGAGAACTCTCCTGGCTGATGAGGAGGCCCCACAACGAAGATCGGGCCCCCACCGCAGCGAGGGCCCGACAGTCACATCGTCGACCTGAGACCGCTAGTTGGCCTCGTTGTTCTCCTGGTCCCCCGCGACACTCTCGGGAATCGGGTCTCCGACAACGAAGTTGACCTCCCGCAACCTGCGGAAGTTCATGTAACCCTGCGACATCTCGGCGTGGGTCGGGAGCCCCCATGTGATGTCCTTCGTCGGATCCGGGTTGTAACGGTTCTCCTCGGAGTTGTCCCACCAAAGCGTGAAGCGGAGGACGGACCCCTCGGGAAGGATCGGGCGAGCCGCGAACTCGTACGTGTGCTGCCAGTTGAAGTCGTAGATCGGAACGTGCAGCAGCGTCTCGTGACGGCCGTCCGGATACGTGACCTCGTACTGGGCCGCCTTGCCGCGAAGGTGCATGTGCGGCATGAAGCTCATCAGCTCCACGTCCTCCTCGAAGGTGTACTCCATCGAGGCCGAGTAGCTCGACTCGCCGGCCGGAATCTCCCAACCCCTGATGCGGAGCTGGTTGCCGCCCGTGACGTACTTGATGACCTCACCTTGGTCCTTGAAGCGGATGCCCGCTTGGATGTTCGTGCACAGCGCCGTGCCCGGGCCCGGCTCCTTATTGAAATGCATGTTGAACACCACCTGCCGCGGCCCGGCTCTCATGACGCGGCCGTACCCCTCGGGGTAGTAGTGCGGCTCTGCGCCGGGCACGAGGCCACCTACGGCCGAAATGATGTGGTGCACCGCGGGACCGTTCCTGTACTCGACCGATTCGATCCACCGGTCCTCCGGAATCATGTCCGCGGTGATCTGAACCGGGATGTTGATGTATACGTCGTTCGCGTCGTCGGTCAGGCAATGCGGCTGGCGAACTCGAGAATCAGGTCCGGCTGCCCCGCCGACCACCCACCGGTCATTGCGGCGTGGCTAAGGAAGGCCGGAGGCGTCGGCGCGTCGGCAGGATCGCCGGCAGGCGTGCCGCCGTCGGCCCAGGCGATGATCGTGGCCTTCTGGTCATCTTCCAGGATGCGCTCGTTGCCGAACTGGCCCTTGTGCATGGACGCGGCCGACCACGGCGGCATGCGGCCAGCAACAACGGCGCCGGCAATCCTGCGAGCGCGGGGAGCGACGTCCTCATAACTGACAAGCGGCCACGGGGCGACCATGCCGCCCATGTTCATGCCTGCCTCCTGATGGCACGACTGGCAGTTCTGTTGGAGAATCGGCAGGACGTCGGCGTAGAACGTCGGCGTGCCCTGAGCGGCTCCGGGTTCGTGCGTAGCCACTAACGTGGCTCCGCCGGCCTGGGCCGTAACAGGTTGGGCAGTGGCCAGCGCCAGAAGCGGCAGGACCAGGAGCGAAGCAGAGCGCATCTCCCATACCTCCGAAGCAGTTGGAGCCGACGCCGAGACCCAGAAACTCGTCCCGACGATCCCAGATATGTAGCCCAGGCAGTGAGTTACCGGCAAGCAAAGCCGGGCCCACGGGTCGCGGCGGACCTCACATCGGCCAATGGCTATGCTACGTTTGGGCGCACCGCTCACCGAACCGTCGTAGACAGCCAACGCCAGCAGATGGAAAGCACCAACCACGTTCGCCTTCTCGACACGACCCTCCGGGACGGTGAACAGACGCGTCACGTGTCTTTCTCGACCTCAGAGAAAGTCGGTATCGCCGAGGCCCTACTCGGTATCCTGAAGGTCGACCGTCTGGAGGTGGCATCGGCCGCCGTGTCCGTGGGCGAGCAAGAGGCAGTGACCCGTATCGCCCAGTGGGCGGCCTCGGAGGGTTACGCCGACCGTGTGGAGGTCCTGGGCTTCGTGGACGACAGCCGCAGCGCCGACTGGATCGTAGCCAGCGGGGCACGCGTCATGAATCTGCTCACCAAAGGGAGCGAGCGGCATTGCCGCACCCAGCTGCGGAAGTCACCAGCCGAGCATCTGGCCGATGTTCAGCGCACCATCGGCTGCGCGAAGGATCGCGACCTCACCGTCAACGTGTACCTCGAGGACTGGTCGAACGGGTACCGTGACAGCCGGGACTACGTCTACGACCTCGTCGAGGGACTCCTAGGGGCTGGTGTCACCCATGTCATGCTCCCCGACACGCTCGGCGTCATGACGCCCGAGCAGGTCGGCGCGGCGATGTCGGACATGATCGGTCGGTTTCCCGACCTCACGTTCGACTTTCATCCGCACAACGACTACGGGCTGGCTACAGCGAACGTGATGGCCGCGGTCGAGGCTGGCGTGCGCGACGTCCACTGTACGATCAACTGCCTGGGAGAGCGCGCGGGAAACGTCTCGCTGGCTGAGGTCGCGGTCGTCCTGTGCGACAAAATGGGCATGGGGCTCTCGATCGACGAGAGCAAGCTGGTCGCCGTTAGCAGGATGGTGGAGAACTTCTCCGGCAAGCGCCTGGCCGACAACGCCCCGGTGGTCGGGGCGGACGTCTTCACCCAGACCAGCGGCATCCACGCGGATGGCGACCAGAAGGGCGATCTCTACAAGACGCCGCTCAGCCCGGAGCGCTTCGGCCGCAAACGCGACTACGCCCTAGGCAAGATGAGCGGCAAAGCCTCGCTCAAGAAGAATCTCGAGGAGCTCGGCATCCATCTCTCGCAGGAGGACCACGCGCAGGTTCTCGAGCGCATCGTGAAGCTCGGCGACCAGAAAGCGACGATCACCCCGGACGACCTACCCTTCATCATCGCTGACGTCCTGGAGAGCAAGGATTACCGGCACATCGACCTGCTCAGCTGCTCGGTGACCAGCGGGCTCGGCCTCGAGTCCACCGCGAGCATCCGGGTCCAGATAGACGATGTGGTCCGCCGGGCGGCGGGCTCGGGCAACGGAGGCTTCGACGCGTTCATCGATGCCGTCCGCAAGGTACTTCCGGCCTCGCTCGAGTTTCCGGAGTTGGTCGACTACGAGCTGCGCATCCCGCAGGGCGGCAGCACGAACGCGCTCACGGAAGTGCTCATCACGTGGCAGGGGGCCGGGCGCTCGTTCCGTACTCGCGGCGTACACGCGAACCAGGTCTTCGCCGGCATCAATGCTACGCTACGAATGCTCAACATGATGCTGCACTAGGAGCCGACGGAATCGTAGAGCGCCTGGGGTGAGCAGGCTGCCGGTGCTAGCGGAGCACGTTCCCTACGTCAGGTCGTGGAGCCCGCACTCCTGACGCGCCTGGCCTCGCCACCGCCCCGCACGCTCGTCCTCGCCGAGGTGGATCGGCGTGGTCAGGGGCTCGTCCCCGATGCTCGCATAGCCGAGGTCGTGCAGCGGGTTGTACGGGATGTCATTGTCCAAGATGAACCGCCAGACGTCTCCCTTACCCCATGCTGCGACCGGATTCACCTTGATCCGGTCGCCGAGCTCAACGATGGGCATGTCGGCGCGCGTCACCGACTGATCTCTCCGCCGACCGGTGATCCAGCCGGTAACACCCTCGAGTGCCCGCGCCATGGGTTCGACTTTCGTCAGATGGTGAAAGTGGTCGAGATCCCGCTCCCACAGACGCTCTCCGTGCATTCGCTCGAAGTCCTCGCGGGTCTTGGCTGGCCGGAAGACGCGGACGTCGAGTCCGTAGTGACTCGCGACCACGTCTGCGAGTTCCAGGGTCTTTTTGAAGTGGTAGAGCGTGTCGATGAAGACGACAGGAACCTCGGGGGCGATGTCCGCCAAGACGTGTAGGTTGACCAACCCGCTGGGTCCGAAGGCCGTCGACGCTACCAGACCACCCGGCTCCACGGTCTTTACGGCCCACTCGATAATGCCGCGCACGTCGGACTCGCCGATGTCACCATCGAGCGACAGCTGATTCATCGGCAGGGGGTCCTTTATGGCGATCAAGTGAATCTCCGAAGGTGTTCAAGCATTCAAAAAAATCGGCCCCGGTCTCCCGGGGCCGATTCGGCGTCTCGTTAGCGGTGACGTTCGGTCAGCCGCTGAGCAGGACGCTCTTCTCCCCGGTCGCTGTGGGTCGACAGCAACAGGACGCGCTAAAGAGCGTCGGATTGGTCAGGGGGCTAGGCGTCACGGGCGTGTTCCGGCTCGGATGAGTCGTTCCACCAACTGAATGCTTGTGCGAAAAGCTTGGTTCCGGGCGTGGCTTTGTCAACAAACCGGAGCCCTACCGGAGACGGCGGGACGCGAAGCCCGGGACCGACTGGCCTGGCGGCGTCTCACGCCGCATATTTGAGTTCCAGTACTCGTCCGCTTGTAGGCTACGCCGTCCTAGGACGCGGGGCACCTATCGGCCGGAGGACGCGCGTGAGGATCCAATTTTCAGGTGGACCGGCCAGACCCTGGGCTGCGGCCGTCGTGACCCTGGTGATCTCGATCCCCGCTGCGGTTGCGGCTCAGACGACGCCACGGAACCAGCGCTGGGATCCTGACTATCGACCTCCCTTCACGGCCGCCGGCCACCCTGATCTGCAGGGGAATTGGACGAACGTGACCATCACCCCCTTCCAACGGGAGGAGGGTCAGGAGCCGTTCTACTCCTGGGACGAGGTCGATCGGAGGGAGGGGCGGGCCGAAGCCTCGATCGTGAATCGAGCCCAGCCGAGCGACCCGGGCCGGGCACCGTTGTCCGTCGCAAGAGATCCCGGCGGGTACAACAATGTCTACATCGATCGCGGTACAAACATCGCCATCGTGAACGGTGAGCCGAGGACATCGCTGCTCACGAATCCGCCGAACGGTCGCGTCCCCGAGGTCACGCCCATCGGGCGAAGTCGTCGGGCCGAGCGCGCCCGGGCTCGGGCCGAGTTCGGGGCGTACGACCATCCGGAGCTCCGCCCGCTCGGCGAGCGGTGTATCGTGTCCTTCGGAACGAGCATGGGGCCACCCATGACTCCGAACACGTTCTACAACAACAACTACACCATCGTGCAGACCGAGGACCACGTCCTGATCCTCGCCGAAATGGTGCACGACTATCGGGTGATCCGCCTCGGTGAGCCCGGCCGTCGCCTGCCAGAGCAGGTGACGCCGTGGTTCGGGGACTCGTGGGGTCACTGGGAAGACAACACACTTTTGGTCGAGACGACGAACCTGAACCCGAACCACCCGTTCCGGGGCATGCCGCCCTCACCCGAGACGAAGATCCACGAGCGCTTCACGCTTGTGGACGACGACACGATGCTCTACGAATTCACAGTGGACGACCCCGCTTACACCCAGCCGTGGGGCGGAGAGATTCCGTTCGAGAGCTTCGACGACCTCGTGTTCGAGTACGCTTGTCACGAGGGCAACTACGCGCTCATGAACATCCTGAGCGGTGCTCGGTACCAGGAAGGCCGGCAAACTTCGAGTCGCTAGCAGCCAGAGGAGAAGGATCATGATGAGATCGAAATTTCGGTGGATCAGCGGAGCCATGGCTGTCGGCGCCCTGTCGGTGCTGTCCTACGCACCCGCCGACGCCCACCATGCGTTCGGCGCCGAATTCGACGCCGACGCCCCGATGCAGCTCGTGGGCACCGTCGTACGGCTCGAGTGGGTGAACCCCCACTCATGGATCCACATCGCGGTAGAGCGGATGACGCGCGGGGGCGAAGAGTTCGTACCGGCTGATCCGTCGGCTGAGGTGTGGATGGTCGAGGGCGGGACGCCGAACGTGCTCGTTCGCCGGGGACTCCGGCGGGAGTGCGTGCCGATCGGTAGCCGCCTGGTCGTGGACGGCTACCAGGCGAAGGACCACACGCTGAAGCGTGCGAATGGACGGGACGTCACCTTCCCGGACGGCCGCAAATTCTTCATGGGCTCGTCCGGTACGGGTGCTCCTGGGGACGGCGCCGACCGGCGCTCCCTCGCGGGCGGCGGCGACAGGTGCTGATCGGAAGCACGACCCTCCTCAGCCCTGCCTAGGCGAGGGCGCACACCGACGATCCTCTTCGTCGTGGGCGCAACGCTGGCGGCATGCTCGGCACAGCCGGCGCCGGAGTCCGCTCCGGCGCCGGCTTCGTCGTCTCCGGCGCGCCGAGTCGCCACAATGAGCGAGCTCATGGTCGACGTCCTGTATCCAGCGGGTGACGCCGTCTTCTACATCGAGACGAGGACGCCCACCGACAGCGAGGGTTGGAATGCTCTCGCGGGCACGACACTCATGTTGGCCGAGACGGCGAACCTTCTGATGATGCCTGGAAGGGCGCGAGATCAGGAACAGTGGATGGCCGACGCGAAGCTGCTGCTCGACGCCGGAGAGGCAGCCTACCGCGCGGCCAAGGACCGGGACGTGGAAGCGCTCGTTGGCTTGAACGACGCGCTTTACGAGTCGTGCGTCACGTGCCACGAGCACTACCGACAGGGGTACGGCCGGCGCTGATCCGGGCCTCAGTCGAGCCGCGCGAGGTCGCCGGCGGGCTCGTACCTTCCGCGCCAACCAAGAAGGTGAAGGTGATAAGAAGAATCCTGTCCTTTCTGGTCTACATCCCGCTCCAGATCGCGTTCATTCCGCTCGCGATCGTGGGGGTCGTGATCGCCACTTACAAGCAGCTGATGGTATCCAAGCGCCTCGGCGTCTCGTCTACGGGCATCGAGATCATTCAGGGACGATGGACGATGCACTGGTTCGGAATCCGCAAGGATGAGCCGACCGCCCGCCTCGCGTCCGCTCTGCCAAACGCGACCAAGGTCGGCCTGTGGCTCGCCCTCGCGCCGCTCTGGGTGGCGCACAAGCTGAGCGGCACGCACTTCCTCTATCCGCGCGTCCCGGTGGAGGGTAACGAAACGATGGCTGACTTCGTCGTCGCCAGGACCCTTTACTTCGACAGAATCATCGAGAGGGTAGCGCCAGAAGTGGAGCAGTTCGTGGTATTGGGTGCGGGTTACGACGCACGGCCCTACGGAGGTCTAAAGAGGGAAGGTCTTCGCTTCTTCGAACTGGATCAGGAGCCCACGCAAAAGCTCAAAGTGGCGAGCCTCGCCCGGGCAGGCATCGAATCGGGTCATGTCACCTTCGTCACGGTGGATTTCAGGCAGGACGACCCCTTCACGAAGCTCGAGGAGGCCGGTTACGACCCTTCCAAGAAGACGCTCTTCCTGTGGGAGGGAGTCACGCTCTACCTCACTGAGGCAGACGTGCGGAGAACGCTCCGTGACATCCGCGAGCACTCAGCGGCGGGGAGCACGATCGTGGCGGACATCTACGGGTCTCGCATGATCGAGTTTGGATCGAAGGGGGGCCACAGAAAGGCCCTCGAGTATACGGGCGAGGAGTTGTCGTTCGGCCTCCAGTTCGCCGCGGACTTCCAGGGGGAGCTCGAGCGCCTCGTGAACAGTGAGCACATGACCGTAGGCGAGACCGTCTTTCTGGGTCGGCACGACCCGAAGGGTCCCTTGTTGGTTGTGGCGGAGATCCGGGTCTAGGAGAGTGACCCGCGCCTGAGGAGCGGCTCCGCCAGACGTCTCCACGCGAGCGCGAAGCCGGACCAAACCAGCACGACAGCGGCCAGCGACGCCAAGCCCGCCAAGGTCTGGCCCCAGAATCCGAAGTATTCGCCTGTATGGGTGAACCTCATAAAAGTGCGAAGGCGTTGACCGCGCGACCCATCCGCGAACGTGACGTGCGCCGTCCGCAGCCCCGTCCCCGGGTCGTAGGTCAGCGTGTGCCGTCGTTGTGGCTCCCCGCCCCAACCTTGATCGATCCGGACATTGATAGGCACCCCACGTTCGGCCGGAACGCTCACCGTCATCGTGCGCCACTCAACGAGCTCGGACATCGCGGACTCGCCGAGCGGATCCAGAGATGCCATGAACGCAACACGTCCCGACAAGGACTCGGACTCCCGCGCTCGCCTACCGGGTCGAGTCCGGGGGAGTAGCGATCGTGTTCAGCGGAGACCAAACAGGTGAAGATCCCCGCTTCGTAGACTTTGCTCGCGGCGCGGATATCCTGGTGATGCATTTGGCGATCGGTCCGAACATGACGGGCGCGACGCTTGCCGTACACGCCACCCCCAGGCGCGTCGGCGAGGTCGCCAGGGACGCCGGCGTGTCCCGACTCGTCCTGAGCCACCTTGTCCCGGGGCAGGCAGCGCTGGACGCGAGTGTCAGGGATGTCCGACTCGGATACGAGGGACCCATCGATGTCGCAGGTGATCTGGATTGCTTTCGCACGGGATGAGCTGCTGGAGGGCCGACGCGCGTCCGATTGACTCAGCGGCCCGCGCCCCTCGTTGACGCCGGTCCTGCTCGCCGCCTACCGTGGTCCGGCGGTCCATTGTCCCATGCACCTGCCACGCGGGAAAACATCCGTGAAAACCTTCCTGCCATTCTGCCTCGCGCTCTCGCTCACCCTAGCGGTAGAGACCGCGGCTGCCCAACAGGGCGCGTCGAACGGCGAGTGGCCCGCGTACAACGGCGACCTCGGTAGTACGCAGTACTCAGCGCTCGGCCAGATCGACTCGGGCAACCTAGACCGTGTGGGCGTCGCCTGGCAGTGGAGCTCCCCGGACAACGCACTCGCGGCCGAGGACGAACGGCTCTCTACAGGCGCGTTCAAGGGCACCCCGATCATGGCCGATGGTGTCCTCTATGTGCGCACGTCGTTGAGTCTGGTCGTGGCTGTCGACGCCGCCACGGGAGAGGAGTTGTGGTCCTTCGACCCGAAAAGCTACGAGGCCGGGCGGCCAACCAACCTGGCCTTCAATACGCGGGGCGTCGCGCGATGGTCGGATGGCCAGGAGGCGAAAATCTTCGTCGCCACGGGCGACGCGCACCTCTGGGCGCTGGACGCCGACACGGGCGAGCCAGACCCAGGGTTCGGCGGGGGCGGCCGGATCGACCTGCTCGAGGGACTTCGCCGGAGCTTCGATCGCCGGACGTATCAGGTCATGTCTCCACCGCTGGTCATCGATGATGTCGTGATAGTCGGTTCGTCGGTCTCGGACGGACCCCGGAACATGACCGCACCACCAGGAGACGTTCGGGCCTTCGACGTCCGCACGGGACGGCAACGATGGATCTTCCACACGGTCCCTCAGGTAGGCGAGTTCGGATACGAGACGTGGGAGAACGGATCCGCAGAATACACCGGCAACACCAACGTGTGGACCGTGATGAGCGCCGACCCTGAGCTCGGCTACGTCTACCTGCCGATCGGGACGCCGACCAACGACTGGTACGGGGGCCACCGGGTAGGCGACAACCTGTTCGGCGAGAGCCTTGTGGCGGTCGAGGCCGCGACGGGCGAGCGGGTCTGGCACTTTCAGATGGTGCATCACGGCCTCTGGGACTACGACCTTCCCGCCGCACCCACACTCCTGGACGCCGTCGTCGATGGCGTACCGCGACGCCTAGTCGTGCAGGTGACGAAGCAGGGCTTCGCGTTCGTTTTCGACCGGGTCACCGGCGAGCCGATTTGGCCTATCGTGGAACTGCCGGTCCCGCAGTCGACGGCACCCGGAGAGACCACGTCGCCCACGCAGCCCTTCCCCACCCGGCCCCCGGCCTTCGAGCGGCAGGGCATCACGATGGACGACCTGATCGACTTCACGCCCGAGTTGCGCGCCGAAGCCGCGCAGACTCTCGCAGAGGTCGACTATTCGGGGCTCTATTCGCCGCCATCCTTGAAGGGCGTCTTCGCGTTGCCCGGTTGGTTCGGCGGCGCGAATTGGCACGGCGCCGCAGCCGATCCGCAGACGGGCCTCATCTACGTGCCGTCCCACACGAGCCCGATCATGATCCAGCTCGTCGAACCAAATCCAGATCGCTCCGACTTCCGCTACGTGCGCGGCGGCGGACGCGCCGCCACTGGACCGCAACGGCTGCCGCTGGTCAAGCCACCATATGCCCGGCTTACGGCCATCGACCTGAAGACCGGGGAGCACGCCTGGCAGGTGCCGCTCGGCGACGGACCGCGGCGCCGTCTCATTGAGATGGGAGTTCCGGATCCCGGACCGTTGGGCAGCCTCCCCTACACGGGGCCGCTCCTAACGGAGACCCTGCTGTTCATCGGCCACGACGGTGCGCGCAACAGGACGGAGGGCGGTCCAGCGCTCCTCGCGCTCGACAAGGCGACGGGCCGCACGATCGACGAGATCGAGTTGCCCTCGCGGCCGACCGGCACACCGATTACGTACATGCTCGGTGGTCGCCAATACCTGGTCGTCGCGGTTAGCGGCGGGCAGGGAGCAGGGCTGGTGGCGCTTCGACTACCCGACTAACAGGGTCCGACTCAGCTCAACTCCCCCACGCGCTCCCTCAGCACGAACTTCTGGATCTTCCCAGTAGACGTCTTCGGAAGCTCACCGAACACCACGTGCTGCGGAGCCTTGAAGTGCGCGAGGTTCTCTCGGCAGAAGTCGACGATCTCGGACTCGCTGACCTCCTCCCCTTCGCGCAGCTCGATGAACGCGCACGGGGTCTCACCCCAGTGCTCGTCGGGCTTGGCGACAACCGCCGCAGCCGAGACCGCCGGGTGGCGGTAGAGCACGCCCTCGACCTCGATGGATGAAATGTTCTCGCCGCCTGAGATGATGATGTCCTTCGAGCGGTCTCGGATCTCGATGTAGCCGTCCGAGTGCATGACCCCGAGGTCGCCGGTGTGGAAGTAGCCGCCCTCGAATGCCGCCTCGGTGGCCGACGGATTCTTGAGGTAACCCTTCATGAGGATGTTTCCCCTCATCATGACTTCGCCGATCGTCACGCCGTCCGCAGGTACGGGCTCCATCGTCTCGGGGTCCAGAACGGTGAGCTCCTCCTGCACCACATAAGGAACACCCTGTCGCGCCTTGAGCGTCGCCTGCTCGGCGGCGGGAAGCTCATCCCACTCCGGATGCCAAGCACACACAGAGTTGGGTCCGTAGCACTCGGTCAGTCCGTAGGCGTGCGTGACGTGGAAGCCCACCCGGCCGGAACGCTCCAATACAGCGGCAGGGGGCGCCGCGCCAGCTGTCATGAGCCGGACGGTCCTGGCGAGCTTCTCGCCCCGCCGCTCGGCCTCTGTCGTCACCATATTGAGCACGATCGGCGCGCCGCACATGTGCGTCACCCCCTCCTCCTGGATCGCGCGGAGGATGTCGCCCGCGCCAACGCCGCGCAGACAGACGTTGGTGCCCGCCACGGCCGCGATCGTCCAGGGGAAGCACCAACCGTTGCAGTGGAACAGCGGCAGCGTCCACAGATAAGTCGGATGATGGGGCAGCGCCCACTCCATGGCGTTCCCGATGGCGTTCAGATATGCGCCCCGGTGGTGATAGACGACGCCCTTGGGGTTGCCGGTCGTTCCCGACGTGTAGTTGAGCGCGATGGCGTCCCACTCGTCCTCGGGGAGCGACCAAGACGCACCCGGGTCTCCCTCGGCCAGGAGCTCTTCGTAGGTGAGCTCCCCATACAAGTCGGCTGAACCCAGCGTCCTGTCCTCGATCGCGACAACGAGCGGCGACCCCTCCGCGCGCCCCACCGCATCTAGACCCACGGCGCTCAGGCCTTGGTCAATCAAGCAGAGATCGGCCTCGCCGTGGTCGAGCATGAAGGCGAGGGCGGCCGCGTCCAGGCGCGTGTTCATCATGTTGAGCACGGCCCCGGCCATCGATACGCCGAACGACACTTCGACAGCAGGAGGAGTGTTCGGACAGAGAACCGCAACAGTGTCGCCGGGACCGACGCCACGCTTTCGCAACGCGTCGGCCATCCGGACGCAGCGCTCATACGTAGCGGCCCAGCTCTGGTCCTCACCCTGGTAGCGGATGGCCGCTCGGTCGGGGAATACGTCTGCGGTGCGGCGCAGGAAGCTCAGTGGGGAGAGAGGCACATGGTTCGCCTCCCGCTTACCAAGGCCTGCATCGTACTTGGGGGTCATGCGCGGTGTGAAATGCGCTGCCACAGCTCGGAGAGCTGGGTCGACACCTCGTCCATCGCGTCTAAAGCCATCCGGTCGAGGCGCTGAGACACCTGTCCACCGATGAGCCGCTGCAAGAAACGAACGGGGTAGTCGAGGTCCCAGTCAAGGAACCTATTCGGGCCCCGCTCTAGG
>Ga0114996_10000883_pt1 | contig 41167 bp, 38 predicted proteins | sample ArcticOcean_MG_C_4_FD_87039 | JGI IMG/M metagenome (GOLD analysis project Ga0114996, IMG submission 87039) | Marine microbial communities from western Arctic Ocean - ArcticOcean_MG_CB4_134 | ecosystem: Environmental > Aquatic > Marine > Oceanic | place: Arctic Ocean: Canada Basin | collected... | reverse complement strand
TTCGGATTCGGACACTGGCAGAATCTGAATCCAGTGAGCAAGAATTGCAAAGTGAGATGGCGGATTTACTAATTGAAAAGGCGGTGTTGCAAGCGGATTTCAAGGACCTTGAGTTGAAATTTCGTGATGCCTCAATCGAATTGCAGGTGAAGTCGGTCGAGATTGAAGATCTTAGTGATCAGATTGATGCCGATCTTCGTGTAATCAATAAATTTGAAGATGATTTGGAGGAAGCTAGAGGCGAGTTGCAGCATCATGAATCTCTTTCTGAGCCTGACGAAAAGCTCATCGAAGATAATCGGAATCTGAAATCTCGTCTGTCGATAATGGAGTTATCACGAGATGAATGGAAAGGGCGACAGCAATCAGCTGCTTTCGAAGCCCGCGTTCGACGAGAACCTCTTGAAGCCCGCATTCGAGAGCTAGAATCTGAAAACCAATCGTATCGAGGGGTGATTCATCTGTCGAGGACAGAGGATGATCAGGCTCGAAAACTCGAATCTCAGGTCCAGAAGGAATACTCTACTGTACTGGACGCACTCGATGCAGCGGATGAGGACAAAACAGTCCTGACGGTTTTCGACGATGCTCGGAAAAGCGCAAATAAAAGCTCATATCTGGACACAATGAGAATTCACGATACGCTATGCACCATGGCGAATGTGGCTCAAGATTTCCTTGAGATGGGGGCGGAAGGAATCCCTGTGAAAATGTCATTTGATCAGTTACTCAGGGAATCCGGCATCGACATCGAACTTGATGACAAAGATACTGCAAAGCGGTTCCCCAGAGATTTCGGCACCAAGGACGAGGGAGGGATGCGTGTGACAATCCAGATGCTTGGTCATGTGAAACTTGGAGTTGGTTTCAACGATCACCAACATTGTGCTCGCATCTACTATCTGCTCTATCCAGAAAAGGAAACACTGCTCATTGGCCACTGTGGTCGTCACCCGGAGAATAGGATGACGGGCAAACTCAGTTGATCTCAGTCTTTCTGCAGATACGATTTTCCGCAGTCTCGTCACGAGGCTTCTCGATACTACGAATTGATGTGGTTTCGTTGGCTCATTCAAGTGTCCCGTGCAATCAACCCGTTATTTTTTGGGGCGGAATACTTGAATGGAGCATGCCGTGCGGGGAATCATGGCAACCCTCACTCTGCACGTGTCGGGAGACACGGCCAAGATCGGTGAGGAAGTCGCTGTTTCGGACCTGGATGGTGCGCTCGCTGCGGCCTCGGGTCTGGCCTGGTTGGACATGCGCAACCCGGGTCCGGATGAGCGCAAATGGCTGGTATCTCAAGGCTATCACGAGATGGCGATCGAGGACTGCTTCAAGGAGCCCGTTCCCAAGGCCTTCGTCTATGAGACGCATCGCTTCGTCGTCGTCCGTGCGCGTGACGCGGATAGCGATCTGGATACGGAGTATCTGTGCGTCTTTGTGACCGATAATCTGCTGGTCACGGTGCGCAATTCGGCGATGCCCGCGATTCGCAATTTCGCCAAGCGCTTCGGTTTCAAGAAGACCCAGCGCCGAGGTTCGATGGGTGCGGAGTACCTGCTCTATGAGATGCTGGATTCGATCGCGGATGATTGGTATCACATCCTCGCGGGCTATTCCCAACGTATCGACAAGCTGGAGGATCAGGTCTTCAATCCGAATGTGCTGTATCCGGACCTGCTGGAGGAATCGCACGAGTTGTCACAGGATCTGCGTGAGATCTCCAAGTCGGTCAGCCCGCTGCATGAGGTCGTGACCAAGATGATGCGTCCCGACCAGGATTTCATCACTGAGAAGTGCATGATCTATTGGCAGGACTTCGCCGACATCGTCGCCAAGCTGAAGTCGGACATCGAGAATTACAACGCGGGTGTATCGAGCACCCGCGATACCTATCTGTCACAGTCGACGATGCGGCTGGCCGAGGCTCAGGCCGAGGCGAATGATGTGATTCGTACCCTGACGATCCTGGCCACATTCCTGTTCCCCATCACGGCGATCGCGTCGATCTTCGGCATGAACATCGAGGTCTTCGGTTCGCCGACTGAGATGCTGGGGCTGGGCGGAATCCTCGGTCTGATGGGGCTGACCAGCGCCTTCATCCTCGGCTTCTTCTTCTACAAGGGCTGGCTTTCACGCTGAGTCGCGTTCTCTCTTCGCCTGCTGTCGGGCTTCGACCTCGGCGAGTTTTGCACGGATGCGGGTGGCGAGGAACCACACGCCGATGCTGATTCCGACGATGTTGATGATGATCGCGATGAGCAGTCCATCCTCCATGCTCTCACTCTCACAGGGGCGGTGGGATCAGGTCGATGTCACACGGACCTTCGGGGACGCCGATGCAGGTGAGGATCGCGCCATCCTCGATGAGGTATTCATCGATGCCGGGTGGCAGCGGGTCCGGCATCGGTGCTGATCCTGACTTCAGGGTACACATGCACGTGCCGCAATTGCCCGAGGTGCAATTGCGCATGATGTGGATGCCCGCGATCTCGGCGATATCGAGAAGCGGCAGACCGGGTATGGCCTCGACCGCGCCGAGCAGAAGTTCGCCGCGGTAGAACCGGATCATCGGCGCTGCCATGTCCACCTCGAAGAGGTGGGGTGGCTTGAATCCCGTCCTCTGGTGGCGGATGTCGGTTAATGATTGAAATACAGGATGAACCGGCATTGTAAGGGATGCATCTGGGAGAAACTCCCGTCCGCAGCCTACGGCTGTGGATTCCAGTACTCGGTATCTTCCTGCTCGCGATACCCTCGGCAATCCATACCGGGGCGTACATCTCGATGGATAGCCCTGCACCCAAGGAGGGCATGGAGCCCTCACCATTTCCGGATGAACCTCTGGCGGGAGGCATTCTTCTCGTCGTGCTCGACGGTGTCCGTGCCGACCTGATGACCGACTCAGAATACATGCCTGTGCTGAACCAGAAGCGAGCCCAAGGTGCAACCCTTGAGATTCGCACGGGACCACTGACCATGACCGGTTCCTGTGTTCGAGAGATGGCGACCGGTGTGCAATCCAGACCCAGTGAAGGACTCAACAACTTCCACCCGAATCATCCCGGGACACCGGATGGTTGGACGCTTGCGAGCACCCATGACGGGGACGGGGATGGCATGCCGGACAACAAAGTCGGCATGATTGGAGATTACGTCTGGCGCGATCTGTATCCCGACCGCAGTCTGATTCCCTTCTCCAAGCATTACTACGGTCATGCTGATTATTACCGGGGTGATGAGGAGGCATTCGTGACCCTTGAGAATTGGCTCACCGATGCGCCACCGAAAGGCGGTACTCCCAATGTCATCGTCGCCCATCTCTCCGGTCCCGATCATGTCGGACATCGATATGGAACGGTCGGTTCCCCTGAATACATCGAGAAGATGCATGCGACTGATGAACATCTTTCAGACATCTATGACCTGGTGCCCGATGATTGGACCATCATCATCACCGCCGACCATGGCCAGACCAGTGATGGACGGCATGGCTCACCCGATGAGGAGCTCCGTGATGTTGCAGCGATCATGTGGGGACCCAACATCGCACAGGGTGTCACGGTTGAGGATGTGAAGCAGCGCGACCTCGCCACCCTGCCCTCGACCCTGCTCTCGCTGCCGATGCCGCACGCAATCGATGGTCGCATCCCGCTCGAGGCCTTCGACATCTCGACATCGAAGGGGGACGTGTTGGAACAGTGGAACTGGAATGCTGCTGTGGCACGAAACGATTGGCTGGCCGAGGAGGGTTGGCCCCATGTGGAGGACTTGACCGTGGAGCAGATCGAATGGGATCGACTGCCCGAGGATGAGCTCGGTGTCCGGGAGTCGGATCTTCTGCTCGCCGCTGCGGCCTCATTGGGGATCCTGGCACTGCTGGCGATTCGATTCCGTGAGGTCGGCATCGAGAATCGGCATGTTCTGATTGGATGCGGTGTGGTGGCGTTGGCCGGCATCGCGTCGACCGTCTTCTCCTACTATCGTTCAGACCCGAGTTTCATCTCGATGTACTACATCAGTGGACTCGTCGGTATCGCCGTTGTCGCAACCTTCGCGTGGCTGGCTGTGGTGCTGCGAGACCGAGAGAGGGCTGTGGAAGAGAATCTGATCGTTCCCACAATGCTCTGGATGGGCCTTTGCGCCTTCGTGCTGATGTATCCAGAGACACGCTTCTCGATCGCTGCATACGTCCTGTGGGTGGTTCTTGTTTTGAGCCTGAAAAAGTTGCGGGACCTCTCGCGTACAGAGACGGTCGCGACCTCCACGCTTCTGATCATTCTGATTCCCGCGTTATGGTTCACCCATAATCGAATCCTTGGATTCAATCTCCCGCGGGAATATCTCATTCTCACCCAACCTGAAACCCTCGGTGTGGCATGGTCCTGTGCAGCCATCATAGGCATTGGAGCAGTGCTCGCTCATCTGATGCGAGACGAAGATCCGAACCCTGTGCACCTGACTATGATCGGTGCGGTCTATGCGGCATTGCCCTTGCTCATGTCTCTGCAGACCAATGCCGTGGATTGGATGGTAATCTCCATTCTCGGGCTGTGCGCGCTAAAGGGTGCGGCCGATCATCGTGAGAACGGCGCGGACGAGCATCGTCTGATCGAATTCGCTGTGCTCGGCTGGCTGACCATTTCTTGGGGTGCTTGGGCGGGGGTGGCTGCACTGCTCATTATTGCCTCAACCGAACGGCTGCTCTCCGGATCGTGGGCTGATGTTCTCAAGCCGCGTGAGGATCCGCTGCGCGAACAGGGGCGCCTCGTGCTGCTCATTCTGCTGCCAATCTCGATCTGGTTCGTCATCTGGTCTTCACTGGGTCAGGTCGAGGGCATGTTCTACCCCCGTGAGATCGACCCCGGTCTGATATTTCTGCGCGGTGGCTATGTCGGTGATCGAATCTCACCAAGCAATGAGTGGGTCATGTTCATGGGTGTAGGACCGGTTCTCGCGCTCTTGCTCGTTCTTTGGCAGACCTTCCACCGGGTCGGCTGGCCGCTGCATCTGCTGGCCGCGGCCATGCTCGTGCGAACCTCCCTGCTCTGGCTGCATCTCTCGTTCGCTGCGGACCTGCCACGGCTCGTCTTCAAGACGACTTGGGATGCGATGTTCGCCCTGCTGATCGCCGCCAGCCTGATTCCCTTCATCATCATCAGATTCAGAGCTGAAAAACCAGAGATCCTGATCTCGACTCGAACGGATCAGAACGAGACGCCTGTGCGACTCTGAGGCCGCGGCCTCAGATGTCTTCCCAGCGAGTCCAGCGACCGGATTGCTTGTTGAAGGCCAGTCCAGCCTTCTTCATCCACTTGTTGAACTTGGTCGCACCCGCACCGGTGGCGATGATGAAGTCCTCGCGATCCTCTTGAGCCTGGATGTAGCCCTTGACGGCCAGGGTCTGGTCGATCCACTCGTTGATGCTCATCAATCCGCTGGACAGGTTGCTCTCCTCGACCGCGGCGGCGATGGTATCGGCGCTCGCGCCGGTCTTGGCCAAATCCTGAGCGATGAGGTCTTGGATGGAGTGGTCGGCGATGCTCTTGGGGGGTCGAAGCACCTTCTCGCGAGGCTTGCGCGCGGCATCAATGGTGATCCAGCCCTTCTTCGATTCGAGGCGATCCTCGACCACATGAGCCATGTCAGAGGAGAATTTTGCCTCGCAATCATAGCAGATGAAACCGAAGTCATCGCCCAGAGTCATGTTCACGCTGGAGCGGGGGTCGATCTCCTCATTGCAGGAGGGGCAGGCGTGGAAGCAGAGCTTGGGCACAATCTTGCGGCGGAAATCGACGATGTCCTGTGGCGTGCCTTCCAATTCGAGCATCTCGTGGTCACGCGCGGCTTCGAGCCCGCGCGTCTCCAACTGATCGCGAATCTTGCTGCGCTGCTCCTCCTTGGATTCGTCATCGAAGTTGTTCTCGAGTTTGACGATGAGTTCGATCGTCTTACCGAGGCGGTTCATCACGACCTTCTGGCTGCGGAACTGCTCGACCTTGGCGAACTTGAGGCGCTCGCGTTCCTCCTGCAATTCGAGCAGGATGTCCTTCTGCTGACGCTTGAAGCGCTGCTCCTCGATCTTGTCCATCGGCTTCTTTGCTGGCCCGGACAGAACATTGGACAGGTAGCGCTCCTTGCCGGCCTTGGTCGATCCGGACTGGATGACCTCGAGTACGGAGCGTGCAATCTCGGCCTTGAGGCCGTAATTCTGGACCAATTGGTCCTTGTCGAGCTTCTTGATCTCACCAATCTTGAGGCCCGAATTGGCGAGGGTCATCGCCGTGGTCTCATCGACACCTCGACGCAATAGCGCGAGGTAAGTGTCCTTCTTTGCCATTGATCATCCCTCTCTGAATGGTTTGGAGTGCATCGCGTCCTACTTGAAGCCGCGGGATTCAGGCCGAGGCCCTGCAACTCCGCTCTGCCAACCCGGTCCACGCGAAAGGGGGCTTCCCTATCAACTCGTTGCCGCATCAGGTCTGAATCAAGGCTCGAAGCCTGAAATCGCCTCGCACAGGTCAATCCAATCGGTCGCTTCGAGCATCTCTGGACGCTCATCCATCAGCGGGTGTTCTCTGAGGGCTGTGAGTGCCAGATTCCATCGGTCTCGATGCCAACCGGGAATTCGGGTGAGTCTTCGCGGAGGACGTTTCAGCAGATTGCGCAGTTTTCGCCGGCGATCGGAGAAGCATTGGGCAACGATCTGGCGGAACAGACGTCGGTCGACATCGCATTCCAGATCCGCCAGTCGATCGATTGGTCCGAGCCTGACCAGACGCGACTGGATGCGGGGTTGGGGTGAGAAACAGGAAGGCGCGACCCGTCGACCCATCTCAACCTCGAAATCAAGCCATAGAGACATGCCAAGAGGGCCGTGATCCATGCTCAGTTCCATCGCCATGCGCTCGGCGAATTCCTCCTGCACCAGCAACACGGCCGGGGTGGTGCGCAATTCCCTCTGCATGCGTTCCAGCAGGGGACTGGATATCTGGAAGGGGATGTTGGCCACGATTGCATCGACGCCTTCCGGCCAGGCCACGGTCAGGGCATCGCCTTCGATTAGGGTGAGTTCTCCCGATGCCAGTTCGGAATCGAATTGTAGGCGCATGTGTTCCAGTGAACCCTCGTCAATCTCGATTGCACTGACCCTCGCACCCGCCGCCAACAGGTGATGGGTCAGTGTACCCGGGCCACAGCCGACCTCGAGCACGTGCTTGCCGCGCAGTGGTGCGGCCATATCGATGGAGGATTGCAAGACCGATTCATCGACCAGATAATGCTGGCCGAGGTCGCGATCTGCGTATTGGCGGTCACGTAACAGATCCACCAGCAGGCGCGCGTCGCGCTCCATGACGACCCCTCAGGCGCGAATCAGATGGTCGAGCAGACTCGGCGTCATGTGGCGGTCGACAATCTCAGCGCACAAGCGCTCCGAGAGCAGGCCGGCACAATCGATCTGGCAGGCCTCGTCGAGCGCCTCGAGGGTATCCCAGCCCGTGCGTCCACGAAGTTCGACCATCGAAGTCGCCTTGGAATCGCCGATTCCGGGCAGCAGGGTGAAGGCGTGCTTCTTCAGAGTGAGATTCCCGGCACGGTTGTAGAAGGAGAGACTGGACTCAGGCAGATCGGTCAGGATGCCCTTGACGACCTCATTGAGTTCGGTCTGGGCCATGACAGAGAGATCGCGATGGCGGGTCTGACCGAGCAGGTTGGCCTCTCCACCCCCCTCGAAGGAGAGTCTTGAGCCGGGAGCCTGCGCTGAACCTCCAGCGGGGATGCGCATTCTAATCAGATAGAGGCCCTTCTCGGTGATGCCTTGAACCACACCACTGTTCTGGTGATCGAGCACACGTGCGTGGGTCTCTCCATCCAAGGGACCCTCCTCGTCTGCAGGTGCGGGGGGGCCTCTGGGCTGCATGGTAATCAGTCCGTCGAGATTGGTGATGCCTCAATAACCGAGCGGTCCGCTGTGGCGGACCGATTCGGAATCAGAGGACTTGTTTTCGCACAGTGTCGAGAATGAACTCGATTTCTTCGGCGTCGAGCGGAACCCGTTTGCTGGCGAGGATGGCGCGGACCTCCTCAATCGTCATCGGCATGATCTCAGCGATCTTCGCACAGATGTCGGCGTGCTGCTCGAGCTTGTCGATTTCCATGAGAGTGTTGTACAGGTCCTTGTAGACCTTGGCATCGGTCTTGATACCGCCGCGGGCATCACTTGCGGCCCATTCGGCGTGCTGCAGGGCCATCTTCTGCTCGTAGGAGAGGAAGCCGCGGCGATCTTGGGCGGACAGCAGTGCATCGCGCACGCTGGCGAAATCGGTGTACTCACGCTCAGCCATGGAACTCACTCCAGCGGACGCAGGTGCTCGGGTCGTGCGATGACCGTCTTCTGCATGTTGCCATCCTTGACAGCGATGACATAGGCGCAACCCTGCTTCTTATCGATAAAACCGGTGCGACCTTGGAATCGGCGATGGGGCATGCCCATCTGCTGGCCACCATCAAGAACGATGGCGACGCGGTCTCCTTCCTCATATTCGTGGAGGATGCGGCGGATGCTGAAGCGTCCGCGCTGGTGCTTGTCCCGCCTGAGGATGCTGCGAGTGCCCTGACGGGTTCCCTTACTGCGACGCATATCGAGTGCCTCCATTTCCCCCATAAGGGGGAACCGGGCGACCTGCCGCCCCTAATTAAGCGCACCGCTTTGCAACGGGGGGCCAATCAGTCCGCATGGATGTCTTCGACATCGAGCCAGAGCACCTCACAGTCGGCTTCCAGCACCCCAGAAACCGAGGGTGTGGTGCGGCCTTCATCCGAGTGGACGAACTCCTTGACATAGGTGCCAGACTCACAGCGGACGCGGAATTGGATCTCGCCGTTCTCGAATCGGATGTCATCCAAAGCGACGACTTTGCGCTTGCGGGTCTTGTCTGCACGACGGTGCGAGACCCGCTGTGGAGTCTGTTGCTCCAGCGTCTTGCCCGCCAGCGTGAGCAGGCGTGCCGTCGCCTCCTCCTCAGAGAAACCATGCTCGCAGGCGAAGCGGATCGTGTACGATTTCTCGGCCTTGGTCTCCTTGATGCGCGCGACCTCCGCTCGATTGGACGGTCGCAGCCCGTGAATCTTGATCTGGCCATCTGCGGCCGCGTTGATCGTCTCCGCCAGTGCGGCGAGGTCAACGGTTCGGGTCAAGGGTCGCTTGATCTCGGCGACGAACGGTCGACCCTGCCCGAGGCAATGCACGTTGATGTCCTCGCGACCCATGCCGTGGAAGGCATCGGACTCGGCCCCGAAGGCCGCGACCATTGGCTCGCAGACCAGACTCTGGATGGAGGCTGGATACTGCTGGCCCGTACCTTCACAGGAATCGCAACCCGCACCGCGGCAGGCCCGGCAGGGCCAACGAGTCTGGGGGATTTCGCGGGAGAGTTTGAGGTAGCGGCCATAGACGAACAGCGCACGGATGTCGACGTTGACACCAAGGGTGAGGGTATCGAGAAGCAGCATCACCTCGGGCTTCTCCTTGACCCAGGAAAGACCCGGGACCAACTCGATGACCGCGGCCTGCACGGTGTCGGTCAGGCTCGCCTTGAGCGGGCGGCTGCCGGTCGCAGCCAGGGTCGAGCGAAGTTCCTCCTCGGCTGCGACATGGGCTTTTGAGAAATGAGCGCCCAACTGGGCCTTGGTGAACTCGATGCCCTCAATCGCGCTCGCGATGCGCGCTGCGATCAAGTCAATCTCGACGAACAGGTCCTCGCAGAAGGGGCAGCATTCCACGCCTTCGTCCACAGTGAGATCAGCGTCACGCTCGGTGGCTTCGCCACGCACGCGCGCACCGACCGTGGTCAGCGGGTCGCCCGCGATGCGCGCTCCCGATACTCGGCCGAGGCAGGCATCACAGATACCGATACGAATCGCATGGCCAACACCACCGGGTGCGGGGCAGCGAGGGATGTCGCGCGGGCGCAACTCGGACTCGTCGAAGTCGTCGAACTCGTCCTCGGACTGCTCGTCCTCATCCGCCTCTCCCTCGGCATCGACAAGATCGGCCCACGGGTCGTAGGCGGAGGCGTAGCCTGCATCGGCATATTGGGTCCAGTCATCCTCGTCATCTTCGGGCTCAACCACCATTCAATCCACCTCAGCGGAGCGATAACGTGGGACAACCCACGCCTTCGCTGAACCTTGTGACCGGTGAACCCGTTATCACGCCTTCGCCGCCTCAGATTGAGTCTGGGCCCGGCTCGCCGGTGGCGATCGCGTGCAATCGGTCCGTGCTCCAGATGCCTGAGTTACAACCGGTCTCGAAGGTGAATCGGATGCCATAACCACCGACATTCTCGGCTTTCGGCTTCTCATTGCGCATGCGGCTGATCTCATCGCGCAGCGCGGCTTTGCGCGCGTCATCCGCGCGCCGCGGCTTGCAGTTCGCGCACGGACACCAGAAACGCAGGGCCTCGTAGGTGACGACATGCTCGCTGCCATCCACCCAGCGCAGCACGAGGTCGATCTCGCGCCGTTCCAGTTGCTTCAATCGAGGAGGGTCACTCACTCACATCCCTCCCCTCGGCTTTCAGTTGAAGTTGTCGGAATCCGCCGGCTCGTCTGATTTCTGCGCGCAATTCGCGCCAGTGGAGCGCGCCGAGCACAGCACTCGCGATGACCATCGAGGCGATTAGACTGAGGCCAATCATGACCGCGCAGAATAGACCAAAGGAGGAGAAGAAGCCCATGCTCGATAGGGATATGATGCCAAATCCGGTGATGTCCGATACCGCGGAGCCAACCAGCGCAAGCCCGCTCGCGCCGCCCATGATGACCAGGCTTGCATGGACGCTGTGGCCCTTGTCTCGCTCCTCGCGATAACGCTCGACCACGTGGATGACGTAATCGATGCCCACACCGAGGCTCATCGCCGCAATCGCGACGGTGACCATGTTGAGGCCATAACCGGCGGCGGCGATCATGCCGTACAGCCAGATGACGACGATGAGGATCGGGAAGATGGTGGTCAGCGCGGCACCGAGCGCTCGCTCACCCCAGCACAGGGTGAGAACGAATACGACCAACGCACACAGACCACCGACGGTCGAGCCATAGATCATCGAAATCGCCATGCCGAGTCCGAATGCCGCCAGCACACCATAGGTGGCGAGCAGCGCGACCTCCTCCTTGCCCTGACGCCAGGCTGCCCTGACCTGATGGACGGCGGGACGGAAGCCCCACCACAAGGTGAGCAGGCAGAAGAAGACCCCGAGCAGAAGGGTGCCCTGCAACTCATTCTGCATGCTTGAAGCCGCGATGTAGCGAATCACGGGTTGACCGGTGGCGATACCCCAGGTCACAGGGTACTCCTCACTGCCTGAGGACAGGGAACTTCTCTCGGAGAGGGGAGATGAAGAGAGATTGGCAAATGGCGACATATCTCGGGCCAATTCATCAAGCGCATCCTCGACGATTGTGAATTGTTCGGGCTGGGTCAGACCCCAGCGCAGGGTCATGCGCTCATAGCGGGGGCTGCCCCCATCGACACATCGGTGGACTGCGGACGCATTCAGGTCACAGTCGGGAAGGATGTAGAGCCGAGGGATTGAAGCGGGGATTTGGGGGATGATCCCACCTTCGGGAATGCCGTGTTCGAAGATGAATCCGTAGAAGAAAGCCAGACAGCCACGCTCTGTCGTGTCGGGAAGGCCGACCATCGTTGTCGGACATTCCACCCCATGGTCCGCTGCGGATAGATTCCAACCCGCTTCGACGAAGGGGGTCTTGTTCGCCGTGTAGGAAGCGATGGCGAAGACGACCAACTCGTCGACAGCATGTAATTCGGCCTTGCCGGTGGGCGTGCGAGTGAAACGGTCGGGGTCCTCAGGGGATCGAATGTCCATGTTGTCACGAGTTACACCGATTGCGGCGTAGACCCGAGGGTCGAGAATGTCGCCCTCGATGACGATTGCCGCGGGCTCACCCTCGTCGGTGAAACGGGTGTTGACAATCTCCACGCCTTGAGCGAAATCAGATTCCTCGTCGAGGAAATCCTCGACCTTGAAGTCACCTTCCAGAGTGAGCATGATCGGGGTTGCGACCGCAGTAATCAGGAGTGCCAGAACGAGCACGAGCGGTGCAGCCCAGGCACTGGCTCCGGTGATTCGGGACAACCAGTGCTCGGGCACCATGTGCAATTGGCCATCCCGCTCCTCGTGCAGCCTGCTGCGCCGTTTGAGGAAGAGATCGAAATCGAGTCGTAGGAGCGGGACCCACAGCCCGGTGAGGATGAAGGCTGCGAACACACCCAGCGCGGCCTCCAGACCGAATGAACGCAGGGCTGCGATGCTGCTGGTGAGGTTGGCGGCGAACGCGGCGATCGTGGTGAATGAGGTCAGCATGATGGCGCGCCCGACCCGGGACAATGCTGTGTGGGCTGCTTTTTCGCAATCGTGACCTGCGCGCCGCTCCTCCTTGTATCGATGCAACGCGTGCAGGCTGTCATCGATGCCGAGCGCAAGGATGAGGATCGGCAGAAGATTGCTGAACTGGCTGCGAGAAATGAAGGTCACATCGATCTGGTTTCCGAGGATGATGAACCAACCGATCAGGCCCTGCATCCATAGCAGGCTGAAGCCCAGTGAGGTGGCGACGATGGCGACATCCGAGAGCCGTCGCAGGCTGAAATAGAGCAGGACGAGCACGGCGATGATCATCGCTGCGAGCAGGAAGAGCGACTCCTGCAATTCACGATTGACCTCGACGTTGATGCCATCGCCGACCAGAAGGGTGACCGTTTCCTGATCTGTGACGCGCAGGTTCTCCTCGAGCGCGATGATGGCCCATTCCGCTGAACAGGGACCATCGCCCTCATCCACGCTCTCGATGCAATCAGAGGGTGTGTTGTGAGGTGGGTTGACGAGCAGATCCATGCCATCGTAAACATAGCCGTCCTCTGAGCGGGCATCCGCCCATGAGAAGGTGTAGCCATTCGCCTCCATATCCTCGCGGTCGATCTGCACGAGCAACCAGGTCGATGAGGCTGACCAGCGCCCGGGCATCCACACCGCACCCTTGAATTCGCCATCGGCGCCGAGCGTGCCTCCGACGGGCCCAATCACCGGGCTCGCGGGATCGGGATGGAAGCCTCGGTCGTTCGACATCCAGCGCATGAAGATGCCCTCGCTGGACATGACCATTCGGTTGGCTGCGAGGTCGATATGGGCTTGAGTGATGCTTGCATCGTCAAACGTTAGGCACTGCAGAACGCCGCAATCTGACCAGTCAGCGCGCGCGGGAACCAAATTGCCCTCACCGTCGAGGGAGGGGCGCGTCAACATCGATTCGTTCGCCATGAATGCACGGAACTGATCCGGCAGGGCGAGTACACCATCTACACCCTCGCCCGTCAACTCACTGACCAGGGGTGCGAAAAATGAGGCGATTGGGTCGCTGTGTGCGGCCTGGACCTTGGCGTCGATCTCGCGCAGCACGGTGAGGTTGAGAATACCTCCCAAAGGCACCCCTTCACCACGGGTGCCCTCGCCCGGTCCCGCATAGGAGATGCGTTCAGCCGCCACGGGAAACTGTTCCCTGATCACGCGCCCGTGCTCATCCACATGAGGGGCTTCGTTACCCTCTGAGATGGCTGAAGGGTTGCGAACGGTGATCATGAATCCGTAGGTGACCTCGGCGCTGGCGAAATCCTCGTTAAGCACCCGATCCGCGGTCAACTCGGGACTCTCGAGGTCATAGGACTCGATGTCGATCGGTGTGAGCGAGGCAATCAGGCCGGGTATCATCAAGGCTGAGACCAGCAGAATCGCGATGTGGAAGCGGCCCCTGTTCGGCAGCAACACATCGGCGACCAGGGTGAAGTCTCGCATGTCCACACCCGCTCAGAGCCCACGTTTGCGAAGGCTCTCAAGCGCTGCGCGCTGGTCATCGTTCAAGGATTCATGCTCTGTGAGCGTGAACTCGATATCGAGGTCTGCTCCAGCGAAACCGAGCCCCGGCAGACGCTTGCGATCGCCGATGCGAGTCTCGGGTGAGAGTTTGACTGAGATTGTATTCCCCGCTGGGGTCGCGACTCGGACCTGACCACCGAGCATCAGGGTAGAATAGGAGACTGGCACATCCTGAATCAGGCGATTATCCTCCCATCGCCGACCCTCTTCCGCGTCGATACGAAGCGTGACGGTGAGGTCACCGGGCGTGCCACTGGGATGCTCATTTCCCATGCCAGGCAGTTTCAGTTGTTGGCCGTGTTTCGCGCCCTTGGGTACATTGAGGGTGAGCCGGGTCCGCTTTCGGCACACGCCCAGATTCGTGCACCGGTTGCAGCCTTGGCCTCTGCAATCCGTGCATCTGGCCAATCGATTGTGGGTGAATTGCACCTTGCCGCCCGCCATCGCCTGTTCGAAATCGATGTCCAGAGGTACAGACATGTCCGCGCCTCTCGCCACGGGTTCGGGTCGGGTGCGTTGAGGCTGTGGACGTGCGCCACCACCCATGAATTGCCGGAGAATCTCATCGATTCCGACGCCTTGGGGCATCCCGCCGAAGGTCTGCTGCATCTGCTGTTCCTCATCATGCGCTCGGCGCTTGTCCGGGGTCTCGACCTTCTTCCAGGCGGACTGCACCGACTTGAAGCGCTCCTCGGCGGCGGGATCGTCGGGATTGCGGTCCGGATGATACTGTCGCGCGAGCTTTCGGAAGGCGCGTTTGATCTCCGCGTGGGGGGCATCTTCAGAGACACCGAGCACGCGATAGGGGTCCTGCATCGGGCGTCGATAGAGCGGCCTGATTTCAAGTTGAGCCAACAACGATGATGGGGGTTGACCGCTGCCGACCCTCTATGGCGGATGATACCACGGGTGTCGTCCGTTACACCGATGCCTGGCTAATCGATGTCGATGGCCGGCCTCATCACGGTGATTTCATCCTGCGTCCGGATGGGGATTGGCTGCGCAGTCTGGGCGATGAGGATGTCGAGCATCACATCGATGGACAGGATCGCCTGCTGACCCGCGCCTTCCAGAACTGGCATACACATCTGGGCATGGTGCTCAATCGCTCGATGGGCGAAGGTCTGCCCCTGATGGCTTGGCTCGAGCAGAGCATCTTCCCGACCGAGAAGCGCTTGACTGCGGAGTTCGTCGACATCGGCACCCGCGCAGCCGCTGCCGAATTAATCGCCACGGGCACCTCTTTCGCCTGCGACATGTACTACCATCCCGACGTGGTCGCGAACGCCTTGGACGGGAGTGGTCTGCGCGCGGTCGTGTGTGGGCCAATCACCGATTTCCCCACCGCTTCCTACCCTTCCGGCAGCGGCGAGGCCCTGGCCAACATGGAACAGCTTCTGAGATCGGGCGGGCCGAACCCAAAAATCGAGTACGGCATCGGCACCCATGCGATTTACACCTGTGCGACCGAGACATTGCTGACCGCTTCTGAAATGGCGCGACGCTACCGCTGCCGGCTGCACATCCACGCCAGCGAGACCCGCCAGGAGGTGGCAGACTGCCATGCAAAGCATGGTTTGTATCCAATCGAATACCTCGACAGCATCGATTATTTCCAGGACGGGACGGTCTGTGCGCACTGTGGTTGGGTGACCAAGCGGGAGATGCGCATCCTCGCCAGCCATGAGGTACATGCGGTACATTGCCCGAACAGCAACATGAAACTCGCCACCGGGGGCACGATGTCCTATCCCGCGATGAAGGAGGCCAAAGTCGATGTGCGTCTGGGCACCGATGGCGCGGCCAGCAACAATGCGCTCGACATGCGCGCTGAGATGAAGGCTGCGAGTCTGATTCAGCGCCATGACCACTGGGATGCCACGCTTCTCGACCCGATCGAGACCTACGAATTGGCGGTGCGCGGCTCAAAAGATTGGGTGGCCTGGGACCTCGATGACATCCGCATGCGGCCGATTGGCGCCGATGGACGGCGTCTGCTCGCCAATCTGATCTATTCATCCGGGCGCTGTCTGGATATGTGGGTTGACGGAACGGCACTCCGCCTGAATGGCCATACGCAGACGATTGACGAGAATTCGGTGATCACCGAACTCGAGGATGCGGTGGCGGAATACTACCAGAACATCTGAGAACCCTGACAGGGTCTGGCCAAGCGATGAGAACGGTCGCCGCCTGGCTCTGCTCCGTGCTGCTGATGTCGGCATTCGCCGGTTGTTTCGGTGATGATGAGAAGGAGTCCGAGCCCGAACCTCTGCGGTTGAATCACCTGACCATGAAGGGAACGCACAATTCCTACCACGAGAGAAACCCCGGTGCTGCGCTGATCGATGAGATGGACTATGACCACGCCACGCTCGATGTGCAGGCGGATCGGCTCGGAGTGCGCCAATTCGAACTTGATGTATGGTACATTCCAGGGGTGGGATTCCGCGTCTACCACAGCCCGATCGACCCGGCATCAACCTGCCCCAACCTCGCGGAATGTCTCGGTGTGCTCCTGGACTGGTCCGAGGGAAATCCTGACCATGCACCATTGTGGATATTCATCGAGCCCAAGGATCTGCCACTGGTGGTTGAAGAGGGCGACCTGCTCGAACTGCTGCAGGCTGACCTTGAAGCGAACTGGCCGGCCAACCGCACCATCACACCCGCGGATGTACAGGGTGAGGCGGAGACGCTGCGAGAGGCCGTCACCGAGGATGGCTGGCCGACGCTGGAGGCGAGCCGCGGCAAGGCGCTGTTCGTCCTGCTCGACAAGACCGAGATCCGCGATCTCTATGTCGAGCGCAACCCGACTCTTTCCGACCAGTGGATGTTCGCCATCGTCGACGAAGCCGAACCTCTCGCCTCGGTCATCTCATTCGTCAATCCGACCACCCAGCAAGAGCGGTTGAAGGCAGCAGCCGAGGCGGGATTCATGGTTCGGACCCGACCCGATTCCGCCACCGTGGAGGCGCGCGAGGAGAATTACACCCGATTCGAGCTCGCGCTGTCTTCAGGCGCCCACTTCATCACCACGGATTTCCCGGGAAATGACCGCGAGATGGCCTATGCGATCTGGCTTCCCGAAGGCCCGGTGATGTGCAATTCGAACACTGCACCAGACCATTGCACCACACGAGCGATTGAGCCATGGGGAAATTACACGCCGTTGCCGACCGGATGAGGGATGGCTTGATGAGACCACCGAGTCTGCAAGGGGATTGAGTACGATGCCTGATACCGGTGGGGCGCAATTCGATGCTTGGAGGGGACTCGGCGCTGCACTTAATCCTCGCAAGGGAAAGCTGAACCTGTTGTTGTTCGCCGTGCCGGTCGCGGTCTATGCCGAATACGTCGCCCACGACCCAGTGCTGGCTTTCGTCGCCTCCATGATCGCGATCATGCCGCTGGCCTTTCTGATGGGTCAGGCCACCGAGGAGATTGCCCTGCGAACCGGTGAATCGGTTGGTGGACTACTCAATGCGACCTTCGGCAATGCGGCGGAACTGATTATCGCCAGCATCGCCATCTTCGCCGCGGGCAAGGCCTACAAGGATGGCGATGTCGAGGCAGGGGATGTGATGGTCGATGTGGTTCGTGCCTCGCTAATCGGCTCAATCCTCGGCAATCTGCTTCTCGTGCTCGGACTGGCCATCGTCTGGGGTGGCGTTCATCACAAGGTGCAGAGTTTCTCACCGACCGCGGTCGGTGCGAACGGTTCGTTGCTGCTGCTCGCCGTCATCACGCTGACGATTCCAACCGCCTTCGTCCTGACCACCAAGGATACCGATTCGGCCGCGGCCAGCGTGCTCACCCTATCCCATGCGGCAGCCTTCATTCTGATCGCGCTGTATGGGTTATTCCTGCTGTTCCAACTGCGAACACACCACGAACTGTTCGCGACCGATGGAGTTCACGGGGAGGAGGAATCCCACATGTCCAAGCGTGAAGCCACCGTGTTGCTGATTGGCGCGACGGTGATGGTGGCGTGGATGGCTGAGATCCTCGTGAGTTCGATATCCGAGGGTGCCGAGGCCTTGAATCTGAGCGCCTTGTTCATCGGCGTGATTCTGCTGCCACTGTTCGGCAATGCGGCCGAGCATTTCACCGCAATCTCGGTCGCGGCCAAGGACAAGATGGACATGTCATTCGCGATCGCTGTGGGTTCCTCGACCCAGATCGCGGTATTCGTCGCGCCGCTGATGGTTCTGCTCGCCTGGACCCAAGGTGTGGATCTCACCTTCGAATTCGGATTGTTCGAGACCATCGCTGTGTTCCTTGCGGTGCTGATCACCAATGCGATCGCAGCGGACGGCAAGAGCAATTGGCTGGAGGGCGCGATGCTGTTGGGCACCTATGCGATTTTAGGCATCGCCTTCTTCCTGCATCCCTGAGGCGAACGCCATGCGACCGCTCTTCCTGATCCTCGCTGCACTGTGTGCGGTCAGCATGATCGCCGGGCTGATCGGCTTCACCTTCGAGGACACGGTCGAGGATGTCGAGGTCCCCCCCTCTGGAATCTGGGTCGGCTTCGCCCCCGAACCCCTTTCGGAGACCGCACTGCCGGGATTTCTTGTCAACGCTGAACTGACCATGACCTGGGAGGCTGACGTCTGGGTCGGCATCGTCACCGAGGCCGAACAACAGCGCTGCGCGCCGGACGGCGGCGTGTCGGACAGTTGCGGTCCCTCAGACACCAACTTCGTCGCGGGTGGACCAAGCACGAAGGATTCGAAGTCGCTGACCTGGGAAATCGGCGATGAGGTCTACTATGCGACCGACGGCCAGTCTTTCGGCGGCAGTGAAACCCTTGTCGATGTCGACTATTCCGTCGAGGTCACCATGGCTGGGCCCGCCCTGTTCGTGCTCGGACTGATCGGTACAGGCCTGTTGGTGGCCGGCCTTCCGGAACTTCACTTCTGGTGAGTCAGTTCACCGGTGCTGCGGTCAGCGTCTTGGTCGAATCCACGCCATCGATTGAACGGATGCGGTTGATGACGACACCACCGAGGATGCCGAAGGATTCGCATTCCAAGCGGGCATAGACGTCGTACTCACCGAAGAGCAGCAACTGGTCGACGACCTCCGGGATGTGTGAGATCGCCTCGTAGACCGCGGCCTCCTGTCCGGGCTCGGTCGTAATCAGGATGATTGCTGTGGCTGTGTCCCCGTCGGCTTGCATCAGGTTCGCCTCAACATCTCATATCGGTTCATCTGTATAACTCCTGCCGCGAACGGTCTTGGAGCGAGCAATCCCTGTCCATTCACAAGATGCATCATATTCTTGGGCCGCAGTGACCACAACCAGAGCGTGGCCGGGATGCGCATCGCAGTGACCGGCACGCCCGGCACGGGCAAGACCACCCTGTGTGAGTCCTCGAATCTGGATGTGCAGAGCGTGATTGGCCTGGCCGAACGGCATGGATGCCTCGGCCCAGTTGATTCCGACGATGGCGCGGCACCGGTCGATGTGGAACGATTGATTGAGGCATTGGATTGGACTCCGAACGCCGAGATGATTCTCATCGATGGTCATCTCTCCCACCTGCTCCCTGTGGATGCGATCCTCTTGATTCGCTGTCATCCATCGATTCTGCAGACCCGTTTGGAGGAGAGGGGTTACAGTGCTGCGAAAGTGGTCGCCAATGTCGAGAGTGAATTGATTGGCATCATCGCTGCCGAGTGCGAGAATCTGCCCTGTCTGGAACTCGATTCGGCTTATTCCACTGATTCCATGATCGCTGCTCTGGAACGTTGGGCCGCAGATGGATTCAAACCCCATCAGCCAAACGCAGCCATTGACTGGATTGAAGTGATCCATGGAGATGATTGATTGGCGTTCGAGAAGGCCCGCGGATTGCTCACCAAAATCCAACAACCCGCGGTCGACCGCATGAGCGGGGTCGATCCGGCGGTGCTGAGTTGGATCAGCGTGTTGTTCGCCGCGGCCTGCTGCTATCTGCTCGCGACCGCCGGGCGTGATGATGCTGGTGCCTGGCGGTTGCTCGGCGCGCTCGTGATGCTCGCCATCGCTGCCGAACTCGATGCGCTCGATGGCGCGGTCGCGCGCACCCATGGCAAGGTCTCGGAGTACGGCGATTGGCTGGACCATACCATCGACCGACTGGTCGACCTTGGTCTGCTCATCGCGATCGGTGTCAATCTGGCTTGGATCGGCTCGACCTGGCTGGGCTGGGCCGCGGCCACCCTGACTCTTCTGGGCTCCTACATGGGCACCCAATCCCAAGCGGTCGGACTGGGTCGGAATTATGGCGGCTTCAGCCGCGCGGACCGACTCGTGACGACCTTCGCAGGCATCTTGGTCGCCGCCGGCCAGATCTTTTTCGACAAGGGTGATCTCGGCGTTCCCGCAACAATTGCGGATCTGACCGGCATCACTTCGATCAACGGGCTGTCCGCCATCCTCATCATCTGCCTACTCGGCGGTATCTGGACATTCCTCACACGTGCTGTGAAGGCGCGCAGTCAATTGCTTGCTGAGATGTAGAACGCACTGTTCAGACCCGCCTATAGGCGGTTCCGATAGCGTCATCCTCAAATGGGCCGAGAGGACACGCACAAGTCCGAGGCGGGGCCATGGTGCAGACATCTTCTCGATTACCGTTGTTGATGACGGCCATCCTTCTCGCCACACTGATCACATGGACACCGGGCGTGGCTGCCGAAGCAAGCCCCGATTCCAACCTCCAGGCGCAGGCCATCAATGCGGTCTTCGACCAGACCTCCGAATCGACCACCGTCTACTGGTCGAACATCGCTACGACAGACTTCACACTGATGACGCAGATGCAACAGACACGCTATCTTCTCTACCGGCACAGTGGGCCTTTGAACGCCTCGGTGATCGCCACGGACAGTCTGATGCCTTGGGGCAATATCTCAGCCTGCGGGGTCGGACAACTCATCGGTGAGTGTCCAGGAACCAGCTTCCAGTTCGATTTCCTTCTACCCGCGGGCACGAACGGCACGTTCTACTACGCGATTACGACCTATGATGAGGTCAATGAGACATCCTGGGGTAATTTCATCCATGGCGAGGCAAACGTCACCGAAGGTGTGCTCGAGTTCACCAATTCGATTACCGCGCCCTTCTTCGTTCAGGCGAATTATCACCCGGTGAGCGAAGAGACGATGGTTTCCTGGGTGAATCTGAATACGATTGTACCGGATTCACTACCTACGCAGGGGGATTCGGCCTATACAATCAACATCTACCGACACGGGGAGAAAGCGACCCGGGCCAACTGGGCGATGCTGAACAAGGTCGCCGTCCAATCGAATCTGGCTGCGACCACTGCCAGCCATGTGGTGCCGATTCCACCCAATACCGATCAAGACACATTTTACACGGTGACCTATGATTACCAGGGATACGAGGATGTTCGCTTCCTAGGTACGAATACGATGATCACATCGATTCATGAGGACAATGTCGCACCAATCGCTGTCACCGGCGTGCAGGCCAACTTCGGGGCTGAACCAGCAGGAGGCACGGGCAATACGACTGTCACTTGGAACGACATCAGTGGCGAAGAAGATGAGACCTACTACATCTGGCGTGCGGGCATGCCAATCAACAATACCAGCGCGCCTGGCGTTGAACTGATTGGCGAGATGGCCAGCGGCTTCGGATTCTACCGCCACGAGGTGGCACGCGGCATGTTGGGACTGGCCTACTATGCCGTGACCGCCTCGGATTCAAATGGCAACCACAACACCTCGGTCGCGGCGAGCGCTGCGCTCTCACTCGAGGATGCGGTCGAGGAGGACACCTTCACCCCGTGGGTCGCTGAGCCGACCTTCGTGTTCGCCGAATACCTCGGTTATGGTCAATCTCGGATTACGTGGAATGACCAGCTCGGCGTCGAGGGTGAGACCTATCACGTCTGGCGTTCGAATGTGCGTCTGACCTCGTTGTCGAACCTCGAACTGGTGGCCGAACTCATCGCTACGGTTCCCGACAGCGTCGAGACCGCCACCGTACCCGTCCCGCTCAATCTCGATCGATCGAGTTACTACTGCGTCACCTCGTTGGCGCGCTATTCACATTCCGCCCAACCGTATGAGGACCTGCGCTTCCAACAGAATTGCTGGGGACCGATCGACGAGGACACGCTGCGGCCCTCTCTGGCCTTCCTCCAATATGCGGAGATGACCGATCAAGGCGGCGCCAAGATCACCCTGCTGCAATGGGTGAACGACATCACAGAGGTCGGTGAGACATACCAGCTGTGGGTCCATCACGGCGATCCCTTCGGTGGCAATGAGTCGATCACGAGTGGTGATATCCTGCTCGATTCGGGCTGGCAACCAATTCTCGAACCGGTGTTGGCGCTGTACAACAACGAGCCCGATTTCACCCGCTCGATCTCGCTAGAGGCCGGCCTTGACCAGGCCACTTGGTATGCGGTGACGACCACCGATCAATATGGCAATGAGAACACCCAGTTCTCCGCCTCGATGAACATGAGAATGGTGGTCGAGGACACCTCACCTGCGAACATCGTCATCGAAGTCACGAATGCGGTGGGTGATGTGGTCGAAGCGTTGCGCGCCGGGCAATACACAATCAGCATCTATGCGGATGAATCGCTGGCCGAATTCCCGATCATCAACCTGACGACCATTGATTTCGAGGTCGATGAATTCGGTACGCTGCTCACCGGTCATGCCTTCACCGAGCAGACCTCAACCGTGCGCGCTTCGCCGATTCCGGCTCAGGAGAATGCCTACCGCTATGAATTCGAGATTCTGGATACGCTCCAGACCTCGGAGATCCGAGCCATCCTGATTATTCGCGATGCCGCGCAGAACGTCGGCACCTTCGATGTCGTCGGATGGTCCATCGATGCCAGACTGCCCGTGATCGATGTCTATGCGCCCGGACCCAGCAGCCTCTACCTGTATGGCGATTCGATTCACGTCTACGGTGCGGTGACCGACGATGTCGAGATCGCCTCGGTCGAGATCAAATTCCGCTATCGAGAAAGAGGTCTGCTGCGAGAGACCGAATGGATCAACATGACTGATCTCACACCCCATGAGACCGATTCAGATACGATGGTCTTCGAGTGGTGGGAACCCGCTGCAACCTTCCATGATCCCGGCAATCAACAACGTGTTTACATCCGTGTGTTTGATACTTCGGGCAATGAAGCGAACTGGGAGACTGTGTTCACCGTCGACCATTGTCTGCGCGTGATTCTGGACTTCGATACCGCCTGTGTCTCGCAGTCAGACGTGAAGCCAATAGCCCCTCTAGAAGCGAAAGAAGAGAGTTTCTACGAAGGCATCTATCTGATGGTCTACGCACTCGGCGCGGTCAACCTCGTTCTGTTGATCGTCGCGATGATGAGCCTAATCATGGGTTCAGGACAGGGCAAGAAGAAGAAGGGCGAAGAGGACGATGAAGACGATGAGGACGAATGGATGATGGAGTTCATGGGTGGCGATGACAGCGGTGATGACGATACTGCCGGTTCCCCCGAAGACGTCCGTGCCGACATGGATTCTCAGGGCGATGATGCATCCGATCGTGTCGATGTCGATGACCCATTCGCAGCCTCTGAAGGCCGTGACCGTAAGCGCCGAACCAAGAAGCCCAAGTCCAAGTCCGAGGCCAAAGAGACCGCTGATGAACTCGCCGAGGAAGAAGACGAGGATGACGACTTCGACGACGAGGACGATGACTGGGGCGACGAGGATGGGGATGAGGAACCCACGCCCAAGAAGAAGGCGGTCCGTCGCAAGAAGAAGACCAAGCGAAAGGCGATTCGTCGCAAGTGATGACCTCCAGTGAAGAGGCCGGTGATCCGACTGTTCGGCATGGGAGATCCCGCCACGGTGATTGACCAGTACCGGCGTTATGTGCAGGACGGTCGGCTCGAGATCAGCGAAGTCATGGCCTCGGAACTCAGTGAGTTGCTGCTCGCAAAGCCAGGCCGGAGCCTGATCGAACAGGGCCATCTCGTGACCGTGTTGCGCGACTTGGCGAGCATCGATGAGATTCGAACCAAGTGGGCCGAGAGTCGCGCCGCGGCGGCGGTGCTCGTCAAAGCGCGCAAGCGTTACGTCAAGCTGCTCAAGCAGAATGGACTGGCCGAAGATGCCCGCGAGGTCGCTTCGTTGCGCGCGGGTGATGAGGTACAGCGTGGGCGTGTTCGTATGCAGGAAGGGGCCCTAAAATCCGCTCTTGCCCACTACCGAAAGGCGCACAGATTGCAGCCAGGTCTGATTGAGGCCTGCTGGCGACCGCTCGAGGCGCTTGAACGGCTGAAGAGCACCCTGAAGGCTGGCGGAAAGGCCGGGCGAATCCTGGCCAAGGCGCTCAGCACGGCCGGTCCCGTAACCCGGTCGGATGGTGCCTTCGAACTGCGTCCAGAGGGTGTGGCGGTCCAACCGATCGAAGGCTTACTCTCAGACATCGCGCGATGGCTGCGCCCCGAACTATTCCTGCCGGCCAAAGCCGCGGTCGAGTTGATGGGCGCCAAACAAGAGATTGAGCGTCAGATCGCCGCCATCGAATCGGGAGAACAGGCGGCCGATGCGCGCCTGCAAGCCGCAATTGATACCTTGCAACCGACCATGGATTACCATGAATATGCCAGTGGACGCTGATTCAGCCCTTGCCCAGATAGGACAGCCACTTGCGGCATGAGGGACACCAAGTCCAACGGTCGCCATTGTGAATCGTCTCCTGTGCAGGGCCTGCACATTCGGTACACGGTGCGTGTATCGAGGCGGATAGAGACCCGGATGCCGGCGGCGCATCATCGAAAGCGGACTCGAGCGCGGCCTCGGAATCGGTTGCACCCTTCTTCCTACGCAGCATGAGTGCGCCGACCATCAGCAGGGTCAGGGCCAATGCAATCAATCCAATCCAGGCCACTGCCGAGAGACCCTCTTCTGGAGAATCATCCCCCTCACTCGTCGAAGTTGGATCAGGTTCGGGCTCAGGCTCCTCCACGATCGGAGGATCGACGGGGTCGTTGTGGTCATCATCATAGGTGAAGTTCGCCCAAGAGTCCAGCATCTGACCATCGGTGGACCAGCCGACCAATCGTAGGGTGAGCCGGTCTTGACCTTCACCACGATTGCGGGTAAATTCGAGGACTTCCGGTTCTGTGCTGAACGTGTCCCACGCATGCCATGGAATGGCGCCGGGTGGCTCGATATTCAGCACCAGATGCGCCATGCCCTCGCTCGAATTCCAATTGAGCCCGTAGAGGTGAATCCGGTCGGTGCTCTCAGAGAACGATTTCCAGTCCACGGTAATCGCCCAACTCTCCTCAGCCCCGACACCGAGCAGGTTCAACTGGCCGGGCAGGTCGAAGTCGAGGGGTTCGCTGCAACGCGAGGGATCCTCGGGGTGATTGTCAATCGATAGGCCGGTGTCCGAGGCGGTCGGACAGCCATCGCCATCCAAATCCGACCAGGCCAACGGGTCGAGGAAGAAGGCATCACCGACCTCCAGTCGAAGACCATCGAGACCGAGAATGAAACTGTAGGCATCCCCCCAGCCATCGCCATCCGTGTCCTGATTCTGCATCGGATCGCTAGGGAAGGCATCACCTCGCTCGTCGACCCGCAGGCCATCCGCACCTAGGGTGAAGGTGTGGTTATCACCGACCATATCATCATCTCTGTCACGCCATTGGCTGGCATCTGCCGGGAAGGCATCGCCGCTCTCATTCATGCGCAGCCCAGTCGCCTCGTCGACTTCGAACAGGTGTTCATCGCCATGGCCATCACCATCCGCATCGCACCACTGCTCTGGATTGGACGGCCATGCATCGCCCCAGCCTGCGTCCAGCACACAAGCCGGCCATTCCGCATCGGGGTCCGACCATTGGTCGCCATCGGTATCCGGGCAACCGCCTCGGTCCTCGCTGCTGGTGCCCCATACACTGGGACAGCCATCTCCTCCGGCACCGGGAGCATTGTTATCGCCGAAACCATCGCCGTCCTCATCATCCCATTGAAGCGGGTTGTTAGGGAATGTATCCCACTCGTCGACGATCCCATCGCCATCGGAATCCGAAATCAGAACCCACCAGGAACCGGTGTCGTTCGCAACCACAATCTCCCCGGCATCCGGCATCGCCAGACCGCGCGGGATGCCCGGCACCGGCCAGGCACCGCGCGGGGTCATGTTGATACCGTCGTAGAACTCAATCTGGCCCGCGGTGCGCCTTGCGTAATCGCCGCTCGCGATGATGAGGAAGGAACCTCCCGAGAAGGCGGCCCCAAAGGCCTGATGATCGAATTGGAAATTGAGCATCTGCTGACCGAGGTCGGCATCCCAGATGATTGCCTGACCGTCCCAGCCCGCACTCATCAGCACACTGAGTTCAGAGTGCCAGGAGACCACACCGGTGTAGTTCGCATGGCTGTATTGCACTCCGAAATCACTCCATAATGCAGCATCCGGATCATCGGTCTGCCACTGACGGACCGTACCATCCTGACCTGCGCTGGCCAACCAAGCGCCGTTGGCGCTGAACTCCATGGTCCAGTAGGGCGTCATGTAATCGAAGGTCTTCGCCTCTGTCATCAGGTCGATATCGAGGATGGCGACCTTGCCGGCCGCGCCGGTCTGAGACACATTCTGAGTCCACGACATCGCCAGATAGCCTTCGATTGGGTGCAGGTCGATGCGGCCGAAGGCATCGATCTGATGATGGTCGGAGATGCGCCATTCCCACAATTTCTTGCCGTCATCACCGCAGGCGGAGATGACACCGTCGGAGAAACCGACAATCGTGAGTTGTTCGCTCATGACCACGCTCTTGGCATAGGGTGGATTTCCGACCAGCTGGTCAAAATCTGGGTGGAAGCACTGCGTCACGATGCGCCCGCTGATGGTATCTTTCACGGTGGCAACGCCGCTCGATTCGGCGAAGGCGATGAACGGCTCGGTCGGATGATCCTCAATCTCGCGCATCTGGTTGGCACCGAATCGGGACTGGATCTCAAGGCCGAGGACTGCGCCATCAATCGTGTGAATCTCGACCGTGCTGTCCTTGCCAACCGTGGCGAAGCGGGTGCCTTGATCATCGACTGCGACCGCGGTCACATCGGCAGGGTGGGAGCCCCCACCATCCACGTAGGAATGCCAGCCATAATCGCCGAGGATTCCGCCCGCACCATCGAGCGTGAGCAGCCGACCCGGATTGACCACGCCCACCCCGAGGATTGTGTTATCCGGACTCCAACGCAGGCTGGAGACGTTCTGGGGGTTCGGGGCGAACCAGTTGATGGCGCCGTCGGCGACGAAGTAATCTGCGACCACGCCTTCATTCGGACGGTTGTAGGCGATGGTGTAGGTCTGGCCGGTCATGCTGATGTCGATTGCCACGGCCTTGGCCTCACCTCCGGCCACATTGCGGTGCCAGGCCTCGGCGAGCGTGTTGCCCAGCACATCCCAGCCGGTGACGGTGTCGCGATAGGGGCCGGTCGGGCTGTCCGCAATCCGGCTCAGCGAGACGACGAAAATCGCATCATTCGAAATCGCACAATCCGTGCCCCAGTCAGTGGTGTAGACATGGGCGCTGTTGGCTGCTGTACCATTGATGAAGAAGCCGACATCGGCGACGATCACTTCGCCACCGATGTTCGGGTCATCGATGTCCCCACAGATCACGATCCGGCTGCGGGCATGATTGGTATCGAGACCCCATAGCGAGCCAGGGTAATTTCCCGTCAGGTCCGCGCCCCACTTTCCGGTTCGCATCGTCGTGCTGTTCATCGGCCAGCGGCCACCATCATCGATGATCTCGTAACTGTACCAATTCGAACCGACATCCGCAGCCATCACGTGGCTGGCATCCAACCATAGCACATCGGCGAGGATGTTGGGGTGGTCCGCGTGGAACAGGGTGCGTCCATCCGTCGCATTCCACACTGTGAGAATCCCAGTTGAGATGTCGGCCGCGGCAATCTTCTCGCCGTCTGGAGAGAAATCCACCTCCCACAGCCAGCCGGTTGGTTGTGGCTGCCACAGTTGAGGGGTCCAACCTGAATCCCAGCCGGGTCGGTTGGGCTGGTTCCAGGTCATCTCGGTATTGTCCGGCACCCATTCAACCCCGACCTCGTCGGAAAGAGGCTGGACTGAGACCGGCCAAGTCGAGACCACGAACAGGAACGTGAGCAGAAGGGCGAGGGGGGCCCGTGCTGCGCGCATGACAAGTGAGCGCGAGGGCTTGACCTTGAGGCTTCCCTCAGGGCGTGTGCGCTCGCGCGCGAGGGAGGGACATAGTGACCCTGAGAGCCTGCTCGGGTTTTCAGAAGGGGTCTTCAAACCACTTTCACTGTTCTTTTTTCAGCGAAATGGTTATCATACCGACAGCGAGCCTGAGATCATGCGCCATCTCATAGATCGAGTGCTTGACCTGCAGGAAGATGAAGAAGAAGAAGAAATCGAAGTGAACATTCCCACTGATGATTTTGCTTCGAATAACGAGGAGCTCCACACCCTCCTGAAATCCCTTCAACCACGGATTCGCGTCTTCGGTTGCGGCGGCTGCGGCGGCAATACCGTCGATCGGCTCCAATCCGAGGGACTGCTCAACAAGGAGTCGGTCCGCGGATATGCGGTCAACACCGATGCCCAGCACCTTCTCCGGGTCGGTGTGGGCAACAAGATGCTAATCGGCCGGACCGCGCGAGGTCGCGGTGCGGGCGGCGATCCCGAGAAGGGAGAGAAGGCGGCGTTCGAATCCGAGCGCAGCCTGCAGAAGGCGGTCGAGGATTGCGATCTCGCCTTCGTCACCGCTGGATTGGGTGGTGGTACCGGTACCGGATCGGCTCACGTGGTCGCACGACTCGCCAAGGAAGCGGGTGCACTCACCGTCGCTGTCGTCACCTATCCGTTCGATTCCGAAGGTACCCTGCGACGTCAGAATGCCGAGTGGGGACTCGAACGACTTCGCGAGGTCTGCGATACCGTGGTCGTCCTGCCCAACGAGCGCCTGCTCCAGGTCGATGGCGTGCGCGATCTGCCGATCGAAGCCGCCTTCCGAGTCGCGGATGAATTGCTCATGCGATCCATCGCTGGCGTCACCGAACTGGTGACCAAGGAAGGCCTGGTCAATCTCGACTTCGAGGACCTGCGCGCGGTGATGCTCAACGGCGGTGGCATGGCGATGATCGGACTCGGCGAGGCCAGTGGTCCCGAGCGCGCTGCTGAAGCCACTCACGAGGCATTGGGCAGCCCGCTTCTCGACATCGATGTCTCCGATGCTCGCGGCGCACTGGTCAACGTGGTCGGTGGTCCGAGCCTCACGCTGGGTGAAGCCGAGGCCTGCGCCCAGCAGATCCGCGAGTGCATCAACCCCTATGCACGCATCATCTGGGGTGCCACAGTCGACCCTGACATGGGCAACGAGATTCGAGTCATGGTTGTGCTCACCGGCGTCAAGAGTCAGCAGATCTTCGGCGCGGCGGCTCACCAGCAGTTGCGCACCCTGAGCAACCGCACAATCGAGTTCGTCAACTGAGACCATACCATTCGGCCTTGTACCGACTCTGTCGGTCACGGTGCGTTTAAGAAAGGGAGGCAGGTCGCGAGGCATCTCAGAGGTTGGTCCATGTCTAGAGTGAGCAATGGCGATGATGAGCAGAAAGGCTCGTTCGAAGACCGCGTTCAGGTCTGGCAGGATGGCATCGAATACCGGGTTCGCAGCCTCGGAAAGGGCTCTTGGGCCCGCATTCTTCGCATGGCGCGCAAGCCGACCGCTGTCGAGTTCAAGCAGACTTGCATCGTCTGTGGAATCGGCATGTTCATCCTCGGCCTCATCGGCTTCCTGATGCTCGTCCTGATGGACAATGTGTTGCCGTCCTTCTTCAGCTGGCTGACCAATTGAGGAGGGTATCTGATGTCTGACGCATTCATCGCATTCGTTCGCCACGAAGAGAAAGTCCTGCTCATGCAGCGCGCCGACGGCGTCGCTGACTTCCCCGGCGCCTGGGACGGCGTCTATGGTGTCGGAGACCCCGCCGACGTCGATGGGGTGGCCAAGCGTATCGCCGAGGCGACCGGCCTTTCGGCCGACACCCTCACGCACGTGCGAAGTGGAGAGGCCCGAGGCTTGGAGTTCGGAAACCGTCTGAACGACGTGATCCCGATTCTGTTCATGGCCGAAGCCGCTGAGGTCGAGCCGCGAACCCTGTACAAGAATGCCGAGTGGGTCGATCCCGGCTCCATTCAAGGCAAGGAATACTGCGTCTCGCAACTCGGTGAGTTGTATGGTGACGTCGCCGCTTATCTCTACATCGTCAAGACCACAATCGGCCAGGAGCAGAAAGTCTCTCGCGAGATGAAGGCACGACTGTCCGGAACCGGTTCACTGGCCGATATCCAGCAGGAGATCTACGGCGTGCTCCACCCCTCACTCATGCGCGGGTACATCTTCGTTGAAGCGAGCGCCTTCCACCATGTCGAGAAGCTCATCGGTCGCGCCGGAGGACGCACAACCCCATTGAAGAACTGCAGCCGCGTGCTGCCGGGTACCGCACCTCTGGGTGACGTCACCCCTTACCTCGAGCCCAAGGCGGCTACCGCCGGCATCGAAGAGGGCGACATTGTCGAGATTCGCGTGGGCGCATTCAAGGGCGAACGTGCGCGAGTCACCAACATCGCCGAGACCAAGGAAGAGGTCACGGTCGAGTTGTTCGAGGCCGCAGTCCCGATTCCGATCACCGTGCGCGCGGACCAGGTTCGTGTCACCCAGCGGGTCGACTGACCCTCATTCTGAGACCCCACGCGCGTGTTAAATACAGGGAGCAGGTCGCCGAGTCGCCTACAAGGGAGTGTTTCACATGTCTGCACGAAACGAGACCCCGCACACCGTGCTCAAAGTGCTCGGTCTGAAGAAGAGCAATGGTTCCTGGGAAGCAGCGACCGAGAACATCACAATCCAGCAGGTCATCGAGGTCAGTGAGACCAAGAAGGACAGCCTGACCGGTGCCAGCCAGAAGGCTCGCGCACTCGAGGTCATGGGCACCTGCGTCTCGATGCGCATCTGCGTCGAGGGCATGCCCCCCAAAGAGGCCATCGTGGCCGTCAAAAACGGAGATTTCGATTCACAATTCAACTGAACAACGTCACGGATTGCGGGAGAGGGTGTGTCCCTCGCAGACCGCAGGGGTGAAAAAAAATGGAAAGCAAAATCAAACAAGCCATTGAGCAGGCCATCTCGGATGCTCCGGAACGAAAATTCGTGGAAGCCGTGGAGTTCGCCTTCACAATCAAGGACGTCGACCTGAAGAACCCGACCAACCGGATTCAGGAAGAGATTCGACTGCCCGCAGGTCGCGGACGCGTCGCCAGCATCGCCATGTTTGCTGAAGGTGAGATGGCGTCCAAGGCGAGAGAAGCGGGCATCGTCATCATCGATCCCTCGCAGATCGAGGAACTCGGTGGCACGCGCCAGAAGGCGCGAAAACTCGCGAATAGGCACGACTTCTTCCTCTCTGAGATTCCCCACATGGGTCCGATTGGCCGCTTCCTCGGTGTCGTTCTCGGTCCTCGCGGCAAGATGCCGCGCCCAGTACCGCCCGTGGCCGACCCGGCTGCGGTCGCAGCAGTTCTGCAAGATGTCGCCATCGTGCGCAGCCGTGACAAGGTCACCTTCCACACCGTCGTCGGTACCCGCGAACAGGGCATCGATGCCCTCGTCGAGAATGGACTTGAGATCTGGAAGCGTGTAACCAACAAGCTCGAGCGCGGCGCGGGCAACATCCGCTCCTTCTACGTCAAAACCTCAATGGGTCCGGCAATCAAGGTGGAGGTGATTCTCTGATTCCCAAGGTCGCACCATGGAAGAAGGATTGCGTCAGCGCCCTCGCCGACCTGCTCCAGCAGAACGGTGTGATCGGCATGATCGACGTCGATGGTGTGCCGGCCACAGCCATGCTCGGCATGCGCGATGGCCTGCGCGCACAGATGACCCTCACGATGGCGAAGAAGACTCTCGTCCGCCGCGCCTGGAAGCAGGCAGGATTGTCCGCGGGTGAACTCGACACCCTTCTGGATGGTGTCAAGCAGCCGATGCTGGTTCACTCGGACACCCTCAACGCCTTCCAGATGTTCGCAGAACTCGACAAGACCCGCACCGGCCGCCCGGCCAAGGCGGGCGACGTTGCGCCCAATGACATCATCGTCGAGAAGGGGCCGACCACATTTCCTCCCGGCCCGATCGTCGGTGAGTTCAACTCTGTCGGCATCCCGGCCAAGATCGATAAGGGCAAGGTCGCGATCCTGAAGACCGTGGTCGCGGTCGAGAAAGGCGATACCATCAGTGCCGACCTCGGCCTGATGCTGGCCAAACTCGAGATTAACCCAATCGAGATCGGACTCATCCTGTCCGGCGCGATCGAGGGCGGCGTCGTGATGCCGGCTGCAGATCTCGACCTCGACCTCGACGGCTTCACGGTCAGCGTGAAGACGGCGACCAGTGGTGCTTTCAACCTCGCGTGCAACATCGGCTGGTTCACCACCGAGACCATCCCCGTCCTGCTGTCCAAGGCAGCTGGCGAGGCGCTCTCTGTGGCGATTGAAGCCGGTGTACCGAATGATGAGACGATTCCGATTCTCATCAGCCGAGCACACTCACGTATGCTGGCCCTCGCGGGCCAAGTGGATTCCTCTGCGCTGGATGACGAGTTGTCCAACGCGCTCGGCGCTGCGGCTACGGCCGCGGTCGCTGCGCCCACCGACGAAGCCCCCGCTGAACAGGCGGAGGCCGAGGAGGAGGAAGAGGAAGAGGAGGCAAGCTTCGGCGGCCTCGGGGATATGTTCGGATGAATGGGATCCCACCAACAAAAAAAAAAGGTGAAAAAAAATGGAATACGTATATGCTGCAATGATGCTGCATTCTGCAGAGAAAGAAATTGATGAGAAGGCTGTCGGCGCCGTGTTGAAGGCTGCTGGCGTCAAGGCTGAAGACGCTCGCGTCAAGGCACTCGTCGCAAGCCTCGCATCCGTCGACATCGGCGAAGCGATGGCTCAGGCGATCGCGGCTCCGGCCGCAGCGGCACCCGCCGCTTCCTCCGCTGACGCGCCGGCCCAAGAGGCCGCCGCCGAAGAAGAAGAGGAAGAGGACGAGGGCGCCGCCTTCGAGGGCCTCGGCTCTCTGTTCGGCTGATTCCTGCAGAATCGACTCAAGACAACAATCCAGGATCACAGACCCACAGCGGTGGGGCGCACCCTGCGCATGCTGGCCGCCTGGCCCTACGGGCCGGACGGTCGCCGGGGCTGCCAATCACCCGCGCCCCGTCCGGCTGCACCGGACCCCGTGCCCCTCCGCAGTGGACTTTCTTGCCCGGTACCTGATTCAGGTGCTGCGGCACCCTCATGACCGGAATGCGTCAGCCTTCATCGCATGGCCCGGCCGCGCAGCGTGACCCTTGAGGTCAGCATCCCACCGACCCAGGCCGTGCGCATCCTGCGCGAACTCGCCGATGAAGCGGGATGGACTTGGGAGCGCGGCGAAGGCAGTCGTCTGGTCGACCGCTGGATGGTGATCATGCCGCTGACCCGAGCGACCCGCTCCTTCCGACTCGCCATCACCGAGGGCGATGGCACCGGCATCGTCCTGTCCGCCTGGGAGGAGGTCGCGGGCTCCACCGGAGGCATCACCAAGATCGAGTGGATCGTACCGATTCACCTCAGCGGCGTGCCATTGCGCGAGTTGCTGCGCGCTTGGAGTGCGCGACAGCCCCGTTGTCCATGGCGCTGGTCATTCCGCGAACGCAGCGTGATCGGATTCCTGCTCCCTGTGTGGCGGCGCAGCCGTCGTGAATTCCGAAAATTCGACTTGGATACCCGCAAACAAGGCTGGCCATTCGAGGCCGACTGGCCACCCACAGGGTGGCCCGATGCCCGCGAAGAGGAGTGAAGGGCGAGTAAAGGGCAGATTCATCAACCACACATGGACTCAGTGAGGATGGAGGCACAGCCGTGAGCATGGACACCATCATCGCCAAGTGGTTCTCCACCCGCGACCAGAAGATGACCTGGGCGATTTCGGTCGCCTTCCTGCTCGTGTTCCCACTCTACTTCGCCAACATGGCATCCTTCCTGCCCGATGATGCCCGCGTCAGCAGTGACAGCAGCGGCAAGTGGACGGTCTCGTTTGAGGAGAGTGTCGAGTTGGAGGGCAGTTTCTCGGAAATGGTCGATGATGGCCATATCGAGGAGTTCGATTTCTCCTATGTCGACACGGCGACCAACCTCGCTTATCTCGAGATCACCGTCAGTCACGACGAGACCAATGAGAATGGGGTGGGACCCGGTCCCACGCTCGGTGAGCAGTGCGATGAAGTCAGCGTGACGGTGAACATGGCGGGTGTCGAAGGCTACATTGAATCGGATAGCACGACGGACAGCACATCCTCAAGTTGCCCGAGTGAGCAGATTCTGCGCATCTATCTGATTCACAATTACACCACCGAGGCCCATGAGATGGAGGGCAAGAAGAGTGAGATCATCGCACATCATTCCGACAACGGCACCGGTCGCGGTGACTGGGCATTCGAGTTCGAACTCAGCGTCAACCGCGGCGGACCCCCCGGTCTAGGCATCCCCGACAATCAGGACGATGGCGAGATTGTCAACGTCGAATGGCGTCTGGTCTCGGTCGATGTCAGCGTGGTACCGGTAATCAACACCGAAGTCTAGAGTGGGCACCCGGCCCTTTCTCAGGTCTTGGCGACGATCTTGATGACGTCATCATCGCCGAGCTCATGCTCGGCGCCGATTACACGTCCACTGCGCGCATCCAGCGCTCGGATGAAGCCATCTCCGAGGTCGGAGTGAACCGCATAGGCCAGGCCCTTGGCGGTCGTCCCTCGCGGAACGAGCAGCGCATCGGGCAGGACACGGCCATCGCCATCGGTCCAATGGGTCTCATCCTGCACCGGATAGGCGACGATGCGGTCCAGTCGTTCGCGCACGATGCGTGACACCAACTCGACCAATCCTGTGCCATCGAGCGATACCAATCTCGCGGAGATCGCCGCCAGGCCATTGCGCTGGGCCTCGTTGAGTTCAGCCTCGCCCTTGTCGGTCAAGGTGAAGTCAGAGGCTCCCGGTGGGTAGTGGATGAAACCGGCCTTGGCCGCACGACGCAGCGCCAATTCGGTCTCCGCGCTGGTCGGCAGGAGAATACCACCCTCGGCCTCGACCTTGGCGCCCAGCGCATCCCATGCCCCGGGCTCGGCCTCATCGGCCTTGTTGGCCGCGACACATAGCGGGAACACCGCGCGGCGCAGATGATGCGCCAGCGTCGTGCGCACCTCGAGTGACCATTCCCACGGCACACCGGGATCGGGATGATCGCCGCGGAAGCCATCGAGCGCGTTCAGCACCATGGCCTCGTTGCCACCGATGCCGGTCAACTGTTCGGTGATGAAGCCAATCAGACCCTTGTCGCCCTCGGCCTGCACGCGGCGCACGCCGCGTCCCCAACCGGTCTCGAGGATGCCGTGGATCCACAGCGCCAACTCCTCGACAAGGAACTCGTGCTCGGAAATAGGATCGCAGGCACCTGGTCCGACCGAATTGCCCTCGATATCGGTCGCCCCAGAGGCATCGACCACCTGGATCAGCGCATCGCACCTCGCCAGATCATTGAGAAACTGATTGCCCCGACCCTTGCCCTCATGGGCGCCGGGAACCAATCCTGCCACGTCGATCAGCGTCACGGGCACGGTTCGCGCGAACGCGATGCATGAACCGGTTCGCGGCTCACAGATGCTGCCTTCACGTGCATCGCCTTCCGCCACTGGAGGAAGACGGCCATCCGCTTCACGTTTATCTCTCAACACTGAGCACGGACATTTCTGCTCGACGGGAAGGAAGGTCACGCCAACGTTCGGATCGATTGTGGTGAACGGATAATCTGCGATCTCGACCGCGCTCTCCGTCAGTGCTGAGAAGGCGGTGGACTTGCCCACGTTGGGCTTGCCAACCAGCCCGATTCGCATTCGGTCACTCTTCCTCTTCGCCGCAGGTGTCGCAGATGACCTCAATCTCGGTGTCAACGCCCGCGCCGGCGGAGAGCAGTTGGCGAATCGTGGTCGAGCCTGGCGTCAGCGCCATGCGGTCTGCGGTCAGCGCATCAGGCCCAGCGCTCTCAAGCACCGTGCCACTGAACACACCTCGAATCATGTTGAGCATCATCAGAATCATTCCGATCACGACGGAGTAGAAGGCGATGCTGGCCAGTGTCTGCAATTCACCGATCGAACTCATGTCGACCAGATCCGCATCCATCTCATTGGCCACGATTGCGGCATCCATCGACGAATCGAGCATGCCCGCACTCATCGAGAACAGGAAGGTGAGGACCGCGCCGATACCGACCATCCAAAGGACCAGACGACTGGAATCCTGTGAATGCAGACCTCGACCCGCAGCCGCAGGGAAGCAGGTCATCACTCCACCCAGAGCAATCAGGCCCATCGCACCCCATAGGAAGAGGGTGGCGAGCGGATCCTGCAGGTGGGTCAATTCCCTATTCGAGTGTGCATCAGAGCCGACGAAGAGGCTGCCCACAGCGCTTGCGACGAGCACGAACATGCCAATCATGACCGCACTCGAAGCGGGGCTGGTGCTCGCCGCTCCCCAGTTCGAACGACCGGTCTGGAATACGTTCATCGCCGCGGCGAGAATCGGAATCAGGCTCGCGGCGAATAGAATCGTCAGGAAGGCCGTTCCACCGAAGGACAGATCCAGATCACCGGTCACACCAATCGGGCTCAGCGTCAGGAAGGTCAGCAGAACCGTCGCACCAGCCAGAGTGCGACTCCACAGCGGCACACCCGCTTCACTGGGCACCACATAGAAGGCCACAGCGAGGGCACTGGCGAGCAGAGGCACGGTGGCAAGGCTCTGCAGAATCGCTGCATCGACACTGAACAGGAAGCCGAGCACGGTCATCACCAGCGGCAGACCGAGACCGAGTAGAATCAGCCACTGGCTCGGCTGGATGACCTCTTCGGTGCGCCGACCGAGGGTGAGCAGGTGGTTAGCGAGAACACCGGCAATCGAGGTGGTCGCCATGACGAGTGCGGCGGTGCCGAGGTGGCCACCCCAATCCCCACTCAGGTGCAGACCGATGAATCCGAGGAAGAGTCCTGTCGAGTATCCGAACGAGGTCAGCACCGCGTTGGTATTGCTGGCGAGCCGGGCGCCAGAAAGGCGGCTGTTGATGTGAAGACCGGCCCCGACCAGCAGCATCAGGATACCACCGGAAGCGACGAACGAACCCACATCACTGACCGTGGCCGGGCTCGGCGAGTAATAGATTCCCGACAGCGATGCGATCGCTGTGGGCTCGTGAGACATCCACAGGCCGATGAACGAGAAGGTGCCGCCGATGCAGGTCCACAGCATGCCGTGGAACATCCATGAGACGGTTCCCGCACCTGCTCGACCCTCGAACAGGTCCGCACCGGGTCCAAGCGCCTTCTCCATGAAAAAGTCGGTCATGTCGCGAATGAGTTCCTGGAACACGGGCACGCCGCGATTGACGAGTGCCCACATCAGGAAAAGTGCAAACCACACAGTGGCCATACCAGTGATCAATTCCATGCATCACACCTCCTAATCTTCCAGTGCCTCACCGATGACCGTCGCAATCATCATACCAAATCCGATCATGATGCCGATCAGGAAGAACCAGATGCCGCTGCCAGCGAGTTCAGAGAACATCGAGAATATGTCACCGAAGGCCGGAATCCCATCTCCAGGGTAGAGCACACCATGCAGAATCAGCAGGGCGAACGCGCCGATGATGCTGAGCACCAGCAACACGCGCGCCATCGCAGGTTCATCGTCACCAAGCGTGACATCGGGGAGATTGGATTCCTTGCTCATCTCACATCACTCATCAGAGGTTGCCCTATGGGCAACCCGGCCACCGGCAGGGCGCTCATAAGCGTTCGGCGGCACAATGGACCCCCGAAGGGGGTCACCACTCAGGGCGACATCAGCGCTTCAACTGCGCTGATGCGACGATCCAATCCACTGCCCATGGGCATGGGGAGCGAGGTGTCGAGGCCAATCTCAGCAGACCAGATCGCCTCACAATCGCAGGTGATGCCTTCGAATTCCAGCAACGAACCCGAGACCGAGTAACGCTCGATCGCAGCCGCGACCTCCTTGTCACAGGACCCGCAGTTGTGCGCACCACGAATCGAACCGGCCGCGGTCGGATGCACGATCAATCGTGTCACTGCATCCCCATCTTCAGGCCGAATATCCCCATGGACATCTCGAATCATCTGCACCAGAGACCACAGCCAGGGAGGCCGATATTCGCGGTTTCGGAAGATGCGATCGACAATCGTTCGGCGCTGGATGTTCATCGGATTCACGCTGATTTCATCACTGAGTTCCGCAACCTCACGGATCCACTTGCTCGTATGGACCAGAGCATCGCCTTCAGACATGAAGGGCGGCTTGAACAGCAGGTAGGTCTTGACCCGCAGACCGTGCTTTTGCAGGGTCGCAACCGCCTTCAGCCAGCCCTTGATGCGGAAGCCCTTGTTGCAGTGGAACTTCAGCACCTCATCATCAAACGCCTCCAAGCCGATTGCAACGGTGCAACCCGGGTGACGCTCAGCCACCCAAGCGATCTTCTCATCATCACAGAGGTGAGCCTGGGCCTCGACGATCAGATGCTTGCCCATATCCGCCGTCTCTTTGAGAACGAACTCCTGCCAATCAGGCGGATTCTCTTGATCCTCGAAGAACGTGCCAGAGGTGTAGACCTTGATCATGTCACAACCCTCGAAATCGTTCAACTCCTGCTTGGCATAGGCCCACTGAGCACGCAGATTCAAACTCGTGACATCTTCGCGGACGTCGTTGAAGTATCCACAGAAGGTGCAGCCGGATTTCCACCACCATTCACATCCACGCGTGCGCAGAATCACTGTCGCAGCGGTACACGGAGTCCCATCTGGCAGCATCTCAGGCGTCGTGTAAACAGTGGCCGGTTCATCGGCATTCCACGACTCTCGGATGCGAATCGATTCAATCGCATTCTCCGGGGCCTTGACCAGATGATGCAGCTTGACCGCTGCCCCCTCACGGGGCATCAGACCGGCCGTCATCTCGGGCACCATGGCCCACCGGGCCGGTCATCCCGTCTTCAACCCGTCGTCAGACGACAATGACGGCATCCGTGCCGGGGACCAATTCCCCTCGATAGGGATGAAAGCAAGTCTCAGGAGAGTGCGATGTTGTTGGTACCAGCAACCACGGTTCCGCGGTAGGTGACGTGAATGTTCACATCACACGTGGTTTCTCCAGCGCCGTCGCAGATGTCTATTGCATTTTCACTCAGGGTGAGGACCTCGCTGACCTCCCAGAGACCAGCGTCGGCGCCGTCCTGACCGATCGCACAGTCGTCGGTTCCACCAATGCCGCAATCGTAGGTGTTGTCGCCCACGGTCAGCTTGATGATCACGAATGCCCAGTTGAGGTCATCCTCGGCGTGCTGCCAGTGGATGCGCATCAGGGTGTCCGTGTTGCCAGTGCTGATGCTGCCAGCCGAGTCGGCAGCCGTGTAGCTGTTTTGCGTACCACTCTCGGGCTGGTCCGACGCCAGGCTGCTCGCCCACACATAGAGCACGCCGACGGTGATCAGTGTCATGGGTGGCAATACGGTCACCATGAGCGCAGCGGCAATGACCGCGCCGCTATTGTCCTCCGACATCCTTCCATTGGCTTCGGCAGGGCCCTGAACATCTCTCAATTCGAGTCCCTGATCTTCGACCTCAAGCGGGGTCGGCACATCATCCGAGAACAAATTGAATCGGCCCATCAAACCGCTCGTCGCGGTGGCGAGGAGAAGCATCGCGATGAAACTGACGACGAGCATTCGCCCACCGTCGCCTTTCCATTCATCTCCGTCCCGGTGTGTGGCGTACGGACCTGTGTCAATTCTAGGGGGTTGCATGGCCACGGCCTTGCGATGTTGGAACTTGAAACCTTCGCCGAATGCTGGGGGCTACACCGATCGCCTTCAGCGGGAACCGATCCGAGCATCAGGAGAGTGCGATGTCGCTGGTGCCAGCAACCACGGCTCCCCGGTACGAGATGTAGATGTTCACATCACACGTGACTTCTCCAGCGCCGCCGCAGATGTCTGCCGCGTTCTCACTCAGCTGGAGGAACTCTCCGACTTCCCACAGACCCGCGTCGGCGCCGTCCTGAGCGATTACGCAATCGGAGGAACCATCGATTGAACAATCGAAGACGTTGTCAGCCACTTCCAGTCTCATGCTCACGAATGCCCAGTTGAGGTCATCCTCGGCATGCTGCCAGCGGATTTGCATCAGGGTGTCATTGTTCTCAGCTGTGATTGCTGCGCTCACGTCGTCCGCAGTGTAGGTGTTGGGCGTGCCGCTCGCTATGGTTTCACACCAAGTGGGCATGGAGGCAGCATCTCTGATCTGTTCTTCGGATTGGGATGCATCGATCGCATCGGTGTCGACCCACGAGATGCAGTCGTTGTCTCCTGCATCGACGGTCTCTACCACGCCATCGGTAATCTGGACCTTCTCAAAATACTTGAGGAAGAGGACGTCATCCTGCACCACATATTGGTAATGATACTCCACCTCACCGTCCGCACAGATGATTTCGCAATGGAGGATGAACGTATCGTTATCGATGCTCCAAGCATGTTCCCAAGGAGCGGCGCAGTCTGGATCATTACCACAGTCAGTCACATCGAAGTGAGCCACGCTTCCGTTCTCGAGGAGATTAATTCCGGTGTCATCCTCTTTCTGCCATTCTCCGACAACCTCTGAGAGATCGTCCTCAGCATCATCATCACTTCCTGCCAGACAACCTGCGAGCAGTAGGATTGAGGTTAGCAGCAGAGCGTACAGCGTCTTCGCAGGGCTTCTCATGGCGTTGGGCTTGCGATGTTGGAACTTGAAACCTTCGCCGAATGCTGGGGCTACACCGATCGCCTTCAGCGGGAACCGATCCGAGCATCAGGAGATTGCGAGGTCGCTGGTGCCAGCAACAACGGTTCCGCGGTAGGTAACGTGGACGTTAACTTCACACGTGACTTCTCCAGCGCCGCCGCATATGTCTGCGTCGTTCTCACTCAGGGTGAGGAACTCGCCGATCTGCCACAGACCAGCGTCATCGCCGTCCT
>Ga0114996_10000880_pt1 | contig 41304 bp, 32 predicted proteins | sample ArcticOcean_MG_C_4_FD_87039 | JGI IMG/M metagenome (GOLD analysis project Ga0114996, IMG submission 87039) | Marine microbial communities from western Arctic Ocean - ArcticOcean_MG_CB4_134 | ecosystem: Environmental > Aquatic > Marine > Oceanic | place: Arctic Ocean: Canada Basin | collected... | reverse complement strand
GGCGGGTGGCACACTCACCGACGCTTGGGCCGATATCGATTCGGACGGCGACCCGGATCGCTTCGTCGGGTTCAACGACGCACCGAGCCGCCTGTACCGCAACGACGGAACTGCAGGCTTCGTCGATATCGCGTCCGAGCTCGGGCGCGCTACGGAGCGGTCCGTCCGCACCTCGGCTTGGGGCGACTTCGACGCGGACGGCGACCCGGACCTACTGCTCGGATACGCCGGAGACGCACCGGTCACGGCACTCTACAGAAACGACGGTGAGCGTGGCTTCGTCGAAATGGCGGAGGAAGTCGGGCTCCTGCTAAACGAGGGCGTCACCCGCCAGGCATCATGGGTCGACTACGACGCCCATGGGGATCTCGGCCTCTTCTTGGCGCTACGCGACCGCGCGAACCGGCTCTACAGGAATGACCTCATCGGGGTGTCAGCACCGTCCAGCGATGGGATCGACACAGCGTCATTCCCCGATGTGACCGCTTCGTCAGCCGGCTTCACTGATGTGACCGAGACGTCCGGCATCGGAGACCCCCGCCGGACGGTGGGCGCTGTTTGGTTCGATGCCGACCAGGATGGTGACCTCGACGTCGTGACCGCCAACATGAACGGAGACGCCAACGGGCTCTGGACCCAAGACCTCGGAAGTTTCACGGACGTAGCGGGTGGCACGGTGATCGAGGGCGGTGGCCGATCGGTGGGCAACGAAGCGCTCGGTACGGTGCGGCCCTGTGTCGTCGATTTCGATAACGACGGGCGCTTCGATGTCTTCTTCGCGAACTATGGCCCCAACGACATCGCTCGCGGAACGGCGAACGGCTGGGTGTCGGTCGGCGGAGCGTCCGGAGTGGCGGTGGACGCACGGTACGACAGCTGCGCATGGGGTGATTTCGATAACGACGGGACGAACGACCTGTATGTGAACGGCACGGTGACCGGCGGCGTTCAATACCGCGACTGGCTCTTCCGACGCGAGGGCGGCACCACATTCATCGATGTTACTCCCCCGGAGTTGCTCGAACTGAACTCCGACCATGCGGCGACGTGGGTGGGCTACGACCTCGATGGGGACTTGGACCTAGCTCTCACCGGTGTCGGCGACGACGGCATGCATCATCTCATGCAAAACCTGCTGCGCCCGGAATTCGCTGGACATTCGTTGAAGGTTCGACTGTTGGACGAACAAGGCGGGGCGACCCGAGCGGGCGCCGAGGTCCGCGTCTACGCGGCGGGGACCGACCGACTATTGGGCTCGGGGCTCGTCGACACGGGCTCGGGCTACGACGCCCAGAACGATCTCCCTGTCCACTTCGGCCTCCTAGGCGCCCAGCCGGTCGATGTGGTGATTACCCTCGTGGGACTGGGGTTACGCACTACACACACAGTCGGCGACGTTGACCCGATGCAGTATCGGGGTCGCGCGCTCACGGTGCGCGTTGAGTTCGACCGAAGCGGCTCCGGATCAGGCCGCTAAGAGATATGATGCGTGAGCGAGACAGGGGTGAAATAGGGCATGAGTTCAACGGGCACGGCTACGCCACGGAAGCACAATGACGAGAAGGGCACTCCTCCGAGCCCACGCCAAACTTTTGGCGAGCTTGGATTTAGAAATCGAGCACGCAACCGATCCGACCCGGTACGAGGCGTCAGCACCGGAAGTCTCTGGATGGAGTGTAAAGGACCACCTAGAACACCTCACCGTCGCCCATGAGATGATCCTGAGTTGGATCGAGCGCGCACGAGATGGGGATTCCGAGCTCGACACAGGGGGTACCCCCAGCCTCCTGGGACGGATCGTGCTACTCGTCGGCGCATTTCCCAGGGGGCGGGCGAAGGCCCCAGAGCCGACCCGGCCCCAGGGGACGAGCGCCGAGGAACTCGTAGCAAGGCTTCGAGGAATCAGAAAGCGCGTCACCGGACTCGAGGCTTCTCTCACGGCGTTGCAAACCTCTAACGCCACGCGAAAACACTTCGCGTTCGGCAACCTCAACGCTGTGCAGTGGTTGCGGTTCGCGTCGATCCACGCCCACCACCATCACAAAGTCATCCGGGACGTGCTGCGAGCAGGCGACTGACCTTCCTTGTTCGTTGTCTATCGACCCAACAGGCTGAGGCAGTAACGCTTGCACGTTTGACACGTCAATCAATCCACAGCACAATCGGCTTCTGTACACACCATTCAACGGTGAGATCGAACATGAGGGCTTTCACACTCCGCACCCTGATCGTGCTGCTCGGAACCTGGGGGTATGCCCAGGCTCAACCCCTCCAGGCTGAGGCAGCCGCTCCCGCAGTCGCCCCTACAGCCGCCCGCGCCGTTGTCCAGCAACGCCCCGGCCGCGGTGGAAGGGGTGGCGGACAAGGCGATCAGGACGAAGAGGCTTCCGACCCACAGCCCTACGATGAGGTCGTGACGTCGGAGGCAGAGACCCGTACCGGCATGTTCACCACGCACAAAATCGGCGACCAACTCCTGTTCGAGATTCCGCCGGAGATGTTGGGCCAAGACCAACTCCTAGTCATAGAGATCGCGGAGACGGCACTCGGCATCGGGTATGGCGGTCAGGCCATCGGCAACGCGGTCTATAGGTGGGAGCAGCAGGGTGACCGTGTCATGCTACGCGAAGTGTCCTACTCGGCGATCGCCGACGACGGTAGCCCCGAAGCCGAAGCCGTGAGTAACGCCAACGTTGCACCGATCGTCACGGTCTGGGACATCGAAGCGTACGGGCCCGACGGCTCCATCGTCATCGACGTGAGCGAAACCTTCACGGACCCTCCGCCCGAACTCGGACTACGCGGCCGCGTACCGGGCGACATCGACAGCGATCGCACTTGGGTCGACCGAGCCGTGCCCTATCCGGACAACGTGAACGTGTATTCCACGCTGACGTTCTCGAATAGTGCAGCCGGCCGAGGCGGCCGTGGTGGTGCGCCTGCACCCACGGGTCGGGGGCGTGGAGGCGGTAACAACAACGCCTCGAACACGGTCGTCGTGAGTTGGAGCTTTCACCATCTGCCTAAAGTCCCCATGAAGGGGCGTCTGTGCGACGACCGCGTCGGGTACTTCTCGGCTCGCTTCACTGACTTCACCAGCGCGGATCAGCAGGTCAAGGAGACGTGCTACATCTCACGCTACCGTCTGGAGAAGAAGAATCCCGCTCAGGCGATGTCGGACCCGGTCAAGCCCATCATCTACTACATCGATCCCGCTACGCCGGCGAAGTGGATCCCCTTCTTCAAGGCTGGCGTGGAGCAGTGGCAAGAAGCGTTCGAAGCGGCCGGGTTCAGCAACGCGATCCTGGCGATGGACCCGCCGGACGACCCTGATTGGTCGCCCGAGGATGCCCGCTACTCGGTGATCCGCTGGTTGCCGTCCACTACGGAGAACGCCTCAGGACCGCACGTACACGACCCACGCTCCGGTGAGATCCTGAGCGCTCACATCCAGTTCTATCAGAACGTGCAGCGGCTGAACCTGACGTGGTACTTCACGCAGACGGCGGCCGTCGACCCTCGAGCACGCATCTTCCCGTTCGAGGACGACTTGATGGGCGAGTTGCTGCAGTACGTCGTAGCGCACGAAGTGGGTCACACGCTCGGATTCCAGCACAACATGAAGGCCAGCGCGATGTACCCTGCGGACTCACTGCGAAGCGAGAGCTTCCTGCGAGAGTGGGGCCACACACCGACCCTCATGGACTACTCGCGTTACAACTACCTCGTCCAGCCTGAAGACAACATCCCCGTGGAGCTCCTCATTCCAAGCATTGGTCCGTACGACCGCTGGGCGACCAAGTGGGGCTACGCTGAGATTCCCGAGGCGGCCACCGCCGAGGACGAACGCCCGATCTTGGATGAGTGGGCACGCGAACAGGACGACTCTCCTTGGCTCAGATTTACGACGTCCGATGACGCCGGCAGTGATCCAGCCGATCAGACGGAGGCCGTAGGAGACTCCGACCCGGTGAAATCCACCGGGTGGGGGATCGCCAATCTCGAGAGGGCGATGGCCTACCTGATCGACGCGACCGTCAAGCCGACCGATGGCTACGATGACCTCGAGACGCTATATGGGCGCATGGTGGGACAATGGCGGACGGAACTATCCCACGTGGCTCGCCTCATCGGAGGAGCCGACACCCAGGAGAAATACGGCAGCCAGCCCGGAGCGCGTTACTCCCCAGTCAGCCGTGACCGACAGGTCGAAGCCGTGGCATTCCTGAACGAGATGGCGTTCAAGACTCCGGACTTCCTCCTGGTGGACAGCATCGTTCGACGCATCGAACCGGTCGGATCGATCCGACGTGTCTTGGCGGCCCAGACCTCCGTGCTCAACCTGACTCTGCAGAACAGCAGGCTCATCCGAATGAGCGAATACGGGCACTCACTGGACGACAGCGATGCCTACACGATCCTGGAGCTCTTCGGGGACGTGCGGGACGGCGTCTTTACTGAGCTTTCCGACGCCTCAGAGATCGACGTGTATCGGCGCTCGCTGCAGAGGCGCTACATCGAGACGATGAGCACGAAGATCAATCCTCCCCCGGCAGATCCGAACGCTGGCGGTGGGCGTGGCGGCCGTGGTGGTAGAGGCAGAGGGCCCCAGCTCGACGCGGAGATGTCAGACATCCACCCGGGGGTGCGTAGCCACTTGAAGGAGCTCGACGAGCTGATCGCAGTGGTGATCCCCCGGACGGACGGAATGCAGAAGGCTCACTTGGAAGATCTGCGTTTCCGCATCGCAGAGGCACTCAAGGGTCGAACGGTCGACGCTGGACCGCCGATTATTACTGACTGAGTCGGGGGGGGGGAGCGCCCGGCCAGACTAGTACACGTCCAGGTCCTTCCCCGACACCAGCGGTCCTGAGTACCCGGCAGCCCGGATCTCGCGAATCAACCCTTCGTCGTCCGTGCCCCAAAAAAGGTGGTGGTACAGCACCACCAGCCCTGCTCCCGAGCGGTTCGCGATGTCCGCGAGTTCCACAGTCGACGTGTGAAAACGGCTGTGGTACTGCTGCCAGGCAGGAGGGCGTGTGGCAAATCGCTCGGCACTGTAGACCTCGTGCACCAGGATGTCGCACCCGTTGCATGCTTCCACAATTGATTCGCTCGGCCGGGCGTCACCGCTGACGACAATCGTGCGGTCCGGACCCTCGAAGCGGTACCCAACCGGTTGTTCCCAACCCCCGTGGTCCACGAGGATCGCGTAGACCTTCACGAGGTCGTCCTCGTAGACGAGCCCGGGCTCGATCTCTGTGGTCAGCGGGCGATATGCGTCACGGTTGGCATCGCGCGGCTCAGGGCCGTCGATGCGCACACTGATATCCGCCGACCACGCCTCGACGATGCCATCCATCAACTTCTTGGTGCCGGGAGGGCCGTAGACGTTGAGCGGAACCGGACGATCCAGAACCCATGGACTGAGTAGGAGGTCTGGCAATCCGACGGTGTGGTCGGAGTGCAGATGTGTGAGGAACACGTGGTGGAGGCGTGCCACTCGCAGGGCAGGAATTCCCCGGTCCCGTGCCGCCATCGCAGCACGGCGCACGACGCCGGCACCCGCGTCGATCAGATAAGCGCGGTCGTCGACCACGATCGCGGTGGCCGGCCCGGAGCGCTCGGGGTCTGCGTTGGGCGTCCCCGTGCCGAGCAAAACGACCCTTGTGCGAGGCGTCTCCTGCGCGGTGGCGTCAGCGCTCGCCAATCCACACGAAAGGAGGATGCCGAGCAGAGCGAGCCTACGGCGGAAGCAGCACACTGATACGAGCCTGTGAATCCCCGGAGGGATAGTGGACTTCATGGTCTGCAACCTCGAGGATGGACCTGCGTTTCGTTCGGCCAGGGATGACAATAGGCAGGGCCGCGCACACTCATGGCAACCCGACCGCCGATGGCATCCCGTCCTACCAGGACTCCACGCGCCCCTGCGCCGTAAAGAACAACACGCGCTCCTTCACTAGGTCACCCGTGAGCCGGGCCCACGCCTCCGCGTAGATGTCGACCTGCCGCCGATAAGCGTCGAGCCGTCTCCCGAAGTCCGGATCGGTCCCTAGGTCGGTCTTGTAGTCGGCGATCACCCAACCCCCGTCCTCCAAGAACGCCAGGTCTATCACGCCTTGGATGATCTCGAGCACACCTGAAGACTCTTCGGGCTCAGGCTCGATCTCACTGTCCGGGACCGAATGCAACGAGAAGAGGTCGAGCTGCTTACGCGGCTTTTGATCGGGACCGCGCGCGTCAGGCTGCCTGTCGGTGGCGGCAGACACGACGGTGGCGGCCACGCCTGCGGGCAGCGGGGCGGCAAATGGCACCTCGAAGAGGACCCGTTCGGCCCGGTGCGCTCTCAGCCACAGATCCGACTCAAGCACAGACTCCACGATACCGAGCATCTCCTGCAGCTCAGTCGGATCTCCGTGGTCATCCATCGGCCTCTCATACTCGACGAGCAGGTCGCGACAGGCAGCACGCAATGCTTCCGGCGTGGTACCCGCCGCAGCTACGGCGAGCCCGCCATGAACCGCGCTCCCCCACGAAAAGCCACGGAAGGCCTGTCGATCGATCTGGCCGTTGCCGGTCCGAGCGTTTATTTGATCGCCCGGTCGAGCGTCTTTATGACCACCTCTCCGACCGTCTGTCTGGCCGCCCTTCTGGCCGCGCATTCGACCGTCCGTCACGCTCGGCTCACCCCCCTTGGCAAGCGCGGTTACGGACCGGTACTGGAAGGACGGTATTCCGAGCGCCTCGAGTCGGTCCGCCGCCTCGCGTCCCATCTCCTCCACAGCCTCGGGGGTGATCTCGAGCTGCTCCCGTGGCTCCGGAGTCCGCACCTCCAGATCGAGTTCCACCGCGTGTTCGCGTAACCAGGGATGGAGTGCCCGCCACGGCGATCGGTCGGGGCCATCCGGCCAACGTGCGACCACCAATTCCCTCTTCGCTCGCGTGACCGCGACGTAGAGCAGCCGTACCTCCTCCGCCGCCGCGAAGCGGCTTTCCGTGGACTGGTAAGCATCCCAACCCTCGGGCAACGCTAGGACCTGATCTCCCCCAAAACCTTCCCGAACTTCCGTGACACGTAGATATCCCACTGCGGCACCATCAAGTGTCCTACGCATGTGTATGTCAGGAACTCTGGTTCTCGAGCCGGTGGGGTCGGCCAGGATCACGACCTCAGCCTCGAGACCCTTTGCCTGATGCAAATTCATGAGGCTCACGACGTCCGGACGCCCCGGCTCCAGGGGGGCCTCTGCTTCGGCGAGTTCGAGCGCCGACTGAAGCGCGCCGAGCGCCCCCGGCAATGAAGCGTCACCCGCGAGCGCCGCAGCGCGCACCGCGTCCAAAGCGTAGACCAGGGCTCCCGCTCGGAGCGTCCCCAGTTCACCAGCCGCGGCGAAAGGAAGGATGCCCAGCTCACTCGTGAGTTTTGAGACGAAGATGTCTGCCGGTTCGACCGTCGAAGCCCGCCACCATGCGTGCAATGTTTGCAACGCCCGCACTACATCGGCATGCCCTTGCTCGCGCGGTCTGATGACGTCGAAGGCACCTCCCTCGAGGCGATGCTGGACCAATCGTTCGTAGTCGATGCCGAAGAAGAGTCCAACCAAGACCGAGACGACCTTCACCGGATTCGTCGGGTCGATCATGCACGCCAACACGCCCTGCAGCTCACGCAACTCGCTCTCGACACCGACACCCGCACCGGTGACCTGGACCGGCACGCTGAATGCTTCCAACGCTCGTGCATACCTGTCGAGGTGTGAGCGCATCCTGGTGAGGATCATGAAGTCGCCACTCGATCGTTCTCCGGAGGCGACTCGACTCGCGATCCAACTCGCGATACGCATGGCATCGTCGGCCGCCGCCGCGGCACCCCGAGCAGCGTCGGGAGCCACAGAGTACCAGAAGACTCCTTCGGATGAGCTCAGCTCTCCTGGCCGAGTATTCAGCGGCTCGAAACCCGCCTGCTCGGCAGTAGCCGACGCGGGAAAGAATTCCTCGGCATCGAACACCTCGTTGACCAGGTCTCCGATGGGCGGACACGAGCGGAAGTTGGTCGTGAGTTCGAGCACAGCGCCGAAGTCGCTGAAACGGTCCTTTACGAATCCATAGAGTTGGATGTCCGCGCGCCGGAACCGATAGATGCTCTGTTTCGGATCCCCAACGACGAAGAGCGCTCCATCCCTTGGGACCGCTGAGCGCCAGCCGTCGCGTCCAACCGGATCATCGTCAATTTGCGACACGTCATCGATGTCAGCCGGACCGTCTTCTGCTTGTGATACTTCATCGACGTCGGGATCCGAAGAGAGCAGCAGGATAATCTCTGCTTGCAGCGGATCAGTATCCTGAAACTCGTCCACCAGAAGACGCCGATATCGCCGTCCAAGCTGCCGTCGAACGTCAGGGTTAGACCTGAGCAACTCGGCGGTGAGCAGCAGTAGATCCTGAAAATCAAGGCGTGCCGTGCGCTTCCGGTGCTCGGCAAACTCGAGCGCCGCATGATGCGCCAGACGAACTGCAAGCGCGTAGCGGTGCGCGTACCACCGGTTCACGAGATTACGGGCCGGTGTGTCGCGAACACCGAACTCGTCGACTCGCTTGCACAGCGCCTTCGCCATCGCTCCGTCCCGCCACCTGTTCTGCGTGATCGAATGGCCGCGCGGACCGGGCTTGCAGATGCCGGACAGCGCCTCGAAGAAGTCGGCCGGCTCTTTCCACCCCGTGACGTCGCGTGTGAAATGGAGTGTCCTCAGCTTTTTCTGGAGCGAGTCCCACCCGCGCTTCGGTTCATGATCGGGCATGAGTTCCCAGGCACGATCAACGAGCTCATCCAGGGCCACCCGGACCTCGCCGAGCTCCGCCGCTGAAGGAGGCTGGGGCTCGTCGGTCGGAAAGTGCACGTCCGGATTCTCGACCAAATGGCCGAAAAGTCCGCGCAGCCGCGAGGGGCGCAGCCCCGCATCCGAGAGATCCTCCAGAATCGGGTCCGCATCGCGCGTGAGTCGCTCAAGATACGACTCCCAGAACTGTCGATGAAGTCTCAACCGCTCCTCGACCGCGAGTTCTTCGAAAGCCGGATCGAGGCCGACCTCCAAGGGCCGCTCACGCAAGAGTCGGGAGCAAAACGCGTGAATCGTGCCTACAAAAACCCGATCAATGTCGTCCAGCGCCGTGGTGAGCCGATCTCGCACCAGCCGGTCGCTGTCGGCCTCACTCGGTTCAGCAACGCGTTCTTCGAGATGCATCTGGAAGCGCTCGCGTAGCGCCGCCGCCGCCTTGCGCGTGAACGTCACGGCGGCAATCTCGTCGACAGTCGCCACGCCCGAAGCCACGAGCGCCACCATGCGCGTGACGAGCTCCGTGGTCTTGCCCGACCCGGCACCGGCTTCCACCAGCAAGTTGGTGTCTAGGTCGTCACCAATGCGCGTGCGGGCCTGAGCGTCGGGAAACGGGAGGGTGATCACCGCGGGGTCATTCATCGCGCCAATCTGGGCAGCGTTGACGGCCGAGGGAAGGTGTGCCGGCATCGAGATCGAGTGTCGCGGGACCGGGATCCAGCATCCCGCACCCGGTCATCGAGGGAACGTAGAATGAAAGGGGGGCACACCCTATGCGGTTGTTTTACAGCGACTTACCGGCACACATTCCTCTTGGCACGGCACCTGCTTACACAAACGGCATGCGAACCATGCGAAAGGGCGAGTTTCACGGGGACTCCCGGGAGACGAGGATGATGGGCGGGCTAACGCTCGCCGACGCCGAGTATCGGACGCTGGTGACGAACTATGGTGGCGAACTAGCGGACTGAGTCAGGACCCCGCCTGCGTCACGGTCCCCTCAGGCCCAACTGACACCGGCACCCCCTGTTGGAAGCCCATCATCTGGGCCACCGGCACTTCCAAAATGGGAATGCCCGCATATCCGAGTTCCTGGGCTACGATGACACCCAGTGACAAAATCGCATCGGCCTCGCCCAAGAGAATCGCCGCGGGCGCCGTGCCCTCGCGCAGCAGCTCCAGCATGATCGCACTCGATGAACTCGAGCCCACGGTGGACGAGATCGCAAGCACCGTTCCCGAGATCGACTCGCCGTGATTCGCGTGTCTCGGATCGCTGATGGTGCCTGATACCGGATCGACACCGCCCCAAAAGCTGATCGCTTGATCGAGTCTCATAAACGGCCCCTGGCCCTCCCCCGCCACCAGGACACGGCCCGTTAGCAAGCCGACATCCTATCTCGGCTCTCCATCATTCCCGCAGCCTACGGCTGTTCACAGCGGGGCACTCTACCAAGTCCACACCTCCCGGCTGCTCACCACACGTCCGGCTACCGCTGAGTCGACACAGTCCTCTAGGCTGCCGTATAAGACTTCGTATCCGGTATTGGCCGGGCCGTAGTGAGCAAACTTCCCCGAGTTGGTCATGAGCACACCGCCCGACTCCGGCAGGATCGGCGTCACAACCACGCAGGTGTCCACGATGATGTCGATGCGCGCGTCTCGCAAAATCTCAGCATCCCCCTGCTCCTCGAGAGCGAGCAAGGTCCCGCGGGCCGTGCAGACATAGAACGGCACGGCCATGTGTCGACCATTCAGTAGTCGCTTCAGGTCTTCGAATTCCGAGATCGAGAAATGCGGACTCCCGACGGCGACGGCATCGATTCCAGCGGCCACGTCCGCGGTCGAGAGTCTTGCGAGCGATGTGCGTAGCATGTCCCCAGTGAGCGTAATTGTTTGCGTCGGGGCTTGCCCACGGGTCGCAGCTTCGAGCGTGGGCGCCTCGGGTGTCACTCCAACAACGTGGAAGAGCGCGACCGCACCTGTCGAAGCTGCTGCCGCACCGAGCGCCTTCAATTGATCGCGGGTTACCGTGGTTGGCAGGCCGATGATCGCCGCGATGTCTCGCCCGACCTCAAGCCCGAGCCACGTACCGAGCACGGGGTAGAAGACGTCTTGCCCCTTGAGTCCTGACGGGACGAGCGATGCATCCACCACGACAGTGGCCGCACGATTCTCCTCTTTGTGCAGCCCGTGCAGCGGTGCACGGCCGGTGAGCGCGCAGCACGCGTCGAGGAAGTCTCCGTATCGCTCGGTACGCGCGCCAAGCACGGAGTTCACGAACGCGATCGCGTTGGACTCCCCCCACGCCACCTGCTCGCCCATGCCCGGCAGATGACCGATCTGATACGGGGCACACGTGAAAGTTGGCTCAGCTCCCATGCGGACGTACGCCTCCATCTGACGTCGAGCCATGTCCGTCTTATGAGCCCCTGCACGAACCTTGTCCGGATGCAGAAGGTCCAGAGCACCCACATTGAGCGTCGTGTCGACAGCCACGCGACCGCCACCCTTGGCGAGGCGTTCCGCGAACTCCACGCCGCCGTCACCGTGATGGAGACATCCATCGATATGCGCAGAGCTAATCTCGACGAGCTCGCTTGCCCCTACGAGCTCAGCGGCGGACGCGAGAATGCGCATCGCCATGGCGGTGGCGTCGCCCCGTGAGCCGGCAAACAGTTGGCGTTCGTGTGTTGTCAGTTCGAGTGTCAACGCCTATCCACCCAACACACCGCGCATGAGCGCGGCAACCGCGAGCCCCGAGTAGTTGCCCACGGCGTATCCGAGAAGGCCTGCGGCCATTCCGGGCAACAATCGGCTGGAATAGCCACGCGCGGTGGCCAACGCCATGGCTGAGGCCGGACCACCGACGTTGGCCTGCGAGGCCACCGCGAGCGTTTTGAGGTCTAGCCCAACCATGCGACCCAATCCAAAGATCACTAGCCCGTGAATCGCCACCGTGATGCTCGCGAAATACACGACTGGCAGGCCAACCACGACGATGTTCGCTACCACGGAGCGTGCCCCGTTGCTAGCCAAAAAGACCAGGACGAGATAGTTGCCAATCACGCCAGCTCCTCGAAGCCTCTGAACCATCGGGATCTGCGCGAGAAGCAGCGCAATCGTCGTGAGCCACAGCACGCCCGGGACCGGGGCGAGCTTGTCCCCAAGCGCATCGGCCGCCCACAAGGTCCCCAACACGATCGCGGCGAGTGCTGCCAGGTCGACGAGCCGGACATCCCCCAGACTCGTGTACAGCATACGAGCGGCGCCCTGATCCGTACTATCCTCGGCCCCTCCATCCGGCGCGTCCATCTCCGACACGTCCGCCTCCTCGACTCCGGCTGATGTAGACGCCGATTTCGAGACTGATGCTGACCTCGAGGCCAGGCTACTCCCGAGCAACACCGGCACCGCGAGACACGCGACCATCCAAATCGCGGTGAGAATGACGTCGGCCGCGATGGCTGCCGCGAAGAGCTCTCCGCTTGTCCCCAACTCCGCTCCCACAGCCGCAAAGTTCGCCCCGCCTCCGGTGTACGTGGCGGTGTATTGACCAGCGAGTTTCCACGCCTCGAGGCCGATACTGTCCGCGAGAACATACCCCGCGACCGAAGCGCCGAGCGCCGACCCCACCGCGCCAACCGCGAAAGCCGCCAACATCGTAGGGCCGGCCTTGATCACCGTTCTCACGTCCACCCCGAGCAGAATCAGCGCGATGCCGGCGCTGACAGCTGGCCCGCCCAGGAACACGTATACGGAGGACTCCCCGGGAATGAGTCCCGCGTTGGAGAGCACCATCGCGAACAAAATGGCGAGCAACGCGGACCCGAGAGACCTGAACAGATGGTGACGCGCCTCAAGGACCGTGGCGACGACCACAACGGCGGTCAGTATGAACAGGACTGCAGTCGGGTCGTTGATCATGAGGGCGGCGCCTCGCTGGCGCTGAGTTGATTGCCGACGATGGGTGGTTGCAGCAATCCACCCGCGCCGCCAACGTCGGTCCTGCGTCGGGCTCGCGCCACCGTGCGAGGACTGTCGCATCGCCACGCCCGATTCCACGAAGCTCTCTAGGAGACCCTGCTGGATAATCTGACGCACGGTCTCGTGAGCGCCGCCATCGGGAAAAGTGGAGTGGCGCGTGCGACTCCTCTCGCGACAGCCACGCTCATACTCGCGGCGAACGCTCCCGACATCGACGTCTTCAGTTACGTACGCGGCGAGTATTTCGCGCTCGCGTTCCGACGCGGAATTACGCACGGATGGCCGGCGCTGCTGATCCTACCATTCGTGGTCACCGGCCTGATGCTCTTCTATGACCGGGTGGTACGCCGGCGACGCAACGCTGAGGCAATACCTGCCCGAGCTGGTCCCCTGCTCGCCCTATCCATGCTAGGCGTACTGACGCACCCAGCGCTCGACTGGATGAACACTTATGGCATGCGCTGGGGACTCCCCTTCTCTGACGCATGGACCTACGGCGACGCGCTCTTCATCATCGACCCCTGGATTTGGCTCGTTTTGGGCGGTGCCGTATTCCTCGTGTCTTCCCGATCCGCGGGAGGCATCGCAGTTTGGACGCTGCTCTCGGCACTCGCATCGTTGGTAGTCCTTACGTTTGAGTTCGGGGCCGCCACAAAGTGGATCTGGGCCGGCGGACTCGTGGTAATCGCCGCACTACGACTTCGGCGTGGCTCATCGTCCGCGGACCGTCGACTTCCTATCGCCTCATTGGCGATTGTGGCCGTGTACATCTCGACCATGGTGAGTGCGGACCTCGTGGCTCGGAGCCAGGTTCGCTCATCGGCAGAGTCGATGGGACTTCGCGTCCAAGAAGTCATGGTGGCCCCCTCGCCCGCCAACCCCTTCCGCACGGAGGTTGAAGTCATAACGGACGAGGGGTTCGTACCGGGCGTGCACCACTGGATCGGAAGCACGCGCGTTGAACTCCATCCCGAGCATATCGTACCGCTGCTCGAAGGCCCGGTCGGGGTGCCGGTCGCGGAGTTGGAACGCATCGCGGCGCTGGCTCAGCTCGAGCCGGAGGTAGCGCGCTATCTTGTATGGTCTCGATACCCATACGTTTGGATCGAACCGGAAGGCACCGGTTGGTGGGTCCAAGTCAGCGACGCGCGCTACGACGGGCGGTCAGGAACAGATGGGATGAGTGCCCTGAGGGTTCGAATCCGCGACTGAGCGTGACATGGAAAAGAAGCTGTTCACCGTCGACGAACGTGTTAGATGGTCTGCCGTCGACAAGGCTGGCATCATCTTCTATGGTGCCTATGTGCGTTTCTTCGAGCTCGCGGAGATGGAGCTCTTTCGGGCAGCCGGTGTGCCCTACGCCGAGGTCTTCGACCGCTTCAGTATCTGGCTGCCTCGCGCTCACCTACAGTCCGACTTCCACTATCCCTCCCGTCTCGATGACGAGCTCCGGGTAGCTGCCTACTTCACTCGTTTCGGCACGAGTTCGCTGCAAATCAACTTCGACATACTACACCTCGAAGCCGGCAAGCTCGCTGTGAGCGGACATGAGGTGTTGGTGTGTACGACACAGGACACACTGCGACCTCAGCCTCTGCCCGAAGAGCTGCGAGCGCTGCTCTCGCCCTACCTGATGTCGGTGGAAGAAGCGCGGGCGAAGCTCCGCGCGCCGGATTGAGCAAGTTGCTCTAGCAGGCCCATTCAACCACCGAGGCTGGCCGCAGGCGCTCGGGTAATCCATCGTGTGGCATGCAGCCGATTGCACACATCCCAATCGAAGCCATTGAAGCCGCGCAGACCCGAATCGCTGGCGCAGCGATACGCACACCCCTGCTTCCGCTGGAGGTGCCGAACGCGCCTTGCGAAGTGTGGCTCAAGCTGGAGTGCCTGCAACCGATCGGGTCATTCAAGATCCGGGGCGCCACCAACGCGATGCTGCTCGCCGATCCAGCAGCGCTCAGTCGGGGCGTGTACACATGCAGCGCCGGCAACATGGCGCAGGGCATCGCATTCGTCGCACGGCGTCTGGGGGTCGAGGCTCGTGTGATCGTGCCGGACACCGCGCCTCGGACAAAGATCGATGCCATGGTCCGCCTTGGCGCCACCCCTGTGCCGGTTCCGTTCGAAGAATGGTGGTCCGTCGTGCGCAACCACGGCCATCCGCAGGAGGACGGGTTCTTCGTGCACCCGGTGAGCGATCCAGCAGTTATCGCTGGCAACGGGACCGTCGGTCTCGAGATTCTGGAGCAGCTGCCAGATGTCTCGGCCGTGGTGGTGCCCTACGGAGGTGGAGGCCTCTCGTGCGGGATCGCCTCCGCGATCAAGGCGCGCCGTGATGATGTTGCCATCTATGCGGCGGAAGTGGACACCGCGGCGCCTCTCTCCGCGTCGATCGATGCCGGCGAGCCTGTCGAGGTCGATCGGGCCGTGACCTTCGTCGACGGCATTGGGGGCAAGGGTGTACTACCTGAGATGTGGCCGCTCGCGTCGTCGCTCTTGGACGGACCTCTCGTCGTGTCGATCGAGCAGATCTGCCATGCGATCCGCACTCTAGCGACGAGCGCGCATGTCGTGGCAGAGGGCGCGGGCGCCGCCTCGCTAGCGGCGGCACTCAGCGGTCAGGCTGGGGGAGCCAAGGTCGTGGCGGTGATTTCGGGCGGAAACCTCAACGCTTCGAGCCTGGCAGCCATTCTGGAGGGGCGGGCACCTTAGTAGCAGACTTCGGCGACTCAGCACTTAGTCCTCGAAGGTGCGCACACGCTTCAGCTGCTCGAACGCCGGCGACAGCCCGGTGTTCAGGTGCTGCTCAGACCACTCGGCGAGAGGGGACACCACCTTTTCGAATCGAGCCTGCCTCGTCCGGCACACCTCGGCATAGTCGCAGAAACGACAGTCGTCGGCGCGCTCAGTCGGCACGAAGCTTCCGGAGGCGACCGTGTCCAACATCAAATCCAGGAGAGCTCCGACTCCGGCCAACCGCAAGCGATCGTATACGAACGCTTGGTTCTCGCCTCGTCGCGTCGGGTAGTGATACTCTCCCGAGACGACAGTGCCACCTAGCCGTTGCTCAGCCGCGTGCGCGTACAGCGCGTGCTGGAGCCTCCGACCGCCGTCGAAGGCTCCGCTGCCGCCCTCCAACCCCCGGGGCACGCCCGTCTTGTAGTCGACGACATGCACACCTTGAAGATTCTCGTCCACGCGGTCGATCGCGCCACGTAGCCGAAGTTGTCCCTGCTCGAGATCGAGCACGACCGGTTCATCATCACCGATACCGAAGGCCAGTTCGAGCGCCACCCATGGAGCCCCGTGCTGGCGGACCATGCGTACGAAAGAACGCACGTCCTCCTCGAGCGCGACCAACTCCCTTCTGAGCGCACCCTCGCCAGGAACCGGGACCTCGGCTCTCAGTCGCTCAACGCAACTGCCCAGCGTATTCACCGCGAGAGCTTCGAACCCGGGCTCCTCCATCTTGAGCTTCCGAGCGCGGGCCTCGCGCAGTGACGTCTCGAACACTTCATGCAAGAGCCCACCGCGGCTCAGCGGGTTGAGCCACCGATCAGGGTCAAGCTCAGGGTCGTCGGGTGGATATACCCGCATCACCGAACGATGGAGGTAGCGAAGCGGACAGGCGCCCAAGTCCTCGAGTCTGCTCGCCGATACAACCAGCGACGGATTCTTGCGGGGATCTAGGTCCTGCCGCGCCTCGATTACACCATGCGCCGGACCGGGGACGCCATCACTTCGCTCGAGCAGCAGCGACAGTCCGGCATCCAGCCTGGGGAATGCAGCGCGTACCTGGCCGACACCGTCTCGCATCACCCGGCCCGACCCGAGCCCCGACATCCAAACATCATCAGTATCCAAAGCGAGTCGGCCCGCACGCGGCACCCGGCACACGACACGCCCGAGCTCATCATACAGGTCTCGGAACGTTAGATGAGGATCTCGCTTCTGCAGGTGAAGCGCCGCCAGCAGCACTGGAGACGGTCCGATCGAGCGGGCTTCCGCGGCATCCCACGCGCGATAGCTGAGCGTAACACCCGCACCGCGTAGCCGGGCAAAGAACGCGGCGAACCGGAAGATCCGTTCTCGCAGCAGTTCAGACGATGTAGGTAGCCCCTTACCAAGCACTCGCCGATCGCTATCTAGCAGCACGGGGTCCTGCATGCCCGCCCCCGGTAGGTGCTCCGCATCTGCTCCCACGACGAAAACCGCAGGACGACCGGTGTACCCGCCGTGCTCCATATCGGACAAATGCAGGTGTCCTCCCTCGGAGGACCACGGCGCACCGGGGTCGTCGACGTCGACACCTGACCCAGGTGCACGCACCCTGATCTCGAGGTGTCGCCGGAGAACAGTTGCCGCCGCACGGAAGTCGGTGCGACGGCGGAGCGTGGCCTCCACCCGCTCGAGCACATGGTTGATGCGTTCGCGCGCGCTGCGATCCGCGCCGCCACCTCGAGGAACGCGACGAAGGAACGCGCGTAGTCCTCGAGCTATCTCAGCGGGGGAGACCGGCGCTCCACCCTCTCCCATGCGATCTGGGATCGCGGGCGTCGCTTTCAACGTCGGAAACAAGATTGAGCGCAGGGCTTTCAATTCGCCCGCCATCTGGGTGCGTCGTCGTTCGAAGGACTCGGCATCCTCCCACGTCCTCGCTGTGCTTTCCTCCAGTCCAGCCAGCGCCACGCGGATCTGGCTGCGGTATCGCTTGCGGCCCCACCCGATCCGCAGCCCCCGAAACCGACGCGCTAGCTCAGCCGGCGCGTGGTAGAGGCGCGTGCGGCCAGGACGCAGGTCGCCGGCCTCGAGCAGTCTTCGAATCGGACTGGACTGGAACCCTCCCTCGATCCAGTCGAGGTAGGCGCGCACGACTCGACCGGGTCTCGTGCGTTCGACGGGAAGACCTACCGCGTATGTGACCGGGATGCCGAGCTGTGCAGAGAGCGCATGAAGCGCCGAGCCGTAGGCGGCGGGATCCGGCGTGACGATCTCAACCTGGTCCCATGCGAGCCCGCGCTCGGCCACACGCCGAATGACTTCACGCAGCTCATCCGTGACGGAGGCCGCATGGAAGAGCTCAAGAGCCGAAGGCGGCGAATCACTAGCCAACTGTTCGGGAGCGAAGAGGTAGGAGTACGCAGATCCCTCGGAATGACGGTTCCATAACACGGAGTCCGGCACCGCGAGCCCCACGACCGGGTCGGTCTCGAGCACCTTGGCACCGCGCGCTTGAAGCGCCGCAAGCAACTGCCCGCTCAGCCCACGAGTGCTGACCCCAGGCACGATCACGACGATCTCAGCATCCAGGGTGTCAGGTATGCGATGACCATCGTCCTCCAACGAAGCGAGAGCGAGCCTGAGTACGGAGGCGGTGTCGGCGAGCCGGCGTTGGCCTAGCAGCCGCTCGTATCGCTGCAGCACACGCAGCAGGAAGAGGCGCTTGGACCAATCGGCAAGCCACGCCCGCTCAAGCTCCTTCGGACCGATACCAGACAGCCTCAACGCTGTCACCACACTGTGCACGCGCTCTCGGAAGCCGACACCCTCACCGAGCTCTCCGAGACCCTTCCCCTCGGCGAGCAGAGCCGCGTCGAGAGATTCGTCGAGCAGCGCTCTTTCATCGAAGGGGTCCATCGCTCGTAGTGACGCCCGTTCCATCCCCTCGCGGGCGAGTCGTAGCGCCAACGGGGCAATGGTTACGACCTCGAAACCGATCCACCCGAGGCCTTCGAGTGAGAGTCGCCTCAAGAGCTCGCGTCCCCCACCAAAGGTCTGTGAGATGACGAGCTTTCGACCGACGGGGTGACGCCGCGCGAGGCGTGCGAGTGCATCGACGAGATGAGGGGACGAGGAAGTCGTCATGCCCTGAAAGCCCTAAACGCCCCTGATGTAGGCAACACAAGAAGTCCCACAATTACAATCGCGAGCGCGACCCTGAGCAGAAAGTTCTGGATCACGAACGAACTCGGGTTGACTGCGCTCACAGCGGTCGCCTCGAGATTCCCACTGCCGCTTCGGCCGGAGAGGTTGTCCGCATACTCGAGCAGGACGCGAAGCTGCTCAACTAGCTTGTACGGATCGTCGGGCTTGGTGATAAAGTGGTTACCGCCTAGTCCGTAGCTGAGCGATATGTCCTCGTCGAGTTTGGAGGCCGTCAGCACAGCGACCGGAATGCGGCGGAGCTCGTGATTTTTCTTGATCGCCTCGAGTACCTCGTGGCCGCTCTTGCCCGGCATCTGAAGGTCGAGCAGTACGAGATCGGGAACGAGATCCTCGATCATCAAGAGCGCCGTGTCGCCGTTACGAGCCCTGTGGACTCGGACCGGAATGCTGCTTGCCCGCTCGAGCGCCACTTGGATGAGTAGTGCGTTCTCGTCGGTATCCTCGGCGAGCACGACCTTCCACTGGTCACGTTTGCGATGCTTCGGCATCCCTGCACACGATCCTCATGCGGTGTGTCCACACGTCCATGGCCAGGAATGCCACGCACAGCTTGCCCGACAATGGAGCGGGCGAGTATCCTCAAAACTAGCAGGTGAATGAAGACCATGGGTCGCTGACTCCGCGTCCCGACCCATAAACTCAGTCGTTCAGGAGTGGGATCTCGCCAATGGAACTAAGAGATGCAGTCGCGCTGGTGACCGGCGGTAGTGAGGGGATCGGTCGCGCCATCGCCGAAGCGCTGTCGAAGCAAGGATGCAAAGTCACGATTACCGGCCGCCGTGAAGACGCCCTGCGGAATACGGCGGACGAACTGGGACTGGACTGGATAGCGGGCGACGTGGGAAACGAAGATGACGTCGTGCGAACCGTGAATTCAGTGATCGAAAAGAACGGCCGCCTCGATATTCTGGTGAACAACGCCGGGTACGGGATCTTTAACTCGCTGGTCGAGATGACGCTCGAGGAGTTCGAAGGGGTGTACCGCACAAACGTGTTCGGGGCCTTTCTCATGGCTCGTGAAGCAGCTCGCCACTTCATCGAACGAGGCGGTGGCGAACTGATCAACATCTCGTCGACCTCGAGCCTCAAGGGAAGTGGTGGGCGTACCGCTTACAGTTCGTCGAAGTTCGCATTGCGCGGCATGACAGAATGTTGGCGCGACGAACTTCGACGTCACGACGTACGCGTCATGTTGGTCAACCCGAGCGAAGTGATGACCGACTTCGCCGCGAAAGCTGGCGTTCCGCGGGAGAAGTCCGACAAGAAACTGCGGCCTCAGGAGATCGCGGACGCCATCGTCGGCGCGCTCAAGGTGGATAGCCGGGGGTTCATTCCGGAATTCTCGGTGTTCGCGACGAATCCCTTCTAGATCGCAGGCTGGATCGACTCAACGCGGAGCGAGGGAACGCTGGCACGGGAACTCACTCGCGCCACGCTATGGACATGCGATTTCGGTTCACGGCGCCGAGGGCTGCCCTGTGGCCAGATCCAAGATCTCCGCACGCAGATCCTCTCCATCGAGGGTCAGCCGTGCCACGGTGACCGGTAGGTCGGGACGCCTAGGCCCTGCACTCCCAGGATTCAGATAGAGCACACCCTCGAGTTCGCGGATCAGCGGCTCGTGAGTGTGCCCAAAGATCACGACCCTGAACCCCGCGGCTGCCGGATCCAGATCGAGCGTATCAAAAATGTGCAGCACGTAGGCGAGTGGCCCGTCGGCGTCCAACTCAACGACCTCAGTGCCGGGCAGCGCCTCCCTCATCTGTCCCCAATCCGTATTGCCGTACACGGCTCGCACCGGGGCTATCTCACTGAGGCGTTCAAGGATCTCCGGCTTCCCTACATCGCCCGCATGGATTATCAGGTCGCTCCCCTGGAGGGCTTGCAGCGCCTCCTCTCTGAGTAGGCCATGCGTATCCGAGATAACTCCGATGGTGCGCACTCGACACTCCGGTTGCCGGTGGGGGGAAGAGACAGACAGGTTGGGGGCTCTGCTCGGGGTCACGCCAGTCACCGGCCGACACCGCAGTCCCTCGCGCCTTCGGAAACACTTACATGCAAATCCCGTTCCACACACTCGACGTTTTCACCGACCGGACATTCGGCGGCAACCCGCTCGGAGTCTTCCCCGACGCTGCACACCTCCCGACCGATCTGATGCAGCGCATCGCACTGGAGATGCACCTCTCGGAGACCGTGTTCCTCGGCGCGCCGGAGACCCCCGAGGGATCGGCCCGGGTGCGCATCTTCACACCGGGTCGGGAAGTCGCGTTCGCGGGCCACCCTACCGTAGGGTCGGCGATCTTCCTCGCCGCTGACAGTGGGTCCCACACTCTGGGTCCGAGCGACTCCGAGGGATCGCCGGCGACCTCGGGCTCGATGACCTTGGTACTCGAGGAGAACGTGGGGCCGGTACCAGTGGTAGTTAGACTGGAGAACGGGACGCCGGTTTTCGCACAATTCACGACGGCGATACTGCCAGAGCATCGTCCGTCCCCTCACTCCCCTGACGATTTGGCGCGCATGGTGGGGCTGGATGCCGCCGACGTTTGTCCGGACGACATGCCGGTCGAGATGGTCTCGTGTGGTCTCGAATACCACATCATTCCGGTCCGCACCATCGACGCCATTCGGCGCGCGGCACTCAACATGACACTCTGGAAAACGATGGTCGCGGACGGGTGGGCACACCACGTATACCTGGTGTGTCCGGAAGCCGAAGGCGAAGGCGTTGACGCACACGTGCGTATGTTCGCCCCGGGCTCGGGCGTGCCGGAAGATCCGGCAACCGGCTCGGCCGCGGCCGCTCTCGGTGGCTACCTCTCGAAGATCGATGGCCGTGCAGAGGCGTCCCTTTCGTGGACCGTGGAGCAGGGTCTCGAAATGGGCCGACCGAGCATCATCCATGTCGAGGCGGACCGCGCGGGAGGTGCCACGGCGGCGGTGAGAGTCGGTGGAAGCGCTGTCTTCGTGAGCCAGGGTACGATGACGATCTAGGACTGAGTTCTGCGGACGAGCTTTCGCCGACACGCTAAGGGCTTCAGTTTTAGGGTTCTGCTCGAGAACACCGCCCGGAGGATCCAAGCAATGCCCCCCACTCGCCTACTCCCCACCCTCGCCCTTCTCCTCCTGACTGCGACCGTGGCAAGTGCGCAGGAGAAGCGCCCGATGGAGGCAGAGGACCAGTTCCTCATGCGCAATGTCGGCTCACCAGTCGTGAGCCCCGACGGGACATGGATCGCCTATACCGTCTCTCGCACCTCACTGGAGGACGAACGCTCGTACACGCGCATTTACATGAGCCCTGCCGATGGCGGCGAGGCGGTAGCGCTTACGGCGGACGAAAAGTCGGCGGGGTCGCCAGGTTGGAGCCCGGACGGACGCTACATCACCTTCACCGCATCCAGAGATGGTGGAAGAAGTCAGGTCTGGGCGCTCGACCGACGCGGTGGTGAGGCCTTCCCGCTCACGGACGTCGAGCAGGGCGTCGGCGGATACCGTTGGTCCGCAGACGCGACACGTCTGCTGCTCACGATCCACGACGCTGAGGAGGAGGAAGAGGGCGAAGACAAGAAGGCAAACGCACCGCAAGATCCGTGGGTAATCGACCGCCTTCAGTTCAAGCGTGACAACACGGGGTACCTAACAGGTAATCAGAAGACACACCTCTACGTCTTCGACGTCGATTCGAAGGAACTGACACAGCTGGCGACCGGTGATCGGGACGAATCATTGGGCGTGTGGAGCCCGGACGGAACCCGCATCGCTTTCGCGTCGAACCGCACGGAGGAACCCGACGGCAACGCGAACTCCGACATCTGGATCGTGTCCTCAGACCTCGCCGAGCCGACGGACAGTCCCATGCGCGTGACGAGTAACGAGGGCTCCGACGGTTCTCCCGCGTGGAGTCCGGACGGACGTACACTCACGTATACCACGGGCATCCGGCCGGACCTCATTTGGTACGCGACGACGCACCTAGCTGTGATCTCCGCCGAGGGTGGCGAGCCGCGGCTGCTGACGACGGAGATGGACCGAAACGTGAGAAGCCCTCGCTTCTCCGAAGACGGTGAGTGGATCTGGTTCCGTGTGGAGGACTCAGGAGAAAACCATATCGCACGCATCCCGGCCGACGGGGGGGCGGTGGAGCGCATCGTGGTCGGGCCGCTCTCGGCGTCGGGGTTCGACTGGGCGGAGAGCACGTTCGCCGTGCAGGTGAGCACGCTCGATCGACCGAACGAGATCTTCACGGTTCCCGGCGTCGCGCAGGGGAACTCCCGAGGGAGTGGAGACCGGGCGCGCGTCACGATGCACAACGACCACTTCCTCGCGACGGTGCTCGTTGCGGAAACAAAGAACGTCCAGTTTCGCTCCGAGGACGGCACGGAAGTCGAGGGCTTCGTCACCTTCCCTCCGGACTACGTGGAAGGCCGTCGTTATCCGACGCTACTCCGTAACCACGGAGGTCCGGTGTCGCAGTTCGCTCACTCGTTCCAGTTCGAGTCACAGCTCTTCGCGGCGAACGGATATCTCGTCGTCCGGACGAACCCACGCGGCTCGTCGGGCTACGGGCAGGACTTCTCCGCGGCGCTATGGGCCAACTGGGGCGACCCGGACTTCAAGGACGCCATGGCCGGCGTCGACTATGCGATCGAGCAGGGCTGGGCAGATGAGGACCAGCTCGGCGTGGGCGGCTGGTCCTACGGTGGCATACTGACCAACTACGTCATCACGCAGACCGAGCGGTTCAAGGGGGCCATCACCGGCGCCAGCGAAGTTCTCTACATCGCGAACTATGGGCACGACCACTACCAGCGTCAGTGGGAAGCCGAGCTGGGCCTACCCTGGGAGGGCGACAACCGCGAGAACTGGGAGAACATTAGCCCGTTCAACAAGGTGCAGGATATCGAAACACCCACGCTCATCATGGGCGGGGAGCAGGACTGGAACGTGCCGATCCTCAACTCCGAACAACTCTATCAGGCGCTCCGCCGAAGGGGCGTACCGACACAACTCGTCGTCTATCCCGGCCAGAGTCACGGGATCAGGGTGCCGTCGTACCAAGTGGATCGATTTGAGAGGTACTTGGCGTGGTATGACAAATGGGTGAAGACGGCGACTAAGCCAGTCACTGAAGAACTTATGGAACAGGGACACTAAGCATGCCGATCTACGACTATACATGCGCTGCGTGCGGACACGAATTCGAGGCATTCCTGCGCAAAGACACGGACGTCGCCGCCTGCCCGACATGCCAGAGCAGTGACGTGGCGCGGGGCCTCTCGACACCCAGCGTGCACTCGGAGGCCCGCAAGGGTCTGAGCATGCGCGCCGCCAAGAAGCGGGATAAGAGCCAGGCGCAGGAAGCCGCATATACGCAACATCAATACGAGCTGAACCACGACGACTAGAGGCGATCACCTGACGACCAGCAGCCCTTAGCGCCGGCCCGCGGGTCCCCGGTCCTGGCCTACACCACCTCCGGCCCCATCGCCTGCTCGATCGCCTGCTTGACCCGGGCCAACGGCGGCGCGGGCACCAGCGCGTCCCCATCCCGGTAGACACGGCATCGCGGGCCATCACCCTGCTCTCGCGGTGTCCAAGGATGGGGCCCTGGAGCAACGTCCTCTCCGTTCACCAGGACGGTCGGAGAACCCAGATTTGCCGTGTGCTCCGGACACGCGGGATCTTCACTGTCCCACTCGGTCCACACAGCCGGGATCCCGGCACTACGACACGCTGAAGCGAGCACTTCGCGGGCGAGTTCGACGTTCGGACATCCAGGATCGTAGACGAGCTCGATCTGTAGGCGCAGCGTCAGGGGGAACTCCAGGGGTGGCGAGTCTGTGAATTCATCTCCAACGTAGCATCACTCAGCCGCCCTAGCACCACTCATCCCAACGCCCGACGACCTCCCATGACGCGTGTGAACGCTGGCCTCAGCACGATCGCTCTTCTGTTAGTGCTCATGACCTCCCAAGCGGTCTCTCCTACGGCGGCTGGCGCGCAAACGCCGGTACAGAGCTATTCCGACTGGCACAGACGACTCGACTTCCGACCGCAGGAATACGACTTCCGGCGTTCGAGGATCATGGACCTGCTGCGATCGAGCGGTGGTGGCATGCTGCTCGTGCCCTCCTCAGACGGCCAAACGCACGGCGGGACGTTCCGCCAGTTGGATGACTTCTGGTACTACACAGGACTCGAAGTCCCGAATTCTATGCTCGTGCTCGACGCGGATCGTGATCGCTCGATCCTCTTTTTGCCCGCGCGCGATGCTCGCTTCGAGAACCCGGGCCGCGCAAACGACTTCCCTGGGCGACCGCTTGGCGACGACTTCAGGCTGCGCAGCATCGCCGGCATCAACCAATACGAGGACATCACGGGACTCGAGGACTTCCTGAGCCAGCGTGTTCGCGGCGGCGCCATGATCCGCCTGAACGCGGGCACCGACGGCCCGTTGTTGGCACCTGAGATCCCGCTGATCGGATCACTGGCCCCCAATGAAGCGCTGCTCGTTCGGCTCCGGACCATGTACCCCGAGGCAACGTTCGAGAACGCTTTCGAGTCGACCGCCCGTCTGCGCATGGTGAAGAGTCCGACCGAGATCCGGCACATGCGGGTCGCGGCCGACGCCACTGCGATGGCGATCCAAGCTGCGGCGGGCACGATCCGGACCGGCGCGAACGAGCGCTCGGTGCAGGGCACGTTCGAGTCCGCGTGCCGCAGCTTCGGAGCCCAGTCGGTCCCGTTTACTCCGATCGTCAAGTCGGGGCCGAACAGCCTCTGGCCGTGGAGCATCTTGGCGGCGCACTACGATCGGCGGAACCGCTCCATGGAGAGCGACGAGCTCGTCATTCTCGACGTTGGCTGCGAGGTCGATGGCTATGTAAGCGACGTAGGTCGCACCTTCCCGGTAGGCGGCAGGTTCACCGAGATCCAGAGGGAAAAGCTGATGGTCAGCACTCGGGCCGCCGACGCGATCATCGCGGCAGTACGCCCGGGGGTGACTCTTCGCGAACTCACCGCCGTCGCGTACGAGGCGATTCCCGACGACGAGGAGCGGTACATGCAGACGGCGTCCTACTTCGGACACCACATCGGCATGTCCGCCGGTGACCCGGCGCTGCTCGACGTGCCGCTCGAAGAAGGAATGGTCTTCACCGTCGAGCCTTGGTACTACAACCACGACCTGCAAATCTCGGTGTTCGTCGAGGACGTGATCCTCGTCACCGCGGATGGAGCCGAGGTACTGACCGCCCAGTTGGCGCGGAGCCCTGAGGGCCTCGAAGCGATGATTCGATGATGAACGACACCGATCTCGCTACTACCGCAGAGGACGGCGATGGCATTCTCTGCGTACGCAACCCCGAGACACACCGGGGCTGGAACGGAATTCGCTACAAAACAGGGATGTCTGCGAAAAACGTCGGAGCGCAGAAGCTCTCGATGAACGTCGCGACGGTACCGCCCGGGGCGGTCGCGTTCGCGCACATCCACGTCGACTTCGAGGTCATGCTCTTCATTCTGCAGGGCGCAGTCCGTCACGAGTACGGAGACAACCTCGAGAAGTCGATGGACAATTCGGCCGGAGATTTCATCTTCATCCAGCCCGGGGTGCCACACGAGGTCATCAACCTCAGCGACACCGAGCCAGTCATCGCGGTGGTGGCACGCTCGGACGCCACGGAGTGGGAAAACATCGTCGACTACCCGTCGCAGCGTCGGCCCGAGTAGCCACATCGGCCAGTGGGTTCGGTAGGAACAGCTAGCGCATTGCGCTTGGAGGAACGGATGAGTGGAAAAGTAGAAGCGATCTGGAGCAAACGAGCCCGTGGCAGCGTGATGGACTCGAGCGATCAGGCCACGTTCGTCGAGGGCGAAGGCATCATCGGCGACGCCAACTTCGGCGCGACCCGTCAGGTCACCGTGATCGAGAAGGAGGTCTTGGACCGTATCGCCTCCGAGCTTCCTGACCTGGATCCAAAAATGCGGCGCGCCAACATCATGGTCAGCGGTATCCGCCTCGAAGACAGCCGCGACAAGGTCATCACGATCGGAGACGTACAGATCCGTCTCCGGGGCGAAACCCGTCCGTGTGAACTGATGGACGAGCAATGCCCGGGACTGCGCGGCGCACTCGACCTGCACTGGGACGGCGGTGCGCATGGCTCCGTCATCCAAGGTGGCGAGATCCGAGTGGGCGACGTCGCGACCATTGAAGCGGGGGTTCGAGTGGGATAGAACCAAATTGGGCCAGACTCAGCGTAGAACCAGGTACAACAGGAAACGGCAGTACGACACGCAAGAAACCCTTTGCGAGACAACGCGAACCCCATAGCTTTGCGCCAGATGTTCCCCGCCTATCCGTGGGGCCGATCCGTCCAGATCTCCTCCTCACCCGAGCTATTGTGAAATCGTCGAAACGATTCTTCGCTTTTCTTCCGTTGTTGGCGGTAGCACTGGGCGTTGCCCCTGCTGCAGTGTCTGCGCAGGTGCCGACGCAACAAGAGTTGGACGCACTGCGGCAGGTGCAGTCGGGGCAAGTGTCCTCAGAAGAAATTGTGCGGGGCCTGAGGGATTCCGGGATGTCACGGGAGCAGGTGCGCTCCCGCCTGCAGCAACTCGGCCAGGATCCAGCGCTCGCAGATCCCTACTTCGATAGCATGGGGGGAGTCGGAGGAGCGCTTCCGCAAGCGGAGCAGGGCTTCCTGGAGGTACTCGGGGCAATGGGCATCTTGCAGTCTGACGACGACTTCGCGTTGCAGCCGGGCTCACCGGATACACCTACACCCGACGCCGACACGTTGGACGGGCTTTCCACCTCCGCTCTGTCGGTTTTTGGGCTGGACGTCTTTCGGCGGCGGAGCACGCGATTCACTCCGGTTCTGACGGGCCCTGTGGGAGACGACTACCAACTGGGACCAGGAGACCAGTTGATTCTCGTCTTGACCGGGGACGTCGAGCTTGCGTACACGAATCTTGGTGTCACCCGCCAGGGATCCGTAATCATCCCCGACGTCGGACAACTGTTCGTGAATGGGCAGACTCTCGAGCAACTCAGGGCATCGTTGTTCGCACGACTCTCCGAGGTCTACTCGGGAATAAGGGAGGGGGGCGGCGCCACCACGTTCTTCGACGTCTCCCTCGGCCGATTGAGAGCCAGCCAGGTATACGTGATCGGAGATGTCCAAAGTCCCGGCTCATATACGGTAAGTTCGGTCTCGACCGTCTTCGAGGCCTTGCAAGCAGCGGGTGGACCGACCGAACTGGGATCGTTCCGCCGGGTAGTGGTGCGCCGCGAAGACCAGGTGGTGCGTCAAATAGACCTTTACGACTACCTGCTGCGCGGTGATGCTACGAATGATATCCGGCTCGAGAACGGCGACATCGTGTTCGTGCCTCCCGCGGGAGGCCAAGTGTCCGCGCACGGTGAGTTCCGGCGCCCGGCCATATATGAAGTACTTGAAGGGGAAGGACTGAGGGACGTCATTGGCTTCTCGGGCGGTATGCTTCCCACGGCACATGCGCGCGCGGTGCGTATCGAGCGACTGCTGCCGTTCTCCGAGCGCAGCCCCGGGGTGGACCGAGTCATCGTGACCGTCGATGCCACGCCGCTCATCGATGACCCGGCCAACACCCAGGATGTCGGACTTCTGCCGGGTGACGAGGTGACCGTTCCTCCGACCATCGAAGAACAGCGGAACCGCGTGCAGGTTGCCGGAGCAGTGCACTTCCCCGGACCCTACCAACTCGCCGAAGGACTCACCGCCCGTGGCCTGCTCGACCAGGCGGAGCTCCGGGATGATGCCTATCTGTCCACCGTTCACGTGTACAGACCCCGTCTCGACTCGGCTAGCGTAACCCTGTTACGCCTGACGACGGACCAGTCCCTAGGCAGTGTACAGGACATTGCACTGTTCGACAGAGATTCGGTTGTGGTTTTTTCGATGGACTCACTGATGGTCGGTGACTCCGTTCAAGTCGCCGGTTTGGTTACAAACCCTGGGCGGTACCGCTATGCCCGCGGGATGACGGCCGAGGACCTGATCCTGGTCGCAGGAGGTCTGGTCGAAGGCGCACTCGCGACGGAGGCTGAGGTCTCCCGTGGCCGAGTGACGCTCGACCGCCGAGACATGCTATCCGTAGCGATTCCAATCCAGCTGAGCGGGGCGATTCCGAGACCCGAAATCCTAGCAGAGGGGCCGACCGCTGCTCTACCTTCGCTCGCCGCGAGTGACCTGCCACTGGAGCCGGGGGACCGGCTCTTTATCCGCCAACGTCCTGGCTATGTCAGGCCGATAACCGTGTATGTCTCGGGACAGGTCAACTTTCCCGGCGCATACGCCGTGGAGCGACGAAACGAGACGCTCTCCGACATGTTAACTCGCGTCGGGGGATTCACTCCCGAGGCGTACATACCCGGAGCGAGGCTCGTGCGCGATTCTATCGTGGTCGGTATCAATCTCGGCCAGGCCATTCAACGCCCTGGAGGGCCTGACGACCTCCCGCTGCGACGGAATGATCAGATCCAGATTCCCGAGTACGATCCCACGGTTCTCATCCAGGGCAGTGTGGCCTTCGAGACGAGAGCCGTGTTCAAGGACGGCATGGGATTGAGCGACTACGTCCGGCAGGCTGGAGGCTCGCTCGACAACGCCGACCTCGACAAAATATCCGTCGAATATGCAAACGGGCGCCGCGAGACGACCAAGAAGTTCCTCTGGATGATTCGGCAACATCCACATGTGGATCCAGGAAGTACGATTCGCGTGCCGATGGCCCCGCTCTCAAATGGAGGAGGAGGGTTTGCGGAGATCTTGAGCACCACGTTGTCCTTCTCTACCGCGGTGTTCACGCTCCTCGTCTTGAAGAATCAGCTCGGGACCTAACCACCTCACCCAGCATCTGAATCGCCGACACCAACTGCGCGTCGCTCAAGTACGGAGCGGGCCCGAATCGTAGCATTTCCCCGCGAGAGTCCGTGCGGACACCGCGCTGCTTGAGCAATACGGACAGCCGTTCGGCTCCCGGTGCGCGCTAAGCCAGGAAGCCCGCCCGTTCGTGCAGCAGGACCGAATCGTCGGCGTGCACCACGGTCGGATCCAGGTCCAAGGACTCGAACGTCTCGAGTAGGAGGCCCACTTGATGTTGACTCACTTCGCGTAACAACTCGGGCGTCAGATGCTCCCGCTGAAAGAACGCGAAGACCTCCGCCGCCCGATAGTGGGACGTCGGGTCGTGGGTAGAGTCGGCGAAACGAGCTGCGCCTGTCCCATACCGGACCTCTCCCGGCACCTTCGCATCAGCGAGCTTGCCGAATTCGGTGAACCACCCAGTGATCACTGGCCGCAGCTCACAGCGCGGGGGGACACGTAGCACACAGTTCCCCTCACCGAGTTGGCAGTACTTGTAGCCTCCGGCGACCACGAACGCGCGCTCCATGCCGCGCAGCGAGAACGGCACGACATTGAGCGAATGGTACGCGTCGATCAGCAACTCGGCTCCGCGATCTGCGCACGCCTCAGCAACGCGGGGCAACTCTGGTACGATGCGACCGGTGCCGAAGAGGACGGACGAGATCAGCACCGCAGCAGTCCGGTCGTCCACCTCGGCGGAGACTCGTTCGCACAGGTTCTGCAGTGGATCCGTTGCGACCTTCACGACCTCGATACCCGTCTCGCCCAGCCGGTCCAGCTGCCTACCAATCGAGTGAAACTCCCCGTCCGTGGTGACCAGTCGTGGGCGCTCGCGCAACGGAAGCGCGGACAGAAAACGCACGCCGAGCGCATGTGTGTTCACATCCAACGTCAGATCTCCGTCACATGCACCCATCAGCCTGCGGTACCCGTCCGTCACCTGGTCCGCCTTTTGTGCAGCGGTTCCCCGACAGAATCTGTGGGTGATCTGGCGGCGATCGGGGTGACAGTGGTGGGTCGAAGAGGTAAGGTGCGGTGTGGCGAGAGCGGGAAAGAGGTGCATCCTGGGCGGCGAGTGGCGACGATGTGTTTGCGAAGACGCATCACCACCAACACGCCGCGCCAGATCACCCACAGATTCTGTCGGGGAACCGCAAAGGGTAGGGGGTCTCGCCGGCTCTCATGGTTCGCGGATGGACTCGAAAGAGGCCTCCATATCGAGTCGGGTCGAGACGGCGCCTATGTCGTGACTGCGATGGCCTGGCGCCTCAACACCCCTGATAACGTCACCGCCTCACCAGTGAGTGACGGCGTAGCCCTAGGAGCCCTAACCACCATGCTCGACGGGGCCATCCAAGCCGCGAACGCCTTGCAGCCCTAGCGAGCCCGTGGCTCGTGGCGCTGTAGCCTCGCCCAGCCTTCGCATCCATGGCCCGCCGGGGATATCTTCGGCCGATGTCCAGGGCCACCATGACGGAACTGCAAGCTCGAGTAACGAACTGCCGGAGATGCCCCAGGCTGGTCGCGTGGCGCGAGCAGGTCTCACGGGACAGGCGCGCCGCGTTCCGTGACCAGGAGTACTGGGGGCGCCCCCTACCCGCGTTCGGCGATGCGGACGCGCGGGTGCTCATCGTGGGCCTCGCTCCGGCAGCCCACGGGGCAAACCGCACCGGACGTATGTTCACCGGCGACCGTTCAGGCGATTGGCTCTACAGAGCGCTGTATCGGGCAGGGTTCGCAAACCAACCGGAAGCCGTCGACCGCACAGATGGTCTCGAGTTGAGCGACGTCTTGGTGACCGCCGTGGTGCGCTGCGCCCCACCCGCCAACAAGCCCGAACCGAGTGAACGCGACGCATGCGGCTACTGGCTCGATCTCGAGTTCGATGTGATGAAACACGTATCGGTCGTGGTGACGCTCGGCGGATTCGCATACGCCCAGACGTTGCGGATCCTGGCCGATCGCGGCGCTCCCGTACCGCGACCCCGGCCGCGCTTCGGGCACGGCGCGGAAGTCGAGCTTGGCACGGTCACGGTGCTCGCGTCGTATCATCCTAGTCAGCAAAACACGTTCACAGGCAAACTCACTGAGCCCATGTTCGACGCCATCTGGAGCCGGGCACGGGAAATCGCACAGGTGTGAGTGGTCTCCATCAAACCCAACCGACCGGAATCGAGCTATGGACAGACGTGACTTCGTAAGGACGGCCGCCACGAGTGTCGTCGCTGCAGCGAGCCCCAGCGCACTCGCGGCCGAGTTCCCCAAGCCTGCCCCTGCAGTGCAAACACGCCGTGCCGGTCCGATCCTGGTCGCCGACGTAAGCAGCGTCCGCTACAAGAACGGAGGACCCGAGAGCGCCATCGAACGGGCGTTTCGGGGAATCACGGAGGGAGAGGACGTGCTCGACGCGATCGTCGCGGGCGTGAACATCCCCGAGCTGGACCCGGAGGAGTCAGGCATCGGATATGGCGGGCTCCCGAACGCCGACGGGGTCGTACAGCTCGACTCCTGCCTCATGCACGGTCCTCGCAAATGGGCAGGGGGGGTCGCAGGCATCGAGGGCGTGCGCACTCCTTCACTGGTAGCGAAGGCCGTTGCGGAGTTGACGGACCACCACCTGCTCGTGGGGGAAGGAGCTCGTGAGTTCGCTCGCTCGCTCGGCTTCGACATCGAGGACGACCTCAACACGGAGCACTCCCGCGCGATGTGGCTCGAATGGCGGCGGCGCGTCGACCCGAGTCACTGGCTCGATCCGGAGCAACGCGTCCGGGGTGCGGGTGGCCCGGCGAACCAGAGTGGCGTCGGCCGCGATGGCGGTTTCGAGCGTGACCCAGAACATGAGGCGCTACTGCAGCGCTTCCACGACGCGTCGATGGCGGCGGGTCGGTCGATGGTCGCCGACGGCCTCATCGATCCAGAATCGTTCTGGGGTACGACGAGCTTGGAGGCCGTCTCTCAAGGAGGCGACATCTGCGGGGTTACGACCACCAGCGGCCTTTCATGGAAGATCCCCGGTCGCGCCGGAGATTCACCGATCCTGGGTGCTGGCCAGTATGTCGACAACAACGTGGGTGCGGCGGGCTCCACCGGCCGTGGAGAAGCCAACCTCTTCAGCTGCGCCTGCTTCCTGATCGTGGAATTCATGCGTCAAGGTATGACACCGAAAGACGCGGGAATGGGCGCACTCGCGCGCATCAGGGACAACACGGTCGAATCCCGCCTCTTGAACGAGCGCGGTCTCCCGAACTTCAATGTGCGCTTCTTCATCCTCAACAAGGCGGGAGACTACGCGGGCGTGGCAATGTACGGCACAGGCGAAGGTGCCTTCGCGGTCTGCGACGAGAATGGCGCTAGAGAAGAACCGCTTGAAGGGCTTCTGGAAGGATCGGCCGGCGACTGAACGTGAAGGCGATCGCGCAGGGCCTGTCGGCACTGCTCTAGGCCTCGGCCTCCCCCCAAGGCTCTTCAGGCGTCAGATTGGGCGGGCACAACGATCCGCTTCGTCCCGGAGGTCCAACGTGGGTATTCGCTCGACACTTCTGATCGCCGCAGCCTTGTTCGCCGGGGTTCCGGCCGCTGCCCAAGACACGCTCCGCTTCGAGCCGACCGTCGGCTATGCGACTGTCGCCGTGCGCGAACCGGTCGCGACCATTCAGCCGGGTACCGTGCTGGTTTCACGGACCAACCACGGCGCCTACTACGATGTGGGGGGCGGCGAATTTCCCGGTGAGGTCGGCCCTTTCTTCATCGAAGGAGCCACCACCAACGACATCTTGGTCATCGAAGTGATTCGCGTACAACCGAATCATGACCTGGCCGGTGCGCAGATCTACCCCGACTTCGGGGGCCTCGCCACCGACAGCCGGCTGCGTTTGCTCAACGACCCGATCGAGGGTCGCCGGTACGAGTGGCGACTCGACACCGACGAAATGACCGGCACGGTCGATCTCCCGGACTCGGACATGAGTGAGATCACCATCGCCCTGAGACCGATGCTGGGCCGCGTCTCCGTGGCGCCGGCAGATGGTGAAGCGTTCACCGGTCTGTGGCCCGGCAACTATGGCGGGAACATGGACTCACCTGATGTGCGCGAGGGCACGACCGTCTACCTGCCGATCTTCAATGACGGCGCCTACTTCTACTTCGGGGATGGGCACGCGAGGCAGGGCGAGGGTGAGGTGAACGGTACTGGCCTCGAGACGTCGATGGACGTCACGTTACGCATCGATCTCATCAAGAATAAGACGATCGCCTGGCCGCGCTTCGAAGACGACACGCACATCATGGTCGCGGGAAGCGCCCGGCCGCTCATCGATGCGTTCCGCTTGGCGCACGTCGAGTTGATCGAGTGGCTCGTCGCCGACTACGGCTTCGGGAAGTGGGATGCGTACATGCTCGTCGGGCAACTGGGCGAGAGCACCGTGGCCAACATCGTCGACCCGATCTACACGGTCGTCGCGAAGTTCCCGAAGATGTACCTGCCAAGGTAGTGAGCAGAACCGTTGTGGCGAAGGATTTCGAGCTCGTCGAGGATCTACGCATTGGGCGTTTGGTGGGGAGGACTTCGAAACTCGTTTGGGCACTGGCGGGCCTCGATGGATTCCGATCCCGAGGGGGGACCGTGGATCCCTCACGCATCCCACCTAGTCGAGGTCAACTCGGCTGACTGTACCGTTCCAACAGAGCCTGGAAGCCAGAATCGTCGCGGATCCCCTCGTACTTCGGGTCCAGCCTGAACAGCTCCACGCTCAGGTAACTCGGCGACGCCAAGAGGCTCTCGGCCCCTCGGATGCCCTGATCGATATCACATCGGCCCCATCGACTCTATCGACTCGAGCCGCATCATGTCGGCGAGCACTCCCTCACGTCCGTTCGTCCAACGCTCCCCACCGCTCGAAGGCCTCGTCGATCTTCGCGGGAATTTCCTTGGCCCGCTGGCCCACTCTGCGAATCTCCTCCGCATCCCCCTGAAAGAACGCTGGGTCACCAAGTCGCGTCTGAAGCAGATGTAACTCGTGTTCGAGTGCCTCGATCCTACCGGGCAGTGCCACCCACTCCTGCTTCTCGTTGTAGCTGAGCTTCTTCGCCTTGCCGTCGTCCGACTCGGGCTTCGCCGCAGAGACCGCCCGCTTCCCACGGCTTCCGGACCCCACAGCCCGCTCGGACCAGCCCCCCGCCACCGTACGTTGCCAATCGGAGTATCCACCGACGTACTCTTTGAACGCGCCCTGCCCTTCGAAGACCAACGTGCTGGTGCAGAGGTTGTCGAGAAACGCCCGGTCGTGACTGACCACCAGCACGGTACCGTCGTACGCCACCAGGCGGGCCTCGAGTAGCTCGAGCGTATCGGTATCGAGGTCGTTGGTGGGCTCGTCCATAACGAGCACATTCGCCGGCTGGGTGAAAAGCTTCGCGAGCAGAAGCCGACTCCGCTCTCCCCCTGACAGACTCCCGACAGGCTGCCTAGCCGTCTCGGCTGAGAAGAGGAAATCCTGGAGATAGCCGTATATGTGTTTTCGGTCGTCCCCAACGCTGACGTAATCGTTTCCGCCGGCAACGGCCTCCGCCACGGTAGCCTTGGCATCAAGTTCGTCTCGGTGCTGATCGAAATAGGCGACCTGTAAACGGGCCCCGTGCTTCACCGTGCCTTCTTTGGGTGCCAGTCTGCCGATCAGGAGGTTGAGCAGAGTGGTCTTCCCGCACCCGTTGGGTCCGATGATGCCGACCTTATCGCCGCGGTGGATGGCAGAGCTGAAGCCTCGCACAACGTCAGTCTCCGAAGATTCGCTGGTCCCGTATGCGAACCTGACGTCCTTCGCCTGGACGATTCTTGCGGTGGAACGACCACCCTCCTGCACTTGGAGTCGTACCTGACCAACCCGCTCCCGCCGGTCCGTACGATCCCGACGAAGCTGCTGCAACGCACGTACGCGTCCTTCGTTTCGCGTGCGACGAGCCTTGATGCCCCGGCGCACCCAGATCTCCTCCTTCGCCAATTTCTGGTCGAGAAGCGCCCACTCCTTCTCTTCGTTCACCAGCAGCGCGTCCTTCCGCTCGAGGAACGTGGAATAGTCGCACGCCCACGACGTGAGACGACCTCGGTCCAGCTCCACGATGCGCGTGGCGATACGCTGGAGAAATGCGCGATCGTGCGTAACGAAAAAGACGCTGCCTTGGAAACGGAGGAGGATGCTCTCCAGTTGGTCGATATGCTCCAGATCCAGGTGATTGGTAGGCTCGTCCAGAAGGAGAACATCGGGATCACACACGAGGGCCTTACCTAGGAGCGCTCGACGCTTCTGCCCGCCCGACAGGCTCGAGAAAGATTGTTCAGGATCGAGATGAAGTAGTGAGCACAACCGCTCAGCGTGATGATCCTCCGTCGTCCCCGGAAGAGATCCCGACATGATCACGTCCAGCGCTGAACCGGGGAGGTCTTCGGGCGCTTGCTGCTCGACCAGTGACACGCGCAGGCCGGCGTCCCGAACGATTTCTCCGGCATCCGGAACCACCGTGCCACTAATGATCTTCAGGAGCGTGGATTTGCCCTCCCCGTTTCGACCGAGCAATCCGACCCGCTCCCCCCGTTCGATACTGAGGTTGGCGTCCTCGAGCAGACGCGGTCCGCCGAAGGCGATACGTAGAGACTTGCAGCTGATAAGCGCCATGGACGAGCCATTCGAGTGAGGGACGAGCAGAAGATAAGGCGATCGGCTGCCAGGGGCCGTCGAAGGCGTGTTGAACGAGCCTTGCTCTGCTCAACATCCCGAACTAGCGTCGTTAGTCTCCCACGTCTTGCTACGCACCCGATCCTAGGTACATCCATGCGTCCGACTCTTGCTGTACTCACGCTGCTCGCTCTCTCGACACCCGTGTACGCGCAGGAGGCCGCCCCCGGTCCGGCCATTCACTCCTTCGGAGCTGTCTTCGACGTCGCCGATCCCGATTTCGCGACGCGGACGGACATGGAGCACAAGGTCGCCTTCGAGATCGCACAGGCGTCGAATTCCCCGGACCGAGTGAATGCGTCGCTCAACTCGGTGGCTCGCTTCATCAACATGCACGCGGCCGCTGGCGTACCAAGAGAGAATATCCGGCCGGCGGTGGTCGTTCACGGGCCCGCAGGCTGGGAGCTTCTGGATAACGCTGCGTACCGGGAACGACATGGCGTGGACAACCCGAACGCTGAGCTGATCCGAGAGCTCACTGCATTCGGAGTCAAAGTCATCTTGTGTGGCCAGACAGCCGCTTCCAGAGGGATTCCGCGCGCAGGGCTCGTGGGCGGCGTCGAAGTCGCGCTCTCGGCGATGACCGCATTTATGGTACTGCAGGAAGACGGCTATCGCGTGAACCCCTGGTAGCCCACGACCAACAGTTGCGACCGTCGGTTGATTGCCGTCAATTCTCGGGTCCGGTCCGTGTGCGCGGCCGGCCGTTCCACACGAATCTGAGGTTCTCATGTCGTTGAAGCGTTTGCTCTTGTTCGTTCTCGCGCTCGCCACCGCCGCGCCGTTGGCCGCCCAAGTGCCGTGGTCACCGCTCAGCCGTGGTAGCGACAACATGGATGTGCTCGGGCACCTCCCGCTCGGACCCGCCCTCTCGGTGGCGGACATGGACGTCGAGCAGGAGATGGACCGTCCGTACGCTTATGTGGCGCGTTTCGCCTACGGCGGAGAGGGCGGCAAGGGCACAGATATCATTAGCCTCGAGGACCCGGAGAACCCGCAGCTTCTCTACGAGTGGAGGATCGAGAATCAGGATCTCCACCAGGGCAACGGCGGCATGGACGTGAAGCACTTCAAGTGGAACGACCGTTACTACCTGGTTCAGTCGCTCCAATTTGGCCAGGGCGGCCCAAACAGCGATCTCGGTGCGGTGATCCTCGACGTGACCGGCTTACCCGATGCCTCGACGGTCCGCGAGGTCGCTCGCATTCGTGAGCCTGAGATGCAGGGTGGCTTCCACAACATCTTCATCTACAAGCACTCGAACGATCGCGTCTACCTGTTCTCAACCGCTCGGGCTCCGGGGGCGCTGATCTACGACCTCGGCATGATCGTGGAAGGTGACCTAGAGAACTCACGCGTCGGCTTGGTCCCGGTGCCGGAAAGCGCGCTTGGCTCTGGAAATAGCCGCAGCTATCACGACTTCTACGTCGGCTACCACCCGGATACTGGCGAGGACCGCTTCTACGGGGGTGGTACCGGGGGCTACTACGTCTACGACGTGTCGAACCTAGACGCACCCGAACTCCGCATTACTCTGACAGGCATCAGTGGGATCAACAGCGGCCATACGTTCACGCCGAGCCCCGACGGGAGGTACGTGATCGCAGAGACCGAGTACCAGTACGCGCCGATTCGGGTTTTCGACCTGCAGCCTGCACTCGACGGTGAAGTGACCAACATTCGGAACCCCATCTCGGCATTCACCGCGGACTGGGAACACCTAGTGCACAACCACGAAGTGCGCTGGCCCTATGTCTTCGCCTCCGGCTACCTCGACGGTTTGCAGATCTTCAACCTGCAAGACCCGCTCAATCCGATGACGGTAGGCTACTACGACACGTACATCGGCCCGCCCAACACCGAACAGTACTCGCAGTTCAACGGGGCCTTCGGTGTCGACGTGCGCAACGCGGACGGCCTGATCGTGATCAGCGACATGTCGACCGGGCTCTGGACCATGAGGATGGATGGCTTCCAGGGCTGGAACGGCGAGGACTGGGGCTACCCCAACATCTCGTCAGCCCAGGACTGGGATAATCCGGTAGTGAAGCGGCCTATCAGTTAGCCGCCACTGGGCGGTCGATCGACGACGCGCCGACCAGGAAGTCAGAAGGGCCGCCACTCGTGGCGGCCCTTCTCGCATCCCCCGAGGGTTCGGTCCAGAGCGAGCGCAGGCTAGCGATCACACATGTCTACACCCGCGCCTCAATCCCGATAGGCGATCGCGTCGATCTCCACTCTTAGACCGGGATCTGGCAAAGCCGCTACCTGAACAGTCGTGCGCGCGGGTCGGTGCTCTCCGAATACGTCCGCATACACCCCGTTCATCTTCTCGAAATCACGCAGATCCACGAGGAAGACGCCGCAGCGCAGCACTCTTGAAAGATCCGACCCGGCAGCTTCGAGAATCGCCTGCATGTTCCGAAAGACCTGACGCGTCTGGGTCTCAATGTCTGAACCGGCGAGTTCTCCTGTGGAAGAGTCGATCGCGCCCTGACCCGATACGATCACCAAGCGGTCGAACACGATTCCGGGGGAGTACGGTCCCATGGGTGAGGGGAGCCCCTCAGCCTGAACGAACTCGTGAGAGGCGTCGCTCATGACACGTCACCTCTCAATTCGATGGCTTGAAGCTGGTTTCGGTCCACCTGTCCTCCTCCTTTCTCGAATGAGGGCCTTGTCGGCGCAGTGGGCGCCTGCTAGGCTCGACATGTAACGTTTCTCGGGTGTAGCATGCCCCGGCCCGGAGTCGATCGTGGTCCCAACCCTTCTGGCGGTATTCGTACTCGCGTCACCGATGTCCGCGGCCGTGTGGGACGCCGAACCAGGTTTCTGCACGCCCGACGGGCCGGCATACTACGCACTCGAGCTGGTCACCACCAGGAATATCCCAGGGACAGGCGTGGCCAGGGCCGTAGCTGACGTGTCGCGCCCGAACTCGTCTCCGTTCTCAGTGGCGCTCACCAACGACGGCAGCTACGCCTACGACGTGAGCGTATCGCTCGAACGAATGAAGCCGCCCCGCCAGGGTCACCTGGTGGCCTGGGTTACGACGCGAGAGATCGACCGCGTCGAGCGGATCGGCACCCTCGACGACAACCTCCGTGCGTCTGGTTCCGTGAGCTGGAACAAGTTCATCGTGGTCGTCACACTCGAGGCCAGCGACGACCCGGACCAGGACATGTGGGCCGGCCCCGTCGTCTTCCGCGGCATGTCACGCAGCGGCATGATGCACACGATGGTCGGGCATGGCGCGCTCGTGCAGGAGAACTGTGCGGCGTACGGGTACGGCGACTAGCTCAGAGAGGGCGGCGCAACCTACATACCGGACCGTGGAGACTCAGTTTCTGCGCGCAGCGTCAAAACTGCATGAGCTGCCTCAGCACCTCCAATCGTCCAGCTGAGCCCGTAAACAAGTCGTCCGGAAAGCGCTTGAACTCGAGCAAGTCTTCGTAGATATCCTCCGCGATGTACTCATTCAAGCCTAGTCCGGCCAAGTACATCAAGCGCAGGTTCCTGTCCCGATTCACGACGGCGTCCTTGAGCCAAGGCGTCAGGTCGCTGGCACCAGCCGCGAACGTCCCGAGCAGGTCGAGCACGCGAGGGAAGCCGGCTTGAGCGAGCGACGCGGCAACCTTGCCGTTGTCGGGGGCCTGCAGCCGGCCTACGAATTGGTCGACATCGATAGAGATGCCGCCGTTCTTCGCGGCGAGCACAACGTCGTAGCCAGCACCGTCGTAGGTGTTGCCCCAAACGGTGCCATCCGGAAAGACATCGAAAAAAGTCGCCATCTCGCTCTTCACGGCCTCGAAGCTGGTTTCGTACAACGGCACCCATTGGGTGATCACGCCCCCGGGATTCAGATGCGCCGCGGCCACATCAAAGTATTCGGCGCTGTAAAGCGCCGCCGCGCCCTTCATCCACGGGTGGATCGGGTCCGAGGTGATGACATCGAATGTCTCGTCCGTCGAGAGCAGGAAGTGACGTGCGTCGTCGTGCACAACCTCGACCCGGGGATCCGAGAGCACGTCGTTGTTGACCTCGGTGAAGTAACTCGCCGACTGCTCCGTAATCAGCGGCTCGATCTCCGCAATCACGATTCGCTCAATACCGGGATAGGTGACGAACGTACCGGCCGTCACCCCAGCCCCGAAGCCAACGACGAGGACTGTCTTGGGATCGTCGTGCAGGAGCGCTGTGAGGTGGCCGAGCATGCCCTGTAACCGCATGTCCTGCGGCTCGGTCGAAGCCACAACCTTGCCACTGACGTGGAAGTTGCGAACACCGTTCTCGAGTTCGGTCACCGAAATCGATGAATTCCGCCCCTCCCCGAGATAGAGGGTGTTAGGTGGATCGTACGTGGGCGCGTAGCGTCCGTAGGCCACAAGGACGGGAGGAATCGGCGGCAGGAAGAACGCACCGACAGCAACGGCAGCAAAGACCAGTTGAACCACCACCACCAATCCGGTCCGCCCCCGCTCGCTGTTGAGGAAGCGCGGAGCGATCAAGATCAGTGCCGCCACAGCCGGCAGCACCATGAGAAAGCGTTGGGCGTTCTGAGTCCCCAGCCAAGGAATGAGGATCACTCCAAAAGCAAGGGCTCCTAGGATCGCGCCGATCGTATTCGAAGCGTAGACGCCCCCCATCAGTTCGCCCGGGTCCTGTCGTTCATCAGCGATCGACGCCACCGCCAACGGGAAACTGGCACCCCAGAAAAGTGGCGCTGGCGTCAACGCCCATGCGGCACGCGCCAGGTCCAATTGGAAGACTGGGCCGGCGCTTTGAGCGATAGATGGATTGATCGGCCAATACGGTAGTTGCACGGCAATGGCCCACGCCGTCCAGACGATCCCGAGTAGCGCGCCCATCTGGCACACCGCGAACGCG
>Ga0114996_10000876_pt1 | contig 41402 bp, 39 predicted proteins | sample ArcticOcean_MG_C_4_FD_87039 | JGI IMG/M metagenome (GOLD analysis project Ga0114996, IMG submission 87039) | Marine microbial communities from western Arctic Ocean - ArcticOcean_MG_CB4_134 | ecosystem: Environmental > Aquatic > Marine > Oceanic | place: Arctic Ocean: Canada Basin | collected... | reverse complement strand
GCGACAACTCGGTGAAGCTCTATATGGAAGATTTGTTGTTCCAGTTTCGCGAAGGGGTCCCCGGATACCGCTTCGACGCAGCCATGCTGCGCCTGATCGAGACGGCGGAAACCCTGGTTGGCGAGGGCGCCCTGAATTTCGACGGCAAAGAGAACTAGGTTTTGGCCTAAGCGGCGGCGCTGGCTTTCTTCTTGGTCGATGGAATATAGGCCCGGGCGCAATGCTCGGCGCAATAGGGCTTGCCATCGACGGCGACTTTTCCGCAGAAACGGAAATCCGGCTTTCCCGGCTCGCCGCTGGGCCACGAACACATATCCGCCTTCAAACGGTCCAGGGTGACGACGCTGGCCGGGCGCTTCGGCGGCGGCGGCTGGCGGCGCATGGCAAGATCGAGGCGCCGCACCTTGCCGACCACGGCATTCTTGGTAATTCCCATGCGGCGGCCAATCTCGCTGGCCGAAAGTCCCGATGCCCAAAATTTGGTTAATTCCTCGACCCGATCCCGCGTCCATTCAAATTCCGTCGCCATGAATATACAAGCTCCCCTGAATTTGCGAGCCATCGAAGTGCCGGCCCGCATTCGGTTTACGATCCCCGTGGGTTCAAATGCGGCGTTTCGCCAATTTTTTCCCTGAACCCCAACATGTTGTTGGTTGTACTATATATCGGGGATTTCGCAACAGGTACCACAAGATTTGGTGAATATTTCTGTGGATAAATCCATATTTCTTAATAGCTGCGTCCAAAATGCAGAATCGCGAGAGGATGTCTTTGCAACCAAGCGGGTACATTGGGTATGGTCCCAAGCAGCGTTCGTGCCGGTAATCTTCGCCCGATGCTGATCCATTGGATGGCGGGTGGATGGGGCGCGGGCGCGACGGGAGAAGCGGAAATATGACCGGGGTTTTCCTGCCATTGGCCGGCTTGGCGGCCGGGCTGTCGATGCTATCGATTGGGTTGGTGCGCGCCGAAAGCGCTGCTTCGCCCGGATCGGATGCGCAATCCCATATTTTTCTCGCCCAGCAATTCGCCCAAGCCAAAAAGAAAAAGCCCGCCCGCAAGGCCAAGCCGGTGGCCATCGTCCCGGAAAAGGCGCCTTATGTGATCCTCCGCGATATCAATGTTCGCGGCGGCCCGAACACCAAGTCCAAGCGCATCGGGCGCTTCAAACGCGGCACGCTTATCCGATCAGTGGGGCGCGCCAGGGGCACCGGCTGGATTCAGGTGCGCACCAATAAAAATCAATTGGGATTTGTCTATTCGAAAATGGCGGCGCCGCTGATCGATGGCGCGCTGAAATCGAAAATCGAGGGCCGCGCCGCCGGCCCCGGAAAATTGGCCTGCCGCTACGTGATCGAGTTCGAAGGCAAAAGCCGGATCGAAAGGGAATTGCAGCGCACCGCCGATTACGCGGTCCCGTTCGCATGCCGGGCGGGCGGTGCGCCGCTGAATTTCACCGCGACCATGTTCCTGACCGAATTGCCCTACAAAGAGTCCGGGCCGGCGGTGTATCAGATCAACGTGGATTTGCGCAATATGCCCCTCGAAGGCGAAGACGTTTTGACCGTCATTTCCCTGTACAGCCCGAAGAAAGCGCAAACGAAATTCGATACCGTCAACGACAAGACGTTTGCCAGCGGCGCCAAAATCGCACCCAAAAGCACGGCCAGCCTGGATGCCGCGCTTTTGGCCGCCGTCGAGATTGCGCACGCCGCCTGGGGCAAGGCCGCCTGGGATCAGCTTAGGGCGAAAAACTGATAGCGCCGCAAAAATTCGTTGCGGCGCATCACCATTGACGGCGAACAGGTAATCCATCAAGGGCTGGCTTTCCTTCAGGGTCATGTCCTTGAAGCGGGGCGCGGATTTGTTAGGGTGAGGCATGACGCAAGCCATTCAAATCCACGCAAACGGCGGGCCGGAGGTATTGCAGTGGGGTGATACCGAACTGGCGCCGCCGGGCCCCGGTGAGGTGCGCCTCCGCCATGGCGCCATCGCCGTCAATTATTCCGATGTGAATGTCCGCAGCGGCGGCTTTTATATCGCCAAGCCACTGCAATTCCCGGTGATCATCGGCAACGAGGCCGCCGGCGTCATCGAAGAAGTGGGCGCCGGCGCCGAAGGCGTTCAGGTGGGGGAGCGCGCCGCCTATGCGGGCGTCGGCGGGCCGTTCTATGAAAACACCGGCGCCTATGCGGAGGCGCGCAACGTGCCGGCGTCGTGCCTGTTCAAATTGCCCGACAAAATTAGCGACGATCAGGCGGCGGCGATGATGCTCAAGGGCCTGACCGCGTCCATGGTCATCCACCGCTACTGCAAGCCTGGGCCTGGCGATGCGGTGCTCATCCACGCCGCAGCCTCGGGCGTCGGCTTATTGCTGGTGCAATGGTGCAAGCATTTGGGCGCCACCGTAATCGGCACCGTGGGATCAGAAGTTAAGGCCGCATTGGCCCGCGCCTTGGGCTGCGATCATACCATCCTTTACCGGGACGTGGACTTCGTAGCCGCCGTCAAAGACATCGTGCCGGACGGCGTCGCCGCGGTGCTCGATGGGGTCGGCAAGGACACCTTCGCCCAATCGATCCTCTGCACCAGGCGCTACGGCACGCTGGTCAATTACGGCAATGCGTCCGGCCATCCCGATCCTCTCGATCTGTTGTTGCTGGCCAAGCACGGATCGCTCACCGTCACCCGCCCGGCGTTCTCCGACCATATCCGCGAGGCGCGCGACCGCGCCTATTATTCGGATGAGCTGTATGATCTGGTGGCCAGTGGTGTCCTCAAAGTCGAGATCGGCAAGAGCTACCCGCTTGCCCAAGCCGCCGACGCGCATCGGGATTTGGAGGGCCGGAAATATGCCGGCTCGTTGTTGCTGAAACCTTAGGTCCGCCCGATGGCCCGCCAGCCGATATCCCGGCGGCAGAAGCCGCCCGGCCAGTCGATCAAATCCACCGCCTGGTAAGCGGCGGCTTGCGCCGACTTGATGTCCGCCGCCAATGCCGTAACTCCCAGCACGCGGCCGCCATTGGCGAGCACGGCGGCGCCCTCGGCGCGCGTGCCGGCGTGAAAAACGGTGACCCCATCGACGCCGCCCGCCGCGCCTAAGCCATTGATAGGCGTGCCTTTTTCATAAGAGCCCGGATAACCATCGGCGGCCATCACCACCAGCAGCGCCGAGCCTTCGTGCCAGGCGGCTTCGATGTTGCCCAGCCGCCCCTCTGCGGTGGCCAGCAACAAAGGCAACAGATCAGACTTCAGCCGCGTCATTTGCACCTGGCATTCTGGGTCGCCGAAACGGGCATTAAACTCGATGACCTTTGGGCCGTCTTCGGTAATCATCAGCCCGGCGAACAGCACGCCCGAATAGGGTCTGCCCTCGGCGGCCATGCCATCAATGGTCGGACGGATGATGCGCGCCATGATCTCGGCGTCCAATTCCGGGGTTAGCACCGGCGCCGGCGAATAGGCGCCCATGCCGCCGGTGTTGGGGCCGACGTCGCCGTCATGGACGGCTTTGTGATCCTGGGCGGAGACCAAAGGCAGTGCGGTCTGGCCATCGACCAGGGCGAAGTAGCTCAGCTCTTCGCCTTCCAAAAATTCCTCGATTACCACCTCGTCGCCGGCAGCGCCGAAGGCGCGGTCCCGCATGATGACGCCGAGGGCATCGATGGCTTCATCGACGGTGCCGCAAAGGATGACGCCCTTGCCGGCGGCGAGACCGCTGGCCTTGACGACGATCGGCGCCCCTTGGGCGCGCACATAAGCGGCGGCTTCATCTTGGTCGGTAAAGCGCCCGTAAGCGGCGGTGGGAATATCATATTTGGCGAACAGGTCTTTCATAAAGGCTTTCGAGCCTTCCAGGATGGCCGCCGCCTTGTTCGGCCCGAAGGCCAGGATGCCGGCATCCTGCAAGGCATCGACCAGGCCGATCACCAGCGGCCCCTCCGGCCCGACGACCACCAGATCGATGGATGTACGCTGCCCGAACGCCACCAGCGCGCCTATGTCTTCGGCGCCGATGGCGACGCATTCGGCGACATCGGCGATGCCGGCATTGCCCGGCGCGCAATAAAGGGCGCCGCAATCGGGCGACTTGGCCAGCGCCCAGCAAAGGGCGTGTTCCCTGCCGCCGCCGCCGACAACCAGAATATTCATTTATCCCCCCCGAAGATTAGCCCAAGATTAGTCTGAGATTAGCCCAAGATCGTCAATCGCCTGTGTACGGGCGACGATTTGTACCATAAATTATGACCTAGAATGAGCGAATTACCAGACCCAGAAACAGAAGGCGGCAACGCGCCGATTTATTCGGTCTCTGAGATTTCCCAATCTCTGAAGCGGTCAGTCGAAGAGCGCTTCGCCCATGTCCGGGTGCGCGGCGAAATATCGGGGCTGTCGAAGCCCGCCTCCGGTCATATGTACCTTGCTTTGAAAGACGAAAAGGCGGTGCTCGACGGGGTTTGCTGGCGGGGCACCGTGGGCCGCTTGGGCCTCGCGCCCGAAGACGGGTTGGAGGTGATCGTCACCGGGCGCTTGTCCACCTATCCCGGCCGCTCACGCTATCAGATCATCATCGAAAGCATGGAGGTGGCCGGCGAAGGCGCGCTCCTGAAACTGCTCGAAGACCGGCGCAAGAAACTGTTGGCGGAAGGTTTGTTCGATGAGGGCTTGAAACAAGAACTGCCGTTCCTCCCCGAAGTGATCGGCGTCGTCACCTCGCCCACCGGCGCCGTTATCCGCGATATCCTGCACCGCCTGCGTGATCGCTTCCCGCGCCACGTTCTGGTCTGGCCGGTGATTGTCCAGGGCGATGGCGCCGCCGCGCAGGTAGCCGCCGCCATTGATGGCTTCAATGCCTTGGCGCCCGGCGGCGATGTGCCGCGCCCGGATTTGCTGATCGTTGCCAGGGGCGGCGGCAGCCTGGAAGATTTGTGGGCCTTCAACGAAGAGGTGGTGGTGCGCGCCGCCGCCGCGTCCGAAATCCCGCTTATCTCGGCGGTCGGCCACGAGACCGATACGACGCTGATCGATCATGCGTCTGATAAGCGCGCGCCGACGCCGACGGCGGCCGCCGAAATGGCGGTGCCGGTGCGCGCCGAACTGATGGCTCAGTTAAGCGATGACGGCGCCCGCCTGTTGCGGGCCTCGGCGCGCATTATCGACAGTGCCGCCAAGGATGTGGCCGGTCTGGCCCACCGCCTGCCGCGCCCGGCGCAACTGGTGGAAGAGGCCGAGCAACGGCTTGATGAGCGCACGCAACGCTTGCTCCGCGCCAAGGACGTCTTGTTGCAAAGCCGGGGCGCGGAGGTAAACCGTCTCGGCGCCGGCCTGATCAGCCCGGCCCGCCAGATCGCCGCCAAGCGTGATCAATTCGGCGCCCAGGTGCAGGCGTTCGGGCGCGCCTTCAACCGGGTCCTGGAAATCAAGGACGCGGATTTGCAGCGCCAATCGCGGCTATTGGACAGCGTCTCCTACCAGCGCGTGCTGGACCGGGGTTTTGCGCTGGTCACCGGCGATGATGGCGAGCCGGTTCTGGCGGCTGGCGGCGCGGCGCCCGGCGATGCCTGGCAGGTACATTTCCGCGACGGCGCCGTCGCCGCCACGGTCACCGGCGATGGCCCGCCCAAGCCGAAGAAGACGCCGAAGAAAAAACAGGCCAAACCGGCCAAAGCCAAGGACGCGCCCGGCGATCGCCAAGGAACGCTACTCTGATGATCCACCGATTTTGGGCGCCGGCGATTTTGCTGCTCTGGGGCGCCGCCGCCATGGCCGGCGAAATTTCCCTCAAAGGCGAATATTCCCAGGGCGGGCTGGTGATCGGCAACGCGCCGCCGGGATCATCTGTCACCCTGGACGGAAAATCTCAACCGGTCGCCCCGGACGGCGCCTTTCTGCTCGGCTTTGGCCGGGATTCTGCGCTCCGAAGGGTGCTGGAAGTGCGGCTGGGCGGCACCCGCCTATTTGGCCGCGAGCTTGCGATCAAAAAACGCACCTACGACGTCCAGCGCATCGATGGCCTGGCGCGCCGCAAGGTGACGCCGTCGCCGGCGGATTTGAAACGCATCAAGGCGGAAGCGGCGGCGCTCCGGGCGGCCCGCGCACTTCTAAGCAATGCCTCGTTCTTTCGCTCCGGCTTCGTCTGGCCGGTTTTGGGGCGCATTTCGGGCGTCTATGGTTCGCTGCGCATCTTGAACGGCAAGCCGCGCCGGCCCCATTACGGCGTCGATGTGGCGGCGCCGGAGGGCACCCCGGTGCGCGCCGCCGCCGCCGGGCGCATCGCCTTTGCCCATGCCGGCATGTTCTTCAACGGCAAAACGGTGATCATCGATCACGGGCTCGGGCTGAGCACGGCCTATCTTCATTTGAGCGCCATCACGGTGACATCCGGCGCCGCCGTCAAAAAAGGCGCGATGATCGGGCGTATCGGCAAAACCGGGCGCGCCACCGGGGCGCATCTGCATTGGGGCATGCGCCTCCGTGCAACGCCGGTGGACCCGCAATTGCTGGTTCCGGCGATGAAATAATTCTATTCCGCCGGCCAGCGGTTATGGACCCAGAGCCATTGCTCGGGGCGATCGCGGACCCATTCGCCAAGGGTGGCGTTGACCATGCTCATCAGGGCCAGAATATCCGCCTGGCGGTCGCCGCTGTCAGGTTTTTCGAGGGGCGGAAAAACGCTGACCCGGAAATGGGCGCCGCCCAGCCGCTCGACCCGCGCCGGAACCAGTGGGCAATCATAGCGTAAAGCAAGCTCGGCCGCCGCCGGCGCGGTCATCGCATCGATCCCCAAAAATGGAACGGCAATGCCGTCGTTCATTTTCTGGTCGACCAGCATGGCCATGTGATCGCCCCGTCTAAGCGCCCGCAAGATGCTTTTGGCGCCGGCCGAGCCCTTCGGAAACAAATCGCCGCCAAGCACGGTGCGGCCCTTTTGCACGATTTTATCGAAAAACGGATTGTTGGCGCGCCGGTAAACCCCATGCATCACCAGGCCGCGCTTGGTGCCGGCCAGCAGCAACATTTCCCAGTTGGCCAGATGGCCGGAAAACACGATGCCGGCGGCGCCATCGTCGCGAAGGGCGTCCGCATGCTCGATGCCGACAACCTCGACGCGGCTATTTTTTCGGTACGGATCGAACTTGCCGAGATGGGGATGCTCGCCCGCGGTGCGGCCCAGATTATCCCACATGGCGGTGACGATGCGCGCCACCTCGGCGTCTTCGATGTCTGGAAATACCCGCTTCAGGTTGCGCCGGGCGTTGCGGCTGACCCCTAGTTTCGGCCCCACCAGACGGCCCAGCGCGCCGCCCAGCCAGGACGCGGCGTCGACCGGCAAACAGGCAAACAGGCCATAGAGCAGCCAAGCCGCCGCCGCCTCGCCGCGCTGCCACAAGTTACCTCCGAGCGCCAAATTATTCGCCGCCCGCCGCGGCTTCTATGCGCCCGTCCAGCCATCCGGTGAACCCCGACCCATCATCCCAGACAATGTCCACATGAATGGTCTCGATGGCGCGGCCCTGATCGGGGCCTAAGCGCACATGGTCTTTTTCGGTGGTGACGGCAACGGCGTCCAAGGCTTTGGCCCTTTCCAGGATATCCGAAATCTCCGGGCCGGTATAAGGGTGATGGTCATCGAATACCAGACTATCGGCGATGTCGGCGCCGATGGCGTTCAAGGTATCGAAAAATTTTTGCGGCCTTGCGATGCCGGCGAAAGCCAGAACGCGCCTGCCGGCCAGGCGCTGGGCATCGGCGGCGGCGGCGTCCAGACGGGCAGCGAACACCGGCAATCCCACCGGGCCCTCGGCGGCAATGGCGACATCGGCGTCGGCGCTGTCTTCGCCCAGAATGACGGCGGCGTGGGCGCGCGCCAGACCGGCCGCCGGCAATTCCCGCAAGGGTCCCGCCGGTATCAGGCGGCCATTGCCGAACCCGGCGCCGCCATCGACGACGACGATCGAGATGTCTTTAACCAACGCCGGGTTCTGATAGCCGTCATCGAGGATCACCAGATCGGCGCCACCGGCGGCAGCCTCAAGCGCCAGCGCATGACGGTCGCTCCCGGCCCAGGCCGGCGCGGCGCGGGCCAGCAGCAACGCCTCGTCGCCGACGTCGGCGGCGCCATGGATGGCCGGATCGACGCGCACGCCGTCTTTGCTGCCACCATAGCCGCGAGAAATAAAATGGACGCTGCGCCCCGCCGATTGCAGATGCAAGGCAAGAGCCAGCGCCACCGGCGTCTTGCCGGCGCCGCCGGCCACCAGATTGCCGACGCAGATCACCGGCAGCGGGGCGCGCCGGGGCGTGGTGAGGCGATTGTCGAGACGGCTGGCGGCGCCATAGAGGGCGGCGAGCGGGCTCAGCAGCCCCGGCCAGGGACTGCCCGCCCCGTCATACCAGAATTCAGGCGGCCGCATCGGCCTCGCCCGCCGCCGGCGCCTGCAAATAGGAGAGCACCCGCGCCGCCACCCGTTCGGTCACGTCGGCGCTGGATGTTGCGTAAGTGCGCCCTTTTTCGGCCATCGCGGCGGCGCGCGCCGGATCATCCAGTAATGCAGCCAGATTGCCGAATAAGGCGGCGGCGTCGGCAACTTCGATAGCACAGCCGGCGGCGGTCATTTCATGGCCGATCTCGGTGAAGTTCATCATGTGCGGGCCGTGCAGGACGGCGCAATCGAGGTGCAAAGCCTCGAGCGGATTTTGCCCGCCCAGCGGTACCAGGGATTTGCCCATGAACACCACCGGGGCAAGGCGGAAAAACAACCCCAGCTCGCCCATGGTGTCGGCCAGATAGATTTGCGTATCAGCCTCGATCGGCTGGCCGGCGGAGCGCTGGGCCACGAATAACCCCATGGCGCGCAGCATGGCGGCAACCTCGCCGCCGCGCTGGGCATGGCGGGGAACAATGACGCTCAGCAATCCCCGATGGGCATCTTCCAACGCCAGATGGGTTTCGCCGGCGATACGTTCCTCGCCCGCATGGGTCGAGGCGGCCAGCCATGTGGGGCGGCCATCAAATTCGGCTTCCAGGCGGGCCAGCTCATCGGCGTCGGCGGGCAGCGGCGGCACGGCGAATTTCAGATTACCCAGGCAATCCACATTGGCCGCGCCCAATTGGCGGAGGCGTTGGGCGTCCTCCGAAGATTGCCCGAGGCAGAGGTCAAAGCGGCCGAGCAGGGTCGTAATGATGGAGCGCGCCCGTTGCCAGCCGGAAAAGCTTTTCGGCGAGATGCGCCCGTTGACCAGGATCATCGGCGTGCCCCGGCCGGTGGTCTCCAATATCAGGTTGGGCCAGAACTCGCTTTCCGCCCAGAGCACCAGATCGGGCCGCCAGTGATCCAGGAAACGGCGTACATACCGGGGCCGGTCGAGGGGTGCATATTGATGGATGGCGCGGGGCGGCAGGCGTTCCGCCATAAGCCGGGCCGAAGAAACCGTGCCGGTGGTCAGCAACAAAGCAAGCCCCGCATCCGCCGCCAGCAGATGATCGATCAAAGGCAGCATGGAAAGGGATTCGCCGACGCTGGCGGCGTGCACCCAGATCAGGCGCGCGCCGTTCGGGTGTGGCTGGCTGGCCGCTCCCTGGCGCTCAGTGAAGCGCATCGGATCTTCCTTGCCCGCCGCCAGCCGGCGCCGCATGAAGGCCGCGATAAACGGTCCGCCCAAGGGCCCGGACACCAGCCTGTAGAGGGACAGCATCATGGCGCCGCCCCCGCATCTGATGGCGCCGGATCGATGGGTTGGTGGCCGCAATGGCGGTCGGCTTCCCCGGTCAGGCTGTTCATGCGCTCTTCCAAATCACCCCGCAAAGCATCCAGCCCCGCAGCGTCCGCATCGCCGGGAACTTCGATTGGCTCGCCCCACATAAATACACCGCTGGAAAAGGGCCACGCCAGAACAAACCGGTCCCAGCTATTCCAGATACGCCGCCGCCGGCAGGAAAAGGCCAGCGGCACCAGCGGCGCCCCGGAAAGCCGCGCCAGGGCAACGGCGCCAGTGGTGGCGCGCATGCGCGGCCCCCGTGGCCCGTCCGGGGTGATGCCGACGCTGTCGCCGCCTTTGAGAATACGCACAAGCCCGCGCAAGGCGCCGGCACCGCCTTGGCTGGAGGAGCCGGGCACCGTATGGATGCCGAAGCGCGCCACCGTATCGGCGATCAAGCGGCCATCGGGATGGTTCGATATGAGCATGTTGATGCTTTGCGGCCGGGTCCAGGCGAACGGCATCATCATCAGCCGTCCGTGCCAGAAGCAGACGATAAAGGGCTTGTCGGAATTCCAAATTCTCTCCAGCCCGGGCGCCTTTATCACCCGCCAGCGGCTGGTGGCCCAGACCAAGCGGATCAGAGCCGCGGCGGCCAGACAGGAAATGCCCCGCGCCAGCCCGTTTCTGGATAAATTTTTTATGAATTGAGGCGTCGCCATCCGGCTCGATCATTCTCCGGCGATGGCGGCGGCATCGAGCGCGCTCTGGCCCGGAAACCCTTCATCGGCGAATTGCAGCGCATAGAGCCGGGCATAGGTGCCGCCTTGGGCCAACAGCTCGTCATGGGTGCCCGATTGTTCCAGCCGGCCATTATTGATGACATGGATCAAGTCCGCATCGATCACCGTCGACAGGCGGTGCGCGATCACCAGCGTCGTCCGGTCCCGGGTCAGACGCCGGAGCGCCGCCTGAATTTGGCGTTCCGATTCCGTATCCAGGGACGATGTCGCTTCGTCGAGAAGAAGGATCGGCGCGTCTTTCAGCATGGCCCTTGCGATGGCCAGCCTTTGCCGCTGGCCGCCCGACAATTTGACGCCGCGCTCGCCCACATATGTATCGTAGCCCGCCGGCAATTCCGTGATGAAGTCGTGCGCGGCGGCGCCCTTGGCGGCGGCGATGATGGAATCTTCTTCGGCGCCCATGCGGCCATAGGCGATATTGGCGCGGATGGTGTCGTCGAACAGCACAATCTCCTGGCTGACCAGGGCCAGGCTCTTGCGCAGGCTGGCGATAGTGCAGGCCCTGATATCGGTGCCATCGACGGAAATGGTGCCTTCATCCACATCGTAAAAGCGCGGGATCAGATTGAGGATGGTGGATTTGCCGGCCCCCGACGGGCCCACCAGCGCCGTCATCTTGCCCGCCGGCGCGGTCAGGCTGACGCCGTCGAGGGCGGGCTGGCCGGTGACATAGGCAAAGCGGACGCCGTCCAGGCTCACCTGGCCCTTGGCGGCGTTCAGCGGGCTTGCATCAGCGGCATCGTTGATTACCGGGGCGCGGTCGAGCAGTTCGAACAGGCGTTGAGCGCCGGCCAGCCCTTCCTGCAGCGCCGCGTTCAGATTGGCCAGCCGCTTCATCGGCTCGTAAGCAAGCAAAAGCGCGGTGATGAAGGAAAAGAAAGAGCCCGGGTCCATGGACTGATCGATGACCCGGAAGCCGCCATAGAGGACCACCAGAGCAACGGCGAAACCGCCCAAGGTCTCCATGATCGGACTGGCCAGGGAGCGGATGCGCGCCGCCTTGAAGACCAGGGCGAAGATACGCTCGGCGATGGCCCGGACGCGGCCCTTCTCGTATTCCTCCATGCCATAGGCCTTGACCACGCGGGCGCCCTGGAAGGTCTGTTCCAAGAGCGTCGTGAACTGGCCCATTTCTTCCTGGGTGTTGATGGTCACTTTGCGGATACGCTTGCCCAGCCGGACGATGGGCAGAATGGCGACGGGGAAAATAAAGAACGAGATTGCCGCCAGCAGCCAGTCTTGAAAGAACATGACGCCGACCAAAAAGATCAAGGTCAGAAAATCCTTGCCGACGCCGGTAAGCACGTTGGAGACGGCGGCGCGCATCATGTTGATATCGACGGTGAAGCGCGAGATCAGGTTGCCTGTGGGACTGTCGTGGAAAAAGCCCAGCTCCATGCCGGTCAGGTGCGCATAAAGCCGGTGCTGGGTATCGGTGACGATGCGCTGGCCAACGAAGCTCATCAGCACCGACTGGCCGTAATTGGCGAGCCCCTTGATCAGGAAGGTCACCAGGATGGCGCCGCCGATGGGCCACAGAAGCGCCTTGTTCTTTTCCACGAACACCTTGTTGATGATCGGCTCCATCAGCCAGGCGCTGGCGCCAGTGGCGGCGGCGACCAGCGCCATGCACAGAACGGCAGCCACGATCCAGCCCACATAGGGGCGGATGCTTTCCCGCGCCAGACGGCCCATAAGGGCGGCGGTGGAGTTATTTTGGCTTAACGTAGGGGCCACGGGCCGCTTCAAACCTTTGATATTGCTCGTTAAGCCGGGGACAGTACCACAGCTCCGGGGCGGGGGCCAATGGCCCGATCTAATATTCGTTGCCGGCCTGCAGCCAGTCCACATAATCGGCGATACCGGCACGCGCATCGTAAGCGGCCTTGAAGCCGGTTTCCGCCACCAGCCGGGTGATATCCATCACTGCATCCACGCGGCCCCTCGGCCCCCGGCCCGGTTTCAGTTCCGCCTTCGCGTCCGGCAAGCGGACCTTCAGCGCACCTAAGAAATCGCCGCTGACGGCGGTCAGACCGGCGGACACATTATAGATCCGGTGGTTCAACGACGGCGCCGATTGCAGCATTTGAATGGCGGCGGCGCAATCTTTCACATAACAGGCGTCGGTGGGATCATCCACATGGGGGTCCGGGCGGCGCTTGGGCGGCAGCGGGCCAGGGACGCCCGCAATGGCCGCGTGCACCAGCCGCGCCGGAAGATTGGACAGGCTGTGATAGAGCGGCCCGTAAACGCCGCCGATGCGCAGAAAGATGATTTCCATGCCGGCCCGGTCGGCGTAATGGCTGGCCAGAATCTCAAAACTTTTCTTATAGGCTTCGGTCGGATTGCCGGACGCTACCGGCAGCAGCATGTCTTCGGTAAACGGCCCCTCTTTGAGGCCCGCATAGACCGCCACCGAAGACGCGATGGCGACGCGCTTGACGCCGCCAATGCGCGCCGCTTCCAGTATATTCTTCAAGCCGGTCATGTTGACGTCGAACTCTTCCGCCGCCGAGAGGGCGGCCAGCGCCGGCACTACCAGATGAATGATGCCGGTGACCTCGTGCTTTTCCACCAGACCGATAGCTGCCCGTTCATGGCTAAGGTCCAAGGGCTCGGCGAACAGGCGCCGGTCCCATTCGCCGTGCAGAAATGACGGCTGGCGAGTTGTCCGGTAGCGGCTGACCACGACGCTTTCGCCGGCATCCAGAAAGGCGCGCGCCGTGTGCAGGCCGATAAAGCCCATGCCGCCGGTGATCAGTTGCATGGCGGTCCGGTCCTAATGTTTATCGGTGCAATCGCCGCATTCGATCTGGATGGTCGAATGGGTAATGCCGTAATCATCGGCCAATAGGCGCTTGATGCCGACCAGGGTTTCGCCCGAGCCGCCATCCCCGTCGACGCTGGCATGGAGGGTGATCATCGGCCGCTCAGATGTCAGCGACCAGGCATGCACATGGTGGATATCCTGAACCTCGGGCAACGCCGCCACCAGCCGGTGTTTCAATTCCTCCACATCCAGCCAGTCGGGCGTCCCTTCCAGCAGGATATGCATGGATTTTCGGATGATCGACCACGAACTTTTGAGGATCAGCAACGCCACCAGCAGGGACAAGACCGGATCGGCGATGGTCCATCCAAACAGCAATATGACCAAGGCCGCCGCGATGGTGGCCGCCGAGCCGAGAATATCGCCCATCACATGGGCCGCCGCCGAGGCCAGGTTGAGGTTGTCTTTATCGCCCCCATGGATGATCCAGAATGCCGCCACATTGACGATTAGACCGGCGGCGGCGACCGCTAACATAGTATCGCCCATGATGGCCACCGGCTCGGCCATGCGGCGCACCGCTTCGAAAACGATCCAGCCGACCACCACCACCAGGGTCAGCCCGTTGACGAAGGCGGCGACGATTTGCAGCCGGTGATAGCCGTAGGAGCGTTTGTCGTCCGCCGGGCTCCTGGCCATGCGAAAGGCAATCCAGGAAAACAACAAGGCAATGGCGTCGGTGAGCATGTGCCCGGCGTCGGCAAGCAGGGCCAGCGAGCCCGAGATCAGCCCGCCCGCCACTTCCACCAGCATGAACGCGGCGGTGATGATCAGCGCCCAGAACACGCGCCGCTCGTTGCTGATATGATGCCGGTGCCCGTGATCATGCGCCATGAAGCAAACCTAGCAAGGTTCGCCAACCGATCACAGATAATTTGCAGCAGCGGCGGATGGTGCGGTAATGGGGATGGACAGCAACCCAGCGGACGATAAACTCAAGCGCTGGATATTCGAAAGGACGATCCATGATACACACTTCGATCTGCGATTTGCTTGGTATTGCGCATCCGATTGTTCTCGGCGGCATGGGCGGCGGCTATACACAAAGCAATATGGTGGCCGCCGTCTCCAACGCCGGCGGGCTCGGCACCCTCGGTTGCCATGGCCGGGACGGCGAGCAGATCACCAAGGACGCCGCCGCCATCCGCAGCGCCACCAACCAGCCCTTCGCGCTGAATTTCCTGTTGTTTGCCACCGAAGAAGACGCCTTCGCCGCCGCCATTGAGGCCCGCCCGGCGGTGCTCTCTTATGCCTGGCCGAAGGGTGATCAGGACATTCAGCCCTATATCCGGCGCGCCCACGATGCCGATGCGCGCGTAACCTATATGGCCGGCAGCGTCGCCGAAGCCCGGCGCGGCGCCGACGCCGGCGCTGATATCATCGTCGCCCAAGGCTCGGAAGGCGGCGGCCATGTGAGCTGGATGGCGAGCCTGGTGCTTATCCCCTTGATCGTCGATGCGGTGGCGCCCATTCCGGTACTGGCGGCGGGCGGCATCGCCGACGGGCGCGGGCTGGCGGCGGCCCTGGCCCTCGGCGCCGATGGCGTGCTTTTGGGCACCCGCTTTCTGGCATCGGACGAGGCGCCGCTGCACGACAATTTCAAACAAGCCATCCTCGCCAGCGACGGCCACGATACGGCCCTCAGCGAAATTCCCGACCTCGCCGCCGGCACCGTCTGGCCGGGCGCCATGTCCAGAAGCGGGCGCAACCGCTTCATCGAACGCTGGTCCGGGCGGGAATGGGAATTGCGCCAAAATCAGGCCGAAGTTCTGGCCGGCGTTCTGGCGGCGCGCAAGGCTGGCGACATCGACGAGGCACCGCTGTCTTATGGCCAGGATGCCGGCCTGATCGATGCCATATTGCCGGCCGGCGATATCGTCCGCCAGATAGCCCGGGAGGCCGAAAAGATATTATCGGAGCGCCTGGCCGGGCTTGTTCAATAAAGGCGAATACGATTACGCCAGCAGCGATTGCGCCGCCGCATAAACCAGACGCACCGCCAGTAATGTCAGGATAATCTGCAGCCCGATGCGAAAAGACCGCTCGGGCAGCCGGTTGAGCACCTGCCGCCCGGCCCAGGTGCCGGCAAAACCAAGCGCCAGGGCGCCCACCAGAAATGGAATATAGGGCCCGAAGGCAAAGCCGATAATGCCGAACGCGGTCAGCTTGACGATATGCTGCATCGACATCAGCGCCGCATGGGTAGCGACCACTTTTTGTTTGTCGGCGCCAACCGCATTGGCGAACGGCGCGATCAGCGGCCCCGAGCCGCCGACAAACATGGTAACGAAGCCGCTGACCAGGCCGAGGATGCCGAATTTCACCGGCCCCGGTTTGGAGACCTTGAAGCGCTGCGCCCAGGTGGCGTAGAGCACAAAGACCGCCAGCGCCATTTGCAGCACGCCCACCGGCAGCGCTACGAACATGTTGGCGCCGATCGCCGAGCCGGCCACCGTGCCGACGGCGAAATGGGGCAGCACGCGCAATATCACATGGCGCGTCATCAATGCCGTCCGGCCAACGTTGGAGCCAAGCTGAACAACGCCGTGCAGCGGGATCAGCGCCAATGGCGGCAGGAACACCGCCATCGTCGCCAGCACCAGAACGCCGCCGCCAAGGCCGAGCGCGGCGGTCACAAAACTACCCAGGAACGCGACCCCGGTGAGGGTCAGAAAGCCGATCAAGGAAAGATCGGTTCCTTGGATAAAAAATTCGATTACGGCGTCCAATTTTCACCCCTTGCTTAGGCCAGCCCATTCGCGGCATGATCTTCTATCGCCGCGAATGCGGGCACGCAATGCAACAAGGAGAAACAATGATGGCCGAACAGGTCACTTTGGAAGTTTTCAGCGACTACGTTTGACCGTGGTGTTATCTCAGTACCGGGCGTATTGAAAAGCTGAAACAGAACTACGATGTCGAGATCAAGCTGGTGCATTTTCCGCTGCACCCGGAAACGCCCGCCGACGGCGTAACCCTGGAAGAACTTTTTGCCGGGCGCGACGTGGACATGGACGGCATGCACAACCGCATGAAGGGCCTGATGGACCAAGAAGGCCTGCCCTACAACAGGCGCAGCCACACCTATAACAGCCGCCTGGCGCAGGAGCTGGGCATCTGGGCGGACGGCCAGGACGGCGGCGGCGATATTCACGATGCGCTGTTCAAGGCCTATTTCGTGGATGGCATAAATATTGGCGACGTGGAGGCTCTGGTGGAAATCGCGGCGGCCAATGGCTTGGATGCCGGGGCCGCCCGGGAGGTTCTTGAAAACCGCACCTTCAAGGAACAAGTGGACGAAAACTGGAACCGCTCGCGCCAATATGGGGTGACCGGCGTGCCCACCTATGTGGCCGGCGGCCAGAGCGTCGTCGGCGCCCAGCCCTACGAAGTGCTGATCCAGTTGATCGACGCCGCCGAAGCCAAAGCCCAGGCTGAGTAGCCGGTCAGCTTTTATATTTCGCGTCTTCCTCGGTGATGTGGCGCAACCACCAAGTATTCAGGAACGACACCAGCGCGCCCACCGCTGCCGCGCCGCCGGGCCGGGTGCTAGATTGCGCAAAATTCAGCTATGGAGGCGGCCATGAGCGACACACAGTTAACCATCGCGCTCGAACGATACGACCGGCATGTGCCCATATTCATGGGCTCCGTGGCGCCGCCGGCCGGCGTGCAATTGCGCCCCCTGGAGGTCGGCATGCAGACGGCGCACCGGGATGGCCGCGACCGGCACCGGCGATTTTTGCAAGGGCGCGAATTTGATATCGCCGAAACCTCGCTCTCGTCGCACATTATATCGGTCAGCCGGGGCGAGCCGTTTGTCGGCATCCCGGTGTTCCCGCGCCGCCTGTTCAGCCAGAACCATATCCTGGTCACCGCTGCGTCGGGCATCGAAAACCCGAAGGACCTGGAAGGCAAGCGCGTCGTCATCAACGCCTTTCAGGTGACCATGACGGTGCTGGCCTTGGGCGATCTGAAATTCGAATATGAGGTTGATTTGACCAAAGTGCATTGGATCAGCACTTATGACGAGGTGCTTGAAATTGGCGCCCGCGAGGGTTTTTCGGTGGCCAAGGTGCCGGACGGCACCGATCCCGGCCAATTGTTGCTGTCCGGGGACGCCGACGCCATCATCTTTCCGCATCCGCCGGCCTCGGTGCTCGGCACCGATCAAATCCGCCCCCTGTTCGCCGACCGGAAAGCCGAAGCGCTGCGCTATTTCGGCAAATTGGGCTATTACCCGATCATGCATTTGATCGCTTTTCAGGCGCCGGTGATCGAAGCCAATCCAGGCCTGGCCCAGGGCATCGCCCAAATGTGGGACGCCGCCAAAGCCGAGGCCGATCACTTCTACGAAGACCCCGGCTACGCCAATCTGGCCTTCGCGCGCAACGAGTTTGAATACCAGCAGGACCGCATGGGCGCGGGCGCGTGGCCGTCCGGCCTTGCCGCCAACCGCGCCAATCTGGAGCGCTTTATTACTTATATGGCGGATCAGGGATTGATCGCGGCAGCCATGCCGGTGGAGGATCTATTCCATCCATCGACGCTGGACAGCTAGAGCGGAACCGCTCTAATACGCTAATATTCTTTGATTTCGGTGATCGCTTCGATCACGTAGCCGCGCCGGTCCGGATAGCGGCGCTGGGCCTTGTCCCGGGCCTGTTCTACGCTATCGGCTTCGATCTCGATATAGTGGATATCGGCCCATTCGTCGTTCAAATCCCGGTGCCGCCGCTGATCAGCGACGCAGGCGCGCACTTCGGCATTGTAGACAGCCACTTCAAACCCCGCCATGGCCCGCAATCTCCCAGACAATTTCACCGCGATCACTGCCACTCTTTCTAGCCGATACAAAGTTTACATTATGTGACCAAGGTCACGCTGCCCAATTCGGGCTTAATGCCCTCGACAACGGCCACGGCCTCGGTTATGGCACGCCATGATCCACGACAGCGTCCAGGAGCTTAAATCCCAATTGCAGCCGGGCCTCCGCCTGTTGGGGCTGGATGTGGGCTCAAAAACCATTGGCATGGCCATATCCGACGGCGCCCTTGTGGTCGCCGCCGCCATCGACACCATCCGGCGCACCAAGTTCACAAAAGACGCAGCGGCCCTTGGCGAGATTATGGCTGAGCGCAATGTGGGCGGCGTCGTCATCGGCCTGCCGGTTTCTATGGACGGCACCGAGGGCCCCGCCTGCCAGAGCGTCCGCCAGTTCGGCGCCAATTTGGACGAGAAGCTTGATCTCAATATCGCCTTCTGGGACGAGCGCCTGTCCACCTCGGCGGTGGAGCGCTTGCTGATCGACGAGGCCGACATGTCGCGCAAACGGCGCTCAGAGGTGGTCGATAAAATGGCGGCAACATATATTTTGCAGGGCGCGCTCGATGTTTTGGGGGGTTAGGTCATTAACTCGCGGGCGGGAAAAGCTGGACTTAGCGCGTAACATTCCTATAGTGCCGCTTTATGGCCGCGCCGACCGAACCTTCCGCATATTCCCATCGCCACTTGCTTGGCATCGAAGGTCTTTCTCCCGGCGAAATTACCGCCCTTCTCGATAAATCCAACATCTTCGTCGAACAGAACCGCGCCGCCGACAAGAAGCTCGACAGCCTCTTGGGGCGCACCGTTATCAATCTGTTCTTCGAAGGCTCGACCCGGACCCGTACTTCGTTCGAGCTGGCCGGCAAGCGGCTCAGCGCCGATGTCATTAATATGTCGGTCTCCACCTCGTCGGTGGGCAAGGGCGAAACCCTGATCGATACCGCCATGACCCTCAACGCCATGCATCCCGACGTGCTGGTGGTGCGCCACGGCCAATCGGGGGCGGCGCAGTTGTTGTCGGAAAAAATGAACTGCGCTGTCATCAATGCCGGCGACGGCAGCCACGAACATCCCACCCAGGCCTTGCTGGACGCGCTGACCATCCGCCGCCGGCGCGGCGATCTGGCTGGCCTTCGCATCGCCATCTGCGGCGATATCGCCCATTCCAGGGTGGCCCGCTCCAACATATTGCTGCTGGTCACCATGGGCGCCGAAGTGCGCGTCGTGGCGCCGCTGACACTTTTGCCCGCCGGTATCGAAAATCTCGGCGTCGAGGTGTTCCACGAAATGAAGGCCGGGCTCAGCGATTGTGACATCGTCATGATGCTGCGCCTGCAGAACGAGCGCATGGACGGCAATTATATCCCTTCGATCCGCGAATATTTCCATTTCTTCGGCCTCGATTACGACAAATTATCGGCCGCCAAGCCGGACGCGCTGATCATGCATCCCGGCCCCGCCAACCGGGGCGTCGAGATCGATTCGGTGGTCGCCGATGATTTCAGCCGCTCCGTCATCCGCGAACAGGTAGAGATGGGCGTCGCCGTCCGCATGGCGTGCCTGGATATATTGTCGGCAAACCTGGCTGCCGAAACCAAGAGGAACCTCTGATGGCCGCCGGCACCTGGACAGCGGCCATGCCCGACGATCCGCTGACGCGCACCGCCTATGTGAACGCCCGATTGCTGGACCCGGGAGCTGGGCTGGATGCGCCCGGCGGCGTCGTCACCGACGGCGAAAGCATCATCGATGCCGGGCCCAGAATCGATGCGGCCGGATTGCCCAAGGGGACCGAAATCATCGATTGCGGCGGGTTATGCCTGGCCCCCGGTCTGGTCGATATAAGGGTGCAGATACGCGAGCCCGGCGAGGAGCATAAGGGCACCATCGAAAGCGCCGGCAAGTCGGCCACCGCCGGCGGCGTCACCACCATGATCTGCCTGCCCAACACCATGCCGGTTATCCAAGATATGTCCGGGGTCGAATTTGTCGCCCGCCGGGCGCGCAAGATCGGGCTCTCCAAAATCTACCCCTACGCCGCCGCCACCAAAGACCTGGAAGGCAATGATCTGACCGAAATGGGCCTCCTGGCCGAGGCCGGCGCGGTGGCTTTCACCGACGGCGACAAGGTGATCAAGGATGCCCAGGTCATGCGCCGGGCGCTCACCTACGCCAAGACATTCGGGCTGATCGTCATCCAGCGCCCGGAAGAGCCTTCGCTTGCCCGCGGCGGCGTGATGAATTCCGGCGAGATGGCGACCCGCCTGGGACTGACAGGTATTCCGGCGGCGGCCGAGATCATCATGGTCGAGCGCGATTTGAGGCTGGTGGAATTGACCAGCGGGCGCCTGCATTTTTCCAACATCTCCACCGGCGAGGCAGTCCGCGCCATCGCCGCCGCCAAGGCGCGCGGCTTCGATGTGACTTGTGATACGGCGCCGCCCTATTTCGCCCTCAACGAAACCTCGGTCGGCGAGTACCGCACCTTCGCCAAGCTGTCGCCGCCGCTTAGAAGCGAAGCCGACCGCCTCGCCGTCGCCGGCGGACTGGCCGACGGCACCATCGATTGCATTGCGTCCGACCACGCCCCCCACGACCAGGATTCCAAGCGCCTGCCCTTTGGCGAGGCGGCGTTTGGCGGCGTTGGGCTGGAAACCCTGCTGCCCATATCGTTGGAGCTTTACCACAACGGCCAGATGAAGCTGCTGGATGTGATTGCCAAGCTGACTTCGGCGCCCGCCGATGTGATGCGGCTCGGCGCCGGGCGATTGGCAAAAGGCGCGCCCGCCGATCTCTCCTTGTTCGATCCCGATCAGGGCTGGCAGGTGGACGCCGACCAGCTGGCCAGCAAGGCCAAAAATTCCCCCTTCGACGGCCGCCCGGTGCAGGGCGTTGTCCGGCGCACCGTGATCGATGGGCGCACCGTGTTCGTCCGCGAAGCCTGAGCTTAAGGAGACGAACGTGGAAACGCCGGGCACATCCATTGCCATTGTCGCCATCCTTTCCTATTTGTTGGGCTCGATCCCGTTTGGATGGCTGCTGACCCGCTTCGCCGGGCTTGGCGATATCCGCAATGTGGGGTCCGGCAATGTGGGCGCCACCAACGTCTTGCGCACCGGGCACAAAGGCATCGCGGCGGCGACATTGATCCTGGATGTGGCCAAGGGCGCGGCCCCGGTTGTGGCGCTCATCGTCTGGCCAATTGGCCACGCCGATCTGGGATTGATGGCCGGGCTGGCCGCCATCCTCGGCCATAACTTTCCGGTCTGGCTCAAATTCCGGGGCGGCAAGGGTTTCGCCACCTCCATCGGCGCGCTGCTGGTCATCGCCTGGCCGGTTGGGCTCGCCTACTGCATCATCTGGCTGGTGATGCTGGCCTTGTTCCGCTATTCGTCCCTGGCCACCATCATCGCCTTCGCCATCGCGCCGGTCTTCGCCTTTGCTCTAACCGACAAGAAGGTGACGGCGCTCGCCATCATCCTGGCGGTGCTCGGCGTCGCCCGCCACCACGCCAACATCCGCCGCCTGACCCGCGGCGAAGAAAGCAAAGTCGGCGGCGCCTAATTGCAACTCAGGGTGCTTCGCGCACAATATGTGTTTGCATTTTCTTTTTCTCTTTTATGATGAGCGGCCACGCGGCACCCGTGTAACAGTAATTTGGGGCTCCCGGTTTTGAATGGCACGCGCAAATCTTTGACCGATGGCGAACGGCTCGACTGGCTGCGCCTGATCCGCAGTGAGAATGTCGGCCCGATTACCTTCCACCGGTTGCTGGAACGTTATGGCAGCGCCGGGCGGGCGCTGGAGGCGTTGCCGGAACTGGCGGCCAAGGGCGGCGCCCGGCGTATCCGTATTGCCTCGAAAACAGATACGGCGGCGGAATTGGAGCAAGTAGCCGGGTCCGGCGCCCAATTGATCGCGCTGTCCGAAGAACATTACCCGCCGCTCCTGCGCCAGACCGAAGGTGCGCCGCCGCTGATCGCCGTCATCGGGCATCCGCATCTTTTGATCAAAAAGGCGCTGGCCGTGGTCGGCGGGCGCAACGCGTCAGCCAACGGCCTTGGCCTGGCCGAGCGGCTGGCTCGCGATGTCGGCGCCGAGGGTTATCTGATTGTATCGGGCATGGCGCGGGGCATCGACCGGGCCGCCCACGAGGGCGCAATCGATAGCGGCACGGCGGCGGTTCTGGCCGGCGGCACGGATGTCATCTACCCGAAGGAAAATTCCGACATCTATCAGCGCATCGTTGATGGCGGCGCGGCCTTGTCGGAAATGCCCTTGGGCACCAAGCCCCAGGCGCGACATTTCCCGCGCCGCAACCGCATCATATCGGGCATGGCGCGCGGCGTTCTGGTGGTCGAGGCGACGCAAAAATCGGGCTCGCTGATCACCGCGCGTTTCGCCGCCGAACAGAACCGCGAGGTTTTTGCAGTGCCGGGATCGCCGCTCGACCCGCGCACCCAGGGCGCTAACCAGTTGATCAAGGATGGCGCCCATCTTGTGCAATCGGCCGCCGATATCATGGAAATTTTATCGGGGCTGTTTCAGTCCAATCTCGAGGAACCACAAACTATTGAAAACATTGATGAAAACGTAACCCCAACATCCCCCGGCGATGTCGATGCGGGACGGGGCGCGATAAAAAAACTGCTCGGCCCAACGCCCATAGCGGTTGACGAACTGATACGCCGGTGCCAAATGTCCTTAGCCGTCGTGTCGACGGTGTTGTTGGAACTTGAATTGGCGGGACGGCTGGAACGGCATCCCGGCAACCAGGTTTCGACGATTGGCGAACTTTAAATTTTATATAAGTAAAAAATTATGACCGATCTCGTCGTGGTCGAATCACCGGCCAAGGCCAAAACAATCAACCGCTATCTTGGCGACGGATACAAGGTGCTGGCCAGCTACGGCCACATTCGTGATCTGCCGTCGAAGAACGGTTCCGTGCGCCCGGACGACGACTTCGCCATGGAATGGGAAATCGATGCCAAGGCGAAAAAGCATGTGAACGAGATCGCCAGCGCCGTCAAGGGCGCCGATTATCTGTATCTGGCGACCGATCCGGACCGCGAAGGCGAAGCCATTTCCTGGCACGTACAGGAAGTCCTCGAAAAGCAAAAGCTTCTGGAGGGCGTCAAGGTCAAGCGCGTCGTCTTCAACGAGATCACCAAGACCGCCATTCTGGAAGCCTTTGCCAATCCGAGGGAGCTGGACAAGGAGCTGGTCGATGCGTACCTGGCGCGCCGGGCGCTGGACTATCTGGTCGGCTTTACCCTGTCGCCGGTATTGTGGCGCAAATTGCCGGGCAGCCGCTCGGCGGGGCGCGTACAATCGGTGGCCTTGCGCCTCATTTGCGAGCGCGAAACCGAGATCGAAAAATTCAACCCGGTGGAATATTGGTCCTTGCGCGCCAAATTCTCCACCGGCGCCGGCGAATTCTGGGGCGCCCTGACGCATCTGGACGGCAAAAAGCTTACCCGTACGTCGATCGGCGACGAAGCCACCGCCAAGGCCGCCGAGGCGCGTATCCAGAGCACTTCGTTTGCCGTTTCCAAGGTCGAGCGCAAGCAGACCCGGCGCCATCCGTCGCCGCCTTTCACCACCTCGACCATGCAGCAGGAAGCCGCGCGCAAATTGTATTTCGCCACCAAGCGCACCATGCAGGTCGCCCAGAGGCTGTACGAAGGCATCAACATCAATGGCGAGACGGTCGGGCTTATCACCTATATGCGGACCGACGGCGTCTCCATTTCGGGCGAGGCTATCGGCCAGGCGCGGGGTTTCATCGGCGAAGCCTACGGTGCCAATTATGTGCCCAAGGACGCCCGCGTCTATAAAACCAAGGCCAAGAACGCCCAGGAAGCGCACGAGGCGATCCGCCCCACCGATATGCGCCGCCGGCCCGAAGATCTGCACGCGCTCGATAGCGATCAGCGCAAGCTTTATGAGCTGATCTGGAAGCGGGCCATCGCCAGCCAGATGGAATCGGCGGTCCTCGATCAAGTGGCCGCCGATCTGCGCGGCGCCGGCGCGGGGCAAGCTGACGATACATTGACATTACGGGCGACCGGCTCGGTAATCGCCTTCGATGGTTTTTTGAAGCTGTATCTGGAAGGCACCGACGACGAGGAGGTGGACGAAGGCAACCGCCGCCTGCCGAACGTGACCGAAGGCTTAGGCCTGGAGCGCACCGGCATTGAGACCGAGCAGCATTTCACCCAGCCGCCGCCGCGCTTTTCCGAAGCCAGTCTGGTCAAGCGGCTGGAAGAGCTGGGCATCGGGCGGCCTTCCACCTACGCCTCGATCATATCGGTGCTGCAGGACCGCGATTACGTCATCTTGGACAAGCGCCGCTTCCAGCCCGAAGACCGGGGCCGTCTGGTCACCGCGTTTCTGTCGAGCTTCTTCGAGAGGTACGTGGAATATGATTTCACCGCCGATCTGGAAGAAAAGCTGGACGATATCTCCGGCGGGCGCATCGAATGGAAGACCGTGCTGCGCGACTTCTGGACAGCCTTTAATGCGGCGGTCGAGCAAACCAGCGGCCTCCGCGTGCGCGAGGTTCTCGACAATTTAAACGAGCTTTTGGGTCCGCACTTCTTTCCCGATACCGGCGACGGCGATCCCCGCGTCTGCCCGACCTGCTCCGAAGGCCAGCTTAGTTTAAAATTGGGACGCCACGGCGCCTTTATTGGCTGCTCGCGCTATCCCGATTGCCGCTTTACGCGCCCGCTGGTGGTGCCGGATGGTGAGGGAAAGACCATCGCCGCCGATTCCGGGCCGGTCGAGCTGGGCCTCGAGCCCGGATCGGGCCTGTCGATCACGCTCCGGCGAGGGCCGTACGGATATTACGTGCAGTTGGGCGAGCCGGAAGGCAAGACCAAGCCCAAGCGCGCCTCGGTCACCAAGGATATGGACCCGGCGACCGTTGATCTCAAAATCGCCCTCGGGCTGTTGTCCTTGCCCCGCGATATTGGCCTGCATCCGGAAACCAGGGAAATGATCCAGGCCGGCATCGGCCGCTCTGGCCCCTATATCAAACTTGAAGGCACCTATGTGTCATTAAAAGAAGACTCGGTGCTGGAGATTGGCCTCAACCGGGCCGTCACCCTGCTGGCCGATGCGCCGCGCAAACCGGCGCCCAAGGAGATTGGCGCACACCCCAAGGACGGCAAGCCGATCACCATCCGCGCCGGCCGCTGGGGGCCGTTCGTGCAGCATGGCCGCACCCGCGCCGCCATCCCCAAAGGCACCGATGCCGACACGCTGACCATCGAAGCGGCGGCCGAGCTGATCGCCGCCAAGGGCGGCGCCAAAGCCAAGGCGCCCGCCAAAAAGAAAAAAGCCAAAGCCAAAGCGGCGAAGAAATCCAAGGCAAAGCCCGAGCCGGAGACCGCAGAGCCGGAGACCGCGGCACTTGAGAAAGCGGCTGACGATTAAGGAATTTCCAAGTGGCGCGCGCCTCTAAGCGAGCAAACTCCAAAAAATCCAGCGGCCATCACGCCGACGCGCGGCGCTTGCCGCCGGTTTGCGTCGTCGAAGTGACCGGCGTCAGCGATGATGGCGAGCTTCTGGCGCGCCAGGTGGGCGGCGCCGTTGATGGCAAGCCGCCGCGCATCGTGATCTCCCAGAAGAAACGCCCGGGACGGCCGGGGCGGTCCGGGCGCAAGCAACGACGCGGCGGTGCGCCGGCGCAAGGCCCGGCGCTGGGTACCGGCGACCGGGCCCTGGTCCGGCTAACGCCCATGGCGGGCGGCTACCGGGCCGAGATCATGCGCCGGCTGGATGCCGGGCCGGGAACAATGCTCGGCATTTATGACGGCAAGGGGCGCATCCGGCCCACCGGCAAAAGCGACCGCCATGAATTGCTGGTGGACGCCGCGGACGCCGGCGGCGCGGCGGCGGGGGAATTGGTGGTCGCCGAGATTGCCGCCCGCCGCCGGGCCGGCCCGCTGGAAGCGCGCATTGTCGAGACCTTGGGGATCGAACCTGGCAGCCGCGCCTACAGCCAGATCGCTATCCACAGCCACGGCCTGCCGTCGGTCTTTTCAGACGCGGCCCTGGCGGAAGCGGATGCCGCTTCTGCCATCCCCGGTGATGGGCGCGCCGATCTTCGGGCCATCCCCCTGGTCACCATCGATGGCGCCGATGCCCGCGATTTCGACGATGCAGTCTGGGCGCAACCGGTTCAGGACGATGCCGGGCACGGCTGGAACCTGATCATCGCCATTGCCGATGTGGCCGCCTATGTCAAACCCGGCTCGGCCCTCGATGGCGACGCCCGCCAAAGGGGCAATTCGGTTTATTTCACCGACCGGGTGGTGCCGATGCTGCCCGAAGCCCTGTCCAACGGCTGGTGTTCGCTGAAACCCGATGCGGAGCGCGCCTGTCTGGCGGTCCATATCCGCATCGATGCGGCTGGCAATATGTTGCGCCACCGCATCGAGCGCGGCGTCATGCGCTCGGCTGCGCGGCTGACTTATGCCGAGGTGCAGGAATGGCGGGACGGCGAGGCAACATTGCCGAAAGCCATCGAAGCCGCGGTCCACAATCTATACGGCGCCTTCGAAGCCTTGAAAATGGCCGCCGATGGGCGCCAGACCTTGGACCTTGATATGCCCGAACAAAAGATCGAGCTGGATGCAGACGGCGAGGTGACGTCCATCGGCGCTGCGACAAAATATGACAGCCACCAATTGATCGAGACTTTCATGATCGCCGCCAACGTGGCCGCCGCGGAAACCTTGGAAAAAGCCCGCCAGCCATTTTTGTACCGGGTGCACGACGAGCCGCCCGCCGACAAGCTGGATGCGTTTCGCGATTTTATCGGCAGTCTCGGTCTCAAGCTGGCCAAGGGACAGGTGCTGCGCGCCGCCGAATTTAACCGCCTGATCGCCGAGGCCAAGACCTTGGAAGACGGCCACATGGTGGCGGTCGCGGTTTTGCGCTCCCAGGCCCAGGCCGTCTACACGCCCACCAATATCGGCCATTTCGGTCTCGGCCTCCGGCGCTATTGCCACTTCACCTCGCCGATCAGGCGCTACGCCGATCTTCTCGTGCACCGGGCGCTGATCGCCGGGCTTGGCCTCGGCGGCGATGGCGGCGATCGCGCTGGCGAAAATATCGATTGGCACGAGACGGGCGCTGATTTAAGCGATTCGGAACGCCGCGCCGCCGCCGCCGAGCGCGACGTGAAAGACCGCTTCGCCGCCGCCTGGCACGCCAAGCATCTGGATGGGCGCTTAAGAGGGCGCATTTCGGGCGTCACCCGCCATGGCCTGTTCGTGACCCTGGACGGCACCCTGGCCGATGGTTTTGTTCCCATGCGTTATCTGCCCGACGATCATTACCGGCTGGATGAGCCGGCCCGCCGTCTGGTTGGCCGGCGCCGCAAATTGGTGTTTCGCATTGGCGATAACGTGGCTTTGGAAATTCGCGATTGCGAGCCGCTCCGGGGATCGCTGGTGTTGGAGATTGTCCGCTAATCCCCGCCCCGGCCTTGCAAATTGGCGGATCGATCCGACATATTGTATAACGAGACGCGAAGCATTGGACGCCAGCGGATTGGCCGATTTAATCGGAGCGATATGAAACAGGCGGGGAACCAGACCAAGCGCAGAATAGCGCGGCCGCAAACTTTGGCGGCGGCGGCGGTCTTGTTGTTGTCGGGCTGCGCCGCCCCGAAGGCGGTGACCGAGCCCGCCGATACGTTTCCCAGCGCCGAGGCGCGGCAAACCTTCTCGGTCGGGTTTCGCCAGATATCCGACCGCTTTATCGAGAAAATTTCGGTGCGCAAACTGGCCATCGAAGGCTTGAAGGGCCTCGGCACAATCGACGGCGCCATCCATATCAACAACAAAGATGGGATCATCCAGGTGCGCGCCGAAGAGACCGTTATCCGCCGGCTAGCGGCGCCCGATGCCAATGACGCGGACGCCTGGTCGCGCCTCACGGTCGATGCCATCGGCGCCGCCAGGCAGGCCTCAAGCCCCTTGGGCGAGGCCAATGTGGAGCGCCTTTATGAGGCCGTGTTTAACGCCTCGATCTCGCTCCTTGATCCCTTTTCCCGTTATTCCAGCGCCGAAAAAGCCAGCCGCAACCGGGAGCGGCGCTCCGGTTTCGGCGGCATCGGCGTACGCTTTACCACCACACAAGAAGGCGCGCGCATCACCGAAGTGTTCGACGGCGCGCCATCAGCCCGCGCCGGGTTAAAGCCTGATGATTTGATCACCCATGTGAATAGCCGCCCGCTAGCCGATGTATCGCGGCGCAATATTTCCAAAATGATCAAGGGTGCGGTCGGCTCGACCGTGGAGCTGCGCCTTAACCGCGGCAGCGCACCGGCACCCATTGAAATATCGATCCGCCGCGCCCGCATTATTTCGCCGACGGTCTATTTGCAGGAGCGTAAAAACATCCTGTTCCTGCAAATCAAAGGCTTCAACAAGCGCACCGCGCGCCAGCTTTCCCAATTGATCTCATCGGCGAAGCGGCGCCGGGCGCGCCCGATCAGCGGCTTGGTGCTGGATCTTCGCAGCAATCCCGGCGGATTGCTGTCACAGGCGGTCCGGGTCGCCGATTTGTTCCTTTCCGAGGGGCGCATTGTATCGACCCTCGGCCGCCATCCCGCCAGCCTCCACGATTACAACGCCCACCGCGCCGAATTGGGGCGTGATTTGCCCATGGTGGTCCTGGTGAACGGCCGCTCCGCCTCGGCGTCGGAGATCGTCGCCGCCGCCTTGCAGGATCAGGACCGGGCGCTGGTGATCGGCTCGGCATCGTTCGGCAAGGGCACCGTGCAGACCGTTATCCCGCTGCCCAACAAGGGCGAATTGATCCTGACCTGGTCGCGCTTCATCACGCCGTCGGGGTATTTTCTGAACGGCCTTGGGGTGCCGCCCTTTATCTGCACCAGTTTGTTGAGCGGCAGCGTATCGGAAATGGTCGATGCCACGGTCAGCAACGCGCCCAATCTGGCGCGCATGATCGAGCAGTGGCGGATGCCCGCACCGCGCGCCGACGACGAGAAAAAGCGGCTGAAATCGATCTGCCCGGCGACCGATTTGCGCCCCGACAGGGACGCCAAGCTGGCCGAATATTTGATCGGCAACCGCCACGCCTACCAGCGCATCATGTCCCTGTCTCCGGCCATCGCATCGGCCATAAATTAGGCGGCCAAGGCGCTCTAGTTGCGCCGCAAGGCCCCGGAAATCACTTGACAGCAATGCCCGGCGCGCTATGGTGCGCCGGCTTGAAAACCGGATCACCCGGCGCGCAAAGCTGCGGCGATTGCATGAATACGGAATTTAGAAAATGGCAAAATCATCCACCTTGCTGATCAAACTGGTCAGCACCGCCGATACCGGGTTTTACTACGTGACCAAGAAAAACCCGCGCACCCAGACCGAAAAGCTGGAATTCCGCAAATATGATCCGGTGGCGCGCAAACACGTGCTGTTCAGAGAAGGCAAAATCAAATAAACCGCGCCTGACCGGCGGCTGTCCAGGCCGCTGCAATTTCCAAAATATCTATATCACCCGGTCAAGCTGTACCGCGCCCTGCCGGCGAGCCTCGGCGGCCCCATCGGGCTGGCCTATTACCACAGGTTTAGCGCGGACTGGGCCCGCTAATGACGCGTTTGAAATTTTAGAAGTTGATGCCGGCTAGTTCAAAAAACCGGCGACCGTTTCGAGGAATGTGGGCACCGAGATGGGCTTGGATATGTAGCCGTCGCATCCGCCTTCCATGATTTTTTCCTCATCGCCCTTCATGGCGAAGGCGGTGACCGCGATAACCGGTATCGATTTAAGCTCGTCCTTCTGCTTGATCATGCGGGTAATCTCGAGCCCGGAGATTTTCGGCAGCTGGATATCCATCAAAATCAGGTCCGGGTGATGCTCTTCGGTCATATCCATGGCCTCGGCGCCATCCTTGGTCTGCAATGTATCATAGCCATGAGCCTGGAGCAGATCGTTGAACAGCTTCATATTCAGCTCGTTGTCTTCGACAATTAAAATCGTTTTCGGCATTACAAACTCCAGTAATTCGGGTCGCTTCCGTGAACCCGTTATCATTAATTACGGTGCATTCCCCACTCTACTCTAAAAGATTGGGCCTAGGAGCCCAATTTCAAGCCTTTTGTTTGGTTGCAGGCCTAAAATCCGCGCACCTCCTCGACCATTTGCTCCAATCGGTCAAAATCGCACACCAATAGCGCATTTTTCTCCCGTTTCAGGATGCCCATTTTGGTCAATTCGCTGACCACGCGGGCCACCGTTTCCCGGGTGGTGCTGGCCCGGCTGGCCATTTCACCATGCACCGGTATGGGCTGGATGGTGGCGATATTGTCTTGGCGCTTGGCGTTCCTGGCCTGGCGCAACAATTCGCCGTGAACCCGGTTGTTGGCGCCCAAGCTCGACAGATCGACAATGCGTTCCGTCGAGGCGCGGATAATGGCGGCCATATTGCGCAGCACCCGGAGCGACAATTGCGGATAATTATGGATCAGCTTCAAGAAGCGTTCCGGCGACATTTTGGCGATGTCGGAAGCTTCGATGGCAATCACGCTCGACGACCGGGGGCGGCCGTCAAAGGCGGCCAATTCGCCAAAATAGTCGCCTTCACGCAAATCGTCGAGGGCGACCTCCTTGCCCTGCACGGTAAAATTGACGATGCGCACGCGCCCCTGGGTGATGAAATAGACATCCCGGCTTTCGTCCAATTGATCGAGAATCTGCTCGCCCGCCGCAAACCGGCGCCAGCGGCACGACATTTCGAAATCCCGGCGCTCGTCGCCGGTCAAGTCGGCGAGCGCGTGGATGTTCGACAGATCATGCTGCTTCGGTATCGCCAAAACCAACCCCTTTTAAGCGGACCCAGGCCCCATGTTATCGCCCCATGGTTAAAAAATCGAGCCTTTGATCCAAGCGGACCCGGCAACCAAATGGTTGTTTTCATGCGCTTTTTCCATAGCCCTACTTGCCCGTCCCCGCCCGGCAAACTATGGTCGCGCCAGCCGAGGCGCAATGGTGCAACGAATATGAGCGAACACCAACCGGATATTGAGGCTGGCGTGATTGCTGCCGTGGTGCCGTGCTACCGGGAGCGCGCGTCGATCCTCGGCGTCCTTAAAAAAATCGGTCCCGAAGTCAGCCATATCATCGTTGTCGATGACGCCTGCCCCGACGGCACCGGCGAGCGGGTCCGATCCGAATGCGCTGATCCCCGCGTATTGGTGCTAACCCACGAGGCCAATCAGGGCGTCGGCGGCGCCACCTTGTCGGGCTACGCCAAAGCCATCGAGCTGGGCGCCGATATTATCGTCAAGCTGGACGGCGACGGCCAGATGAACCCGGAAATGATAGCGCGGCTGGTGCGCCCGATCCTGGAGGGGCGCGCCGATTACGCCAAGGGCAACCGGTTTTTCCGGCTGCAAGGCATTTCCGGCATGCCCAAGATGCGCCTTGTGGGCAATGTGATCCTGTCATTTGCGTCCAAGGTTTCCAGCGGCTATTGGAAGATATTCGATCCCACCAATGGATTTACCGCGATCCATGTGAAGCTCGCCAAAATCCTGCCGCTGGATCAAATCGACAAGAGCTTTTTCTTCGAATCCGACATGCTGTACCACCTCAACGTCAACCGCGCCGTGGTCGCCGATGTCCCCATCGATGCCATCTATGGCAACGAAACCAGCCACCTGAAAATCTCCCGGATATTGCTCCCGTTTGCCTGGAAGCATATGAATAATCTGCTCAAGCGATTGATAATAAACTATCTTTTTCGGGATTTCAGCTTCGCCTCGGTGCAGTTGCTGGTCGGCATGGTGCTCATCGCCTTCGGCACCATCTTTGGCGGCATCAATTGGTATGAAAGCGTCAGCACCGGCATCGTCGCGGTTACCGGCGTCATTGTACTGGCCGCGCTGACCTTTTCCTTCGGCGCCATCCTGTTGCTTGGATTTTTGAACCACGACATCCAGAACCAGCCGCAACGCCCGCTCTATCCGGACCTCTGAGGCGGCGCCCGGCATTGCCGCCCATGTCTCGCGCTTAATGTCTCGCGCTTATTGACTTCGCGGCCAATGCTCACCATCATTAAGCCGAGCGTACCCTCAATGCGGAGCAACCAGAATATGCGGTCCGGCCCGATAGTATCGTTAGGCTTTTTGCTGGCCGTCTTAGGGATCGGCCTGGCATTGCCGGTCGCGCCGGCCACGGCGGCGGAAGGCACCGTGAATGCGGTGTCCTACAAACAGATTCCAAGCGGCCAGCCGATGGCCGTGCAGGCGTGGGATAATTCGGACGAAAACCTGGAATTGGCGAAGGAATTTACCGCCATCCTCATCGCCCAAGGCTTTCGCGTCGCCGATGATGCGCCGCTGGTCATTTCCTTCACCACCCGCGATGTTTTGGGATATTGGTCTGCCGGCAAGCGCCGCCATTTGTTGGAGGTGGAAGGCCACGGCGGGCGCACCGGCGGCGAAAATGCCCGGGTCATGCTGAACCTTTATTCCAGCCAGGGCGGCGTGCTCAACAAGGGCAAGGAGCCGGGCAATGTGGTGCCGTCGAAATATATGCTCGAAGTGACCCTCGACCAGCGCAAGGGAGAGCGGTTGTGGCAGGGCGAGGCAACCGCCGCGCTTCTGCGCACCGATGGGTTTTCCCTGTTGCGGGCGATGCTGCCGGCGCTGCTCAATCACATGGGCCAGACGGTACGCCGCAAAACGGTAAAATTCTGACCGCACCACGAAATCGGGCAAGTTCAGACTTGGAGCCGGGGCCAATTCGCGCTAAAACGGCGTTCTGTTCCGCAAACTTTGCATGCCGCCCAGGCGGTACGATCCAACGGATATAGGCGCCTCTGATGAACGGCAAGATTCACCCCGCATTGCTTCCGGCTGGATTGCAGGACACGCTGCCTCCCGACGCCGAGTTTGAAAGCGCCGTCACCGAAGGGCTGATCGCGGCATTCGCTGCGCACGGCTACGAGCGGGTCAAACCGCCGCTGATCGAGTTTGAGGAAAATCTCATCAGCGGCAGCGGGGCGGCGACCGCGGCGCAGACCTTCCGCCTGATGGACCCGGTCTCGCAGCGCATGCTTGGGCTGCGCGCCGACATGACCTTGCAGATCGCGCGCATCGCCACCACCCGGCTGGCCGATCTGCCGCGCCCGTTGCGCCTCTCCTATGCGGGACAGGTGCTGCGCGTGGTTGGATCAGCGCTGCGCCCGGAGCGGCAATTCGGCCAGGTGGGCGCCGAATTGATCGGTTCCGCGTCCTGCCGCGCCGATGCCGAGGTGATATTAATGGCGGCTAATGCCTTGAAATCATTGGGCGTATCTGGCCTATCCATCGATCTGGGCCTGCCCTTGCTGGTGTCCGAGGCCATCAACGCCGCCGGGCTTGATCACGAAGACGGCCGCGCCGCCCTCGACGCCGCGCTTCGCCAAAAAGATGCCGCCGCCATCGCCGCTATCGACGGCGTCGACGCCGATTTGTTCGCCGCTATTTTGGATGCCACCGGCCCCGCCGAAGCGTCGCTTGAACGGCTGCGCGCCCTTGCCCTGCCGGCTGGGGCCAAAGTTCAAATCGAAAGCCAGATCGAGGGATTGGCCGAGGTGATGGCGGCGATCAAATCGGACGCGCCGGATTTGAAACTGACCATCGATCCGGTGGAAATGCGCGGCTACGAATATCACGAGGGGGTCACCTTTTCCATTTTCGCCGTCAATCTGCGCGGCGAGCTGGGCCGCGGCGGGCGCTACCGGTCCGGCGGCAGCGGCGACGGCGGCGACGGCGAGCCGTCGACCGGATTTACCTTGTTCGTCGATACCCTGTTGCTGGCCTTACCGAAACCGTCCCACCGGGACAAGATTTATTTGCCGGCCGCCGCCACATTGGACGATGCGATAAAATTGCGCGCCGATGGCTGGGCCACCATCCAGGCCATGGATGCCGACGACGGCCGCGCCGAGGCCTTGCGCCTTGGCTGTACACATATTTACGAGGGCGGCACCGCTCATGCCCTCAAATAGGACTGATCCGGGGATTATTTGATGGCGAATGTGGTTGTTGTAGGCGCCCAATGGGGGGACGAGGGCAAGGGTAAAATCGTCGATTGGCTGTCCGAACGGGCCGACGTGGTGGTCCGTTTCCAGGGCGGTCACAACGCCGGCCATACCCTGGTCATCGATGGCGAGACCTACAAGCTGAGCCTGTTGCCGTCGGGCATTGTCCGCGGCGGCAAGTTGAGCGTCATCGGCAATGGCGTGGTCCTGGACCCCTGGGCGCTGTTGCGGGAAATCGAAACGTTAAGGGCGCAAGGCGTCGCGGTATCGCCGGACAATCTACTGGTGGCCGAAAACGCGACCCTGATCCTGCCCCTGCACGGCAATCTGGACCGGGCCCGCGAAGAAGCGCTGGGCGGCAACAAAATCGGCACCACCGGGCGCGGCATCGGCCCTGCCTACGAGGACAAGGTGGGGCGGCGCGCCATCCGGGTCGGCGATTTGAACGATCCGGCGGTGCTGAAATCCCGGGTCGATCAAATGCTGCTGCACCATAATGCGCTGCTGCGCGGTTTGGGCTCGGTTGAATTCGACGGCGCAGCGATCATCGAAGAGCTGATGGAAATCGCACCCAAAATTCTGGCTTACGCGGGCACCGCGTGGCGCTGCCTGGATGACGCCAGAAAGGCCGGCAAGCGCATTCTGTTTGAAGGCGCCCAAGGCATCATGCTGGACGTGGACCACGGCACCTATCCGTTCGTTACGTCCTCGAACACGGTTGCCGCGCAAGCCGCGGTCGGCTCCGGCCAAGGGCTGCGCACCGCCGATTACACGCTGGGCATCACCAAGGCCTACACCACCCGCGTCGGCTCCGGGCCGTTCCCCACCGAGCAGGAAAACGATGTCGGCGAACGCCTGGGCGAACGCGGGCGCGAGTTCGGCACCGTAACCGGGCGCAAGCGGCGTTGCGGCTGGTTCGACGCGGTCATGGTCCGCCAAGCCATCAAAGTCGGCGGCATCACCGGCATCGCCTTGACCAAGCTGGACGTCCTGGACGGATTTTCGGAGCTGAAGGTGTGCTCCGAATACCGCATTGATGGCCACCCCGCCGACCATTTTCCGGCCTCCATAACCGGCCAATCCCGGGTCGAGCCAATTTATGAGACTTTCGAAGGCTGGTCTGAAAGCACCCAGGGCGCCCGCTCCTGGGCCGATTTACCGGCAACGGCGGTCAAATATATCCGCCGTATCGAGGAGCTGATCGAAGCCCCGGTGGCGCTGCTGTCGACCAGCCCCGAGCGCGAGGACACGATCCTGGTTCAGGACCCGTTCCAGGACTGATTTTTTATCAAAAAACGGCTTTATCCTGTTATTAATGTTGTTGCCTTTAAAAGTACGGCACAATTCCCGAAGAGGGCATGCCGCCGTCTTTCGAAGATGAGGTTCCATGGCCGAAGCACCGCCAGAACTGGACACCATGGCCACTGATACGGATGCCGCGCCGGAGCCGCCGGCCGAGGCTGCGCCGGAGCCATCGGCCGAGGCTGCGCCGGAGCCATCGGACGATGTTGCGCCCGATGCGGGCGAAGATGCCGCACCGGACGTGGACATCGCCGGCGACGGGCTGGCCACGCCCATAATATCCACGGATGATTTTACTCCGGAAATCTCATTTCCCGGCGAGCCGGTGGTCATCAACGAACGTTTTGAGGTTTTCCCCGCCAAGCCCCTACCGGAAATGGATTCCCCCTCGGCCCGCGCCTTCGAGGCCGAAGACCGCCTGCAGACGGAAAACCCGGTATTCGCGCTGGTCTGCATGCCCGAAATTCCAGCCCGCCAGAACGTCATCAATTCGATCGCCGGCGACGATTTGCAGGGCATCATCAAATTGCACGATGCCGGCACCGTCGAATGGACATCGCTGAACCGCTGGTGTCAGGTTTTGATCCTCGAGCGGCCGCTCGGCGGACGGGTGACGGACGCCTTGGCTTCGGATATGGAAGAATTTCAGAAGGCCGATATTGTCCGCGAGGTTCTGCAACAGGGCATGGAAGCCCTGCAATATCTGCAAATCCGCGGCCATGTTCATCGCGCCCTGCGCCCCGACAATTTGTTTTTCCGCGACGCCGAAAAAGAAAACATCATTCTCGGCGAATTCATGAGCGCCCCGCCCGGCTTTGATCAGCCGCTGGCGTTCGAGACGCCGGAACGCGCCATGGCATCGCCGGGCGGACGCGGGCGCGGCGCCTTTTCGGATGACAATTATGCCCTCGGCGCCACCGTCGCCTTTCTTCTTCAGCCCAGCAATCCGGTGGCCGGACTAACCGCCGAACAGATCATCCATTCCAAAATCACCCGGTCTTCCTATCAGACCTTGGTCGGCGCCGATCTCCTTACGGCGACCTTGGTCGAGCCGTTGCGCGGCTTGCTGGAAGACAATGCCCATCAACGCTGGGACTTTGACAGTTTCGAAATGTGGGTCAGCGGGCGCCGCGTTCCAGCCGCGCAGAGCCCGGCGCGGCAGCGCTCTCCCAGGGCCCTGAAGTTCGGCCCGTTCGAGCATACCGAGCCCCGAAGCCTCGCCTATGCAATGTCGCTGCGTGCCGACACGTCGATCAAGCTGGTCCGCGACGGGACCTTGGAAACCTGGCTGGCGCGCGGTATCGAAGACCAGGAACTGGCCGAAATGGTTACCGGCGCGATTGCCGAATCGGGCGTAAAACACGCGGAAAACCGCGATGCCGATGCGATCCTGATGGCGCATATTCTGCTGATTATGGACCCGACCAGCCCGGTGCAATATAAGGGCGCCCATTTTATGGCCGATGGATTTGGCAGCGCCCTCGCCACGGAAACCATCCGCGGCGGCAATGTGAAGGATCTGGCCGAGGCGGTGGTTCATCAATTGCCGACCAAATCTTTCGAATTGCAGGTAGGCGGGCTGGCCGCGTCGATAACCGAAGACCAGTTGTTTCAGGAATTGCGCCTGCATCTTCAAAGAGCCGAGCCCGGCTACGGCGTGGAGCGGTGCCTGTATCTCTCCAATCCGAGCCTGCCCTGCCGGAGCCCGCTTCTCGGCGGGCGCTATATCGACCATATCGAGGATATTCTGCCCGCCTTGAACGAGGCCGAGGCGGACGCCGAAGCCAAGCAGCGCCCCTATGACCGCCATCTGGCAGCCTTCCTGGCCAGCCATTTCAGTGAAGACCTCGACGGCTTTCTGGGTGAAGCGGACGATCCCGACGACGCGGCAGCAGTCCTGGCCATCTTGAAAATGTACGCCCGGGTTCAAGCCGTGTTGCAGCTTCCCGAAATGGTTGGCCTCGCCAAATGGCTTGGCGGGCTTGTGGGCCCGGTGATCCGCCAATATAAAAGCCGGGCGACGCGGCGATTGTTGGAAGCGGAAGTGCCGAAATTGGTCCACATCGGCTGGCTCGCCGATCTGCTTGCATTGATGAACAATACCGATGCGCGGCTGCGCGATGCCAGCGACTATGCCGACGCCCAGGATGCCTTTCGCGAAGCCAACGCCGAGATCGAACGTATTGAAGTGAATTCCGATCCCGATTCGGACGCGGTTCAGCGCGGCTCCAAGCAAACCGCGGCGGTACTATCGATTATCATCATGTGTATCCTGGTTACCATGATGATCCTGACCAACTGACAATGGCGAACTCACAATGGCGATCTAACGATGGCGAACGGCATATAGCGGGCAGATCATGGCAGATGAACCGGTAGCGATTAAAAAAAGGGCTTCGTTTAAGCCGATCCTGTGGGGCTTCATGTTCACGGTCGCCATGGTGTCGTTCCCGGGTCTGGTCATCTTGGTGATCGTCGGCATGGTGCCCACCATCGTCGCCTTCATGATCGACCGCGCGCCAAAGAAATATGCGGCGTTTTGTGTTGCCGGCATGAATTTATCCGGCGTGTTTCCGGCGGTGATCGATCTGTGGCAGGGCGCCAACGATATCAAGGCGGCCATGGGCATCATCACCAACGTTTTCGGATTGACCGTGATGTATGCCGCCGCCGCCTTTGGCTGGTTGATTTTTATGGCCATACCGCCGGTTGTCGCGGCGCTGATGGCGGTCGCCGCCCAGCAGCGCGTCATGCAGCTGCGGGCCGGCCAGCGCGAATTGATCAACGAATGGGGCCAGGAGATCGCCCAGGGGCAAGGCGGCGCCATCAATGAAACCGGCGGAAAACCGGCGCCAAGCTGACAGCCAACGCGGGGTCCGCCATTTCAAGGGCGGTCACTATGGCGTGTTTGTTTCAGGCGGCGATGGCCTGATCGAGGGCCGCGTTGCGAACCGCTTTTTGAACCTTCTCGAAAGCGCGCACTTCGATCTGGCGCACCCGCTCGCGGGAAATGCCATAGCGCCGGCTCAAATTATCGAGGGTCGAGGGGTCGTCTTTCAGGCGCCGCTCGAAGAAAATCTCCCGCTCGCGCTCTTTCAGGCCGCCGAGGGCGCTGCCCAGAAGATGGCGGCGGTTCCTCAGTTCCTCGTTTTCGGCAAGGCTTTCTTCCTGATCGGTATTGTCGTCGACCAGCCAGTCCTGCCATTCGCCGTCGCCTTCTTCGCGCAAGGGCGCGTTGAGGGAATTGTCCGGCCCGGCGATGCGCCGGTTCATGGAAACCACCTCGGCTTCGGAAACGTTGAGATGCTCGGAAATGGCGCTCACATGCTCCGGCGTCAGATCGCCTTCTTCGATGGCGCTCAGTTTGTTCTTGAGCTTGCGGAGATTGAAAAACAGTTTTTTCTGGGCGGCGGTGGTGCCCATCTTGACCAGCGACCAGGAATGCAGAATATATTCCTGGATGGCGGCGCGGATCCACCACATGGCATAGGTCGCCAGGCGGAAGCCGCGTTCGGGATCAAAGCGTTTGACCGCCTGCATGATGCCCACATTGCCTTCCGAAATCAGATCGGCCACCGGGAGGCCGTAGCCGCGGTAGCCCATGGCGATCTTGGCCACCAGGCGAAGATGGCTGTTCACCATCTGATGCGCCGCTTGGTGATCGTTTTTCTTCTGCCAGCGCGTCGCCAGGCTTTGCTCGTCCTCCAACGTCAACATCGGGAAGCGACGAATTTCCTGAAGATAGCGGGAGAGATTTGCTTCGGGAGTAACCGAGAGAGTTAATGTTCTTACAGCCATGATCCTATGCCCTTATTTTCCGTTTTCACTGTCGTTCGCGCCTTGCGGAACGTGGGGACATCATTGCCGGGAGTTGCCGCTCCAATCAACGAACAGCGTGTATTAAAGGGTAAGCGCGGGTCTCATTTGTAAATTTCGTATTACAAAAGCGCCTTGAGATCGTCTTACAAAAGCGCCTTGAGATCGGCCGGCAGTTCGCTGTCGAAACGCAACTGGGCGCCGCTGGCGGGATGCACAAAGCCAAGCCGGCAGGCGTGCAGGGCCTGGCGGCCAAGCGCCGCCACCAACTCAGCGAAGCGTTCGTCGCCGCTATGCCCTTGGCGCCCCCGGCGCCCGCCATAGACCGGATCGCCGGCAATCGGGTGGCCTATATGGGCCATGTGCACCCGGATCTGATGGGTGCGCCCGGTCTTCAGCCGGCATTCGATGAGCGCCGCGAAGGCCAGCCGCTCAGCCACGCGCCCGAGCGGGCGGATGAGCCGGTAATGGGTTTCCGCCGGCTTGCCGCCGCGCGCCAGCACCGCCATTTTTTTGCGATTCTTGGGGTTGCGCCCGATATTGCCCCGGATCACGCCGGTGGATTTTTCGGGCACCCCCCAGACCACCGCCTGATAGGCCCTATCGATGCTGTGGGCGGCGAACTGCTCGGCAAGATGCCGGTGCGCGGCATCGTTTTTGGCGGCGATGATCAGCCCCGACGTATCTTTATCCAGCCGGTGCACAATGCCCGGCCTGATCTCGCCGCCGATCCCCGACAGGCTGTCGCCGCAATGGGCGATAAGCGCGTTGACCAGGGTGCGGTCCGGATTGCCCGCCGCCGGATGCACCACCAGGCCAGCGGGCTTGTTGATGACGATCAGATCCGCATCCTCGTGGCAAATCTCGAGGGCGATGGCTTGGCCCTGGGGGCGCGCCGGGCGGGCAACCGGCACCAGAACTTCGTAAACCTGGCCCGGTTTGACCCGTCTCGACGGGTCGTTTACTGTTTTTTCGGTCGACGTTACGCAGCCATCTTCCATCAATGATTTGATGCGCGTGCGCGACAGGCTTTCGATATGATCGCCGAGAAATTTATCGAGGCGGTCGCCGGCGCGCGCCTCGGAAACGGCGACAACGTGGCGCTCACCAATGGGAAGTCCAGTCATGGAATGTTCGTCATGGATTGTCTAGTCATGGGACCGAGATTGACCTGAAATCATGCAATCGAACAAGGGCTTAATTTTTCTGGTGGCCGGTCTCGGCGCGCTGATCGTTTTGGGACTGGTGGCGGTGGTTGCCGGCATCGTGATCAAATCGTCGGGCCCCGGCAACCGCCTGTTCGGGCCCGCTCCCGCCAGCGCTGAGACAAGCGTGGCCCTGCCCGCCGGCGCCCGGGTGATCGGCGTAACCGCCGATGACGGCGTCCTCCACGTCCATATGGAAACGCTTGGCGGCGCCAGCGTCTGGCGCATCGATGCCGCCTCGGGCCGGGTGCTCGGCAAGTTACGGCTCGCGCCCAAAGCCGCCCCTTGATGAAATTATCCGCCCGTCATCGCCAAATGATCTTGGACCAAGCGGCGGCGGCCTACCCGGCCGAATGCTGTGGGCTTTTGGTGGGCAACCGTAACGCGGCCGATGATTGGACCGTCACCCGCGTGGTGCCCGCCGCCAACGTGGCGGCGCCGGAGCCCGGCCATACGATCCGCGACCGTTTCGAGGTCGATCCGCAAACCCGCTTCGATCTGGAGCGGGAATTGCGCGGCCAACGGGATGCAGTCATCGGCCACTATCATTCCCACCCGGACCATCCGGCGGAGCCCTCGGCGACCGATCTTGCCAAGGCGTTCGAGCCGTCGCTGATTTGGATCATCGCCGGCGTTTCGGCGGGCGAGGCAACCGGGCTGGCGGCATTTCGTCTGGCCGGCGATGCGTTCGAGCCGTTGGCCCTGGAAATCCAGGATGAGGAATGATTGAAAAGGCTCCAAAATATTGCGACAGTCCCCGGACCCTAGGGTCCCCATCGTCTAGTGGCCTAGGACATCGGCCTCTCACGCCGAAAACGGGGGTTCGACTCCCCCTGGGGATACCAAGG
>Ga0114996_10000871_pt1 | contig 41615 bp, 41 predicted proteins | sample ArcticOcean_MG_C_4_FD_87039 | JGI IMG/M metagenome (GOLD analysis project Ga0114996, IMG submission 87039) | Marine microbial communities from western Arctic Ocean - ArcticOcean_MG_CB4_134 | ecosystem: Environmental > Aquatic > Marine > Oceanic | place: Arctic Ocean: Canada Basin | collected... | reverse complement strand
GTTGCGGCGCAGATGGAGGCGGCGGTATCGGCGCTGCGGTTGGCATCGCTGGGGCGGACCGTACCTGCGCGGATCAGTGTTGGTACGGCGACCGCGGTACCGGGGGCGGGGATGTCGTTAGATGCGCTGATCGAGCAGGCGGATGCGTCGATGTATCGGGCGAAGCGGGGCCGGAAGGATCGGGCGGTGGAGCGGTCGGGGTCGAGGCGGGTGGGGGTGGAGACGTCGTAGGGGAAGCGCGATCCACAACGAGCTATTGTTTGGGTGGGCGCCTGCATCTGCTCCGGTCGTGGCTGTGGGTCGGGATGGTTTCTGGAGCCTTGCTCCGATTCCATTCTCAGAATCTCCCGCCGAATGGCCGATCAAAGGAGCTACCCGCGGCTCGGGCTGCCGCCGACGCGGGCTAGCCGTGCAGGGCCGGCTCGCTCGCTGGCCTAGTCGTCGAGGCGCCAGAGGTCGATGGCGGTTTGGCCGGCGATGGCTTGGGCGTCTTGGACGGTGTCGGCGGCGGCGAAGACGGCCTGGAGGCTGCTCTGGGTGTAGCCGAGGGTGCTCTCGGGGTGGGGGTAGTCGTAGGTCCACATGACGCGGTCGGCGCCCATGAGGTCGAGCTGGCGGAGGCCGGCCGGGTCGTCCATGAAGGTGGCGTAGCACTGCTTGAACCAATAGTGGCTGGGCAGTTCGGCGAGCTTGGGGTTCATTTCAGACTGGAAAGCGGTGTAGACCTTGTCGGCTTCGTAGAGGGCGGAGGGGACCCAGGCGATGCCGCCTTCGGTGAAGACGAGCTTGAGGCCGGGGTGCCGTTCAAGGACGCCGGAGAAGGTGAGCAGCGACCAGAGCCGCCGGTAGCCGCCGAAGGCGACGGTGATGGTGGTGGCGAGGCCGCCGAGGCCGCGGGCGTCGAAGGTTTCGCCGACGTGGAAGGAGACGGGGAGGCCGATGTCCTCGACGGCGGTCCACATGCTGTCGAGCTTACGGCTGTTGTAGTAAATCTCCCCGGGCGGCAGGGTGGGCATCATCATGGCTTTGAAGCCGAGGGCCTTCATCTGCTCGCCGCTTTCGCGGACGGAGGCTTCGTCCCAGTAGTTGATGACGCCGACGGGGAAGAGGCGGTCCTTGTGGGGCTTGACGTGCTCCATGACGAGTTCGTTGTAGGCGCTGAAGCAGGCGGCGATATAGCCGCGGTCCTCGCTGCGGATCATGCCGAGGGTGCGCTGGGGAAAGAGGATGTCTTTTTCGATGCCTTCGGCGTCCATGTCGGCGATGCGGAGGTCGACGTCCCACATGCCGGGGCGGCCTTCGATCAGGTCGCTGGGGAAGCCGGGGTTGTCGAGGGTCTTGCCGTCGGCCTCCATGTGGAAGCCGGTCTCGTCCCGCCAGCCGCGCGGGGCACGGTCGCGGTACTTGGCGGGCATGCGGTCGGCCCAGGCGCCGGGCTCCAGAAAATATTCGAGGAAATGGCTGTCGGCGGAGACGACGGTCGTGCCGGCGGGCCAGGGGTTGCTCAATGCGTCGAGGGGGCGGTCCTTGGGCCAGACTCTGGGGTCGGCCGGGTTGGGTTGGAGTTGGCTGGGTTCGAGTTTGGTAACCATGGGACTCCCCGCTTGTCTTCTTCTTGGCCGCCCAGGGCCGACCGACTGGTTTTCTTTGGGCCGCCCAGGGCCGGCCGGAGGCGAACGAGGCCAGTCTAGCCCGCCAGGGCCGCGTCGCGCGCGCTGAGGCAGCCCATGCTTATGGCGATCGTCGCCTCGCGCGCGTTGGCACTAGACTGCGACTCGGCCAACTTTGGAGTCGGGCTATTCGATATCAGCGTTGCAACCGGAAGCAATCAGGGGGAATTCCATGAAACTCGGAATGTTCACGATGCCCAGCCACCCGCCGGAGCGGAGCCTGCACGATGGGCATGAGTTCGATCTGCAAACGCTGATCTGGGCGGACGAGTTCGGGTTCGAGGAGGCGTGGATCGGCGAGCATCATTCGTCGATCTGGGAGCCCCACCCGTCGCCGGACTTGCTGGTGATTGAGGGGCTGCGGGCGACGACACAGATGCGGATTGGCACCGGGGGATTCTTGTTGCCGTATCACAATCCCGTGGAGTTGGCGAACCGGGTCGCGATGATGGATCACATCTCGAACGGTCGTCTGAACTTTGGGATCGCGGCGTCGGGGTTGCCGAGCGACTGGGAGATGTTCCAGGTAGACGGGCTGGAGGGCGAGAACCGGGAGATGACGCGCGAGGCGATCGACTGCATCCTGGACATGTGGACGCAGGAGCCCGGTTGGGTGCACGAAGGGAAGTACTGGAAGGCCTCAGTGCCGATGCCGGCGGAGCCGGGGCTGTATCACCACCTGAAGCCGTTGCAGAAGCCGCACCCGCCGATCGGCGTGGCGGGGTTGTCGTCGCCGTCGCCGACGCTGGAGATGGCGGGCGAGCGCGGGTGGATCCCGATGAGCCTGAACCTCAACCCGGGATATGTGAAGGGACACTGGGATTCGTACGAAGCCGGGGCGGCGAAGAGCGGCCGCAAGGTGAGCCGCCGCGATTGGCGGATGGTGCGGGAGGTCTTCGTGGCGCCGACGGATGAGGAGGCGTGGGAGCTTTCGGTAAACGGGATGATGGGCCGGATGATGCGGGAGTACTTCCTGCCGTTGGTGGAAAGTTTTGATTTCAAGCAGTACCTGAAGGCGGACGCGTCCGTACCGGATGCGGATGTGACGGCCGAGTATTGCGCCGAGACGAACTGGTTGATCGGGTCGCCGGAGACGGTGGCGGCGAAGATCGAGCAGACGTACAACGATGTCGACGGGTTCGGACACCTGTTGCTGTTCTGCTTCGACTACGCGGACGATCCGGAGCCGTGGCGGCGGTCGATGGAACTGCTGGCCAAGGATGTGATGCCGCGCGTCGCGCATCTGCAAGGCGACTGAGGCGCCTAAGGCGCGTTTGCTTGGTGTTTGGGATCGCTTTCGACGCTCGGCCTGCTAGTCGACACCGCCGTGGTACCCATTCTGCTGAAGGGCATGCCCCGTTCGGGTGTGTCCGATGACGCGACTGTGCGTCAGAGGCTGCACTGCCAACGCCGAAGTACCGCATGAGTAAGGTATGCATAGACAAGGGTTGGATTTAGGCGGGCCGACGGGTCTTGGGAGCATCGACTATGACAGCGCAACGCGTCCGCGGGCGAAGCTTCCTGCTCTCCATGTTGGCCTCGGTCATTCTGACCGGCGCCGTGCTGGCGGTACTGATCCCGGCGCTGGCCAGCGCTGACCATCAGATCATCAACGTGGAGGTCACACCGGCCGAAGTCGCCCCTGGGGGAACAGTCACGATCGCGGTAACGGTGGAGACGGATGGGGAGGGCCCGGCGGGCCGCAACGAGTGGTCGTCGACGGCGTTCTCGTTCGAGGGGGCGGGCGGGTTGAACGACAACTGCACGAACGAACCAAGTGACGATGTGATCGGTGCGGGAATCACGACGGCGACGTTCACGACGCTCGCGCCCGAGGAGTTGGGGGCGCACGAACTGTGGCTGAAGATCTGGGGCGGGACCAATTGCGGGGGCGGGCAGGGCAGTGGCAACGTGCGGACGGGCGTGGACGTGATCGTGGTGGATGCGACGGCGCCGACGGTGACCATTGACCAGGCCGAGGGGCAAGACGACCCAACCGACACGTCGCCGATCCACTTCACAGTGATCTTCAGTGAAGACGTGAGCGGCTTCGACGGCAGCGACGATGTGGACTTGACCGGGAGCGCGGGCGCGACGACGACGGTGGTCAGCGGTGGACCGGCGGAGTACGACGTGGCGGTGAGTGGGATGACGAACGATGGCCTGGTCGTCGCGACGGTGGCCGCGGACGCGGCCGAGGATGGCTCCGGAAACCTGAGCACGGCGTCGACCAGCAGCGACAACACGGTCACGTACGACACGAACGGCACGACGGGCACGATCGACCTCAGCGATGACAACGGTGCTCCGACGATTATGGGCGATCGGCTGAGGGTGACGGTGGAAGATGCGGACCTCAATACTGATGACAGCGTGGCGGAGACGGTGGATGTGACCGTCGTCTCGGACAGCGATACGACGGGACTGACGGCATTGACGCTGACGGAAACCGGCGTCGACACGGGGATCTTCGCGGCGAGTCTGGATTTGGCCATCGCCACGGACGATGGGGCGTCGCCGCCGCAGCTCGAGGCCGAGGCTGACGATGTGGTGACGGCCAGCTACGACGACGCGCTGGATGACGATGGATTGGACCCCGCGCCTGTGAGCGCGCAGCTGACGGTTGGATAGTTCACGCTCGCGGTGGACGACGTGACTGTGACGGAGGGGAACTCCGGCACCACCAACGCGACGTTCACGGTGAGTCTCAACGTGGCACCGCAGACGGGTCAAACGGTCACGGTGCACGTGGCGACCGTGGATGATGACGCAACGGCCCCGGGGGATTACCACAGCGTGAGTCTGGATCTCACGTTCAGCGCAGGCGAGACGTCGAAGGCAGTAGCGGTGCCCGTGGTTGGCGACACAGTGCCCGAGCCGACGGAGTCGTTCGTCGTGACCTTGACCGCTGCGGTGAACGCGGCAATCACGGACGCGGTGGTCAGCGGGACGATTTTGGACGACGACAACTTGCCGCAAATCAGCATCAGCGACACGTCGCTGACCGAAGGCGACAGTGGGACCAGCACGGCGACCTTCACTGTCAGTCTTTCGAAGATAAGTAGCGAGGAAGTGACGGTCTTCGGGCAGACGATCGATAGGACGGCGCTCAACGGTGGGGACTACCTGGCAACCTCAGGGCTGGTGACGTTCGATCCCGGTGACACGGTGGAGACATTCTCCGTGGAGGTCGTGGGCGATGTCGTGGCAGAAGGGACCGAGGCGTTTTTCGTGGGGCTGAGCCTGGCGACGGGCGCGACGATCGCGGACAGCCAGGGCACGGGGACAGTGTTCGACAACGATGGCAGCGTCACGATCACGGTCCACGACGCCTCGGTGAGTGAAGGGGATAGCGGGACGCGCAGCATCGTCTTCTCGGTGACGCTCTCCGGGACCCACGGCGAAACCGTGACGGTCTTCGCGCAGACGACGGCGGGGACGGCGGTGGCGGGGGCTGACTACATCACGACCGCCGGAACCTTGACCTTCACTCCGGGAGATAGCTCCGAGAGTTTCGTGGTGCAGGTGGTTGGCGATGTGGACGTGGAGGATACGGAGCTGTTCTTCGTAGACCTGTCCGGCGCGACGAACGCCACAATCGCCGACGGCCGAGCGACGGGGACGATCTTTGATGGCGACGAGAAAGACTCGGATCCGAGTTTCGATGAGGATCGGCTCGGCAAGGGGCCTCGCGATAAGGTGACGATCTGCCACATTCCGCGCGGCAACCCCGCTAACCAGCACACCATCGAGGTGGCGGAGCCAGCAGTGGACAGCCACCTCGCTCATGACGATGAGCTTGGGGACTGCGAAGACTAGGAATTCCCGCTTCGTCCCGGCCCGCTTGTACGTGCGGCCGGGACGCTGTCTGTCCTTCATCGTCGAGGTTTCCCTGGGCGGGCCCCAGGCCGACCTTGCCGCCGCCCCCCGCCGAATCCCTAGCATCACAGCACCGAGCAGATGCGCGCGGCCTAGTCATGGCAGCCGACGCCGTGGCAGCCGAGCCACGCGTCTGAGGCCAAGAGAGGGGAGGGGGCCCGATGGCGATCATCACCGAAAAGAACCCAGCGGAGGTACGCCGCCCCGCGGTCGTGAGGATCGATGCGGAGAAGTGCAAGGGCTGCGAGCTCTGCGTCTACTACTGCCCGCAAGAGACGCTGGAGATGTCCGGGAAGATCAGTGGCCGTGGTTTCGACTATGCGGAGGTGGTCCTGGACAACTGCACGGGCTGCCAGGAATGCGCCCGCGTGTGCCCCGACCACTGCATTGAAATCTGGCGCAACCCGGTGGAGCGGTAGCCCGAGGAGATTGAACCATGACGACATCGACGACCGAAGAGACTGCCGTCGCCGCTGAGACGATGTTTATGCCAGCGCCGCAGGCGATGGTGGAATCGGCGCTGCGGGCGGGCTGCCAGCTGTTCTGCGCCTACCCGATCACTCCGGTCGAGGATATGACGGAGTACTGGCTGAAGCGGGTGCCCGATTTTCCGGGGGCGCTGAGCTTCATCCCGGAGAGCGAGCTGGAATCCGGCAACATGATGTACGGCTTCGCGGCGGCGGGGAAGCGGGTGGCGTTTGCGTCGACGAGGGCGGGGATGTCGCTGATTCATGAGGCGATGGGGATGATCATGGGGGCGGAGCTGCCGTGCGTGTTGTTCAACTTCCCCCGCGCCGGCGGACTGAGCATCTCGCAAGCGGACTACAACGTGGCGACGAAGGCGCCCAGCCACGGCGATGAGAAGATGTTCGTGCTGGCACCGATGGGGACACAGGAGGCCGTCGATCTGACGCGCGAGGCGTTCTATCTGGCGGACAAGTTTCGCAACGCCGTCATGATCATGGCCGACTACACGTTGGGCCTGACCATGGAGGTGGTGGAGTTCAAGCCGCTGGATGAGTCCGATCTGCCGGAGAAAGACTGGGCATTGACCGGCGACCGTACGCGAGAGGCGCGGCGCAGTTTGGCGATGGCCGCTTCGGGCGGTGTGACCGCAGCCAACATGGCGACGGGCGTGGATGAGACAGTCGGGACGATTAGCGGGCCGGAGAAGTCGGCTTGGCGGCGGCACGCGAAGTATCAGTCGTTTGAGCCGCGGGCCGAGCTGACGCATCTGGACGACGCGGAGGCGGCGGGGGTGGCGTACGGAACGGTGGCGCGGATGATTCTGCCGGTGCTGGAGCGGCTGCGGGAGGCGGGACACAGGGTCGGCATGATCCGACCAATCACGCTGTATCCGTTCCCCAGTGATGTGATCAACGAGGCGTCCGGCCGCATGCGCCTGGGAGTGATCGAATGCAACACGGGTCAGATGGTCGACGACGTGCGGCTGGCGGCGCAGTCGTCGGCGGCGGTGGAGTTCTACGGTCGTCCTGGGGGGGCAGCTCCGTCGCCGGACGAAATCGAAGGCGAACTTCTGCGATTACTCAGTTCCGCCAATTCCAGTTCGGAGGGGACAGCATGACGACAACGCAAGAACCACTGCGAGCACTCGAACCGGGGGCGAAGTCGGTCTTCCACCGGCCTGATGTTTTCGTGGAGGAGAACACCCCTTGGTGCGTGGGCTGCGGCTATGGAGCCTGGTCGCGAGTGCTGGTGGAGGAGCTGGAGCGGCTGAATCCGGCCAAGATCGCGGGCACGGTGGATGTCGCGTGTTTGGAGTACATGCGAGAGGTGGTGCCGGGCGACATGCTGCAGGCGCTGCACGGGCGGGCAGTGTCGACGGCGCGGGGCCTGCAGTTGGCGAACCCGGACGCCTTTACGATCGCCTTCCAAGGCGACGGGGGGATGCTGAACGAGGGCTTGAACGAGATCATCCATTTGGCGGCGTCGGGGCAGAATGTCTGCGTCATTCTGGGCAACAACGGCGTGCTGGGCGACACCGGGGGCCAATTCACGATGGGCGCCGCGGAGGGGTTGAAGACCCCCACGTCGCCGGAGGGGCGCAACGAGGCGGAGCATGGGTCGCGGATTCCGATCGCGGAAATGCTTGCGATGTTCCCGGGAACCGCCTTCGTGGGCCGGATCTCCACGCACGACCCGGCCTACATCTACCGCAGCCAGAAGATCATCCGCAAGGCGTTTGAGGCCAACATGGCGGGCGCCGGGTTCACCTTCATCGAGTGTCTGACGACCTGCCCCACGGGCTGGCGGCTGTCGCCGGTGGAGTCGATCAAGTACCAGGAGGAGCACATCCTGGACAAGTACCCGCAGGAGATCCTGAAAGATTGGAACGAAGAGGCGCGACCGCCTTTGCACGCTCCCTTGGCGAAGAGGGACTAACCCTTCCATCCGGAGACCGCGAAACCCGAAGGAGTCGGTGATGCAACACGAGTTAGTCCTGTCGGGGGTGGGGGGCCAGGGCATCTTGGAGGCGAGCCAGTTGCTGGGGCACACAGCGGTGGTGGAGGGGAAGCGGGCGCTGTACTTCAGCATGTTCCAAGGGGCGCAGCGGGGCGGGGTCTGTGAATGTTTGGTCGCGATCGCGGACGGCCGGGTGGACGCCTCGCCAGTGATCGCACAGCCGTTGTCGGGATCGCTGACGATGCACCCGAATGCGTTCCTGCGCTTCCAACCGTTGATTAAGACGGGCGGACTGCTGGTCTACAACACGTCGATCAAGATGGGCAGCAGTGACACCAAGATCACGACGGGCGAAGGCTTGGCGCTGAAGGTGGACACGGTGATCGAGCTGAACCCGGATCGGGAGGACATTGCCTATTTGGGAATCCCGGCCACGGATCTGGCGATGGAGGAATTGGGCAATCAGCTTCCGGCGACGCTGGTAGCGACGGGGGCATTCATCGAGATGTCGGGGGTCGTCTCGCTGGAGGCGGCGAAGAGCAGCCTGACGAAGGCGTTGCCGTCCCATCGGCAGCACTTCATCCCGACGAACGAGGCGGCCATGGACCTGGGCGCGCAGTGGGTGCGTGATCACCAGGCCGAGGTTCTCAACGCCGACGCGCTGACTCTGCTTGGAGCAGGGGTTCCCGCCTAAGCTCGCTCTTCGCCGAAGAGTGCTGAAGATGGGAGTGGCCGATGTCTGATCACTCGACGCCGACCGCGCCAAAGACTCGCGGTCACACGATCCGTCGCTGGGCGCGGTTCTACGACTGGTTGACGCGGCTGATGTCGTTGGGACGTCGCGATACGTTCCGGACGTCGGTGCTCGCACAGGCAGATTTGGCGGCGGGGATGCGCGTGCTCGACGTGGGCTGCGGGACAGGCACGCTGGCGCTGGACTTGAAGAGGGCCGTGGGAGATGCAGGGACGGTGAGCGGGGTAGATGCGTCGCCTGAGATGATCGAGATCGCGACGAAGAAGGCTCGGGGCAAGGGCGTCGCCATCGATCTGCGGGTGGGCGTCGCGGAGGAGCTGCCGTACGAGAATTCGAGCTTCGATCGGGTGACGAGCACGTTGGTCTTCCACCACCTGCCAGACGATCTGAAGTTGGAGAGCCTGCGGGAGATCCACCGCGTGTTGCAGCCGGGAGGCCGCGTGGTGGTGGGCGATTTCGCACCAGGCAGCGGTCCGTTCATTCATCGGGTGCTGTCGCGGGTTCTGGGTCGTCTGGAGCAGTTACATGGCGGGCGCGACGACGATTCCCCGGGACACTCGCACGGTCAGACCCGGCCGCTGGTCGAGCTGATGCGGGAAACGGGGTTCTCCGAGGCGACGCTCTCGCCCAGTGCGGACGCGCAGATCGAGTTCACTGTCGCGACGCGCCCCGTTTAACGCCCGGCATCCAGGCAAGCCCGAGGCGGCCTTCGACTCAGCGCCAGGCGACCGCGTGGACGCGTTGCGTGCCGCGAATCCCCTTGAGCTCGACTTCGCGGCCATCGTCGAAGACGAATTCGCCGGAGGAGTCAGTCAGCGCCTTGAGGAGGGCGGAGACCAGGATCTCTTCGCCTTGCGCCGCACCCCCGACGCGCGCGGCGAGGTTGACGTGGGTGCCAAAGAAGTCGTCGGTCTCGCGGATCGCCTCGCCGGTGTGGAGGCCGATGCGGACGCGAATCATCTCGTCGGCTTGGGCGTTGCGAGCGGCGATGCCGCGCTGGATGCCGATAGCGCAGCGTAGGCCATCGACGGCGGAGCCGAAGGCGAGCATGAAGCCGTCGCCCATGGATTTGACCTCGTAACCGCCGTTGGCGGCGAGTTGGTCGCGAATGATCTGATTGTGCTGGCGGAGCAACTGCATCCAGATAGTGTCGCCAAGCTCAGTGGTGCGGGCGGTGCTGTTTTCGATATCGGAGAAGAGGAGGGTGACAGTGCCGTCCGGGGCGGAGGCGGGCGAGAGGTCGGGGCGTTCTTGGGCGACGGCGGCGGCGACGAGTTCGACGGACTCACCGGACGTGACCTGATTCGCGCCTTGCAGCCGGAGGCGGAGATCGAGCGCGCTGTCGGAGACTCGCCGCATGTGCAGAGGTTCGGCAATCTCCAGCGCCTGCGCTGCGAATGCGACGGTGAGCGCCGCATCGTCTGGACCACCGCGGGCGGCGTGTGCCTGGGCCAGCATGAGCAGGGTGACGGCGGACAACGGCGGATAGCCGAGCGACTGGACCTCTCTCCAACCTTCCGTGAGGAGGCGGATGGCATCATCGTGATGGCCCAGCTCGGTGGCGGCATAGCCGCGCAGGGCGCGGATGGAGCCGAGGTCATTCCAGGGCAGGACGATGGCGCTGTAGGGAGTGACGATGTCGACGAGCTGTTCGAGTTTGGCGTGATCATGTAGCAGGACGGCGGCCTGGACCCAGAGCTGAATTGAGAGGAGCCAGATGTTGGATGTGGGTTGGGTGACGAGGTCCGTGAGGGAGAGGCCATCCAGCAAAAGGCGGCAGGATTCGAGATCTCCGCGCTTGGCCCGCTCGAGCGCAGGGAAGAGGCGCACATGCGTAAAGGCATCGCCGAACTCCTCGGCATGCGAGTCCTGGAGCTGCATCGCCTTCGTGAGCCGATCGGGGTCCCCCATGGCAGCGGCAATGACGAACTCCGTGAACGCGGCTTGGACGACGATGTTGCGGTTTTGGGAGCGTTCGCCTAGCGCCCGCGCCTCCGCCAGATAGACGTCGGCGGTTTCCCAATCGCCGCTGAAACCCGCGGAATAGGCCGTCTGCACCCGTGCTTGGGCGAGCGTGCTGGGCTCTCGGATCCGTTCGGCGTGTTCCACATAGGCGGCGAGTCTTTGGTCGAAATCGTCTTTGGTCCCGAGGAGGGTGGCGGCCATGATCAAGCCATCGTGGGCGTCCGTTTGCCGGTCGATGTCGCCGATGCGGCGGGCCATTTCCAGCAATTCTTCGGAGACCGCAAGCAGCTGTGGCAGACGGGAAACATCCAGCAAGACTTGGCGTTGGCTGGCGAGGGCGTAGGCCTTGAGGGCGTCGTCGTCCAGGCTGCGGGCGATGGCAAGCGCGGCGGTGGCGAGTTCCTCGGCGCGGACGGCGTCTCCAGCGAAGTAGGTGGCGCGGCTGAGCGCGGCCATGACGCGGCAGCGCCGCGCCTCTGCGTCCGATGGAAGGGTGGCGAGGGCTTCTTCGTTGAGGAGGATGGAGGGATCGTTCTCAGAGAGGCGGACCTGACCGGAGACGAGGTAGGCGTCTTCGAAGGCAACTGCTGCGTCGGCGAGGAGGCAGGGGTCGTTCCTGGTGCGAGCGATCTCGGCGATGCGCTGGGAGGTGAGCATTGACTCTTGCGGGAATCCAGCGCGACGCTCCGCCTCACATAGGGCGCTGAGGACGGGAATGGGATCCTGACTTTCGGCGGGGCGCAGCTCCGTGGTGTCGAGGAAGCGGCGATAGTGCTGGACGGCTTCGTCCCAGGCGGCGCGACTTTGGGCGTAGTGCGCGGCCTGGAGCTGATAGCGAAGGGCGCGGTCGACGAAGTCCGATGAGAGGGCGACGGCTTCGCTGAAGTGCAGGGCGAGTTCAGCGGCATGCTCTGCCGCGTTCTGGTCATTCCGAGTCCCGTACTGCGCTTCCAGCGCTTCGGCGATCTCGCCGTGGGCGCGGACGCGCCGGGCCGTGGGTAGCTCGGCCTCCAGCGTTTCGCGGATCAAGGCATGGACGAAGCGGTATTCGCCGGGGCGCTTGGTGGGTTCGATGAGCCGGGCGGCCTCCGCCTCGTCGAGCAATTCCAAGGCTTGGACCGGTTCGATGTCGCGGAGGCGGCAAAGCAGCGCACTGGTGAACTCGCGCCCGATCACAGCGGCGGTGCGGAGGAGGACGTTGCACTCGTCCGAGAGGACGCTGAGCCGACGGCCGACGACGGAGCGGACGGAGGGCGGGATGGGGATGTCTCGGGTCCCGAGCTTCCCCTCTTGCGCCAGTAAGGAGACGATCTCGGTGACGAAGAAGGGGTTGCCATTGGTCTCGCGGGCGATGGCGTCCACGGTCTGGGCGTCGGCGGCGACGCCGGAGCTCTCTTGGAGCAGGGAGGCGATTTCTCCCGAGGAGAGTCCTTTGAGGTCGAGGGTGCGAACGCGGGGGGCGCGCGAGAGCTGGGCGAGCACCTCTTCCAGTGGGTGTTGGCGGCCCACCTCCACGTCGCGGTAGGTGGCGACGAGGAGGACGGGGGAGCGTTCGATCTCGAGCGCCACGTGAGTGAGGAGGCGGAGGGTGGGGCGATCGGCCCAGTGGAGGTCGTCGAGGAACACGACGAGCGGCTGGTCCGCGGCGGCGTTGCGGAGAAAGCTGGCGGTGGAATCGAAGAGGCGGAACTGCGCCGCGTCGTCCGTGGAGAGGCTGCCGGATGCAGCCAAGTCTGGGAGGGCCTGCCGGATCTCGGAGACGATGCCGGCAACATCTGATGCGCCCGTGCCGAGCTGGCGGCGGAGGTCGGCGGGTTCGACGCTAGCGACGTAGGTCCTGAGGGCCTGAATCCAGGGCCAATACGGCGGCGCGCCATCGGCTTCGTGAGAGCGGCCCCAGAGGCTCTGTGCGCCGCGGAGCCGGGCGTAGGTTTCCAGTTCCAAGGCGGTTTGGGTCTTGCCGATGCCCGGTTCACCAACGAGCAAGACGGTGCCGCCGCGCCCGCCGATCATGTCGTCGACGGCGGCGCGGACTTGCCGAATCTCTGACTCGCGTCCAACGAAGACGCCGCGGGCGAGCCGATCGAGGGGGTTGGCGACGTCGGTATCCGGGGCAGGAGCGGCGTCGGGCTCAATTCGTTGCAAGGCCCGAACCACGTCCGCGGCGGAGGCGGGCCGATCCTCGGGCGCTTTGGCGAGCAGGTGGAGGATGAGTTCCTCAAGCGTCCTCGGACAAACGGCATTGTGCCAAGACGGGGCGACGGGGGCGGCATTCACGTGTTGCGAGACGACCGCAACCATGTCGTCGCCGAGGAAGGGCGGGCGGCCGGTGACCAGTTCGTAGAGCACGGCACCGAGGGCGTAGAGGTCGGAGAGGGCGGTGGCGTCGCGGCCGGTCGCTTGCTCGGGCGGCATATAGGCGACGGTGCCAAGGAGGGTCCCCTCGCGCGTCATGCGCGCTTCGTCGGCGGCGAAGGCGAGTCCGAAGTCGCCGAGTTGGGCGGTGCCGTCGGCGCTGACCATGAGATTGGCAGGTTTCAGATCGCGGTGGATGACGTCGTGGGCATGGGCGAGGGCTTGGGCAGCAGCAACGCCGTAGGTGAGGACATCGCGGATGGGAAGCTGACGCTGGGGAACTTGGTCGATGAGGTCGTCGAGCGAGCCGCCGGCCATGTACTCGGAAACGATGTAGGGCCGGCCGTCGTCCTCGCCGAAGTCGAAGACGGTGACGATGTTGGCGTGACCCCCGAGACGGGCCATCGTCTGCGCTTCGCGGAGGATGCGGCCACGACCGAGCTCGTCGAGGCCGTCGGTCTTGATCACCGCGACGGCGACCTCCCGCTCCAAGCGGGTGTCCTGCGCCAGGTAAACCTCCTTGCGGCCCCCCTCGCCGAGGAAGGCGCGGACTTCGTAGCGGCCGTTGACGAAGGACTCAGGAAGCACGCGTTCGACGGGGGCAGGCTCAACGCTGATGGTGTCCTGCTCCGCACGCTCCAGGGAGTTGCCCGAGCTGAGGACTTTCTCGGCGGCGCGACTCATGGCGGGGGCATCTGCGTTGTCAGGATCGAGGCCGAGAACTTCGGCCGTCTTGCGCCGGACCAGGGTCCAGTCTTGGGCGTCAGCCGCGGCCTCCGCCTCATCAAGGAGGTGGTCGATACGTCTTTGGATGCGTTCGCTGGGCATACTTCAAGGGATGATAACCCAGGGGAGGGGATGGATTGGATGACACTTCCATCGCGATGATTCAGGCCCGACGGATCCATTGATCCCAGCGGAGAGCGGTCACGCCAAGGCGCCCGCCAGCGGAGTTTCAGCGCTGCGATCCTTGACGGGCCAAGTGACACGCGGGCGAATGCCGCTCATCAACATGCCCACTCCGCGTGTCCGCCAGTAGGCCGGACGCTAGACGATGCCCTGCTCCTTCAAGGAGGCGACCTCGTCGCTGGTGAGACCGAGCTCCTCCTTTAACACCGACTCCGTATGTTCGCTGAGAAGCGGCGCACGCTCGACACGCGCGGGAGATTCGGAGAGGCGGATGGGGCAGCCAAAGAGCCGCATCGGACCACGCTCCGGGTGGTCCATGTCGACCAACATGTCCCGGGCTTGGAGTTGCTCGGACTCGTAGAGGTCGCCACTGTCGAGGACGGGTCCGGAGGGAACGCCGCAGCGGGCAAGCTCATCCATGGCTTCAGTCTTGGTGCGCTGGCTCGTCCATTGTTCGATCGCGGCGCGGAGGTCGTCCGTGGCGACGGGGTCGCCGCCACGCGGCGTGATCAGATCGTCGCGGCCGATGGCGGTGAGGAGGCCCTGCATCATGCGGCCATTAGCGACGACCACGTAGACGTAGTCGTTGGGGCCGCCGGGTTTGCAAGGGAAGAGGCCGGTGGGCGCGCCATCGGAGGAGCCGTAGCGGGGAACGGGGTCGCCGGACTGTTCGCGGCGGGTCATGGGGACGCGGGTGTAGTTGGTGACGGCGTCCTGCATGGACACTTCGACTTGTTGGCCGACGCCGTCGCGCTGGCGCTGCCAGAGCGCGGCCAGAATGCCGATCGCGGCCTGCACGCCGGTGCCGGTATCGCCGAGGGTAGGTCCAGGCTTGAGGGGCAACGATCCTTCATTGCCGGTGAGAGCCATGGCGCCGCCCGTAGCCTGGGCAACCATGTCGAAGCTCTTGGCTTGGGCCCAAGGTCCGAAGGTGCCGAAGCCCTTCACGGTGCAATAGATGATCGGTGGATGGGCCGCCTTGAGAACGTCGTAGCCGAGGCCGAATTTCTCCATGGTTCCGAGCGTGAAGTTCTCGGCGACGACATCAAACTTGGGCAGCATCTCCAGGAACAACTCTCGGGCGCGGTCTTGCTTGAGGTCGAGCGTGAGGGAGCGCTTGCTGTTGTTTAGCGTGAGGAAGTAGGTGGAGTCGCCGGGTCCGGGGAAGCCCAAGCGTCGTCCGGGTTCTCCGCTGGGTGGTTCGATCTTGACGACGTCCGCACCAAGCCAGGCGAGGGCCTGCGTGGCGCTGGTCCCTGCTTCGTACTGGGTGAGATCGAGGATGCGTACGTCGCTTAGTGCTCCGGTCATTGCTACTCCTGACAAGCCTGTCCAGATAGAGCCACTGCAGAATGTGACGGCAGTCTACGCGTTCTTGGGGTGCGTGACCTCACGCGTTGAGCAAGCCGCAGGAGGCACGCCGGGAGACGACTGGGAGGGGGGAAATCTCTTTCTGCGCTCGCGTCCAGAATCCGATTCAGGTTATGCTGATTTCGCATGACCTGAGAAGACGGGTGCCCACCGGGATGGAGGCGCACAGTGTCGGACGAGTGTCGGCTGGACGAGGCTGCTCCCGAGGACCTGCGGGTCGCGGTGCGAGAGCGTTACGACGCGATTGCGCGAGACCCTGGAATCGACGCCAACTTCCCGGTTGGCCGCAAACACGCGTTGGCTTTGGGCTATCCGGCAGAGGTGTTGGCGCCCATTCCGAAGGGCGTCGTGGACTGTTTCGCGGGCCCGGCCGCGCCTGTACTCAGCGCCGAGATCAGGGCCGGCGAGCGGGTGTTGGATCTTGGCTGCGGGGCGGGGATGGACGCCTCGATCGCCGCGGCAGCGACGGGGATCACGGGGACGGTCGTGGGTGTGGACGCCTCCGTGGAGATGGTGAAGACGGGTAGGCGGCGGCTCGGCGAGGGGTCTGTGCAGGTGTCGATGACGGCAGGGCACGGGGCTCATCTGCCGTTCCGCGATGGAGCTTTCGATGTGGTGGTGGCGAACGGCCTGCTCAACCTGGAGTCCGACCGAGAGGGCGTGGTGCGGGAGATCGCGAGGGTCCTGGAGGTCGGGGGGCGATTGGTGGGGGCGGAGGTGATCTTGGTGGAGGAGGTAGACCGTTCGGCCTTCACGGTGTCGGACTGGTTCCGTTGAATCGGCGGAGCGATGCCGGAAGAGGATCTTCTGGTCCTACTCACGTCCAACGACTTCAACGCGCCTGAGGTGACGTTCCGGGGCCGCAACGCGCGCTCCAGTCATGAGGCGACGGCGGTGCTGGGCTATCGGGCTCGTCGGGGGGGATTCGCCCTCTGAGAGGTGCGCCTCGTTGGGATCGGACTAGGTCACGGCCTCACCATCGTCAACTCCGAGGGCACGAAGCACCGCATTCGTAATCTGCTGCCGCTCCGGCGTGCCGTATTGAATGAGGCGGCCCTCGAGGAGGAAGGCCGGTACCGCGACGACACCCGTGGGCAGGCGCAACTCGGTGCTGAGCCAATGGATCACGACGCGCACCTGGGGGAACCAGCCATCGATGTCCGCGGCGAGGGCTTCCGCCTGGTCGCAACCGAAGCAGTTCTGGTCGAGGTAGATGTCGAGCGTGAGATCCCGCATGTGCGTCACCGTTGCAGAGACGGCGACAGGGGTTCCGTGATCGCGCTCACATTGCGCGGGGCAGATTCGTGGCGCTCGTTGCACCGGCGGAACAGTCCGACAGCGTCCGGTTCGAACGAACGTGATCATGATCACATCGCTGGGGGGAGGCGTTTGCGTACGTTGCTGGCATACGGGCCACGAGGCCGCAGATGTAAGCAGAGGAGGGGTCTTGAAATGGGAAAGCACGTTGCAAGCACGCAGGTTAGCGGGACCGCGGACCAAGTTTGGGCGGTTGTCTCGGATGGCAACCGGCTGCCAGATTGGCTCTCGCCGGTAGGCGTGGTGGACAGCATCGAGCCGGCCGGCGCCTTGGCGAAGGGCAGCAAGCTGGAAGCGTCGATTGGCAACATCGGCGGCGCGAAGCTCAACATCAAAGAGGCTGAGGCCGGCAAGCGGCTGAAGTGGTCGGCGGGTCCATTCATTGCACACATGATGCGGATGCCGATGATCGTGGAGTTGACTCTTGAGGCTCGCGGCGAGTCGACGACGGCCACGATCAGCTATGGGTCGAACCCGATGATGGCGCCGATCATGGGGATGATGACCGGGCTCAAGTTCGCCGACGAAGCCCCGAAGACGGTGCAGGCCCTGAAGGCCGCCGTCGAGAAGGGTTAGGCGGGATGTCTCTGCTGGGGGCCATTTTTCACCCGGTCGGAGAGTTGCAGCGCACGGCGGAACGGGAAGTGGGGCCGCCGGCGCTGCGCCAGATCGAGGAACAGCTTGGGCGTCATCCGTTGATGCCGTTGATCGGGCTGGCGATCACCGGAGCTGGTTTGCTGCTGGTTGTGGCGCTGACGATCTCCGCCGGGGCCCACGCCGACAACTTCAGGGGCGGCCCAGAGGCGACGCTGGACGCGATCCAGTTCCGTCCTTGGTTCCGGATCACCCTGCTCACTGGTGTGGGGATTCTTCTGACCGGGATTCTCACGCTGCTGCTTGCGATCACTGTCCGCATTTGGTGGGTGACCTATACGAACCGAACGCTGATCCCGACGATTCTGGATGCGTACCGGCTGCGGGAAGGCAAGCGACCGATCTTCGTTCAGACGGATACGGAGGGATCCTCCGAGGGATCTCAGAAAGGAGGAGATTGATGGTGACTCAAAGCACCACGTTCTCAACAGAGGTAGAGCGTCGCGTCAGCGAACGCATTGCCGCCCTACCCGCGGTACACATGACCGCGATGCAGACTATGGCGACGTTCATGTGGCGGCCGCTCGCGGTCATGGGTGTGTTGATGCTGATCTCGGGCGCGATCATCGCGGGTGTGAACTCGCTGAAGGTGGATGATTTCTTTGGGCTGGCCTCGCCGGACCTCGGAGCCCAGGCCACGTTCCAAAGCGTGCAGACCTGGCTGCCCGGTTACCAGTTCATGGGCATGGGCTTCATGTTCGCGGCGATCACGATGATTCTGGCGGCGATCCTGGGTCGTCTACGGATCTTGGGAGGCACGGTCCAGACCTCTTTGGGGGCGAAGGTCGTCTGGCCGCCGTTTCCGATGGCGGCGCGGATATTCCCGATGCTGATGCTGCTGGGCTTGATGGTGATGTTCGCGCAACTGGGGCTGAGCGGTTGGCTGGCGACGGAGGCGAAGGCGGGTGATGCGCTGACGGTGACGCAGAACGCGGACTGGCTGCAGGGCATGCGTTTCGCAGGTGTTGCCATCATGCTGATGGCGATCGCGATCGCGCCGTACACGATCACGATCGTGATGCGCTTCATGGCGCAGCGGGTGAGCACGGTTGCGGCGGAGGCGATGGAGCAGGAGTAGCTCGGCGTCCTGACGACGACCGAGGAACGCCGGGCATCGTCGCGGAATACGAGCAGTACCTGGCCGCTCGTGTCCCGGCGATGACTCAGCTAGCCTCTGCGCCAGAGATTCAGGCATCGTAGAACCAGACGGCGTAGAACAGACTCGCGAGGCGACTCCATGACCCCACCAGCAGCAACCCCGGGCGCGAAGATGATGTATCTGATCAAGCGCAAGCCGACGACGAGCCGGGAGGAGTTGGTGGCGCACTGGTTCGCGAATCACATGCCGGGGGTGATTCAGGGACAGAAGGACCAGGAGGCGGCAGGGAAGCGCCACGCGAGCCGGTACATCGCGTCGCTGTTTGACGCGAACGCGGAGGGGGAGCACGTCTGGGACGGGGTCGCCCAGCTGTGGTGGGACGCGGCGCTGCCGAAGCCCGAAATTGCCCACGGCACGACGCCGACGGACTCATTCCAGGAGCGGGCCGAGCCCTACATCCCGTGGGGGACGACCGAGTACATCGTTCTGGACGGATCGGATCAGATCCCCGTGGAGCCGCTCACTCTGAACGCCCCGTTCCCGAGCACGCGGTCAGGGTTCTTGAAAATGACCTACTTGGTGAAGGCGCAGGAGGGCACGGACTTCAACGCGTTCTTCGATTATTGGCTCGGCGACCATGTCTCGAACGTGATGGAAGTGATGAACCAGGTGGGCGGTTTCCGCTACGTGGTCAGTCACAGCATCGATCCCGAGTCGGAGCCCTACGCGGGAATGGCGGAACTCTATTTCCGCGATGAAGCCGGGTTAGCAGCGTTCGGGAATACCATTCAGCCGGATGGGATGCAGGAGTGGTCGGATGGGGCGGGGACGGTCGCGTTGGCTTCGACGACGGAAATGATCGGGCTGCCTTAGCCAGCGGCGTTCCCGCTTCTAGTTGGGGAAGGCGGGAAGTTGGTCCCAGGACAGCACCTGCGTGGAGGCGCTGTCGTTGAAGAGGAAGATGCCGGTGAGTCGATCGACGCTGGTGACGCTACTGAGGAAGGCCGGTTGACCGGGACGGAACGGCCGCCAGGCCTGGGAGAGTTGGTCGAAGACGAAGGCGGCGGTGATCTGGGGCAGGCCATCGAGTAGGTCCGCGAGTTGCGTGGCATTGGCGCCGGTGAAGCCGATGTAGGTAAAGCCCGGTCCGAGTGGCGCGTCGATCGTGGCGAAGAGTAGGAGGTTGGGGAGCGTCAGGGTGGCCGCCGCGGTGAGTCGGAGGAAGAGCGCGTCTCCCTGGCTGAGGGTGTTGAGCTGGGGAATTGGCGCGTCGGAGCGGAAGATCAGCCAGGTGTCCTGGTCCGGATCGAAGCGCAGAATGGCAATGAGCGCCGGGCCGATCAGATCGGCGAGCTGCGAAGCCGGCATGCCATCAGCGCCCGTGAAGACGATGCTGTCCCAGCCGAGCGAGAGATTGAGAACGAGCTGTGCGGGCTCGTCTGCTTCGTCGGTGTGCGTCGCGTCTCTGTCCCAACTGAGGTCGTCGGTGAAGAGGGAGGGGAGGGTCGAATCCCAGGGAGCGGCGTAGGCTCGCTTCCAGTTCGCGGCGGGGCGGGCCTGTTGCGAGTTGCCGCCAGGGGAGGTGGGGGGCGGCCCCGTGCAACATGGCCGTCGTGACGAGGCCGATGCGGGACTCCCACAGGGGCTTTGTGAGGGGCGTGAAGGGAACGTCGTCAAAGTGTGCCCAGCGATACGGGACGGGATGCCCTTCGGCCAGGTAGTAGACGCGTGATTTCTCCATGTAGCGCACGAAGGTGGGCGGGGGAGGATCGATGTGCGGCGTCTTGGCGTCTGACATGACGCGACCTCTCAGGTCCGTCGAACGAGGTATCGAACTGATCCTGACACTGAACCGTCGGCGTCCGAATCAGTTGTCGACCCGAAGCCGACTCGATCGGGTCAGCGGATGGAGTTGCTCGCTCCCAGCCATAGCGTTCTTGAGGAGCGTCGTTGAGGAGCCGGTCGGCCCCGTCTAGACTCGGGCCGATCACGATCAGTGGCGGCACCAGGCGCCGAAGCGAAGGAGAGATGCAATGCGACTCGCGGACAAGGTGGCCATCGTCACGGGCGGAGGCAGCGGCATGGGCGCGAGTGAGGCGGCGCTGTTCGCGCGCGAGGGCGCGCGGGTGATGGTGGCGGATGTCTGGGATGAGGGCGGAGAGTCGGTGGTGGCAGAGATTCGGGCGAACGGCGGCGAAGCGCACTACGTCCATACCGACGTGCGCAAGGACGATGCTTGGCTGGCGTTGCTGAGCGAGACGATCTCGAAGTTCGGCACGCTGGACGTGTTGGTGAACAACGCGGGGTTGAGTTCGACGTCGCAGGGAGATCCGCTTGGGGTCGAGGGTTGGGACGCGATCATGGACGTGAATTCGACCGGTGCATTTCTGGGGACCCGGCATGCGATCCCGGCGATGATCGAGGCCGGGGGCGGGTCGATCATCAATATTTCGTCGATCATGGCCTACGTGGGATCGGCGGGCGGGCACCCGGCGTACTCGGCGTCGAAGGGCGCGCTACGCAGCATGACCAAGGCGACGGCAGTGGCGTACGGGCCGCAGGGCATACGCGCGAACTCGGTGCATCCGGGGTTCATGCCATCGATGCGATCGGGCGGCGAGGGTTCGGAGGCGGCGCGGGATCGGGCGGCGCGGATCACACCGCTGCGGCGGATCGGGGATCCGCTTGACGTGGCCTACGGGGTGTTGTTCTTGGCGTCGGATGAAGTGGCGTTCGTGACGGGGGCGGAGTTGGTGATCGATGGGGGGTTCATCTCGCAGTAGGGGTCAGCCAATAGGTGGAGGCGGCGGGCGAGCGAGCCCGCTGAGAGCAGGAAGGATCAGAACCATGCCGACCGACAAGGTCGGGCAGACGGCACGGCAGTTCGGAGCTTCGGAGGCGGCGATGGACCGGGTACGGGAGATCGCCGCGGGGGAGGATGACGGCCCCGTGTTGATGCTGAACATCAACCGCTACACGACCGAAGCGGGCTACCCCGACGGGCCCGCATACACGGAGTACATGCGCTGGCTGGGCCACGCGGTGGGCGCAGACGGGGGGCGGGTCCTCTGGCGAACGCCCGTGCGCGATCGGGTGCTCGGTTGCGAACACGACGACTACGATGAGATCTTGGCGGTCTGGTACCCCAGCCATGCGGCCTTCGTCGATCTGCCCAACGCGGACGGCGCGGACGGGATGTTCGAGGGGCGGAGGACGTGCGTGGCTCACGCGACGGTGCTGGTGCTGCCCGGCGACCAGGATCCGCTGCAGCCCTAGGCCCGCGCTCAGATGGGGCCGAGGTACTGGCGCCAGCCGACTTTCCAGTCGCCATCGATGCGATAGACGCCCCAGAGGCCTTGGACGAGCAAGGCGGCATCGCCGTTGTCGTCGTAGCGCTGGAAGGTGAGGGAGTAGACGACGAGGTCTCCGGAGACGGCCAGGATGTCCAGCGTCCGAATCTCGGAACGGCTGAAGGGGCGCGGCTCATGTCGGGGAGGTCAGCGGGGGTGCCCAGACTGCCTTGTCGCCGTTGGGCTGCATGTGGATGAAGGGAAAGGCGACGGTCTCGGCGAATTGCTCGCTCTGCTTGGAGTTGATCGCGGCCATGTGAGCGTTCGCTGCCGCGAGGGGTGTCGCTGCCATATTCTTCCTCCGGTCTGTCTTTCGCTGCTGTTATTCGCGGGGAAGGCCGAAGCCTCGTGTGACGATGATGTTGCGTTGAATCTGGAGCCCGCGATCTAAGTGGCGGCGTAGGCGCTGATCAAGGCTTCGCGCATGGGGAGGGCTTGTTCGACGGTGCTGGCGATCGATTGCTGGTGGGCGCTCCAGATCTTGGCTTCGTCGGCTGAGAGATCCCTGCGGGCGGCGGTGGGTACGCCTTGGCCCACGAGGACGGCCATGTAGCCGGCGTAGCCGAAGATGCTGCCGGGCTCCATGAGCCGCATGGTGAGTCGCGTGGGTCCAGCGGCGGCGTAGTGCTCGACAAGTGCTTCGGCGCCACCCAAGGGAGTCGCTTCGCGGCAGTGCCGCCAGAAGGGGGTGTCCAGCTTGCGGTTGAAGCGGTAGTGCACGGCGAGGAAGTCGCGGACGTCGTCCCAGACGCGCCGGAAGCGCTCGTTCTCAAGTTCCTGGATCGGTGGCGTGGGGCGGCAGTCGCTGTCGCCCAGGGCTTGGACGAGATAGCTGAGCTGCTCGGTGATTAAATGAAGCGCGGTGGCCTCGAGGGGTTCGACGAAGCCGGAGGCGTTGCCAATGGCGGCGACGTTGCGCGTCCAGAAGCGTTCGTAGCGACCCGTTTTGAACTTGAGGATGCGGAGGTCGTCGCCGAGCTGGGGGTTCTTGCGTTTGATCTCTTGCGTTGCCTCCTCGTCGGAGCAGAAGGCGGAGGAGTAGACGTAGCCGCGGGCGACTCTGTCGAGGAAGTCGATGCGCCAGCACCAGCCGTTGTCCATGGTCTCGACGGTGGTGTAGGGCTTGACGACGTCATCGTCGGCAGAGCCGTCGCCGTTAGAGTCATTGCTCGACGAATCGTCGCGCCGCGAAGAGCCGCCGCGTTGCCAAGAACCACCGCGTTGCCAAGAGCCGATGACCGCGCTGTCGCAGAAGAGGGCGTCGTCATAGCTGAGCCAAGGCTCTTCCAGGGCCTGGCCCATGAGGAGCGAGGGAAAGCCGGAACAGTCGACGAAGAGGTCCGCTTCGATCTCCTGGCCGTCTTCGAGGCGGAGGCTGTGGACGTCGCCGGTCTCGGTGCGCACGACCTCGACGACGCTGCCTTCAATCAGGGTCGCGCCGCGTTGTTTCGCAGTGCGCTGAAGGAAGTCGACGAAGGCTTCGTTCTCGACGTGATAGGCGGCGCGTTGGTCAACCATGACACGGCCCGCTTGGGCGATGGCCGGGGAGAGGTCGCGATCCATGAGTGCGCCGAAGAGGCCGCTGTCGGTACGGTCGACGAGGCAGTAGAAGGCGTTGCATTTGGGCAAGCCCTTGAGTTGCTTGTCGAGGATGCGATCGAAGGGGTAGTTGAAGTGGGTTTCGTCCGGGGCACCCCACTCCAAGCGCAGGCCCAGCTTCCAACTGGGTTTGACGCTGCGGAAGAAGTCGTCGCGATCGATGCCGAGGGTGTCGTGCAAGAAGATGGGAACGGCGGGCGTCGTGGACTCCCCGACGCCGATCACCGGGATCTGGGGCGAATGCACGACGGTGACGCGGAGTTGCGGCAGGAGACGCCGGAAGGTCAACGCGGCGAGGAATCCGGCGCTGCCGCCGCCAAGGATGACGACCCGCTGGACTTCGTTCTCGATCCGGTTGTTCATCCGCGTGCCCCGCTGGAGCTGATTCGACTCGAATCAGAGTCTAACCCGTTGCCGAGCAGGCGGCTTCCAGCCTCCCTAGGAAGGGCCGCGAGAGCGAGGCCGCGAAGGGTCCTCGCCCTCGCCCGGATGGATGAACGATCTGGGAGGCTTACTGCCCGGCGGCTGCCCGCGCACCCGCCAAGATGGCCGCTGTCCCGTCCGCCCAGGACACCGCTTCCTCGATGGTCTGCGTGAAGAGCGGGAAGAAGGGCGTGGTGGCTGCGATCGCCCCGTCCTTCGACGGAGCCTCGACGACGGCGTAGCCCGCCATGCCACTGGTCCAGACCACATCAGAAAATGTGCCGTCTTCAATCATGGCGGTGCCGGCGCCGATGATTGCCTCCCAGAGTGTGAGCACCTCCGCAGGGTCGATCGGCCAGGCAGTTCGATTCGCTTCAAACTTGACGATGTATCTCGCCATAGTTGTTGTGCTCCTTGTCCCCATGTGCATTAGGACCGCAGGCGTGATCGTGATTGCCGCCGCAGTCTAGTCGTTCAGAACTACCACAAGGCAATAGGCGGCAGGAGACGACTCAGACTTCGGGTCTGTTAGAAGCCGGGAAGCTCACATGAGAAGGCAAAGTCGATCTCGGCGCTGACGGGGACGCCGCCCGCCATGCCGCCGCCCCAGGAGTTGAAGACGGCGGAGTAGATTCCGGGACCCCCAGCGACGGCCAAGATGATGTCCTGAGGGCCGCGCAGGGCGCGCCAATCCGGATGTTGGGCGTCGTCGGGGACGGGGCTCATTGTGGCGTAGCGCTGAAGGACGGCGCGGGGGGTAACCGCGAGGTCGGCGAGTTGCTCGCAGACGGTCTCACGCGTGAGGCCAGCGTCGGCAAGGACTGTCGCGTGCAACGGGTTGAGCACCACGACGACGGCGCCACGCCCGAACTGGGTGTTGTTCGCGCCGGCGTTGGCGATGGAGCCTGCGACTACGCGCAAGATGCGATCAGCCGCTTCGGGATCGTCGCCATCTGTGACGGCGAGGACGGAGTGCGGGGACTCGACACCGACCATGGTGACGGCGGATTGCCCGGCGTTGAAGCCGAGACTGGTGTGCAGCGGCGGGAAGGGGCTCTCTTCCTCGGCTTCGGCGAGACAGCAGGTGAACTTGCCGGGCTGACCGAGGACCGCCATGTCGGACTGGCCGGGGCGCGCGCCGCCCACGTTCATGAGCACGAGGCGCAGGGCGCGTCCGATGCTGGCATTGGCGCGATGTCCTGGGCCCAGGGCGCCCCAGCCGGAGGCAATTGGGCCGCAGACTTCGCGGGCGTCGCCGTTGACGATGATCATGGGGCCGAGTGCGTGGGTGGTCTGTTGCATCTCGCCGATGTCGAATTGCGGCTCGCAGACGGCGCGGACGGCCGCAAGGACGACGGGGAAGTATTCGGGCCGACAGCCGGCCATGACGGCGTTGATCGCGAGCTTCTCGACGGAGGCTTCGCCGTTGGCCGGGCCGATGGCCCCAAGGATGACATCGGGATCGGAGTCGGTGCCGGCCAGCATCTCTTCAACGCGCTCCTCGGTGGGGATGACGACGGGGAGACCGTCGGTCCACTCGCGGAGGTGGAGCACCTCCAAGGCGGAGGCCTCGTCGGGCGCCGCGTGCCGCGAGGCGCGCAAGATCACGAAGTGGGCTCGGTCGGCCGTCCCGTGAGGAGTGCGAGGATGCCGGGCGCGGCCTCACGGGCGACGCGCGCCAGGTTCTCCTCGCCAGTGCCCGAGCAGGGGTGGGGCAAGACGTAGCGCGGGACGGCAGGCATGCCAACGGCACGCGAGACGAAGTCGCCTTGGTCGACGAACTCCTCGGTGATCAGGGCGACGGCGGGGAGGCCGGCTTTGGCAAGGAATGCTCCGTCACGCACGGTGCCGGATGTGCAGCTTCCTCAATGACCCCAGGCTGAGATGACGGCATCGCACTCACGGCTGATCGTCTCGAGCTGTTCGTCGGTGATGTGGGCAACGTTGGGTTTCTGATAGCGGTGGATGGTGGCGGCGGGAAGGAGCTCGGCGAGTACCTCCTCCAGCTTGTCCATGAACCGCGTGCCGTCCGGAAAGGAGTTGGCGATCAGAGCGAGATCGAGCGATCCGCTGGTATCGGCGAAGAGTTCATAGGGCTCGATCTCGACGCCCGATTCGGCAGTTGGGTCCAGATATTCGACGGGCATTGGTCCTCCCTCATCAGTGGCCAGGTTCAAGCTAGAGTCTAGCGGCACTTGCCGTGCTGGTTGGCACTCCTGAGGGTGGATGCCGGTGAAATATGGTCCTTCCGCTCCGAAGCCGCTCGTCTCCGCAGAGGAGGAGCAACTGCTGCGCGAATATGTGGCATATCTCAACCTTGAAGAGATGGCGGCGTTCTGCCGGGAACACGACCTGCCGACCGTCATCCAGATAGAGCGGCCCACTGGGGGTTTAAAACGGACCGGCGATCGGGATCGCAAGGACATCGTCCTGGGGCGCATTCTGGCGCTCGCTCTCGAGGGCAAGCGGCTGGGGCCCACGGTCTATGGGAGCAACGTCGTCTCCGAGGAGCCGCTGCCGGCCACGCTGAGCAGCCAGGTGCGGCTGCACTACGGGCAGTACGACAAGCAGAATCCGCAACTGATGTCGTTGCTGCGGGAGCTGACGGACGGGGCGTTCAAGAACGGTATGATCGCGCGCCTCGTTCTGCGCGACTACTGGACGGCAGGCGAGGCGCCGACGCTGAGGGCCTTCGCCGACGCCTGGCTGCGCGCGAAGGCGGCACATACAGAACCCCGGCCTGAAGGGGCGTACCTGGCAGACCGACATCGTGGCGAGGCGGGACGAGACTGGAAGACGGTGCGTCGTCGGAAGGCGGCGGTGGCGCTGGAAATTCTGGCGAAAAGCACCCCGCCAGTGGACCCGAGCACGTCCCCTCGCGACTACGAGGCGTCGCTGGGAAGCGCGTAAGGCGCCACGATCGTCCAGGACATCGCCCAGGGCTTCGTCCGGTTCCCCCTTTGCCAGTTTGCCAGCCGCTGGTCGAATGACTTACGTTCGAGGCGGTGATTTGAGTCAGTTGGGGGATCTATGCCCGAGGCCCAGGCGTCGAAGCTGGTCAGGAGCGACTCGGTCGGCGTCGATTCGATCACGGTCCACTGGCCCGACTCCCTGAACGACTTCGGTCGGCCCATGCTGTGGATGGCTTCGTGGCTGATCGGGGGAGCTGGCGAAGAAGGCGACTGGTTCTTCAGCGGCCGGATTGCAGACGCCAACTCCGGTTCCGACGAGGGCGTGGGCCCACATACAGTCCCCGCCGAGGCGACGGGGATCCGGGTGCGGCGCTGGCCCGACGAAGAATTCTCGCCCGAGTACGCCGACGTTATCCCCCTTCGGTCCGATACGATCGACATCGAGACGCTTGCATTTGATCGCAGACAGATCCACAGCCGGTTGCGGCTGGAGCCACGTGCGGCGGACGAGTCCCCCGCCTAGGTCTGAAGCTAGTCCTGCCTCATCCGAAGGGGTCAGGAGAGAAGGAGAGACGATGGTCGCGACGCCCCCCAACCCCAATGCCTGGCGCACGGAAACCCCCGGCACCATCGACTGGCCGCACACGGCCCGGGCGGAAGATCCGAACAAGTACTTCATGGTGTCCGCGGACACGCACGCACAGGAGCCAGCCGATCTGTGGGCAACGCGGATTGACAAGCAGTACCGGCACCGAATCCCGCGGCAAGAGGTCGACGAAGACGGGGTGAAGTGGTCGGTGACGGAGGGCCATCGGCCCACGAAGATCCGCGATCTGAAGTTGGAGGGTGAAGACCAAGTCCGCGCGGACGCCGGGTTCACGGTGGAGGAGCGGATGCGGCACCAGGACGAAGATGGGGTGGATGTGGAGTTGATTTTCCCGAACAAGGGGTTGTCGATCTGGGCGACGCCAGACCCGGTCTTCTCGCAAGCAATGTGCCGCGTCTGGAATGACTATGCACATGAGACTTTCGGATCCCACCCGGAGCGGATGGTCCCGGTGGGCGCGATCGCTCCTGGCGATCTGGATGGGGCGATTGCAGAGGTGCGGCGGGTGGCAGAATTGGGGTTCCGTTGTTTGAGTCTGCCCAACCGGCCGGTATGGGGGCCGGGCGACGGGTCCGAGCTGAACTACAACCAGTCGTTCTTCGATCCGCTGTGGGAGACGATCGAGGAAGTCAACCTCCCGATCACGCTCCACATCTCCACGGGGAAGGATCCCCGGGGCGCGCGCGGGCGAGGTGGGGCCGTGATCAACTACGCGGTGCACTCGCTCTCGCAGTCGCTGGAGCCGGTCGCGAACTTCTGCAGCTCGGGGGTGCTGGAGCGCTTCCCCACGCTTCGCATCGCGACGATCGAGGCGGGGATCGGCTGGATTCCTTGGGCGCTGACGGCGATGGACGAGGCCTATCACAAGCATCACATGTGGGCGTTCCCAAAGATGGAGGCGCTGCCGAGTGAGTACTTCCGTCGCAACTTCTTCGCCAGCTTCGGCGAGGATCCGCCGGGACTGGCGCTCGGCCGCCAGTTCGATCTAATGCACACCTTCATGTGGGCAAATGACTACCCGCACCAGGAAGGGACGTGGCCGCACTCCGCCGCGGCCATCGAACGGACGATGGGCGATTTGACGGACGAAGATCGCGCCGCCGTGCTGGGTCTGAACGGGGCGCGCTTCCTGGGCCTGGACGTCTAGCGACGTTCGCGCTTCGCTCCGCAGCTACCGCGATCGGTGCTGGACGGGTTCGGGCGATCGCTTCGGTGCGTCCGGCGCCGTGGCCAGACGTGGAAGTCGAAGACGAGCGGCTAGGGACAGGCCCGCGCCAACAAGTGGCTCGAGACGACGGCCGCCAACGGTCTGCCAACGACGCCGGAGAAGCAGGCGGCGGAGATCGGCATGGCAGGCTCGACGCTGCAGGCGAGGGAGGTTGGTCCCGGGACCGAAGCGGACGGCGTTGTAGTCGTCAGCGAGGGCTGCGGCGGCGATGGGATCGCCGAGATGTGCACCTAAGCTGGCGGCGAACTCCGTAGGCGTCATGGATGGCCGTGCAGGGAGGCCGCCAAGGCGGGCCCAGCGATGCAGGCTGGACCAGGTGCGCTCGGTTGGGTTGGATCCGCGCAGGGTGAGGCGCCAGCCCGCCGTGGTGACCAAGGCCACGGCCGCGAGCGCGGCGAGGGCGACGCCAGGGAGGACGAAGTCGGAGACGCTGAGGCTGCTCGACGCTGAGCGGACAGCGACCGAGCGCGGCGGCATGGACGTTGGAGACAGTCTGGCGGGAAGCGGTAGGGGCGCGACAAAGAACTCTTCGATGGCGAAGGGCGCGCCGAGAGACTGGCCGAGTTGGCCGTCGTAGAGGGGAACGTCGGGTCCGGGCGTGGGGTTGAAGGGGATCCAACCGTATCCCGGGAAATATGCTTCAGCCCAAGCGAAAATGTCGTGTCGCCAGAGCGATACCGACGAGGCCGCGGCGCCGTCGTCAGTGAGCGCGCCATCGTTGAGAACGAAGCCAACGGCGAGGCGGCTGGGGATGCCTGCCGCCCGCAGGATGGTTGTCATGGCGGTGGCGTGCAGTTGCGGGGATCCTCCCAAGGGGCGGCCGAGGGCATCGCGGCGCTCCAGGAGAAACCACTGCGCGGCGTCTGAGCCGATGGGAGGGGCGAGGCTGGTGGCTTCATCCGGATAGCGGAGGCGGCCGTCGGGGAGGCGTGAACAGCAGAGGTAGTCTTCGATCGCGCTGGCGAACTCGGCCGGCGTGGCCGTGGGGGGAATGAGGTCGAGTAGGAGCGTGTCGAGGAGGGCGTTGGATGTCGTTCGACTGGGGAGGGCAAGGTATCGCTGCGTGATGGCGAGGGGGTAGTCGATCCCGGCAGAGCGGAGTTGTTCCGCCGGAACAACGCCCGCTGCGCGCACGATGTAGGTATCACCGGACCTCAGCGTTTGCGCGGCGACCAGCTGCACGACATCGGGGGGGACAGTCGTGTCACGGATGAAGATGATCGGCTGCGCCTGAGGAGATTCGAGACGAAATCCCGCCGCAAAACGATTCGGGAACAGAGCATTGGCGTCATCCGGCAGTCCCGCCGTCGTGCGCGCAAGGGCGCGAGCCTGCTGTAGGGCCGCTCCGAGATCGTGGGGTAGGCCGTCGGGGAGGGGAGCGTCGAGGTCAAGCCGGAGCAGCGTCGGCTCGGCGACGATGGCAGTCGCCGGAATGTCGACAGAGATGGGTTGAGCGGGGGTCAGAAGGGTTCGGGTCTCGGCGAGTACCTCGACGCGGACCTCGATCGTCGCACTCGACGCAGGCGCGAGTAGCTCCGGGTCCTCCGGGGTCTCCGAGAGGGACTGCGCAGAGGTCTCGCTGAGAATCCATCCGCGCCCATCGAAGGTGTCGTAGGCGGAGGCGCGGAGGTAGACGGTGCTATCGGCGCCGATGACTTGGACACGGGCGAGAAGCCGATCCTCTTGGCCATCGGCACCGACGAGAGGCAAGGTGGGTCCGAGCGGAAGGCCATCCGGGACGGTGGGCGGGGTGACGCCGCCGAACAGACGGGTGACGTCGTCCTGGAAGCGATCGAGGGAGCGGGAGACCACGTCCAGCGTGCCAACCCATTCCGCTTCGCGATCGAGGCGGGGCAGAACGTGGGCGCCGGCGACACCACCGACGCTGACGAGGGCGACCAGCGCGAGCGAGAACCTCTGCAGGCCCACTGGCAACGACGCCCCATCGGAGCGTGCCAACACCCGCCGCCGATGTCCGTCGGCGACGAGGACAGCGGTCAGAACCGCAAAGAGCGTGAAGTGCCAATCGAAGGAGCGGTCGAGGTAGCTGACGTTGACGGCAAGGATGACGCCGGGCAGCACGATCAGGAGCCAGGGCTGCCGCCATCGCCAGGCGACGAAGCCGCCGATCAGAATGGCGAGCCAGAGAGCCGTGGCGACGACCAGACCGAAGGGGAGGGTGTCGACGGAGATGCGTCCGGCGAAGGCGTCCGCGATCCACTGGTGGAGACGGTCGCCAAGGGCTGCTACGCGGTCGACTGGGAGTGGGTGCTCGGAGAGCGACGGCATCGTCATCGCGAGGCCCGCAATCAAGATGGCACCCACGACGACCGCCAGAGGAAACGCCCACCAGACGGGAAGGCGAGAGCGAGCGAGCGCTACCGCGGTGACGGCGGCGATCGGCGCGACCAGATAAAGTGACGGCAATTCCGGGGACCACTGCGCTCGGGCGACGCTGTCGGCGGCGAGGAGTCCGATTCCCGCGGAGAGCGCGACCGCCAGGAGATCGGAGCGCGAGGCCAGGGGGCGGGCCCAGCGCGGCGCAAAGGTCCGGTCGTCAGGTAGCGCGCTCACCGGAGGGCTCGCAAGGAGCGAAGCGACTCCGCGAGGGGTTGGCCGGGGCGAACGTGGAAGACCAAGATGCCGCGTTCCGCGAAGCTCGCCTGGACGTCGTGGAGGTCCGTCACGGTGTCCGAGGTGACGATGACGACGTTGACGGTTCGGCCTTCGGCGGCGAGCGCGGCGGCCTCTTCGCGAACGGCGGCGAAGCGCGTCGTGACGATGACGAGGCTGGCGTCGTGTTGGGCGGCGAGGCGATCGCCGCGCAGGGCGGGGGCGAAGCTGGCGCCGGGTTCGAGCAAGGCCAGCGCTTCCATGGCGCGACCGAGGTGGTAGGCGCCGCGGTTGCCGTCCAGCTCGAACTCTTCGGTGCCAAGAAGGCGTAGGCCGACGCGGGCTCCGCTATTCGAGAGGGTATGGACGATGGAGGCAGCGGCGGAGACGACCAGCTCGGTGATGCCGTGCGGCAGAGGGGCGCGATCTTGGAGATCGACAACCACGCGGCAGGCGTCGCCGCGTTCGGCATCGAAAGTCTTCACCATCAACTCACCCCGGCGAATGGTGCTGGGCCAATGAACGATGCGTTGGTCATCGAAGGGGGCGTAGCGACGGACAGTGCTGGCAATGGGAGTGGGAACCGTGGTGGCGCGAAAGCCGCGTCCGGCATGGCCACGCTGTCGAGCCGGGACCTGGAAGCCGGGAAGGAGCTCCGCGCGGGGAAGCACGAGGACGTCCTGGTTCGCTGCGTGGTGGCGCACGAAGGGAAAGAGGCCGAAGGGATCCCAGCTACGGACGGTGGCGGAGCCGAGTTGATGCCGACCGCGGATCAGTGGCGCGGAGCGCATCTCGACGACGGCCTCGCCGCGGGGGGGAAGCGAAACGGCACGCACGGGCATTGCGGAGGCGAGCAGGGATGGCATCTCGACTTCGATCAACGGTTTGGGCCAGGGCATGCGATTGGAGAGGACGAAGCGGCCAGCGAAGGACTCCCCCGCGACCAGACGCGGCACGACGCCCTCCCAGCGACCCCGCAGGCCGAGGTGCTGCATCGTGCCCCAGAGAAGGGCGATGCCCAGGAGAAAGGTGACGAGGTAGACGCCGCGCACGACGAGCCAGAAGTGGGTCGTTCCGGCGACCGCGAAGAGGGAAACAAGAAGGATCAGGGAGAGCCAGAGGGTCGATCGGGGGCCAGTCGCCAGACGGGCGAGGCGTCGTGTGACACGCACGCGGCAGGATCCTTGGTGTCGTCACTCCCCCGTCTTATCGCCCAACGCCACCGGCGGTCGATCGGTTCCCGTGGGAGGAAAGGCAATGGAAATTCTGGGGCGACGATCGGAGGCGGGATGTCCTGCAAGCCAGCCCACCCCGAGTGGTTGGCTTCATCGTCCCCGTTGTTGGGCGTGGACTATGCGCGGGCGTGCCGGATCGCGCCGAGAGCCACACCGATCAGGCCAAGGACCAAGGCGCCTAGAGTCGAGGCGGCGCCCGCAACAATGCTCCCCAACAGGACGATCTCCGCGGGCGAGCGGTCGAGATGACCGATCGATGCGACGCCAAAAGCGATGCTGGCGGCGGGAATCAGGATGGAGGCGTTCGTGAGATATCGAGTCATGCGCAGATGAGGCGCGGCGGTGAGAGCCGCAATGGAGCCAGGAAGGATGATGACGAGAAGGCCGGCGACGAGGTCGCGCCGGTCGATGTCGTTTGCCGCCGCCGCGAGCACGCCCGTGGCGATGCCTAGTCCGAGCAGGAGCAGGAGCCGCAGCAGAACGCGAGGAGACGGAACGGTGCGCATTTCTCGCGGATCGTACAGGAACGGAAATTCCGGGCAGGAGCTATTGCGGCGGGGATTGCGTCCAGGTAATGGCTTTCCCCACCTCCACCCAGAAGGCCTGACCCTGCTCCAGCGTCTGGAGACCGTTCAGAATGGGCGGCAGATCCGGGACGAAGGAAAGGAAGCTTTGCGCCCCCGCATCCCAGGCGGCGAGACTGCGCAGGGTGTCGACGATGGCGGCGATGCCATCCGGGACCGCCGTGGTCGCGGCACCCCACGCGACTAGATTGAAGCCGGGCAGCAAGGTGATCTCAGTGGGTCGAGCCCCTGCCGGGACTTGCCAATCGATGGCCTGCGTGCCGAGGACGCGAATCCAGATCGCTGTCCCAGCCGACAAGCTCTTGAGCGCATTGAAAGCCTCAGGCAGTGCGGGGCGGAAGCCGACAAATTCCTGCGTCGTGGCATCCCAGGCGAAGACGGCGTCGATGGACTCGACGATGGCCTCGACGGCATCCTCCACGGGGGTCTCGGCTCCCGGCCAGCTGACGAGACTCCAGCCTGGGTCCAGCCGGATGGAGATGGTCTGCGCAGCGAGGACTGTCGTGCCGATCGTGGCGGTGTTGTCTCCGGGGGTCGCTTCGGTATTGAGGGCGACCACATCGAAGGTGAGTGCGACGGCGCCGACCGAGATGGCTCGGAGCTGGAGATCGACGGTGGCACGCTCTGCGTCTGGCGCGATGTCATCGAGGTCGCAGGTAAGGCGTCCGACAGCTTGCTTGCAGCCGGGCGGAAGCGCGCCCTCGACTTCGACGGAAGCGGGCAAGTCCGCTGTGACCTGGACGCCTTGGGCGCCGTCGGGTCCCTTGTTCCCGGCCGCGAGCCGGAGGTCGAACAGATCGCGGAGGCGCAGGTTGTCTGGGATCGGTTCGATAGTTATGTCAAGATCTACGATGCTGCGCTCGAAGGCGCCGATGTCTGGGACGAGGACGGGGCGCAGGACGCCGCGCTGATCGCGGGCGGGAGCAGCATTGGGCTCAGCGGCGTTGACAGCGGGGCTGGCGGCGGGCAGCGCGTGCGTCTGTGTGGGTCCGCCGTTGCTGTCGAGTGGCTGCAAGAGCGGATCGACTGCACTGAGGTCTGTGGCCTCGGCGAAGGCGCAGGATCCATCACTGTCGAGATTGTGGTCGGCGGAGGCGACGGTTCCGGCACAGTCCGCGCCGGTGTTGCCGGAGACGATCGACCCTTGCGCGCTGACCACGGTGTTGGTCGGTGCGTTGATGCCCCCACCCGACGATGCGGTGTTCTGGGCGATGGTGACGTGGGTCAGATCGACCGTCGATCCGCTGATGGCGGCGATGCCGCCGCCGACATCCGTCGCTTCGTTGCCCGAGAAGGTGCTGTTGGTGACAGTGAGCGTGGCGTCGCCGCCGCTGGCGACGGTCGCACCGCCACCGTTGCCGGAAGAGATGTTGGCGCTGAGGGTGACGCTGTTCAGCGTCGCAGAGCCGGTGACGTGGAGGCCGCCACCGTTGCCGGCGAGCGTCTGGTTGTTGCTTGCTGTGGTGTCGGTGAGCGTGGCCGCACCGCTGTTGCGGAGACCGCCGCCATCGCCGTGCTCGGCGGTGTTGAAGCCGAGCACGGTGTCCACGATCGTCAAGGTGGCGCCGCTCGTGTTGTAAATGCCGCCACCGCCAACGGCACCCGCCGCAGTGTTGCTGGAGACGATCGAACCGGTGAGCGAGGCGTCGTCTCCGTTGCGCAGGCCGCCGCCGTCGGAACGAGCCGCACGGCTCTCCGCTGGAGAGTCCGAAGCCACGGGGATCAAAATAGATCAGGCGACGGCCCCGTCCAATCCCGGCGAGGAATTCTTGAAGCGGTTCAAGACCGCTGACGAGTTCGGCATGACTCCAGAGGGGGATGTTGACGTAGAGCAGGTTGGGACCGTCTCCCAGCGTCCAATAGGCGAGGCTGGCGCCGTCGTCCGTGGTTGCGTAGTGGATCGCCGGACTCTCCATTGCGGGAGTGTAGCCGCAGGTAGTTCCAGGGTGGATGACTCCATCCGGCACGAGTCGGGGCGACGCGAGAGGCAAGCCAGCTCATTTCGTCCTGATGCGGGCGCTGACTTGCGGTCGCGGGGGGCAGCGACTCGCGCCGTTTCGTTGGCGAGCGCCCGGTCGGCTCGGGTATCCTCGATGGGGTCCGTGGAAGATTGGCGAGGCCGGGTTCGGCCGCGTCGAGGAGACACCGTATGTCGCGAGAGCAATTGCTGGCGATGACGCGTCGCGAGATTGAGAATCTGCGGGATAACCGGATCGATTTAGTCTCCGACGTGCATCAGGTCCCGGCGCGAATGTACACGGATCCGGAGCGCTGGGAGTTAGAAGTGGAGCGGGTGTTCAAGCGCTTGCCCATGGCGCTGGGCTTCTCCTGCGAGCTGCGGGCCTCCGGATCGTACCGGGCGATGGAGGTGGCTGGGGTACCGGTGGTGATGACGCGGGCGGACGATGGCGTGGCGCGGGCGTTCGTGAACATGTGCAGCCATCGCGGGAACTATGTCGTAGAGGATGCAGGGGGTGAGACAAGCTCGTTCCGTTGCAACTACCACGCCTGGACGTACGATCTGAAGGGCGCGCTGACCAACATCTTCGACGCCGGAAACTTTGGAGAGATCGATCGATCGTGCTATGGGTTGACACCGCTGCCAACGGCGGAGCGCGCCGGGCTGATCTGGGTGACGTTGTCACCGGATTCTGAGGTGGACATCGATCTGTTCCTGAGTGGATACGGCACGATGTTGGAGAGCTTGCGATTCGATGAGGCGTATCTGGTCGGTCGCCAGGAGCTCGATGGGCCGAACTGGAAGGTGGCCTACGACGGCTACCGGGACTTCTATCATCTGCCGATCTTGCACCGGAAGTCCTTCGGACCGGACCAGGCGTTCCAGCCCGACTACTACGCGTGGGGCCCACACGTGCGCGTCGTCGCGCCGAAGGGATTCGAGCGACTGGCCGACACTCCCGAGGATCAATGGACGGACGATTGGATGACAGGGGGGGTCTGGACGATCTTTCCCAATGTGTCGATCGCGGGAGACACGGGCCGGGGCTTCATGGTGTCGCAGATGTTCCCGGGAGCGACGCCCGGCGAGTCGCACACGACGCAGAACTTTCTGCGCTTCGCGCCGCAGGACCAGCAAGATCCGGAGGAGCTCGCCGATCACATGCGGTTCATGGCCGCGGTGGTAGGCGATGAGGACTATTACACGGGCTTCCATGTGCAAAAGGCTCTGGCCACGGGGGCCAAAAAGCATGTGCTGTTTGGCCGAAACGAGGGTGGGGGGCAGCTTTTCCATCGCTGGATCGACGCATTGGTCGAGGCCAGGGACGAAGATCTGCCTGAGCTGCTCAAGCGCGGCGGCGAGGCGCTGTAGCGCCTGCGGGGTGTGCTTAGAGCCTGAACGGACATCTGATCTGGGCCCAAGCCGTAACGCGACGGATCGGCTATTATGCGCGGACCAAAAGAAGCAGCTTGCGATCGGAGAGAGCAGTAATGAGTCAAGAACGAACCGCCCAGGTGATGCGCACCTATCTGGAAGAGGCTGTCGCCAAGGGCAACATGGACGTAATCAAAGAGTTCACCGCGGACGATTTTATTGATCACTCGCAGCCCGATGCCCGAGGTCCGTCCGCGCTGGTCGGCCACGCGAGCAACTTCCGGACGACCTTCCCGGACGTGACCGTTGAGGTCCAGCATGTGATCGGCTCCGACGATCAGGCAGTCGGCATCTGGCGGATGAAGGCCACGCACGCGAACCCCTTCATTGGCATCGATGGCACCGGCAAGACGCTTGAGTTCACGATCGCGAGCGTGTTCTCGTTCCGCGATGACATGCTGGTGGATTACTTCGTCGTCGCCGGGATTCTTGAGGCAGCCATGCAGATGGGCGTCAAGCTCGAGGTGGCGACCGAGGCAGCCACGACGTAAAGAGCTCTCCCGCGCACGAATTTGAGAAAGCCCGCCGACATCGGCGGGCTTTCTGTGTGTCGCTCCCCCGAGTGGCGCGGTTGGAGTCAGTCGCGGTCGAACCGCACGCAGGTCCACGATCCCGGGGGAACGGAGGTTTTCCCCGACTTCTTCAGGGTGTGCAGGGTTCGCCCGTTAGAGTCGCGGTGAGCGCTCTTACTGAAGCGGCGATGCCGCGGTAGGCGAGAGAAACTTGACGTGTTGCGAGGCGTAGTACTTGCGATCGAGGACGCGGTTCCATTCGTCGTCGGCGTAGAGTTCCGCCCACTTGCTGGCACGTTGCTCGAGGCTGTCCCAGGCGATCATCCAGGTGATCTGCGCCGGGAGGGCGGGCAGGTCCGCCTCCGCTCCCGGCTCGACTCGACTTCTCGTCTCACTGACACCCCGCCAGAATCCAACGACGGGGAATCCGATCTTGTCTTTGATGATGGGGAGGAGGGCATCGTCGGCGAGCTTGAGATACTCGTCAAAGAATTCAGGGACCATCTCGTAGGTCCGGAGTTCGTAGATCATCTGAGCCCTCCTCTGCCTGCTACCAACGATCGAAGTGCAAGACTTCCTGGACGGGACGCCGCGTCACGGGTCCGAAGTTTCCCTGCGGGTGTCCGACCGGAATCAGGGCGAGGGGGACCACCGTCTCGGGAAGCCCCAACAGTTCCTGCACGCCGGCTCGGTTGATCAAGGGCAACGTGGTGGGCACTGCGCCGAGGCCGAGAGCGCGGGCCGCCAGCAGGAGATTCTGGACCGCGGGCCAGACTTCCGCGCCGGCGCCGGAACCGGCCATGAAGGCCTCCGGTGGTGCTGCCTCGAACTGGAGGCAGCCAATGATGAGGGCAGGGGTCTCTCCGAGATGCATCGCCTGATGCTCGATCGAGTCGAACATGCGACGCCGCTTCTCGACGCTCTGATGGCCGACCCAGCCGGACATGGCTCCAATGTCGGTGACACCCTCGGCCTGCGAGCCGTCGGCCTCCACCTTATCCATCATGTCGCGCGTGGCCTGGATGTAGGGCAGCGCAAAGGAGCGGTTGAACTCAGCGAGCGCTTCCTTCAATTCGGGATCGCGGACGATGATCCACTGACGATCCTGCGCGTTGGAGCCCGACGGCGCTTGTTGCGCCGCTTCGACGAGGCGCACCAGGAGCGCTTCGTCGACGGGATCGGTCGAGAGACGCCGCATCGCGCGGCAGTTAAACATTGCGTCGAAGAGGCCGATATCTTCGGCCATGGAACACCTCAATTCTGTCTATATGATCCCATCCGTCGGGATGGCTCTGGTCCGGTCGAACTTTCCACTCTCACTCTCACTGCTAGTGCTGGGCCGGTCTATGACGTGGCTCTTGCGGAGTGTTCATGCGTGCGGAGCTTTCGAACCGAGGGCGAGGATACTCGTGAAGATGGTTCGGATCGAGTCGCGCGGTTGTTTGGGATCGTGCAGGCGTCGCGCGCCTACTTTGGGATGAAGGATGCGCAGCAGTTGCTCGTCGTCGCGGCGATGGTGCGCGATTTGGCTATTGCGACGACGATCGTGCCCGTGCCGATCGTGCGGGAGCCAGACGGCCTGGCGATGAGCAGCCGGAATATTTATCTGGCTGCAGCGGAACGCACGGCGGCGGCGCGGATCTCGGCGGCGCTCGAGGCGGGCGCAGCAATCTACGCGGGGGGCGTTCGGAAGGGTGCGGCGATCAGGGATGGCGTCTCAGGCAGCGGCGCCTTCATCCCGAACAGCGATAACTTCAACGTCGAGGTCCTTCTCGAACTGCCGCGCAATCCGGACTATTGGAAGATGGGGGCAGACGGGTTGGCGCTGCCGTACCTGGACAGCACCGAACACCACAACATCACGGATGCGACGGCGACGGAAGCCGCTTGGCGCAACAAGCAAGTGGACGCGGCTGCGTTCCCGCTGAGCTTGGTGCAGGTGCAGGGGATTATGGCGGACTTCCCAGACACGCATCAGTCCCGCCGATCGTTCGGCTTCACGATTCTGACGGGCTGGTTCAACTTCTCAGAGTGGCCGGGGGAAGACGGGCAGGGGAACCCCTATCTGGATCGCCGCTTCGCCATGGCCACGCATATGGCGGTGGACCGCTTCCAGATGATCGACACCGTGTACCTGGGCGACGCGCGCCCCAGTGTCAACGGCTCGACCCCGTGGTTCGATGGGGCCTGGGCGCCACCGGAGGAGGAACTGCTGACCTGGCCGGGCTGGCGCGTTGACCGCGAGGAAGACATCGCTGAGTTACGTGGATTGATCGACGCCTCTGGCTACGACACGAGCCGCGGCCTGAATCTCCTCATCCCGGACATCTGGGAGGGGACCTACCCAGGAGTCACCGAGACGGAGCAGGCCATGTTCCAGAACGCGATGGGCTTCGACGTCACGTTTGAGGTGCAGCCGTACACCGTCATCCTGCAACGTCTGGAGGACGGCACCTACCCCGGATCGGGCCCGCAGTGGGGAAACCCGCCGGCCAACCTCGATCCGTCGAACGGCTGGAATAATGGCCTCATACCGGGTGGGAGTTCCAACTTCCCGTCCTGGAACTACGACTACGCGCCGGTCACGGAACTGGTCACGAAGATGCAGACTGAGCTTGACATGGCCGCGCGGCAAGAGCTCGTCAGAGAGGCCACCCTAATCCTGGCGGGACAACACCCGGAGCACGGCCTGGATGGGATCCAGAACACCTGGGGCGTGATGAACGGGATTCAGCGCGTCGTGGCGCACAATTACACGCACGTGCCCGATGACGTCAACGGTCGCAACGTTTGGCAGTTCGCGCATGCGGCGCACCACTGGGAGAGCATCTGGATGGACACGAACCACCCGGACTACCCCGGCTAGAAGAAAGCCCCAGATGACCCGGCGGGACCACGGTCTCGTCGGGTCAGACTGGTGGCCAGGGCAGGTGGTACAAGCGAGCGAGAAGATTGGACCGCTTCATGGCCCTTCAGCTACGCGCGCGCGAAGACCGGTTGATCCCGTTTGAGCGGATCCTGCTTGGCTGGTTGGAGGACGCGCCTGCGTTCCCCACGCAGATGGAGCGTGAGCGGCATCGGAGCCGCTCTACGTGTGCCCGGACCCTGAAGCGGCTGGAAAAGATGGGCTACGTCGAAGGGCACTGGGTGCCAACTCATCAAGGGCCACCGCGGCGCCTCTACGCACTGACATCCGATGGGCGTGGAGTCGTCCAAGAGGAACGCAGCTAGTCCGCCAGCTTTCGAAGAATCCGCCAGCAGGCAAAGAATTCATCGCGCCGCGTCCAGCGGCCGAGCCGATGACGCAGGATCGTGCCTTGGCCCCGGAGCTGCGGGTTAGCGCCCCGCATCCGCGCGGCGCGCTCGTCCGCTTACGCCCCTGCCTGGGGCCGGGTCTGCAATTGCAGGTCGGGGGTGTCGGTCAGAACGCGCGGTGCAACATGGCGTCACCCCCATGCACATAGCGGCGCAGATTCTCGATCCAGAGGTCGCCCACACGTTTCATATAGAGCGGTGAGGACGAGGCATTGTGCGGCGTGATCAGCACGTCGGGTCGATCCCACAAGTCGTCATCCGCCGGCCAGGGCTCGGTGGGCAGCACATCCGTACAGAAGTGACGGAGGTGCCCACCCTGGAGGGCTTGCTTGAGAGCCGGAATGTCGACCAGGGCCCCGCGTCCGACGTTGATTAGGGTGGCGGTCTGCTTCATGAGTGCCAGGGCGCGCTGATCGATGAGGCCCACGACCTCCGGGGCAATCGGGATGGCGAGCACGACGAAGTCGGCTTCGGGCAGGAAGGCGCTAAGGTCGGCCATCGTTCCTTGACGATCGACGTTCGCCACCCCTGCGGTGGAGCGACGGATCCCCAGCACCCGCATGCCAAAGGCTTTGGCATAGGTGGCGAGACGGCTGCCAATGGCACCCAGGCCGACAATCAACACGGTCTTGTCGCTGAGGCTTTCCAGCGGAAGCGTCTGCCAACGATGTTCGCGCTGCTGCTCGCGCAGCTCGCCGAGATGCTTGGCGGACCAGAGGACAAAGCTGAAAGCCATTTCCGCCACCTCCGGCGCATTGGCTCCCGGACTGTGGGTCAGGGCCGCCTGCTTCTCACGCATGACGTCGTAAAACAGCCCATCGATTCCGGCATCCTCGGTGTGGGCCCAGCGCGGTTCCGGGATCTGGATGACGGCCTCGACAAACGCGTTCGAGTAGGCGTCGGCGGCGTAGACGATCAAGTCACAGTCGTGCGGAGATTGTGACCAGGCGCCATTGGCTTCGATCAGGGCCCATTGCAGATCCGGCACGATCTCTTGAGCCGCAGCCCCATAGCGCTCGAAGAACTCTCGACCAGCGGCCACTTTCACGAGTCGCGGCCTCCAAACTGAATCCCGCTCAATGCGGTGACGATAGCGCGGGGCGCCTTGTTCCGCGCGGATCCAGGGGCCGGAGCCGAGGCGCTGCCCAACGGGAAGTCCACCCCATCTGGTGGCGCAGGCCATCTCCGTCCGTATCGTCCAGGGAGCGCGCTGGGCGTCTTGCCGATAGCGGCGGGACGATGACGGTGCGCTTACTGACACCGCAGAAGACCTGGACGGTGGACTGAGCCGGCGAGTGCCTCAGGCTATCGGTTCACGCGACGAGGGCGGTCCTCCGACATCACGCCGAGCAGGTATGCCGAGCTGTCATTCGGACGGCTACCCGATAGAAACAGTGGCGGGAGCGCATGGGAGTCGAACCCACCCAGGACGGCGCGGGCCGCCCC